>Ga0208939_1001526_pt1 | contig 17260 bp, 18 predicted proteins | sample AD_STIC12_MetaG_FD_184437 | JGI IMG/M metagenome (GOLD analysis project Ga0208939, IMG submission 184437) | Active sludge microbial communities of municipal wastewater-treating anaerobic digesters from USA - AD_STIC12_MetaG (SPAdes) (version 2) | ecosystem: Engineered > Bioreactor > Anaerobic >...
CCTATGACGAGCAGGAAAAAATCGGGGAAGGCATCCATGAAAGGTATATAATCAAGCTTTCTAAATTTCTTGAAAGAGCCGCTCAAAAAACTTCAAAAGTGCTTTAATACATAAGCAGATGCTTTAACCGGTCTTGTAATGATAAGGCTTTTTCACAGCATGTACACTGTCTATTTTTTAACAAAGAATTTCTTAAAAATTATCTAAAAATACTACACAATTTAATAAATAATATGGTAATATTAATAAAGAAGGAAAACTTGCAAAATGATAATATAATGAATTTTTTATTTCACAATATGATATTGACCGACAGGCTGCAATATCCTTTGTTGATATTTTCCATCGGATATGCTCAAATAATAAAAGGAGGATAAATATGTTCAATAAGGAGAAGCTGGAACAGCTGAAAAAGGCCCACGAAGAGTGGGAAAACACTGTCACAAAAGCAGTTGCCAAACGGCCTGAAAGGAAGAAGGAATTTGAGACGTCTTCAGGCATTGCGGTAAAGAGGGCTTATACACCTGCAGACATAGAAAACCTGGATTATGACAGGGATTTGTCAAATCCCGGGGAATATCCCTATACAAGAGGAGTACAGCCTACCATGTACAGGGGAAAGTTTTGGACCATGAGACAGTATGCAGGCTTTGCAACTGCAGAGGAATCCAACAAGAGGTATAAATATCTTTTGGAGCAGGGACAGACAGGGCTTAGTGTGGCTTTTGACCTCCCGACACAGATAGGTTATGATTCCGACCACCCGCTTTCTGAAGGTGAGGTAGGAAAGGTCGGAGTTGCAATAGATTCCCTCAAGGATATGGAAATACTTTTTGACGGTATCCCTCTTGATAAGGTAAGCACATCAATGACAACAAATGCTCCTGCTTCAGTTCTGCTGGCAATGTATATAGCAGTTGCGGAAAAGCAGGGGGTTTCATCAGACCAGCTCTCTGGCACAATACAGAATGATATTCTGAAAGAGTACATAGCAAGAGGAACATATATTTTCCCGGTAGAGCCTTCCATGAGGCTTATAACCAATATTTTTGAATACTGTTCAAAACACGTTCCAAAATGGAACACAATATCAATAAGCGGATATCACATCAGAGAAGCGGGTTCGACAGCAGCACAGGAAGTGGCATTTACCCTTGCAGACGGGATTGCATATGTTGATGCTGCGGTAAAAGCAGGCCTGGATGTGGACGAATTCGGACCCAGACTGTCGTTCTTCTTCAACTCTCATAATGAGATTCTGGAAGAGGTGGCCAAATTCAGAGCGGCCAGAAGACTCTGGGCCAAGATAATGAAGGAGAGGTTCAAAGCCGGGGATCCCAAGTCAATGATGTTAAGGTTCCATACCCAGACAGCCGGTTGTACTCTTACCGCCCAGCAGCCCGACAACAACGTTGTGAGGGTTGCTATGCAGACATTGGCTGCTGTATTGGGAGGAACCCAATCCCTGCACACAAATTCAAGGGATGAAGCTCTTGCTCTTCCAACAGAGGATTCGGTGAGGATTGCATTAAGGACACAGCAGATTGTAGCTTATGAAAGCGGTGTTACAGAGACAGCAGACCCTCTGGCCGGTTCATATTACATAGAGAGCCTGACAGACCAAATAGAACAGAAGGCAGTTGAATATCTGAACAAGATAGATGAGATTGGAGGAGCTGCAAAGGCTATAGAAAAGGGATACATACAAAAAGAGATACAGGACAGCGCCTATAAGTACCAGAAGGAGATAGAAGCAGGAGAGAGAATAGTAGTAGGGGTGAACAAATTCCAGATTAAGGAGTCGGCACCGAAAGGGCTCTTAAAGGTTGACCCAAAAGTTGGAGAGCTTCAACAAAAGAAACTTGCCGAACTCCGAAAAATAAGGGATAATACTAAAGTGAATGCCGCATTGGAGAAACTGGGAAATGCGGCAAAGGGCGAAGACAACCTTATGCCTTTTATTCTGGATGCGGTAAAAGCGTATGCTACACTCGGCGAAATCTGCGGGGTACTGAGGAAGGTATTCGGAGAGTATCAGCAGTCGATAGTACTGTAAATTGGCGCGAGGCGCGTGGTACGAGGCACGTGGGTGCAAGCAGGGCTTCGGAGGTTTTCCTTGAAACACGAGCCGTGAGCCACGAACCGCGAGACCCAAAACTGTATAGGCTCATAGACGAATAAGGCAAAAAAATTTTAGCCAATAAATTTGAAGATATATGTTGGGAGGTTTTGAATTTGGATAGACCAATCAGAGTTGTAGTTGCAAAACCGGGGCTTGATGGTCATGACAGGGGTGCAAAGGTTGTCGCAAGAGCACTTAGAGATGCAGGTATGGAGGTCATATATACAGGCCTGAGGCAGACCCCTGAGCAGATAGCTGAGACTGCTATACAGGAGGATGCGGATTGCGTTGCAATGAGTATATTATCCGGAGCGCACAATCACCTTTTCCCGAAGGTTGTCAATCTTCTTAAGGAGAGGGGTGCAGATGATATTCTGGTAGTAGGCGGAGGCGTAATACCGGAGGATGATATTCCCGGGCTTATAGAAGCAGGAATCGCAGGAATATTTACACCGGGAACTCCTACATCCGTAACGATTGATTTTATTAAAAACAATATTAAAAGAAAGTAACGGGAGATATATATGGATATAAAGGCCGGCTTGCTGAATAATGACAAGAGGGCTGCCGCAAGACTGATATCAATGATGGAGAACGGAGAACCGGAAGCGGTTCAAATAATCAAAGAGTGCTACAACATGACAGGCCATGCCAGGATTATAGGTATTACCGGGCCGCCGGGAGTCGGCAAGAGTACTGTAACCGATAAGCTTGCCAAGCAGCTTCGGAAAGAGGGCAAACAGGTGGGTATAGTTGCTGTTGATCCTACAAGCCCTTTTACAGGCGGGGCAATTCTTGGAGACAGAGTAAGGATGGCTGACCTGAATAATGACCCCGGAGTTTTTATAAGAAGCATGGGTACAAGGGGAGCATTGGGAGGCCTGTCAAAGGCAGTCCATGGAGCTGTCAAGGTTCTGGATATTTTTGGAATGGACTACATATTTATTGAAACAGTTGGCGTTGGACAGTCTGAAATTGATATTGTGAAGCTTGCGGATACCGTTATAATGGTCATGGTTCCGGGGCTGGGAGATGACATACAAGCTATCAAGGCGGGCATTATGGAAATTGGAGATATTTTTGCAGTAAATAAATCCGACAGGGATGATGCTGAACGTACTGCTGCAGAAATAGAAGCCATGCTGGATTTCAACCGGAATGAAGAATACAGGCCCCCGGTTTTGAATATAATTGCAAGAGACAACAAAGGCATTGAAAAGCTTCTGGAACTTATTGAAAAGCACTGGGAATATGAGAACAAAAGCGGGAGCTACAAGCAGAAAAAACTCAACAGGTTAAGAACAGAGATAATGGATATTTTCAGGGACGAAGTTATGAAAACCCTGTATAGTATAAGTGAGAATACCAACATTATTAACGAATTGGCGCAGAAGGTAATGGATAAGCAGATGGACCCTTACACCGCTGCAGATAGATTAATGGATGAATTTACAAATAACCAAAGGAACAATTAAAGGTATTATATATATATTATTCGAAGAAGTATTAAAGATAATAGATGAAAGGAGGTATTCAATTGGTAAGCAAGATAGACCATATAGGTATAGCAGTCAGTAATCTTGATGAAGCGGTGAAGCTTTACAGGGATGTACTGGGACTGGAACTCCATGGAACTGAAGTAGTTCCTGAGCAAAAAGTAAGAGTGGCATTCCTGCCGGTAGGGGATACTGAGGTGGAGCTATTGGAATCGACGTCGGCCGAAGGACCAATCGCGAAGTTTATCGAAGCTAAAGGCCAGGGGATACAGCATATAGCCTTTAGAGTGGATGATATTGAGGCGGCACTGGAAGAGATGAAAGCAAAAGGTATGAGGCTCATTGACGAAAAACCGAGATATGGGGCCGGTGGTGCAAAAATAGCATTCCTTCATCCAAAGAGTACCGGCGGTGTTTTGATAGAGCTTTGTGAGAGAAAGTAAGAGCATTAAGAAAGTGGAGGAGATTCTATGTCAATAGATAAAATCAATGATTTGCACAGCAAGCTGGACCAAATCACAGCGGCAGGCGGAGCTGACAGAATAGCCAAGCAGCACAAAGCGGGAAAGCTTACCGCTAGAGAAAGAATCAACCTGTTGATGGATTCGGACAGCTTTATAGAACTGGATGCATTTGTAAAGCACAGATGCAATGAATTCGGAATGGAAGCGGTAGACGCTCCTGCCGAAGGAGTTGTCACCGGCTACGGTACTGTAGACGGAAGACTGGTATATGTTTATGCACAGGATTTTACCGTTATAGGCGGTTCCCTTGGTGAAATGCATGCAAAGAAAATATGCAAGGTATTGGACCTGGCACTCAAAATGGGGGCACCGGTAGTGGGAATGAACGATTCCGGCGGAGCAAGGATACAGGAAGGTGTTGATGCCTTGTCAGGATACGGGAACATATTCTACAGAAATACCATCGCATCAGGGGTTGTTCCTCAGATATCGGTAATTATGGGCCCCTGCGCAGGGGGAGCGGTTTACTCTCCCGCCCTTACGGATTTCACATTCATGGTGGACAAGACAAGCCAGATGTTCATAACAGGGCCGCAGGTCATAAAGGCAGTCACAGGAGAAGAGGTCTCCCCGGAGGAACTGGGAGGAGCCATGACCCACAACAGAACAAGCGGGGTGGCACATTTCATAAGCTCCGATGATAAGGCCTGCATCGAAGACATAAAGAGGCTTTTAAGCTTTCTGCCTTCAAACAATCTGGAAACTGCGCCGATATTTGAAACCGATGATGATATTAACAGAATCGAAGAGCAATTGAATGAAATAGTACCGGATAATCCCAACAAGCCATATGATATGAAGGATATCATAAGAGCCATTGTGGATAACGGAGATTTCATGGAAGTGCAGGAGTACTATGCACAGAATATAATAACAGCCTATGCCCGGATAAACGGAGCAAGCATAGGAATAATAGCAAATCAGCCCAAGGTTCTGGCGGGCTGTCTGGATATAAACGCTTCGGATAAGGCCGGAAGATTCATAAGAACCTGCGATGCCTTCAATATTCCGATACTGAATCTGGTAGACGTACCGGGCTTCCTTCCGGGAACGAACCAGGAATACGGAGGGATCATAAGGCACGGAGCCAAGATGCTTTATGCATATTCGGAAGCCACAGTTCCAAAGGTTACACTGATAGTAAGAAAAGCTTACGGAGGGGCATATCTTGCAATGTGCAGCAAGGATCTTGGAGCAGATATGGTATTTGCATGGCCTTCAGCCGAAATTGCAGTTATGGGGCCTGACGGAGCAGCCAATATAATATTCAAGAAGGACATAGAAGGGGCAGAGGACCCTGTACAGGCCAGAGCAGAAAAGATACAGGAATACAAAGACAAGTTTGCCACACCGTATATAGCAGCACAAAGGGGTTATGTCGACGCAGTAATCGAGCCGAAGGAATCAAGGCCGAGACTGGCAAACGCTTTTGAAATGCTTGCAAGCAAGAGAGAAAACAAACCGGCTAAGAAACACGGCAACCTGCCTGTATAAAAGAGGGAGGAATAGCAATGACTAGTGCACAGGAAATGATTGTATATGGCTTAATAGTTACCCTGGTAGGTATGGGAGTAGTATTCTTGGTTCTCATCGGCCTATCATATATGCTTGATGTGCTAAAGCTTTTTTCCAAGGCTGGAACTGCAGAAAAAAAAAGTGAAGTCAAGATAGATAATATTGAAGAGCCTGCAGAAGCAGTCAGCTTTTCAGCAGCAGAAGAGGATGAAGACGAAGAAGAGCTGATAGCGGTAATAAGCGCAGCTGTAGCTGCTTTTATGGGGAGAGGCAGGAATTTGACAATCAGATCAATCAAAAGAATTGAAGACGGCACTCCTGCATGGGCTAAAATTGGAAGGCAGGAACAAATGCTTAACAGATTATAGGAGGAATTAAGAAATGAGAAAATTTTTAATAAATGTTAACGGAAAAAGCTATGAGGTAGAAGTAGAAGAGGTAAAAGACGCAGGAACTGTTGCAGAACCTCGGGCAGCAGCACCGGTGCCAAAACCTGCAGCAGCGCCTCCACCTGCACCAAAGCCTGCGGCAGCACCAAAGCCTGCAGCAGCATCGGCACCTGCGGCAGTGCCTGCCGGAGCAGCCACAGTTACATCTCCGATGCCCGGTACTATACTGGCAGTTAATGTTAAAGTTGGTGAAGCGGTAAAAAAGGGACAGGTACTGTGCATACTTGAAGCAATGAAGATGGAGAATGAAATAATGGCAGCAGGAGACGCGGTAGTTGCTTCAATAGAAGTTAATGCAGGAGATTCAGTGAATACAGGACAGGTTTTGATTGTGCTCAAATAGGCAATTAGGTTTGTGAATGGGGGAATAAAAATGTCTTTAGTCGATGCTTTATATGATTTTTTTCTGACCATGGGATTCTCTGCTATAACATGGCAGGAAATAGTAATGATACTGATATCGTTTGTTCTGATATACTTAGCTCTTGTAAAGGGCTTTGAACCGTTATTATTATTACCTATTGCCTTTGGGATGCTCCTTGCCAACCTGCCTCTGGCAGGGCTCAATGCAGAACCTGTATATCAGATTGTTGCAGATCCTGTAACAGGGGAACATACCCATAAGATGATAGATGCCGGCGGCTTGCTGTATTGGCTGTATAGGGGAGTCAAGCTGGGGATATATCCTCCCCTCATATTCCTGGGAGTTGGAGCCATGACGGATTTCGGGCCTCTTATTGCCAATCCGAGAAGCATACTTTTGGGAGCCGCAGCACAGCTTGGAATATTTACAACCTTCCTGGGTGCATTGGCATTGAACTTTATACCAGGGCTTGGATTTAACATTCCGGAAGCGGCTTCCATAGGAATAATAGGGGGAGCGGACGGACCGACAGCCATATACCTTACTGCAAAGCTGGCACCTCATCTGCTGGGGCCAATAGCAGTAGCCGCATATTCATATATGGCTCTGGTGCCTCTGATTCAGCCTCCGATAATGAAGGCATTAACTACCAAAGCTGAAAGGGAAATAGTAATGGAACAGCTGAGGCCTGTATCCAGGCTTGAAAGAATAGTATTCCCTGTATTGGTTACATTAGTAGTTTCATTGGTTCTTCCTGCAGCAGCATCTCTGATAGGCATGCTCATGTTCGGCAATCTGCTTAGAGAAGCGGCAATGATGCAGAGTACTTTGAACAGATTGATGAAAACCGCAGAAGGGGAATTGATGAACATAGTTGTTATTTTCCTCGGTACTACCGTAGGGGCTACAGCCAACGGAGAACTGTTCCTTTCTCCCAGGACTCTGGCAATAATATTCCTTGGCTTGGCGGCTTTCTCGGGAGGAACAGCCGGTGGAGTAATATTCGGCAAGATAATGTGTAAAATGACAGGGGGAAAGGTAAATCCACTGATAGGCTCAGCAGGGGTATCCGCAGTTCCTATGGCAGCCAGGGTATCTCAAAGGGTAGGACAGGAAGCCAATCCTTCAAACTTCCTTCTGATGCATGCAATGGGGCCAAACGTTGCAGGAGTTATCGGATCTGCAGTTGCAGCCGGCGTTCTTCTTTCAATGTGTAATTTTTAGAAATGATTTTAAAAAAATCAGACAAGAAATTGTCTGATTTTTTTATTGTATAGGAAAGTATACTTTCCTATACAATGGGGGATGCAAGGGGGAGGAGCCCCCTGCCGATGAAGGAGCGTTCAGCTGCGGAACTGACACCTTCGTGAACCATAGGGTTCCCTAGCGAAAAAAAGGCATCATGAGATGCGTTTTTTATTGAGTTATAGTAAAATAAATATATAAAGCATGTGGTATGAGACTTAAGGTGCCGGAGCCAAGCTTTGAGCATGGACGGGCAATGAGGTGAAAGTATGAAAAACAGGATACTTGAAGAATTAAGGGCAAATAGCGGTCAGCCGGTATCCGGCGAAGAGATAAGCAGAAGGCTGGGGGTATCCCGTACTGCAGTTTGGAAGCATATAAGCAAGCTTCGCAGTGAAGGCTACAGCATAGAATCCCATACCAACAGCGGGTATAAGCTGGTAGGGAGCCCTGATATCCTGTCATCAAGCGAACTTGAACCTTACTTACATACTGAGTTCATAGGCAGGAATATAATTTATCTCGACAGTATTGACTCTACCAACACATATGCAAAGAAAAAAGCTGAAGGTTTATTCCGGGAAGGTACCGTAGTTGTAGCTGATGAACAGACCGGCGGAAGGGGAAGGCTTGGAAGGCATTGGGTTTCCACAAAGGGTAAGGGAATTTGGATGACCCTTATGCTGAAGCCTGACATATTGCCTTCCGATGCGCCAAAGCTGTCAATTGTCGCTGCCCTTGCTGTTACTAATGCAATCCGAAGCTGCTGCCGGCTGGATGCAGAAATAAAATGGCCCAACGACATAGTCGCAGGAGGCAAAAAGCTTTGCGGGATACTTACCGAAATGAGTGCAGAGGAAGATGAGATAAAATATGTTATTATAGGAATCGGAATAAATGCAAATATGGATAATGATGACTTCGGCCAGGAAGTATCAAGCATTGCCACATCGGTAAGAATTGAAAGCGGCATGCCTGTATCCAGAAAAGCCCTGGCAGCTTCCGTGCTGTTCGAGTTTGAGCAGATTTACAGGGTTTTTACAAGAGATGGAAGCATCAAGGCCTTTCTGGAAGATTATAAAAGTAAGTCTGCGGTATTGGGAAAAGAAGTAAGGCTGATAAGCAAAAAGGAGGAAATTACAGGGCTGGCGGTGGATATATCCGAGGAAGGCCACCTTGTTGTAAGGCTTGCAGACGGTTCATACAGGGAGATAATGTCCGGAGAGGTTTCAATAAGGGGCATGCATGGATATATATGAGTTTGATACAGATTGTTTATTGGGCAGAACATATTTGTTGAAAAAGTAGTGAAGCGGTGCTAAAATTAATGCGGAACTGGTGCCTTGCAGCTTTATGCAGGATAATAACCAATATATATGGGAGGAATTATATGATACTTGTTATAGACGTTGGAAATACCAATATTGTATTAGGAATATATGATGACAGGAAGCTTGTCAGTTTTTGGAGAGTAAAAACCGATGCGGAAAAGACCTCTGACGAATACGGAATGATAATAAACCAGTTGTTCGAGCTTCAGGGACACAAATTTTCTGATATTGAGGCAGTGGTGATATGCTCTGTTGTACCTCCCATCATGTATACCCTTGAACACATGACAAGGAAATATTTCAACAGGGAGCCGCTGATTGTGGGGCCGGGTGTTAAGACAGGCATGAACGTAAAATATGATAATCCCAAGGAAGTAGGAACCGACAGAATAGTGAATGCTGTTGCCGCATACGAGCTTTATGGCGGGCCTCTTATTATTGTTGACTTTGGTACAGCAACCACATTTTGTGCAGTGTCAAAAAACGGAGAATATCTTGGGGGTGCAATATCTCCCGGCATCAGGATATCTATGGATGCACTTTTTGAAAGGACTGCCAAGCTGCCCAGGGTTGAGCTTGTAAAGCCCAGTACTGTAATATGCAAGAATACAATAAACAGCATACAGTCCGGGGTGATCTACGGTTACGTGGGACAGGTGGATTATATTGTCAGGCGCATGAAAAAGGAGCTTGGAGACATGAATGCAAAGGTAATAGCCACCGGAGGCCTTTCGAAGCTAATAGCCTCAGAATCCGAAACCATTGATATAGTGAATGGCTTGATTACTCTTGAGGGTTTGAGAATAATATATGATAGAAACAGGGAATGATAGAAGGCATTATGCAGATAGGGAAAGTAAAGCTCAAGAATAATGTATTTCTGGCTCCCATGGCTGGTGTTACAGACATGGCCTTCAGAATACTGTGCAAAAGGCAGGGCTGCGGCCTTACCTATACGGAAATGGTCAGTGCCAAGGGGCTGCATTATAAAAGCGACAATACCGCTGTGCTGTTGGAGATAGCAGAGGAAGAAAAACCTGCAGCAGCACAGGTTTTCGGAAGTGAGCCTGAAATAGTGTCAGAGGCTGCAAGGCAGGCAGAAGCCGGCGGAGCGGCAATAATAGACATAAATATGGGGTGTCCCACACCTAAGATAGTCAGAAACGGTGACGGAAGTGCGCTAATGAAAATTCCGGTGCTTGTGGGAGAAATAGTAAGAAGCACAGTTGCGGCTGTCAAAGTGCCCGTCACCATAAAGATCAGGAAGGGATGGGATGAGGAATCAGTCAATGCAGTAGAAGTAGCATCCATTGCCGCTATGGAAGGTGCTGCGGCGATAACTGTCCATGGCAGGACAAGAGAGCAGTTCTACAGCGGCACTGCCGACTGGGATATAATAAAACGAGTCAAAGATGCCGTTGATATACCTGTAATCGGAAACGGTGATGTAATAACACCCCAGGATGCAGGAAGAATGATTGAAGAAACAGGTTGTGACGCGGTAATGATTGGAAGGGGTGCCCAAGGGAACCCGTGGATATTCAAGAGAACAGCAGAGTATCTTAGAACTGGTGAATTGCTGCCGGAGCCTGACTTTGAGCAAAGGGTCCTGGCAATAATGGAGCATATGGATATGGTCACTGAGCTTAAAGGAGAAGGAACAGGAGTAAAGGAAATGCGGAAGCATGCAGCCTGGTATCTTAAAGGGATGCCGGGTTCCGCCAAAGTAAAGGCGGAAATATTTAAGTTGACCACCTGCAGTCAGGTGAAGGATATATTATCGCAGTATTTGGATTATTTACAAAAGCATATATCATCTTAGTGAAAGGGAGTGCCGCGGCACTCCCTTTTCACATCTGAAGAATAATGCGACGTAAGACATGGGGACATGGGGACATGGGGACGCGGGGACACGGGGACGTTTCGCGTGTCCCACTGAAAGCGGGACAGGGGAAACGTCCCCATGTCCCCGGGAGAAACGTCCCCATGTCCCCATGTCCCCGTCGCATTTTTCTTATTTTGTGCATAAATTCCGCCGTTTATTGGAAAAGCTGTGGATAAATTTCCATATTGAGAATAAAATATATAAGTACTAAAATGAAATTGTACACAACATGGTGCACATAAATAAAAAAGTGTATTTGAGGTGTTGCTATGGATCTTGTAAGGATAGGGGAAAAAATAATAAGTATTCCCAGGATAAACAACAAAATAAATGAGATTCTTCAGTACCGCATGCTTGGAATGTCACAGCAGGAGGCAGCGGATAAGCTGGGTGTAGAGCGCACTTTTATATCACGGCTTGAAGGCCTGGGGGAGATAAGGAAGGGTCAAAGCATAGCGGCTATAGGTTTTCCCGTAAAGAACAGGACAGAGGTGGAAAAGGTGCTGAGGGCCTTTGGAGTCGAATACTTCTTTCTTATGTCTGAGGCTGAAAGGACAGATTATGTAAATAACTGTACCGGAGCACAGCTGACCAACAGGATAATTGAGCTTGTCAACAAGCTCAGAAACTTCGATATCGTAATTGTCATGGCTTCCGATTATAGGAACAGATTGGCCAGAAACTTGCTGGATAACAAGGTTATAGAGATAGATATAGGAAAATCGCCGATAAAGGAAGATGTCAATGTGAACCTGGATAATCTAACAGATATATTAAAAACATTGAAAGGATAGATATGGTATGAAGCATATAGTGAGTATAAGTATAGGCTCATCCAGAAGAAACCACAAAGTGTCCATGAATATCAACAATGAAGAGATTATTGTTGAAAGGATAGGCACTGACGGGGACATTCAGATGGCAATCAAGCTTATACGCGAATTGGACGGAAAGGTCGATGCCTTTGGAATGGGAGGAATCGATGTTTACCTTAGCGCCGGGAAGGCCCGTTATAGGATAAAGGACGCAGTTCCAATACTGGAAGCCGCGAAGATTACGCCAATGGTTGACGGCTCCGGCCTTAAAATGTCTCTTGAGAAGGATGTACCGGGCTTTATTAACGACAATGTGGAAGATATCACGGGTAAGAGTGTATTTATCATGCCTGCCATTGACAGGTACGGCATGGCCGAGGGCTTTCAAAACCTGGGCTGCGAGCTTGTGCTTGGAGATCTTATGGTTGCCTTGGGTATAAATATACCGATAAGATCTCTGAGGATGCTGGACAAAATAGCAAGTATCATTGCACCGATTGCCTGTCGGCTTCCCTTTGAAATGCTGTACCCTACCGGGAAGGAGCAGAATAAAGGAACCAGCAGGGCGGGTAAAATAGACAGATTCTTTTATGAAGCTGATATTATTGCAGGGGATTTTCATTATATAAGGCAATATATGCCCGGTGGGATGCAGGGGAAAATGATTGTTACAAATACCGTAACCGATGAAGATATAGAGTGGCTTAAAAAATGCGGGATACGTACCTTGGTTACATCAACGCCGAATCTGGGAGGCCGCTCCTTTGGCACCAATGTCATTGAGGCGGTGCTGGTGGCTTTGATAGGCAAAAGCATTGATGAAATAACCGGTGAGGATTACTTGGGCATGCTGAAGGAGATAGACTTCAAACCAAGAGTGGAACAATTTGAAGAAGGAGAATTGTTTAAGGAAGAATATATCCGATAGGCAGTTAATATTATTATATTAGCAATTTTCAATATATTCGGAGGGGATGCAATGAATAATGCGGCAATAATTGTTTTTAGGAAAAGCACTCTTCCGAAAATATTGAAGTTTTTTGCGATACCCCTGGTAAACCGAATTATTGATTCAAATAATGGGAAGGACAGCGTCAGGGTGTACATTATTGAATGCCCTGTAATGAAGTACCCTTTAGATAACAGGAGGGTGGAAAAATCCCTTTGCAGCTTGTGCATTGAGAATAACATCAGTTTCTTCATAGGAAGGAATACAGTGAATTATTCGGGAAGCGGCCTTGAACATATGGAAAACAGAATAGAAAGGGGAGATATTGACGAAATTAAGGGGATGAAAGGCCTGGCTGCCCTTATTAAGCTTTCTGTTATTAGAAACTCTAACCTTCTGAATAGAAACATGTGCTTTATCGGGAAGTTATACAACTATGGATATATAAGTACAATGCTGGAGGAAGCGACAGGGGTTTTTATTTATGAGCATGACCAAGTGACCAATAGCATTAAGAAAACAATTTTTGAAAAGCTGATGCTGGAGAGGGGAATATCTGCGGTGTTTACCAAAGATCTGGGCAGAGCGATTTCTCAGTGTGATATTATTGCGGCAGATGACAGTGTAGATCTGGAATCATATAAACCGATGCTGAAAGGTAAAATATTAATTGGCGAAAATACTGTATCAGGGGATTTTGAAAAAATAAAAAGAGTGCTGTTATGGTATGAAAGCCTGGAAGGAGTGACTGAAGACAACAGCATTATTTATTATAACGATGAACTGCTTGGAATATTGAGGCATTTTTACAGAGAAAGGAATATTATAGATTTTATAAGGAGGTTTCCTTACATTTTAATGTCTCGCAGCTAGTGCTTATTAACATAACAAATTACTAATCTTTCAAAGTATTAACAGGCATATCAGCCGGAGCATGCACCTCCTTGCTTATTTTAGCGCTTTCACTAATGCTTGACATAAGGAAAGCACTACATTATAATAAACAAATAAAGAAAAAGAATGCTGTGTCTTCATTGAAAATTTATAATTATGGAAATACCTGCACAGCATAAAAAAATTATTTAAGTACATATTATCATAAATAAAAATATTATAGGGTTTCATTGTACTGGCTGGGGAACAAGCCAGATTTTATCTGTATAAGTAATTTTTATGGAACGGGAGGCAGGAGACATTGGGTAAACAAAATATACTAACAATAGAAGGTCTGGCTAAGCTTGAGGATGAATTGGATTTTTTAAAGAGCAAAAAAAGGGCCGAGATTGCGCAGAGAATAAAGCAGGCACTGGCTTTTGGAGACATAACCGAAAATTCGGAATATGATGAAGCTAAAAATGAACAAGCATTTGTAGAAGGAAGAATAGTACAGATAGAAAACATCCTTAAAACTGCCAAAGTAATAGATGATGAGGACATCCAGACTGATATTGTAAGTGTAGGCTGCAGGGTAACCCTGAGAGATGTTGAGCTGGGCGATGAGGTTGAATACTTGATTGGGGGCTCAGCTGAGGCGGATCCCATTAATCTCAAGATCTCAAACGAATCTCCCGTGGGCAAGGCCTTGATAGGCAAGACTATCGGCAATATTGTTGATATCGTTGTACCTGACGGAGTTATCAAATATGAAATACTAAACATAAAAAAATAGGGGGAGTAAGCATGGCTAATGACGAAATGAATCTCAATGAGATACTGAAAATTAGAAGGGAAAAGTTTGAACAGCTGAAGGCAATGGGACGCAATCCCTTTGAGATATTGAAGTATGATCAGACCCATCACTCTAAAGATATCAAAGGCAATTTCGAAGAAATGGAAGGAAAGGATGTTTCCATAGCCGGAAGGATAATGTCCTTCAGGGATATGGGAAAGGCATCATTTTGTGATATACAGGACAGATACGGAAGAATTCAGGCATACATAAAGCAGGATGAACTGGGTGAAGAGGAATATAAGATTTTTAAGACCTATGACATAGGTGATATTGTCGGTATAAAGGGTTTTGTGTTCAGGACCAAAAGAGGCGAGATATCAGTACATGCAAAGCAGGTAACCTTGCTGTGCAAGTCGCTGCAGCCGCTGCCGGAGAAATGGCATGGGCTTAAGGATACTGAAATCAGATATAGGCAGAGATATGTGGATCTGATTGTAAATGAGGATGTAAGAGAAACATTCTACAAGAGGACCAAGATAATAAAGGCAATACGGGAATTCCTGGATGCAAGGGACTTTATTGAAGTTGATACTCCAATACTGGCTACAATTGCGAGCGGAGCTGCCGCAAGGCCTTTTATCACCCACAGCAATGCGTTGGATATAGATTTATATCTCAGAATTGCCACCGAGCTTTATTTAAAGAGGCTGATAGTCGGCGGCTTTGAGAGAGTATATGAAATGGGCAAAGACTTCAGAAATGAGGGTATAGACGTAAGGCACAATCCGGAGTTTACGATGATTGAGCTATACCAGGCCTATGCGGACTACAACGATATGATGGAGATTACCGAGAATCTTATAGCATATTGTGCGGAAAAGGTTCTGGGAACAACAAAAATCAACTATCAGGGAACCGAATTGGATTTGACACCCCCCTGGAACAGAATGACCATGGTGGAAGCTGTCAAGAAGTATTCGGGTGTTGACTTTAATGAAATAAAATCTGATGAAGAAGCAAGAGAAACAGCAAAGAAGCTTAAGGTGCTGGATGAACTTAAAAAGAAGCTTAAGGACTGCACCAAGGGCGATATATTGAATGCGGTTTTTGAAGCATACGTTGAAGAGCATCTTATTCAGCCGACTTTTATATTGGATTATCCGGTTGAAATATCACCTCTTACAAAGAAGAAGAATGACGATCCTACAATGACAGAGAGGTTTGAAGCGTTCATATTTGCCAGAGAAATTGCCAATGCTTATTCCGAGCTTAACGACCCAATTGACCAGAAGGAAAGGTTCGAGCAGCAGGCAAATGACAAAGAGCTTGGAGACGAAGAGGCATATGCAACGGATGATGACTTTGTTAACTCCCTTGAAATAGGGATGCCTCCTACCGGAGGACTTGGGATAGGGGTGGACAGAATAATAATGTTCCTTACAGATTCCTATTCTATCAGGGATATAATACTGTTCCCGACAATGAAGCCTATTGCAAAGGATTGATAAAAGATATAGATGGGTTTATCGGAATCCGGCCAAGGATTAAACCTTGGGCCGGATTTTCTTATTGTATCAGGACAGTGAAAGCAAGGGAATATTTTATAATAATAATAAGTGTGATATAATAGAAAAACATCCAGAATAAGCCAGAGGAAATTTTCTGGTGCTGCCTGATAAACCATGAGGGGAGAATTATTATGGGAGAGGTAGAAGAAAAACTTGCAAAATCATTAACCGGTGAAACAACAGAACTGATTCCCTATTTGCCGTATTTGCTTCAGGATCTGTGGGAGCTGGGATCAGACCCGAAAGAAATTATAAAGCTTATAAGAAAGAATATACGGAAGGTGAAGGATCTCAAAATACTTGATCTTGCTTGCGGCAAAGGAGCGGTAAGCGTGAAACTGGCAAAAGAATTGGGATGTCATGTGCAAGGCATTGATATAATTCCTGAATTCATCAGTTATGCAAGGCAGAAAGCTATCGAATTAGGAGTATCGGATTTGTGCAGCTTCAGTGCCGAGGATATAAATATATCTGTTGCCAGGGAACGGGGATATGATATTGTTATTATGGGAGCAGTGGGGGAAGTACTCGGCAGCCCGGAGGAAACAATTCAAAAGCTTATGAATACCATTAAACCAGATGGCTTTATCATCATTGATGATGCCTATGTCAGAGAGGGCATATCCGGTAATTATCCATCCCGCGAACAATGGCTGAAGTTATTTGAAGATGAAGGAATTCAGATGATTGAAGAAAAGCCGGCCAAGGAAGATGAATTGGCTGATATAAATGATAAAAATAATGAATTCATTATTAACCGTGCAAATGAATTGAAAAATAAATACCCGGACAAGGCTGCAATGTTCGACGGCTACGTCAACAGCCAACTGGCTGAGTGTCATGAACTGGAAAACGATATTATTTGCGTTACGTGGCTGTTGAAGAAAAACTCATAAGGAGGGAATAATCAATGGGTAAAAAAATCCAAACATTAGGCTGCTGTGGGCTTGACTGCGGATTGTGCCCCAGGTTTTACACCGAAGGCTCTTCAAGATGCCCCGGATGCTGCGGGGTTGATTTTGAGAACAAACATCCCTCTTGTTCTTTTATTACATGTTGTGTTAAGAAAAAGGGGCTGGAGGTCTGCGGTGAATGCAATGAGTTTCCTTGCCGTAAATTTGATAAAGAAACAGGAGAAGCGGATTCATTCGTAACCCACAGGAGGGTTATGCAAAACCAGAGGCTGATTAGAGAATCGGGAATTGCTGCTTTCCTTGGACAGCAGAACAGGAGAATGAATTTTCTTAATACCATGCTGGAATGTTATGATGACGGGAAAAGCAAGAGCTTTTATTGTCTGTCAGCCGCATTGCTTTCCCTTAGAA
>Ga0208939_1001534_pt1 | contig 17202 bp, 5 predicted proteins | sample AD_STIC12_MetaG_FD_184437 | JGI IMG/M metagenome (GOLD analysis project Ga0208939, IMG submission 184437) | Active sludge microbial communities of municipal wastewater-treating anaerobic digesters from USA - AD_STIC12_MetaG (SPAdes) (version 2) | ecosystem: Engineered > Bioreactor > Anaerobic >...
TGGAAGTGCCTCACCGACAAGGCAGCTCGCAGCCTCGAAGTTACCGGACTTGACAAACCCTTCCAAGGCATCGGCCAGAACCTCCGACTTGGCGCCGCCGGGTCGCCACACCTCTGCAACCACCAGCTCCTTGATCAAGTAGCGGTCGATCTCGTTGAGATGCACTACTGGACCGTCAGCGCGTGCAGCTCCACACAGGGAAACCCATAGGAGGACCATCCATATAGCCGCTCTGAGTCTCATCATATTCCCCTCACTCTCACCCAGATAACCCTTGTCCCGGCTGCGGAACACGACTCCACGTCACTCGCCGAGCCATCTCCCTCGTTATTCAAACCCCTCATTGTCACTGAGAAAACGTTCAACCCTGGTGCAGGTACGGCATTCAAGGCGACGAACCCGTTCTTTGCCGTTGTTGCCAGGACCCAGGTCACTTGAGCGCCGCTCCCGGGCTCAACCAGGCGAGCACCGGCAACGCCCGGCTCCGTGGTTCCAGGAGCCGCAACGGTCTCCACTTTGGCCTGGACCAGTACTCCCGGCAGGTACTGTGACGAGTATCCTCCATCACGGTCCGACCACCGATCCGTGGCTTGTGCCCCGACGAGCAGTGCGTCGACCAAGACCTGGTACGCAGGAGCATCAGCCAGATCGTAGACCGCTGAAGAGTTTGAAAGGAGGCTTCCGCTGAGTTGCTCCGCGCAGTGCAGGCCGCTGTCCACCGTCGCACCGCTCGTTCTCCCTTCCCATCGCACGGCATCGCGCTCCACCGCGGCCCTGATGGCTGCCATGCTGTCTTCGTTGTCGCCATGTCGGTCATCCAACCCTGGGCCGTCGCCTGAGAAGTCGAACTCCGGGTTGGTCCCGCCCAGTTGTGGCCGCAGTAAGGAGGGTGAGTCCACGAGATACTGGGCCGCAGGGTCCGGGACGCTGCCCGGCAGGTGATCGCCGTCGAGGTCAGTGAGAGTGTGCTGCCAACAGTGCCGGGCTTCGTGTGCTACGTTCGAGGAGAGGAACCGCTGCTCGGCGATCCCGAGGCCGAAATACACCTGCCGCGCGAATGGCTGATCGAGCCGAATCACGTCTGAATCGATCTTCTTCACGTTGTAGCGAACGTACCGGCTACCCCATTCGACGAACGCCCATGCCTTCGACAGACCGCCCGAGGGGTCGGCGGTCATGCCGTCCACCGCCTCGGCAACGTCCCTGACCAGCGCGTCGGAGCTGCCTCGCATCTCGGCGATGCGGTTCCAGAAGGCGGCATCCAGCCAGTCCGGGAGCTGATTGCTCCCTTCCCGGAAACTGACCTGAAGAGCACCTCCCGCACCCTCGGTGATCAGGTAGGACCCCTGGTCAGCCCACTGCGGGACCTCGGCAACCGCCGACTCCGTGAAGCCCCGTAGACGCGCAGACAAGGCGGGCTTCGCGATCAGCTTCGCCGCCCAGGTCACAAGTTGGGTATCCTGCCGGTCCTTGCGGGGAGCAGCAAGGCCCCAAAGGTCAAGGTCCCCGGTCTTCCCATGGTTGTCGAGAGCTTCGAGCTTGTAGTCCCGCTGTTCCCACGGAATCGAGTTCGGTACTTCGGCATCCGTCAGAACCGTCGCCGCTGGCCGAAGGTCGACTCGATTGTACGACCGCGGGAACCGCGGATCCGAATCCTCGTCAGCGGCCTCGCTCAGCACCACCCACCCCCGTGCCGTCGGGTCCGGCGCACCCGTGGACTCGATGACGGCCTGGACCCTGACCTTGCACAGCTCTGCGTACAGCGAATGGCTCGAGTCCGCGGGGTCGGGTCTCGCATGCACACGGACCACGGGGCTTTCAGAGACCACACCGTTTTCATCGAGGAACTCGATCTTCAGCTTACGTGGAACGGCGGTGTTGGCGGACGCCTCGCGGGCGCCACCGTTGACGGAGGCAACGGCTCGCAGGACACCAGGGCCGCCAGGGAGCGCGACCATCGGATCGAGTGGCGGTGCGGCGCCCCCGCACTCGCCGGCCCCAGGGGGGACCACGAGAGCGCGCCCAAGGTACTGGCCTGTGGCGGCCACGCGCGCCAGCGTCAGCGACTGCGCCGGGCAGAAAACCTCGCCAGTCGGCCACCTCGACTCGAGGGTGCTGGGAAGCTCAGCAGGCACTCCACCCTCGAAGAAGCTGCCAGAGAAACGAACCCACACGGGGAGTGGCTGGTTGACGACGATGTCAGGATCGATCCTCTGGAAGTTCTCATCCAGAAACTCCCCGCCCGCCACGGTGCACAGCATGTACGCCCCGAGGTACTCCGACTCCTGGCCGGCTCTGCGGACCAGGTCGGCGCCCTGGCGGATGCGGTACGGGGTCGCGCCGGTCGACTCGACGAGGATGTAGTAGGTACCAGGGTTGACCGGTGCTTTCGTCAGCTCGATCCCCAGGTACCCGCGCGCGCCGTCGGCCGGGTTGAGTTCCAGGCTCGGGAGGATGCCGGTCTGACCTTCGCTGTCCACTGCACCAAGAGTACACGGCTCAGGAGGAGGGCTTTCTGCGGTCAGGTGCTCGCCACGCGGGCAGCGGTGGACACGGAAGGCGGTCTCGGGGACGACGTTGAACGACCCGTCCACGAGCGACAGACGGAAGGTGCCGCCGGGCTGCGTGTCGAGCACCACGTCCTGGCTGCCGGGGCTCGCCTGCACTTTCTGCCAGGTGCCAAGCTGGCTGCGGTAGACCTTGAAGGGCTCGAGCGACGGCTCGTCGCCGCCGCCGACGATCGCCCACGGCACCTGGGTGCCACGTACGGCGAGCAGGACCAGGCGCGGGGTGTCCCCGGCTGGGCTGGGCGGCAGGCCGCCCTCCCCGGCTCCCGGGCTCACGGTCATCGGCATGGCGCCATCATCGGCCGCAAAGCGCGCGTCGTAGTTTTGCTTGGCGATCAGCATCCGGGTCTCGCCGCCCTGGAAGTCGAGGGTGATGGCCCTGCTCACGGCGCCGGCCGGCCAGTCGCCTCCGGGGTCGGCCGGGACGTCCACAGAGAGTGTGACGGGGCGGGCGCCGGAGGGCTGGGCGGCGCCGGTCGGCCAGTCGACGTCGAGGGTGTAGCCCTGGGGCGAGCCGCCGGTCGAAAGCTGTGAGGTGAAGTCGACGTCGACGCCGCTGCCAGGCTGGGTGGCCGAGGCGCCGGTGAGCCCGAAGACGGTGTTGCCAAAGGGGTCGACGACGTGGTAGGCGTCGTACAGCCGGTACGCGGTGAGGTAGCCGGGCCAGTAGCGGAAGGTGTCGCCGCACGGCTGGCCGTCGTGCTGCCGGCAGGCCAGCGCGGTGGGCTGCCCAGGCTCGGGGTGGACGCCGTAGGTCTTCAACAGCGGGTCAGAGGTCTGGCCTGCGGGGAGCTTGGCCAGCACCCCCAGGTCGATCGTTTCGGCCACACCCCACACCGGCGCGACGCCGCCGGGCTGGCTCTGATCCGGAACGATGCCGACGTAGCGGGCCCGGGTACCGAGCCGGTACGAGATCTCCGGGTCGGGGATGAGAACACCCTCGGCGGTGCGCTGGTGCCACAGCCGCGTCAGGCGATTGCACGTGGTCTGGCCACCGTCCAGCAGCAGCGCGCCGTGTGCTGGACCACCCAGGTTGAGATCGACAAGGACGGGGTGGGCCGGGACCTGCCCGGTCGCGTCGCGAATCTCGAGGCCCAACTGGATGGTCTTCTCGATGCGGTGCCCATGGATGCCTTCGGGCCCCACCTCGCCCTGTGGCGTGGTGCCGCCGGTCGCCGGGGTGAGGTCGGTCAGCACGGCGCTGAATGGAGGATGCAGCTCGGTGCCCGCCGGCACGATGCCGAGCACGAATTGCTCGGGCGTACACTCCCTCAGATCGGCCATCCGCAGGTCGCCGACAACGCCCATAGCCTCAGTATCGGTCACCGGTAAGGGCACGGCTGTGGAGGCGTCGAGGGGATCGTCCAACGGGTCGGCCACGTCCGACGGCCGGGGTCCGAAGTACGGCTCTGCCGCTCCTCGCGAGGCTCCCTGCCTCCCACCCTCTGTCCCATTGGCCGCCACCCGACGCACGAGTCGTGGCTCGACCTGGAGCTTCTGGGGCGGACCGAGGGCGAGGCCCAACACCTGGTCTGCATAGACCTCGGTAACGGCCACACGCTGGGTGGCAACCGGCTGATAGCGGGGGATTCGCAGGGGCGATGTCAAGGCCCCGTCAGTCGCCGATCCTGGGCTGGACTGGCCCCATCCCACACCAGAAGAAGGGCTATTGGCCGACCCAGCTGGTGTCAGGTCGGCGGCGAAGCTACCAACGAGGTTTGCTGTGTAGGCGATCCGACCCTGGCCCATCAGGCGGACCCTGGTCTCGGCCCCGCCGTAGGTGTCGCTGGTTACGATCGCCCCGCCGGTGAACGCAAGCGTTCCCGTGTCGCCAGCGGCGGGCGCCGGAGCGTATTGCACGAACGCCCCGGCAAGCCGATGTCCTCGGGGATCCAGGGCGATGGCGATCGGCGTCACGTCCTGCCCCACTGGCGCCGTCACGGCGTTGTCGAGGAGCGGGACGATGCGGTCGCCTGCGCCCGGTGGTGCAAGCTGCGTGACCTTGAAGTGGAGGCGGTACTTGCCAGCCCCCTTCGAAGTGCCAGCGCGCACGAAGTAGATGCCGGTGAGAGGCAGCACGGCGTCCGCCAGCTCGGCGTTGAGGTCGAGGCCCGGCTGCCGATCGTACGACACGAGGTTCTGGTAGACGAAATCGTCCGGTCCGGTGATCAACAGCTCGGGATCGAGGCTGTCCGGATGCTCCCATGTTTTCGAAGTGTCGACGCGCTCGAGGGACAGCGACACGCGCGAGCCGGCCGTGCCCAGGAAGTAGTACATGTTGTAGTCCTGCAGGACGTGCTCCGGATCACCGCCGGCGACGAAAGTGCCGGTATACGTCTCGCCGGACAGCAGGTTCAACGCGACGTTGTGGTCCGATGCGGGGACGGCTGGTCGCGTCGACGTCGGCGGGCGGATGGTCAGGTACTTGGTGACGTTGGAAGGCTCGCCGGACGGCTTCCGCGTCTTCAGGTAGTAGTGTCCGTCGAGCATTCCCGGCGGGACCTCGAACAGCAGGGCATCGCCGGTGACATTGACGGAGGCAGCCAGGCTCGTGGTTGGACACCCGCCAACCAGCCTGCACCTGAGGTGAGGCGTGGGAAAGGTAATGAGATCGTAGGGGCCTTGCAGCTCGACAGTTGTGCCCGCCTCGAAGCTCGGTCCGTACACGGCGACGTCCCCGTGCCCGGCCACGAGCACGCCGGGCGCCACACCCGTGATGTCGTGGGGCTTGACGTTGATTGTGCCGCGCGCGGACGTCCCGTTCATGGTGTAGGTCACCGTGAGCGGGCCTTCGCTCGCCGATGCATAGGTCTGCACGTAGGCGATGCAGTGGAAGACATCCCCACCGGGCCCACAACCTTCGAGCGTCTGGAAGGCGATTCCCCGGGTCGGATCGTCTACGCTGGCGGTGAAGTTGCAATTGCTGTCGGGATGTCCCCAGAAGTCGATCCGCACCCGCCCACGCTCGCCTGCTGCAACTGAAGGGGTGAGGACCCTAACCTCATCCACCTCCGACGGTAGCAGGGTAAACGGCTGCGTCAGACTCACGCCATCGTAGGTGGCCGTGATCTGGGCGGGCTCGGGCTCGCATGTCGTGGTGTAGAGGCTAATCGTAAAGCTGGCCTGCTCCCCGCCTGCCGGGATCACGACCGTGGGGTCGACGGTGACGTGCGGAGAAGTCGAGGTCAGGGCGACCAGTGCACCGCCTGGGGGCGCCCCACCGAAGAGCGTGACCTTGTTGCTCAATAGGTAGTAGTGCCCACCAGGCCACGCCTCGGGGTTCAGTGTCAGGGACTGGAGTCGCGCCCGCTCGAGCGTCAGGGATGCGGTCGCACTCGATCCGTTGACGGAGGCGGTGACCTGTAGGGTTGTCGGCCCAGCAACCCACGACGTCGGCCATTGCTCGTGGTGTAACCAACCTCGAACAACCGTCGAAGGCGGCAGGGCGATCAGATCGGGACGATCGGTGCTGAGCTGCACAGCCAGACCGGGGTTCGGAATCGGCGGCCAGATTTGAATGCCCACGCTGGCTCGCGAGCCCCCACCAATGGTCGCTGGGCTGAACGACAGCGAGGTAATGCGTGGAATGGCCGTCGTCACGGTATCGGACTTGCTCGTACCGTTGAGGGTGGCGGAGAGTACTGCGGTGCCCTCGGTACCAGCGGCCACGGTGATGGGCAGCGTGATCTCGCGGGTGCCCTCCGGGACGGTCACGGTCGGATCGATGCTGACGAGCGCCGGGTTTGACGAGCTGAGCTGGACGACGAGGCCGCCCGCAGTAGCCGGGAAGGTGAGCTCGAGCCGGGCCGTATGGATGAAACCCGCAGCCAGCCGTGACCCAACGGTCAGACGGGCCACCGTCACGGGGAACAGATCCAGCGGCACGCTGACGCTCTTGCCCGGGCTCGCCGCTTTGATGAGGATGGCGACCGACTGCGATATCGGCGTTGTCTGGGCCGTGAAGCTTGCCGTGGTCGCCCCAGCGGTCACCAAGAGTAAGGGAGGTACCGAAACGAGCGCAGGGTTCGTGCTCGTGAGTGTGACCTCGAGGCCGCCGTCGGGTGCCGGCGCGTTGAGCGTTACGTAGCCCTTCACCGGGAACCCCCCCGGCATGGGGTTGTCGCGGAACCGAAGCTGGATCGGGCCGATGGCCTCGACAGTAAGGGTTGTCGTTCGGGTAGCTCCGCCGCCGCTCGCTGAGATCTCGGCCATACCGGTCGGCTGGCCGTACACGGTGGCGATCTGGACCGTTGCCTGTGTGTTGCCTTCCTGTACGATCACTGTCTCGGGAACAACCACGATCTGTGGAGCCGTGCTGGACAGCGAGACGGCGAAACCTCCGGGAGGCGCAGGACCAAGGAGTGCAATCGTGAGGATTGCCGAGCTGCCAGCAGCTATCGTCGCTGGGCTGATCGCGACACTGGCGACCGCCAGCGGGCCAACGGTCAGCATCGCGGTCGATGTACTTCCTCCCCCGGAGGCGGAGATCTCGACAGGGGTCGGGTTGGCCACAGCAGTCGTGCCAACGGCAAAGCTCGCCGAGGATGATCCAGGTTGGACGGTCACCGCAGAGGGCACTGCCGCGACCGCTGGCAGAGCGCTATGCAGGGCTACCTCGACGCCGCCAGCAGGTGCCGGGGCGTTGAGGGTCACGGTACCCGTCGTGGCCAGCCCACCCATGATCTCGCTGCTCGCGAGCTGCAAACCAACGACATGGAACGAGTCCACGAGGATACCGGCGGACTTCACGATACCGCCTGCGCTGGCGGTGATCTCGACATCTGTTGGCGTCGCCGTGGCGCCCGCCGTGATGGGGAACGACGTCGAAGTTGAGCCCGACGTCAGCGTGACGGAGGGTGGCACCGCCGCAAGGGCGGGGTTGCTCGAAGAGAGCACGACGGTCATGCCACTGGCGGGGGCTGCGGGGTTGACCGTCACCCAGCCGACCGCGGTCTGTCCAGGAAGAACGACCTCGGGTATCACATTCAAGCCGGTGATTGTCGCCTGACGTTCGGCTGCGACCGGTAGGGTGATCCTGTGGGTATTGCCCCTGGTCGGCTGGATCTCCACCCAGAGGGTGGCCGGGCCGGTTTGCGTGTCGGTGTCGAACTCGACCGAGAAGTGGCGGCCGTCCGGATCGAGGGTCACCTGGCGGGGCCCTCCCCATCCGGGGTCGAGGCCGGCATGGACGCTCCTGACGTAGTCGTCGGCGAGGGCGAACTCGGCCAGTCCCGAGACCACCACGTGCGGGACCGGCACGATCGCTCCACTCGTCGGCGAGAGCACCGAGATGGAGCCGAGATCGGCGTCGGCAACCAGCTCGAAGTCGTGGAGATGAAGCGAGCCATCGTCCGCTACGCTGAAGGCCCACGAGCCAGAGTCGTGGAGAGCTCCGGGCGCGTTCACGGTGACAACGTAGTCGCCGGTCGGTGCCGAGGCGATCCGATATCGGCCGTGCTGGTTGGTCAGGACGGTCTGCGAGAATGCTGCGTCGGCGTTGGTGAACGTCACCTCAGCACCTTCCACAGGGGTCAGCGTGCCAGCTCGCACGACGAAGCCTCCGGCGGCCCAGCTCGGCGGCTGGGGAGTGGTCCGTGGCGCGTTGTAATCCAGGCGTAGCATCCCACCTGGCGGGGCGAAATGCGGCCGGGCCCAGCCAAGAGCCGGGCCAGGCTCGACACCGTTCAAGGTCCGCAGTCCCGTGGGTGCGCTGTTGAGCCGGTAGAAGGTCGAGGTCGTGGCGAGCCAGAATTCACCTTGACGGGGGGCGCCGGAGACCGGGTCAGTGGTGGTGATCTCGACCGTAGCCGTCTCTCCCACACCCGCGAGCACGACATCCTGCCGTGCCTGCCAGGCCCACTCGTACCAATGGCCACCACCGAGTCCAGTCACGACCTGCGAGCGGTATCCAGGGGCCTCGACGAACAGGGCGTAGTCACCTCGCGCGATCGGAAACTCGAACCAGCCCTCAGAGGTCGTCGTGGTTGCGCCGTGCCCTCTAACGGTAACGATCGCTCCGCTTACTGGCAGCCCCACGCTGTCTCGCACGATACCGCGGAGCACCCCCACCGGAGAACGACCCTCGTGTGGCCGCATGTCCGCATCGCTCCGCACCTCCTCGTTCGGCCCAAGTTGGAGGTACTCGGTCGCCACTGGCGGGTAACCCTCTTTCGCGAAAGTGAGGACCTCGACGCCGGGCGGTAGCTCGTTGAACTCGAAGAAGCCATCTGCATCGGTCGTGGTTGTCAACCCGGCCCGGGCAGTCATTACCGTCACGCCTTCCAGCCTCTGGCCGATATTGGGGTTCTGAACCCAACCCCAGAGGCGTGCCGGGCGCTGTTCGAGCAAAACAGGAGGCAGCGTCGTCGTCTCCCCCACGCGAACTTCGACCTCGTCGGTGGTCAGCGGGAAGGCGTCGCTGCGCGACATTACGAGCCGGTGGACTCCGTTGGGAACCCCTTCCAGAGTGAAGCTACCGTCCCAGTCCGTGTCGGTGCCGAAGTCGGGGTCGCTCTCGAGACACACCCAGATCCTGGACGCCCCCTCCCCCGTCGGGCCGATCCCCACCCTGCCTGACACGGCCCCCGTGCCAACCCCAGCACGGCCCAGCACGATGTCAGCGATCGACGACACCTGTCCCTCTACAACGGTTACGGCAGCGCCGTCTGCAGGCACCCAGCCGTCGCGGGCAGCGCGCACGGTGTGTGTGCCAGGAGTCACCCCAGCGAGCCAGAAACGGCCATAGGAATTTGTCGTCGCTGTGATGGGCGGAGTGAGCCCCTTGACGCTCACAGTGACATCGGGCAGCGGGGCGTCGTCTGCGCCGCCGTCCCGCACCGTCCCCATGATGGCGGCGAGCTGCGGGCCGATTTGGACAACGATCTCGGCGCTGGCTTCGAGAACCGGCCCACGCACTGTGAGCGCCCAGACGTGGAGCATGTGGGGGCCGTTGGCAGCGGAAGTCTCGAAGGTGATCTGGAAGTGGCGGCCGTCGGGGTCGTAGGTGACTTGCTGAATGACCGTCGGGGCGTCGGTGAGCTCGACGGCTACCGCCGTGACATACGCGTCGGCGACCGGCAGGTCAGCCTCGCACTGCACGGTGACGGTGCTGGAGCCGAGGACCTGTCCGGTCGTCGGGGAGAGGATGGTCAGGCTCCCGTTGTCCGCCTCCGACACCAGCGTGAGGTCCCCGATCCGCAAACCCTCGTCGTTGGCGGCGTCGAACTCCCAAGGATGCTCAGTGTGCAGCCCCCCGTCGGCCCACGCCTCGACTTGGTAGTACCCCTCCGGCCCATTAGCGAAGCTCCAGCGGCCGGCCTCGTCGGTGTACGTGTCCTCTACGAAATCCTCGTCGGGGTTGGACAGCGTCACTCTGGCGCCGATCACCGGCTCGCCCGTGGTGGCCAGGGTGACGATGCCGGCGGCGGCCCACCGCGGCTCCTCCTCGGGGATGGTTACGGGGCCGTGGAAGTCGAGCGCGATGGTCTGACCCGGCAGCAGCGTGCGCGGGCTCGCCCAGCCGAATAGGCGGCCCGGCGGGATACCGGTGAGCAGATGCGTGCCATCCGGCGCGGTCTCCACGGGCACGAAAGCGGTGGGTGCCCAGATTGCAAGGGCGCCTTGCCGCGGCACGCGAGTCACGGGATCGGTGGTGGTTGCTGCCACGGTGCCGGTGTCACCGGTCGCCGCAAGCATGAAGTCGGCTATGTCTCTACAGTCGCTGTGGAAATAGAAGCAGCCCGTACCCAGGCGCGGGCTGAGCGCGAACTGGAAGCCCTCTTTGCTCGCACGCAGCACGACAGTGCCGCGCGGCAGGTTCAAGCTGTAGCTGCCGTCGGCGGCAGTCGTCGTGCTCAGGCCGCCGGCCACGGTCACCTCGGCGCCCTCGATCGCGGCGCCGGTGCCGTCCCGCACCACACCGTTCAGGCGGAGCATGATCGGGCCGCCCCATACCGGGCGCAAGTCGCCCCAGATCTCGCGTATCTCGTTGTTGGCGACAGTCACGACGTCGGTGGTGAAGGAGATGTAGCCGTCCTTGTGGAAAGCGACCATCTCCCAGCCGGGCATGACGTTGTCAAATGAGTAGTGGCCGTCACCGTCGGTTGTGGCGGTGCGGCCGGAGCGGGCGAGGACGACGGTTACTCCCTCCAACGGTTGGTTGAGGTCGGGGTTGAGTGCGGTGCCGAAGATCGTCCCCGGGCGTGGCTGCAAATCGATAGCGGGCACGATCGTCGTCTGGCCAGTCTGGACGACGACGGCGGCCACGTCGGCATCGGTGTAGTCGCCGCGGGAGAAAAGCATCCGGTACGTCCCCACCGGCAGGTCATGGAGCTCGAAGTGACCCTGCCAATCCGTGCCGGTGTTGAAGTCGGGCTGGTCTTCTGGCCGTACCCAGACCGCGCTCAACGGCAGACCCGTGACAGCATCGTGCACCTCGCCAGCGACGGTGCCGCGGCCGATCTCGAGGTCGAACTCCTCGTTTGCGCCGTCGGTGCCGAGGTCGAGCTCGCGGGTCTGACCGGTGTAGGAAGGATGCGCGACGGTCAGGTGGATGAGACCCCAGGCAACGTCCGAGAGGGTGTAAGTACCGTCGGCAGCCGTGGTAGTGGTGCGCGTGGGCTGCTCGTCGACGCTCACCGTGGCGCCCTCTACGGGCGAGCTGTCAAGGGTCGAGCGGACGACTCCATTGATGGTGACACCAAGGCGTGCGAGCACGAGGTCGCCGATCGACGAGGTCTGGCCCACCTCCACCGTGACCACCCCGCTATCGGCGGCCGTCCAGCCGTCACGCGCGGCGTGCACGGTCTGGTTGCCGGGAGACACGCCCGTCAGGGTGAAGGTGCCGTTGGCCGCAGTCGTCCCGGTGATCGCAGGGGCGACCCCGTTGACGCTCACCGTGACACCCGACAGCGGGGAGCTGGCGGCACCGCCGTCGCGTACGGTGCCGACGATGGTGCCGGCGGTCTTGGTGAGCAGGATGGTGCCGACGGAAAAGGAAGAGGTGTTGACGGTGTATGGCCCGGCGGTGCGGCTCTGGTAGCCGGTCTTGGCGAGGCTGAGGGTCTGGCTGCCCATCGGCACGCTCGCCAGGCTGAAGGTACCTTTGGAGCCCGTGGTCGTGGTCTTCGAGGGGTCGGACTGGAGCGTCACGGTGACGCCCTGCAGATTGATATTGGTCCCCTGCTCCTTGACGGTGCCGGTGACGGTCGCGAGCTGGGTGAGCTCGATGTTGGGCACGGTCGTGGTGCTGCCGCCGACGACGGTGATCGTCCCGGTCACGGTGGTGAGCCAACCGCTCTTGGTCACGGTGAGGGTCACCGGGCCGGCGCCGGTGGTGAGGGTGAAGACGCCGTTCGTGTTGGTGTTGTTGTACGTCGAGGTGCCGGTGACTGTGACCCGCGCGCTCGCAACGGCGGCGCCGTTGAGTGAGTTGACGACGGTGCCGGTGAGGGTGCCGCTCTGCACGAACGGGATGCTGCCGAGGGCCGTGGTCTGGCCGTTGGTGACGGAGAAGGAGGAAGTGGTTGTGGCCACCCACCCGGTCTTGGTGATGGTGAGCGTGTAGCTGCCAGTCGCGGCGTAGAGCGTGAACGTGCCGTTGGTCGCGGTGGTGGCGCTCGTGCTGGTACCGGTGATCTTGACGGTGGCGCTGCTCACCGGCGCACCGCCGACCGAGCTGACGACGGTGCCGGTGATCAGCCCCATGGGCTGGAGCTGGATGAGCGGCACGGTCACGGTGCCGGATGCTGGTACGGTGATGCTGCTGGTGACGGCGTCGACGTAGTTCGTCTTTGTAGCCGTGAGCGTGTACGTGCCGGCGGCCACGCTCGAGATGGTGTAGGCCCCGCTCGCGTTCGTCGTCGCTTTCTTGGACGTGTTCTGCGTGACTTTGACCGTGACGCCCGACAGCTCGGTGCCGGTCACCGCGTCCTTGACGGTCCCAGTGATGTTGCCCGCTGAGGCTCTGCCCGCGATTCCCAACACCAGCAACCACACGACGAATCCGGTCGCCATGCGGCTGAAGCAACGCCAGCAATACCCCGACTCGACCATGCACCACCCTCCTCGCCAGGCTCGTGCCGGCGCGTCGTGAGGTACGGACGCCCGGAGCGCGGGAGAAAAGGCTCAGGACGCCGGCCTCGCGGCTGCCAAGCCGAGGCTCTGACATCGCCAAACCGTTGCCCCCCAGGTACTGCCGAACGGTTGTTGGTCTTGGGGCGGCCTTTTACATGACTTCATATCCGAATGTCAAGGCTCGCCGTCAGGTTGTTGCCCCACGCTCCGAGACGGCTACTCATGCTGTTGAGGGAGCCGCTCGCAGAACCCGTCCTGTCAGCGGTCACCGCGCATTTCCCTCGCTGGGCGAAGCGGGGAGAGGACAAGCAAAGAACCGGGAGTGCTTCGCAGGCGGCTCGGGGTATACTCCCGGTGGAGACCGGCGTGCCACGTATCGGGGAGATCCTCATTGCCAAGGGTGCACTGACCCAGGACCAGCTCCGCTCCGGGCTGGACGCTGCCCGCCGCAATGGGGGACGGCTCGGAACCTGGCTGGTGCGACTCGGCTACATCAACGAGGCCGCACTGCTCGAGGCGCTGGTCCAGCAGTACGGGCGCCCGGCCGCCAAGGCGATCGACCTCGCGACCGCGCCCTTGGCGGTGCGCAACCTGCTGCCGCCAGCGTTTTGTAAACGTCACATGCTGCTGCCATTTAACCGCAGCGGGCGGCAGCTCGACGTGGCCATGATGAACCCGGCGGACCTCGTCGTCCTGGACGAGATAACCCGTTCCACCGGCCTCATCGTCCGCCCCTACATCGCCACCGAGGCAGCCCTCGCAGCGGCGTTGGCGCTGACGCCAGCGCCGGCTCCCACCACCGGCACTGCAGCGACGCCGGGACCGCCTCGGGCAGCCGCTCGCGAGTGGCGCCAGTTCTGGAAGATGGAGGCGCCGACTCTCGAGCTCATGAAGGCCCTGACGGCACCGGCAACACTGCCGGTGGCCCACCTCTCGGCCTCGTTTCCTTTCTTGGCTGCGCTCGGAAGCGGCGCGCCGGTTGCAGTGACTACCGAGCCGGCCGACCTCGCCGAGTCGCTGTCGGCGGCGACGCACCGTGATCAGGTCGCCAGCCTCATTCTCGGCGCCCTCGCCGCACCGGGGCGTCGGGTTGCGCTCTTCTCGCTCCAACAGCACAAGGTCATGGGCTGGGCGGCCACCGGCTTGGGGGTCCGTGAGGACGACTTCCACACCCTCATGGTCACCATCGACCGCCCGTCCGTGTTCCACGGCCTCAGCAAAGGCACCGAGACGCACGCCGGGCCCTTGCCGTCCGGTGACGTCACCGATCTCGCGACCGAGGCGCTCGGTGCTCCTCCTGCGAGGGAAGCGGTGGTGAGTGCCATCAAGGTGCGCGGGAAGCTCGCCGGCTTCGTTTGGGTGGATCGTGGCGAGGAAGGGATCGCGGGCGTCTCTGTCAAGGAGGTCGAGGAGGTGGCCCGGCTCGCCGGCCTGGCACTCGAGATCCTGGTGTTGCGACAGAAGATCAAAGCCGGTGCCCGCTTGACAGAGGGCGGGGCAACGGATTAGCTTTGCCCGTCCTGTTCGGGAGGGACTGATGATCAAGGCGGATCTCGTCAAGAAGGTCATGGACTCGGTTGAGCTGCCTCACAGCAAGGCGAACGACGCGGTCAACGCGATCTTCGATGCCATGCGCGAGGCGCTGACCCGCGGCGACCGCATCGAGCTGCGCGGCTTCGGCGTGTTCATCGTCAAGAACCGCAAGCGTGGCATCGGTCGTAACCCCAAGACCGGCGTTGAGGTCGCGATTCCGCCCGGAAAGACCATCCGCTTCAAGCCAGGCAAGGCGCTCCGCATCCTCGAATAAGTGTCGGACCCACCGCTTCAGATCGAGATCATCGGCCCCGACGGTGTCCCCGTCGGGGTTGTTCGTCCTCCCCCGCCCCCTCCCAGCCGGGTCTGGCTGCACGTTCTGCTGTTTCTCACCACACTCGCCTCGACCACGTTGGTGGGGGGCGTGAGCTTCACCTCGGCCGCCGATGTGACCGGCGTCACAAACCTGCCGGCGCTCCTCACCCACCCAGCCGTGCTCCGCTCCGGCCTGCAGTTCTCTCTGCCGCTGATGGCGATCCTCCTGGCCCACGAACTGGCCCATTACTGGGCCTGCCGCAACCACCGGTTGGATGCGACGCTACCGTTCTTCATTCCAGCTCCACTGGGCATCGGCACCCTCGGTGCCTTCATCCGGATCCGCTCACCGCTCCTCTCCAAACGGGAGCTCTTCGACGTCGGCGCCTCTGGCCCGCTGGCTGGATTCCTCGTCGCCGTGCCGTGCTTGCTGGTCGGGATCCAGCACTCCTCGATCGTCGCCGAGCTCCCGAATCGGGGCTACATGCTCTTCGGAGAGCCGCTGCTTTTCCGCTACCTCAGCACTTGGATTCACCCGTCACTGGCTGACGGTGCCGACCTCCTGCTCCATCCGACCGGCATGGCCGCCTGGTTCGGTCTTTTCCTGACCGCCGTCAACCTGCTGCCGTTCGGTCAGCTCGACGGCGGGCACGTGCTTTACGCCCTCATCGGCCGCTGGCACCGCCGCATCGTCTGGCCGGCTCTGACGGTGCTCGTGCTCCTCGGGTTGAAGTGGCCCGGATGGTGGCTGTGGGCGGTAATCGCCCTGGTGATGAGAGTCCGTCACCCCTGGATCCCAGGTGAAGACGAGCCGCTCGACGCCCGGCGCCGGTGCCTAGCGTGGATCTGCATCGTGGTCTTCGTGCTTTGTTTCACTCCGCAGCCCATCACCTTGATCGACTGACGCCGCGGCGACGTCGGATCACCGCGCACGCAGCTTGTTCTGCATGATTCCGAGGATCTCGGTGTCCATCGCGGCCATCCCGCGGGTGGTGATGCGGCCGAGGTTGACGAGCGTCTCCGCAGGGCTGTGCCCGAGGATCCCGTCGGTCGCCGGGATGCCAATGCCAGCCAAGGCCAACGAGGCGGCGCGGAAGGCGGCGTCGATTCCGGTCATGGTCTTGAGCCCGCAGCCGATCTTGGCACCGTCGCAGATCATGCCCGTGAGGTTGCCGACGATGTTGCTCATCGCCAGTGCGATCTCGTCGGCGCCGCCGTCCTCCAGGAGAACGAGACCGGCCGCCACCCCCAAGCCGGCGGCGATGGCCGCCCCACACGCGGCCGAGAGCGAGCCGAGCTGGTGGGTGACCGACGACGTGACCAAGCATCCCAACGCCAACGCCTCGTCGATGCGCGTATCGGTAACCCCCGACTCCCGGCCCCACAAGGTGAGCGGTACCGCGCAGGTGATCCCTTTGTTGCCGGAGCCGGCCAACGTCATGACCACGAACGGCTCCCCCGACATGCGGGCGTGGACGCCCGCGCAGACCAACCGAGAGAGGCGGCTCAGCGAGTCCTGGTGGGCGGTATCGACGAACCGTGGTGGGAACAACGACAGGCCATGGCGGGCAATAGCGATGTTGCGTGCCGCTCCCTCGCGCAGCACGGTCCGGTCGGCCTCCCGCGCCGAGCGTGCGAGGTCGATGAGTGCCCCGATCGGTAACGTCGCGAGCTCCTGCCGGACGCTCCCGGGCTCACCGGCAGCCCGCACCGCCTGACCTGGTTCAACCGTGACGCCGTTGCGCTCGAGCCGCACCAGGCTGGAGTGCTCGCGCTCGATCACCGCCCGCCCCACGCCGCCGGCGCGGGCGACGGTGCAATCGATGTGCAGCCACTCACGCCGCGTTTCCACGTCCACCGTCGTGCCTCCGGCCTCGACCAGGCGCCCGGCTGCGTCGACGATCTCCGGCGTCAGGTCGGCAAAGCACTCGAGGCCGCGGTCTGGGCCGGGGAGCAGCGCCCCCAGCGCCATCGACCACAGGATGCCGGTTCTCCGTCCGGAGTTGGGAATCCCGACCGCATAGCAGTTCTTGTAGGTGCGCGGATCGCACACCAGATGTACGGCTCGCACCGGTCCATCACACACCGATGCCGCGGTTGCCGCGGCCCACGCGATCGCCGCCGGCTCGGTGCACCCGAGCGCTGGCCGCCACTCCGCTTCGAGGTAATCCGCCAGGAGCATCGTCACCTCCCAGCGCGACTTTAGGAGCCCGGCGGGGAAATGGAAAGACCCACACGCCGAGACCCGGGAGGCTGGCCAGGCGCGACAAGGCAGACAACGATCGACCTCGCTGGCTTGAGGTCGTAGCGCTGTCCGGGGGTGTTGAAGTACTTGGGGTTTGCGGAGGGGGCGTTGGGGAGTCACCCCATGGAGGGTAGGTAGGACCTGGGTCGGGGAGGGGCGGAGGTGTGTGAGGGCGTGATTTCACCCCACTGTGATGACGCGGAGATTTAGTCGCATAGTTGCTATGGTTGTGTTGTCGCTGAGTCCACAAAGTAGACGAGATAGTAGAACAGCGGCCCACAGTACGGTAGAATCGGCTCGCGAACGTTGACCTCCGCAAAGGAGCCGCCGTGGCCACCATTCTACGCCCATACCTGTTCTCCTGGACCGATGTCGAGCGCTCCTCGGACCTCGACCGTTTCGCCATGCTGCTGGCCGCCATCCCGGACGAGGCGCTGGTGTGCGCCCTCGAGGCACGCCGGGGCCACG
>Ga0208939_1001552_pt1 | contig 17066 bp, 11 predicted proteins | sample AD_STIC12_MetaG_FD_184437 | JGI IMG/M metagenome (GOLD analysis project Ga0208939, IMG submission 184437) | Active sludge microbial communities of municipal wastewater-treating anaerobic digesters from USA - AD_STIC12_MetaG (SPAdes) (version 2) | ecosystem: Engineered > Bioreactor > Anaerobic >...
GAATGCCGCCTGTCGGCCAGATTCCCGAGTCATCTGAGGGGCGTGCTTTTGCGCAAGAGCCCGGCCCTGAGCTGACTCCCAACGCGATTCCCTTTGACGATAGCAAATGGAACGACGATTCGTCCGCTACACCCGAGCCGCAGGCCCCCGTACAGGCACCGGAACTCTCCGTAGAGCCCGCGGCTTCGCAGGCCCCCGATGAGGGAAACGGCGACGGTCAAGGCGAGCCCGACGAAGACGCTGAGTTCGTCCAGCAGATGGACGCGTACCTGCAGCAGGCTCAGGTGCCGTTCGTTCCTGTTACTGCTCAGCAGGTTCCCGACGCCCAGGCGGCCATCGACCAGGCCCAGCAGGCCCTTGACGACTTCAAGCTGACCGACGAGCAGGCCGAGGAGATCATGGCCGATCCGTCCAAACTCACCGACGTGTTCCGCGAGTTCGGCCGGAACATCCTGGGCAAGGCCAATCAGGCGATCATTCTCGCGAGCCAGCGCCAGCAAATCGAGACGATCGAACGCGACATGAAGGCCGAGGCAGACCGGTTCTACGAGCAGAATCCGCATCTGAATCAGCCACATCTCAAGCAGCGCTGTGCCCAGGTCTGCCAGCAGATCATCGAGGCATCTGAGAAGAGCGGGACACCTGTGGACTGGCGCGACGCGTTCAAGTACACCGCGAAGTACGTCACCGCGCGCATGAAGACCCATCCACACGAGTTCTCCGCCAAGAAAGGACTTCCGTCGCTTCGCGCAGACGAGCCTCCTCAAGCCGCGCCGCTGTCGCCTGCAGCGCAGCCACAACGGCCCGCACGGCCCGTTTTTGCCGGCGGCGGTGGCGCGGCCCGCAGGTCCGCTCCGCGCCCCCCGAAGGTCGATTCGTTCCAGGAGGACCTGGACAGCCTGAAACCCGAAGATGCGTGGGGGTGATGCGAGAGCATCGGCCCGGGCGCATTCCAACGCTTGAAAGGAGGTGATTTGGAATGTTGAACGAAAGCAACGCACGCGAGTCCACGCCTGCCCTGAATCGGCAGGTATCGGTTGCGAAGAGCAAGTCTCTGTCTGCAAACGAGGAAGTGGTCCTCGTCACGCTGAATGACGACGCGGCGATCGCGATTGATCTGCCGCCGTTGTCTGAGTGTCGTGGTGATGGCCGGTTCTTCACCGTCCGGGTAGTTGCCGCGAGCACCACGCCGCTTGCGGCGACCGTGGCTGATCGCGGCGACTCGCCCACGACGATCAGCGAGGTGCTGACCGCATCCGGCGATTTCACGGTCCTGTGGACCGATGGACTGGCGTGGTACGTCCTGGCCAACAAGCTGACAACGGCGTCCGGTGGCGGCGGTTAGCAGGCAACAACGACTGGAAGTAGCGCGAGGATTGTTCTGATTTGGTTCTTTTCCGACGAGAAGGTCCAAATCCGCACAGCACAAGCGCTCTCCCAAGTGGAGGGAGTGTAAGTGGAACCTCTGTGGGTAGGTCTGTCTGGGACCGGAAATTGGGATGACGACCATCGCCCCAAGGACTGGGACCAGAAGTACACGCAGCTTTTCCCCTACGGTAAGGCGTCCTTGAACGCCATTCTGTCTCTGATGGAAGCAGAGCAGGCAGACGATCAGGAAATCTACTGGTGGGAAGACGAGTTGCAGGCGCAAGGCGCCGACATCGAAGGTGTCTACTACGACACCGCTTTGCAGCAAGCGTACCAGTCCGGAGACGACAAGCCCGCGGGCACTGTCGTTTACGTGAAGCTGGGTGCCAACACCGACGTGCGCCGGTTCCGTCCGGGGCTCGAGGTAATGTTTCGTGAGGGCAACGACCTCCGGAACGATGTCGCTGGCAAGGTGATTGACACCAGCGAGGGCGCATACAACTGGGTGGCCGTTCGGCTGTTGCAGGCCGACGGATCGGGCCCGGGTGATCTCAGCGACTCCGATTACCTGATGGTGATCGGCGACATCAATCCGCAGGCCGGATTCCCTGTTGTCCCGCGCACCTACGAACGGACGAAGGTATACAACTACCTTCAGATCTTCAAGGAGACGTACCAGTACTCGCGAAGCATGAAGCAGACCGCGTTCAAGACCGGCCGCAAAGACAAGTGGCTGGAAGCCCGGGCGCTTCAGCTCTTCAACGAGCAGCGCGAGAATGCGTTCCTCTGGGGTCCCCGTTCGATGAACATCAACCCGGAGAACGGCCAGGAAGAGTATACGACCGGTGGTATCGTGAGCTTCCTGAAGTCGGCGGCGCCTCAAAACGTCCGCCACTACCACCTGTTCGACGGGTCGTCCCCTTACAAGGGACAGGCGTGGGAGTCCAAGGGCAAGCGCTTTCTTGACGAATCCCTTGAGCTGCTCTTCCATTGGAGTGACGGCTCGATGGGTCGCAAGGTCGCGCTGTGCGGCAACGGCGCGCTGTCTGGCATCAACCGTCTCGTTGAGACACACGGGCAGTTCAATGTCACCAGCGAGACGACTACGTTCGGGTGGAACGTGACGAAGTACGTCAGCCCGTTCGGGGTGGTGAAATTCCTCACCTACCCGCAGTTCAACCTGTACGAGCACCTCAGTCACAGCGTGCTGTTCCTGGAGCCCCACAACCTCAAGCGCAAGTACATGCAGCGCACGACGAAGCGGGACGTGACGCCCGAAGGCTTCGACGGCGAGAAGTACGAGTTCTTGAGCGAGGAAGGCCTCAAGATCCGGTACCCGAAGACGATGATGCTCCTGACTGGCGTCGGCATGGACAACAACCAGTCGTAGCGGTTGGCAGCCGGCCAGGGTGCTAATCGCCCTGGCCGGCGGCCGCACGAAAAGAGTCTAGGCATGGCAAACCTTCAGACAATTCGATCCGAGTGGGTACGGGAAAGCGGCAGGTATGACCGCGTCAATTCCAACGGTACCGATAACGGCGCAAACCGTGTCATCAACGCCGCCATTCGTTGGTTGGATCGCCGGGCAACTCGCCCTGATGACGTTTCTCGCCAGATCTTCATCGACGTGGCGCCGGGCGAATACTGGGTGAAGTGTGCCTACGCTCGTGTTATCGAGAGCGTATGGATTGCGGATCCGTCCGACAACGGCGCTCGCTGGCCGCTTCAGCGGAAAACAATGGACGAGCTGCGCGCTCAATTTCCGGCCGACTGGTCAGCCTTCGAGAATGGCACGCCTCGTTTCTGGACGCCCGATGTTGGCCGCCTTGCGCCGGACAGCCTCTCCCAAGACTACACCGGCGCCGCCGACTACGCCGACACGTACCGTGGAGGTGAGGCAGAGGCAGGACTCCGAGGCGTCATCATCATGCCTGCTCCAAAGACGACGGTCGTGGTTACTCTGTTTGGCCGGTTCTTCAGCAAGCCACTGGTCAACGACAACGATTTCAACTGGTGGACTGTCACGCACCCCGACCTTGTGAAGCTGGTGGCGTCGTACCTCATTGAGCGGATCATGAGAAACCGCTCAGGCATGGAAGACTACCTCGTTGCCATCAACGAGGAGTTGGCAATGATCGACACCGATGCGGCCCATGAGGACGCGGCAAACGTCAAGGATTTCGTCGAATGAGCAAAGGACAGAGGCTCTTTCCTGTGTCGCGCCCGGAGAAACCTGCGCGCATTCCGCGCCAGATGGTGACGCCGTCTATGCTGCAGGGCCGTGTCAGCCAGACAGACATCAAGGATGGCGCTCCCCTGTTCGCCGGGGTGATACCTGTCGATTCCCTGATTGAATCCATCGTCATCCACGTTGACGGTCCGGAGGGCGCTTCCGCGGAGGTGGTCGTTTCCATGGAAAACGACCAGCCCGTCAGTGAGGTGCGGTTCAGGGTATCCCCGGGTATGAATAGCATTGGCGAAGCGATGATGGTGCCGGCCTGTACTCGGTTGGCGCTTACTGTCGTCGCTTCAGAGGACGTGAAACACGTGGGGTTTGGCGCGGTCGTCTACGCGCAGGCCTACAGAACAACCGAGGAGATGGACAATGGCCAAGAAAGAGCATGACGAGAAGAACCGTGGTGTCGAAGCCGCCGAGGCCGCTGAACAAGACGAGGCGTTCTGGGAAGAGCCGGAAGTGACCGAGCAGCCCGTAACTGCCGCTGCTCAGCATCCTGCGGCGTCTGAAGTGACCCACGATGAAGACGAGGACAGCAAGGGGCTGCCGTTCATCCGCGTCAGCCGCCAGAAGATTTCTGGCGGGTGGATGGAGACCCACGCGGCAAACGTCTCCGGTCTCGGCGTCATTGTGCGCACCAGCACGCAGGTCAACGGTGCAGTGAGCGAATCCACCACGTTCGTCCCGAACGGCGCGGTGGAAGCTCTGGTCGACAAGAAGGGAAGCTTCGTTCGCTGGACCATCCGGCGTCTGGGGTAATCGATCTTCGTTGGGGAGAAGGCGTTGGGTAAGTACGTCATAGACAAGCCATTGATCTCAGGGTTGGGCGCCGCGGACCGCGATGCGCTCAATGCTCCGATCTTGTCGGATTGCTATGGCGTACGCCCAACGCCCGCCGGGCTGCTGCCGGAAGTCGACATACCGGCGTTTCCGGTATCCGTGACATGGCCATTCCCCCAGATCATTCTCGGCACACGCCGCACTTTCTTCGCGTTCGAGACCGCGCTGCACCTCGTCAATACCGGCATACCAAACTGGATTGGGGGCCCGGCACTGACAGTTTCGGACGCCCAGGCACCGACCACTCAGCTTTCCCTTGTCGCCGGAGGAGGCCAGTGGCACTTTGTGGATCTTGGCTTGTCGTGGATCCTCGTCAACGGAAAGCAGGCCGTCTGGCACCTGGAGGGGGATCCGTATCTGCATGTCGGCATACCGGCTGTACACGGCGAGGACGTGCACTTCCCGAAGACTGCGACTCAACACCGGGGCCGCGTAGTCTTTGGGAATACCGGCGCGTGGCACTCTGGATGGAATGCGTTCTGGAACGGTTTGATGTCCAAGGCCCCGACTGGCATGACGTCCAACTTGGCGTCTGGCAGCAATCTGGTGTTTTGGACCTCGGTTGGTGATGCCCGTCTTCTTTGGCAGTACATTCTCGGGCCGACCTACTTCACCGAGGCCGAGGTGAAGCATCAGTGGCGCAGGAACGACTGCGGCTGGATGGTGATGCCATGGGAAGGCGTTGTGCATCGCACTCTTCCCCTTGGCGACAGTGTCGTGGTCTATGGCGACAATGGAATTGCCGCATTGGTACGCGCCGGTGAGACCTACGGGCTCCGTGAAATTGCCAAGGTTGGGTGCGCCGGCCGTTCTGCCGCCTTCGGCACGGACGCCGGTCACATCTTCCTGGACACTACGGGGTGCCTGTGGTCGTTGAGGCCCGATCTCAGCGTTGAGAAGCTTGGATACCGGCAGCATCTTTCGACCATGTTGACCGGGATACCGGTCATCGTCCATGACGCCAGCGAAGGTGAATTCTGGATTTCCGACGGGGCGACTTCCTACGTCTTGACCACATCCGGGCTAGCGCGGGCACAACAGCGGCCTACGTCGATGGCAGTAGCAGGGGGCGTCATCAAAGCATTCGCGAACAAGTCTGCCGCACTGGACGACAGACGAGTAGTGACCAATCGCACCGACCTTGGCTCCCGTCTTTCCAAGCACGTGTGGGGCATCGAGATTGGCTGCAACGATCCATCCAGCTACGAGGTTACCCTCGAGTTCAGGAACAATGCCAACAACCTGATGCGCACGCGTGGCCCTGTCACGCCAGACGCAAACGGTTTCGCCTCATGCAACGCGACCTGCACCGAATTGGCGATCCGGGTCACGTGTCCTTCGGAACTGCCGATGGACCTGGACTACATTGCCGTCCATTTCAACGAGCTTGGCGCCAAGACCAGTGCTCGCGACGTTGCTGGAGGTTGATGGGATGCAGGAATACGAGTTTCCCATTGCTGAGCACTTCAGGAACGGCCTGGCCCAAGATACCAGGCTTCCTCACAACTCCAAGGTACTGACGGTCTGCCGCGGGTTGACTACTCGAGAGTTCGGTGCGGTCAAGCCCCCGTCCGTCTCGACGCCGTTCGCGTTGCCATCTGCCTTCTCGTGGCCATTCCCGCAGGCCCTCTTCGGGCGCACACAGGATCTTCTTGCCTACGGGACGGCGATTCATACCATTAACCGGGGCACCTGGGCGGTGTCTTCCGAGGCGGTCTACGACCCAGACGCGGAGACCGCCACGTCCATCGGCGCCGCCACGTTGGATGGGCGATTCTGGCACAGAGCCGACATGGGCAACGTGTGGTTCCTGGTCAACGAGGCAAACTTCCTGTTTCGAGTGCCCCACATTTCACGGGACCTGGACGACAATCCCGTATGGCGCGTCTTTCGCGGCACGCAAGGGCGTCCTACTACAGTCTGCGCCTTCATGGATACCCTCTACTGGGGCGGCTTCACGGGGTCCTACTTCGGCGGCGACCAGTGGAAAGCAATCTGGAATCTGTGGCTGGCTAACAACCCGAGCGACCAGCTTACGCACGAGAACACGACAATCGGCACGTCGTGGGTCGGGTGGTCCACAGCTTCGGGCGGCGCACGAGACTGGCCCTTTGCCATGGAACTGGCCATGTTCGGATATCCGGCGGCATCGTTCGACGAATGGCGTGGTGAGTTCGCTGCGCTTGTCCAAGGCGGCTTGGTCGGCTTCGCACAGATACCAGATCCGGGCGGCGTCAAGACGATGCTCCCCCTCGGCGGGCGCGTGATGGTCTATGGGGCCAACACGGTAGGAGCCCTCATCCCGTCCGAGCGGGGTCACCGGTACAAGAAGCTTCTGGACACTGGGATTGCGGGCCGTGGCTGCGTAGCGGGCGACGAAACAGGGCACGTCTTCATTGACTCCAGACGGCGGTTGTGGCGCGTCGGACCTGAAGGCGCTCTTGAGCAGTTGAGATACAACCACTATCTCAGCGGTCTCAGCGTTTCCACATCCATTGTTATTGACCCCGAGGACCGGGACTTCCATATTTCAGACGGCCAGACTTCTTTCGTCCTGTCTTCGACCGGGCTGAGCGAGCAAAAGCAGCACATCACGTCTCTTGTGAGCCTGAACGGCCTTGTCGGTGTCAAGGATGCATCGGGAGACGACGGCGCGTTTGTGGTGCGGACAGGGCCCTTTGACATGGGCCGCCGGACAATGAAGCGTATCCAGTGCCTGGAGGCTGGTCTTTTCGACATCACCGCCGCAACCGCCAAGATCCTGTTCCGTTTTCCAACGGACAGCACGTGGCGCGAGACGCCAGCCGTCCAGGTCGGCGATCACATGGTCGCGTATACACCGTGCGCCGCGACCGATTTCATGGCAGAGATCAGCGGCATAGCGGGGCCGGATGCACGCATCGAGCATGTACGCGTTCGCTGGCAGGACGAGGGCAGGGCGCACATTCGCGGACTGAGGAGCGGATCATGAGCAACAAGTACTTCACTTTCCGGGTGAAAGACAAGGGTATCCTGCAGCGGCACTGGCACAACGAGATCGAACCTGCCATCATGGCGGCGATGCCTCCGACGGCATACCCCGACATCGACGTGTCTACCAACATCCTGAAAGCGATCCTCGACGAGCAGATGCAGCTCTGGGTGATCGCGCGCCGACTTGACGGCAAGCTTCAGATTGTCGCCATCGGTACGACCGCATTCATCTATGACGGCCCGTCCGGCCTGAAGAATCTGTCCATCTACACCCTGTACGGGTTCAACCAGATCCCGCCGCACGCCCTCAAGGATGGGCTCGACAAGATCAGGGAATTTGCCCGGGAACATGGATGCGGCCGCATCTTCGCGTTCACCGAACGTGACCGGGTGCGTGAAATGTTCTGGTCCAAAATCGCAGGAGAAGGCGTCTCACAACTGTCCGTGATGGTCGTGGAGGTATAGCAATGGGTGGCGGTGCACAGCCTGCTGGAACGATGGGGTACCCCCCGTACATCGAGAATGCCCACGAGTCTCTTCTGAGCGCCGGAGCGATCAATATGCTCGACGCCATCGAGGAAGCAACGGAGCTGAATCCCTATCAGGCGGCCTACTCCTACGATCCCGTGGATGACCTCGCGGCCATCGACGCGCGATTTGACGAACTGGTGCAGTCCGCGTCGACCGTCGAAGGCGACCTTGACTGGCAGAACATCGTTGAGTCTGTCGTGCTCCAAATCGACCAGATATTGACGGGCAGCACCGAGATTGACGACGCAGTCGATGCGTTCGAGGCAGAGCATGCTCATCAGTTGGCGGCCAGTCAATCCAGGGTTGCCGCAGGGATGGCCGACATCAATGCCGTCAATTCCAGCGCATTCCCCATTGCCATGGCGCTGCTCGAGGATGGATTCAATACCGACGTGGCGAAGTTCCGCGGCGACCTTCGCCGCGAATCTCGCGCCCAGCGGGCACAGATGATTCTCATGGGCACCAACTCAATGGTGCAGGTCCTGACCCAGAAGGTGGACATCGGCCGCCTTCTGTATCAGGCACAGGTCGAGAAGAGCCGCATGGCAATCGTTGCGAACAAGGAATATCTCCGCGAAGAGATCTCCCTTGCCGAACACGACGCGACATGGAATCTGGACATGCTGAAAGACGGCTCCGGCCTCCTGGGCGCGGTAGCTGGCGTCGGCATGCGCAAGGCCCCGATGCCAGCATGGGCCAGCGGCCTCAGCGGGGCCATGGGTAGCGCTTCAACAGCTCTGGCTTTGGCCCCTGTGTTGGGGTTTGAAGGTACCATAATCGCCACAGCAGTGTTGGCACTGCTTGGCGGCGCCGCGGGCTCGACGCAAGGCACATCATAAGGAGGTAAGTAATGGGAATAGATCCAGCCATTATCGCAAAGGCACTCGGCGGCATGGCCGCTGGGATAGGCGATCCAGAGAGCACCGGCGCGCGGCTCGGCGCGATTGGCGCCGACATGGCGGAGTCCGAGATCATGCGACAGCAGCAAGAGCGCGCCCGTAAAGAGGCCGAGAAGAAGAAGAAAGGCGCGTTTGGCGGCAAGGCCGGGTCCATGCTTGGCACCATCATCGGGACTGCGCTCGCTCCTGTTACGGGGGGAAGCAGCCTGGTGCTGGCCGGCCTCGGGTCTGGTCTCGGCAGCGCTGCGGGACAAGCCCTTGGCGGAGGAGAGGTAGATTGGGGTCAGGCGGCGACGAGCGGCGTGACCACGGGATTGACTGCCGGGATGGCCCCTGATGTCTTCGGCGCCATGGGCATGGACAAGCTGGCAGGACTACCCGGATCCATGGGCAGCGCCGTAGCTGAAAACGCTGGGTTCCTGGGGAAATTCGCGCCGGGAGTCGGTCAGGGAATGGGTATGCTTGCCCAGTCCCAACTCCTTCAGTCGCCATGGACGTATCTCATGGGCACAATGGGTAAGAAGGACGAGCAGAAGAACGACGAGCAGAAGAACGACGAATTCGACAGTGAATTTTTCGCCAAGCACGGCGGAGGGATCTGATCATGAACCCCATGGCACTTCTCGCATTGAATGCGCTTCAGCAGACCCAGCAGGCGTCCGTGCCTACCGTAGCTCCTGATATGAGCGGCGCTGTTGGCCTGTCGTCGCGCAATTTTCTGGCCCTGCAGGAGCAGCTTGCGAACCAGAGAAAAGCCGATGTGGCCGCCCAGCAGAACGCCACACAGATGGCCGACACCCGCACTCAGCAGTCCATCGAGAACATGCTGGCTGCCCGCAAACTGGCCGACGCCCAGGACCAGTTTCAGCAGGGTCATGAGCTGGACACGCGACGGGTTCAGTCGACGGCTGATTACAACAAGGCCCTGGCCGATCACTACGCTTGGCAGCAGAGTCAGCCCCAGTACATGAAACCCGGGCAGTACCTCATGCCAGACGGCCAGATGCAGAATATCGAGCCACAGGGGATTGACCGGCAAGAGATTGAGGCGAACATCGCCTACAAGAAAGCGTTGACGGCTTACTACCAAAACCAGGCCTCTCGCGTTCGGGCCGGTGAGCCTGCCGACTTCTCCCGGGCAAACCAGCGGACCAAATTCTGGGGCGACAACTGGAATGCATTGGTGAGGGATGTCGACACTCAGCTTGGGATTCAGGAACTCCGGCGCGCCCAGCGCCCGGTACCCCCGGAGTTGCTGGCAATGCGCCAGGAACTGATCGCGCGCGGCGCCGCGCGGATGACCAAAGAGCGCCTCAAAGACGGCACCCCGTACTTGCCCAAGAACTGGCCGTTCCTTGAGCCCGCTGGCACACCTGGTCCGGGCACGGGTGATGGTACCGGCGCTGGTCCTGGGGTGCATGTCATCAGGGTTGAGGACCTCAAGGAGGGCTGGTAGATGGCCGAGGACAGAAAGACGGTCGTTGTACAGCGCAAGGACGGCACTCAGGTGGCTGTCTCGTTTCCCTCGAATTTTCCTGACGAGCAGGTCCCGATCACCCTGTACAAGAACCGCAAGCACCTCGGCGTATCAGACATGCCGCCCCCCAAGGGCGCGGTCGTTGCTCCCAACCCCCTGCAACGCTTTGTGGGTGGATGGGCCGAGATTGTCAACGATGACGCTGTTCTTGAGCCGAAGCCCGACGCGAAGGGTGTATTGCGCTATCCTTCCAGCGGGGAACTGGCCAGCCGGTTCCTGCAGGGGATTACGCCCGCGCACGAGGAACCCAAGCCCGGCATCAAGCTGTTCACCGACGAGACCCTTCCCCCGGCCCCTGCGCCGGTCCCGTCTCCAGCAGAGCCATCGCCGCATCAACCTGCAGGCCCCGCGGCGGCGGGCCCGGTGATGAAGCAGGCCGGTCCACCGAAGGCGTCGGCGTGGGAGTTCCTGGACCAGTGGCGGCAGGTGGAAGACAGATTCTCGGGGAAGCAGGCCGCCGAGAAGCGCCAAGCGGCCCTCGACCAGCCCGTTACTGGGCTGAGGTCGGCCCAAGACAAGATCATGGCGAAGGCCGCCGAGTTTCTGGACAACAGGCGCTCGGCCCCCAACGAGCCGACCAACTTGTGGGACGTTGTCGGCGACACAATTGCCGATCCAACACGGATGGTTCCCTTCGTCGGCACGGCCACTCAGTTTGGCGAGGAGACGCTGCCGGTCTACCAGGCGGCCAAACGGATTGAGGCTGGTCAGGCCACGCCACAGGATGTCATGCTCATCCAGGGGCACCGCGAGAAGCTCCAGAAACAGGCGCAGGGGCACCGCGAGAAGCTCCAGAAACAGGCGCAGGGGCACCGCGAGAAGCTCCAGAAACAGGCGCAGGGCCAGACCACTCCGGCCATGGTCGCGGACATCTTGACTCAGCTTCCCGCGTTCGCGGGTGAATTTGCTCTGACCGGCGGCATTCACAATATCGTCAAGGAAGGTCTTGAGTGGGCACTGAAGAACGTCGCCCAGAAGGGCGCTGCCAATTTGGCAAAGCGTGCCGCGACCAGTACCGCAGGTGCGGTTGCACAGTCCGCCGCGATGGTTCCGCGACTGGTAGAGGGAACCGCCGACCGCATGACGCCCGAACTGCGTCTGGACGCCGAGCAAGTCCAGAAGATGGACGACCTGATCGCCCGGGAAGGGGACGGATTTGCCGAGGCCGCGGTCAAGGCCTTCGGCGAGAATGCCATTGAGGTCTGGTCGGAACGCACAGGAAGTGCCCTCAAGCACGTTCCGGGGTTCTCAAAGGCCAAAGATGCCGTGCAAGACATGAAGCGCGCCGTGATGCGCCGATGGATCGCCACGCATCCCAACGCCAGCATGGACGATCTGTTCAAGCGGGTGGCGAAAAAGACGGCCTGGGACGGCGTATTCGAGGAGATGTTTGAGGAGCGTGTGGGTGAAGCGGCTCGCGCGGCTGTCGGACTCGAGCAGTACCAGCCTCCCACACGTCAACAGCTTTTTGCGGAACTCGCCGCCTTCAGTGTGCCTGGAGCGTCGCGCAGTGCTATTTCGAATACCGTTGGTCGTGCCGCAGAAAGCCGCGACCAGAAGCGCAGGGAAGAAGCACTCAAGACTCTCACCACGGCCATTGCATCGGATACCGCAAATCAGGCGTTCACGCCGCGCACCACCAACCAGCCGGCTGAACCGTCTGATGCGGCCCCCATCATGTTCCGCAGCCAGACTGACGATGACCTGATGAACGAAATCGGCGGCTGGGCCCCGGAGACGGCCGCCGTCATGGGCCGTGATGCTGTTGAGCTGGTGAAGCACGCCCGGGAACGGAAAGCGGCCTTGGGCCAGGCCATGGAGAGCGATGACGGCGTGTTCGGCGACGCCGAGAATGCCGAGTGGGAACGGCTGATGGCCGCCGGTGAAGACCCGGCGAAGCTTGCCAAGATCTACGACGTCGACGCCGTGCGCAAAGCGCCTCCCGTCCGGCCCCAAGAGCCCGCGCCGCAACCACTTCCCAAAGCTGATAGCAAGACAGAAGGCGATACGCCATTGGCGCCAACAGACGTTCAACCTGTTGACGCCGTGAGTGTTGCGCCGGACAATGAAGCTGCCACTCCGGCTCCCGTTTCCCAAGAGTTCGCGCCTGACGCGGCGCGTCCGCCCGTCAAGCGCGCCTCGGGGAGCAGGACACAAGTGCTCACCGGCAAGACGCCGGTGGATGCTGAGTATGCCGTCGTCGATCTGGATAGCCTGAACCCTTCCCATGACTTCCGGACAGGCGTGCCCGTATCGAATGTGGACCGGGGACAGTACCCGCAAGGGCTCCAGCCGCGGGACTACCGGCCCGACAGCGACGAGGCGGCCAAGGTCGTGCGGTTTGCCGGAGAGAAGAAGGCCCCGTACTACATCTCGACGCATCCCGGCGCCGACAGCGGGCCGCCGACCATCTCCCCGGACGGGACGGTCATCAACGGCAACGGCCGTGTCTCCTCGCTCCAGTATGCCGCACACCACGCGCGTGACTACGGCTGGTACCGTGACGCCCTGCGTGAGCAGGCCGCGCAGTTCGGCGTGTCCCCAGAGGACGTGGACAGGATGAAGCATCCGGTCCTTGTCCGTGTCGTGGACATGGCCCCGGATTCCGAAGATGCCGTCCGGTTCGCCCGGGCGGGAAATGTCTCGACTACTCAGTCACAAAGTGCTGAGCGGACGGCGGCAAGCCTCAAGGACATCATCGACGCCAACTTGCTCGAAAACCTCGGGCTGGACGACGACACCACATTCTCGGATGCGGTGTCGGGCTCCAGCGGGGCCCAGTTCCGCCGGACGCTCCGCGATGCCCTCCCGCCGTCTGAGGTGTCTCGCTACATGACCGAAAGCGGGGACCTGACGGAGGCCGGGAAAGAGTTCGCCCGCAGCCTGCTCCTGACCACCGTGGTGCCTGTCGAGACGGTCGAGGCCCTGGGGGCCAACCGCGCCGCGCTCAAGCGCAGCATCGAGGGTGTCATCCCGCAGCTTCTGCGGTTCCGGCGGGATATGCCGGATCTCGACATCAGCCCGCAGCTTAACGAAGCGCTCGCTTTTGTGGCCAAGAACCCGGAGGTTCGGACCTCCTCGGAGGCGGACGTTGTACTCGGGCAGTCAGATATGTTCGGCGCCGAGAGAAAAATGAGCCCCGGCGGCCGCATGTTGCTCGATTTTGTCCTGAATGCCGGAGGCAGGCCCAGGACGTTCCGCCAGTCCATGGTGAAGCTCTTGTCGGACGTGTCCATGGGCCAGGGCCTCTTTGCGGCTGACTTCCAAGACACACCCACCCTCGTGGCCGAGGCGCTGGGCGTGGAGAAGCGCGACGGAGCCGAGTTTGGACCGGCGGCCGCCGGCCAAGAAGCGGTGGCCAGCACCGCACCACAGCATTACTCGCCCTATGCGTCCTACGGCATGGCCATCGAGGGCCTTTTCAATATGGGCGAAATGGGCGAAGCATTCAGTGGCGCCGATGGCCGGGAAAGTGCGGTCGTCATGGGATTGCCGGACATCGTGGAGCTGCTCAAACGGATACTCGACGGAAAAGCTCCTCGTGTCCTGGAGAAACTCAGACAGAAGAGAGGCCTGATTAAGTACGGCCAGTTTTCACCTAAGCGCGGCAATACCGATCTGCGCGCCGACATGATGATCGGGCCGGTTCTTGATGTAGTTCCATGGGGACAAAGCAGTGTGGCGGCCGCACAGCAAAAGCTCGTCGAGAAAGGCGCGCCCCTCGACCGACAAGTTGTTATGCGGCGCTGGGACAAAAAAGCCAAAGCCGCCTTTGCCTATATTTACCTGCGCGACGAGAACTTCGCGGCCCGCAGCCTGGGCCACGAGATTGGCCATGCTGCCGACTGGTTGTCCGACAAGGACATGAAGAAGGGCAACATCCTTGGTCGTATCGCCTCCATCCACGGGTACATGATGCGTGACCTGCCGCGCCGCCCAGGCCAAGGAAGCGGGCCTCTCACGCGCGAAGAACGCGAGGTCATCTTCAAGCGGGCCCAAGAGCGCGAGCGAGGCCGCCACAAGGGCGACCCCACGGGACGGCAACGCGCCATTCGCGAGACCTACAAGAAGATGCTCGCCGAAGAGTACCGCTGGAGAAACCTCATTTCTCTGCCAGAGGTGCGCGAGGAACTCAAGGCCCTGACGATGTGGTGGAATCCGTTCGACCCTGCCAGAGACAAAGGATATACCGCCTACCGGCACAGCGCACCCGAGTTGTACGCAGAGGCCTTGTCTGTCCTGATCAACAATCCGCAGGCGCTCCAGAAGAAGGCCCCTGTCTTCTTCGATGCGTTCTTTGCCTACCTGAAGAACAAGCCTGAGGTTCAGGAAGCTTACGAGGCCATCACGCAGCAGGTGCGCTCCGGCAACTCTCCGAAACACTGGCTTGACCGGTACCGCCAGATGTTGGCCAACAGCGAAGAACGCTGGAAAGCTACCGTCCGCGAGGACAAGAAGAAGCGTCGCGAAGCATGGAACATTCGCCGTTTACTGAAGTTCTTCGCGGCAGAGGCGATCGACAACCGGGCCCATATACCGGACACCGGAGATAACGATCCCAGCAACCCCCGGTACTGGACCAGCGAAGTGGTCTATCTGGACAGCCGCATCACGCAGATGATGCGCGACATTTATGAACGCGTCGAGGGAAAGCTCCGCGATGCAGGCGTGAGTCGAGTGGACTTTGACGTGTTCCTCGGAACCAGGCGAGCCGCCCACGAACGGAAGTACTACTTCAACCCCTTAGGTGTGAGCGGAAAGAAGGCCGAGGAAATGCTGGAGGCGTTACGGGCTGAGTTGTCACCCAGACAGTGGGAGGCCATCGAGGCCGCTGCTCAAGAGTTCTGGAAGATCCGGCAAGAGTACGTGATCTCGATGCTGGAAGAAAGCAACCTGCTCACCCCTCGGTTGCTGGACCTGATCAAGAACAACGAGGAATACGTGACGTTCGCCGTCCAGGAGTATATGGAGGACCAGTACGGGAAGAGCGGCGCGACGGCGGCCATCTACAAGCAGATTGGCACACTCAAAGACATCAGTTCCCCGCTCACCGCCACCATTATGAAGGACATGGCCCTCATGCGGGCAGCCGTCATGAACCAAGCCAAGCAGGTGCTCATTGCCCACATGGACAATGTCGCGGTGGCCAAGCGCGGCGCCGACGGCAAGTTCCTTGAGCCAAACGACAAGGACATGGCGCTCTTCATTACAACCGAGGAGGGGGAGGCCCAGGGATGGTACATTCCCAAGGATATGGCCGACTGGTACAACGCCGACCCGACGTATGCCGGGCTGGCAGCCAAGGTGCTGCGAGTGATTTCGGCCCCGTCAAAGGCGCTGTTCACCGAGTACATGCCGGGCTTCGGGCTGTGGAACCTCCAGCGCGACGCCCGGACGGCCATCAAGCACATGCCCGACGGTCTTCTGAAGTCATCCGCGGGGATGACCTGGCACTTCGGAAGGACATTCCGGGACGCGTTCGTTGATGCGTTCATGGACCGCTCGACACCGCTGGCGCGCGAGATGTACATGATGAACATGCTCATCCCGGACATGGGCTACCGGGCAAAGGAGCACGAGAACTACGACACCCGACTGGAAGGTATGTGGCAGGAGCGGGCCATCTTGCAGCCGCACCGGGCTCTCTGGCAACGGATCCTCCTTTCTCCGTTCACGTTCATTCGGCGGTCCAACAAGATGATGGAGCGCTGGACGAAGATGGCTGGCTACAGCTACATGAAGGCCCACAAGAACATTGACGAGACGAGCCTGTTCGCCCGCGAGTTCATCCGGACTGAAATCGGGTCGCCCGACTTTCGCGCTGGTGGCCGCGAGCGGCAGATCCTGAACAATATGTTCATCTTCTCGAACCCGCAGACTCAGGGAATGAGGGCCAGCTACAAAAACTTCAAACGGCAGCCGGGCAACTACCTCATAAAGATGGTTGCCATGGACATCATCCCGAAGCTGATCATGTACTCCATGGAAATTGCTCTGTTTGGGAAAGTCTGGCATTTCCTCTTCGGTGGCGACGATGATGAGCCGTTGCCGATCGAGACAGCTATGCAGAAGATGTCTGAATACTTGAAGGGCCAGTACTTGGTCGCTCCCGTCGGCGAGACATCTGACGGTAAAGGGGTCGCTATTCCCCTTCCACAGGATCACATCGGGCAGTTCTTCGGTGCGCTGACGTGGGCCGCGTTGCGCCAGCAGGAGGGGCTTTCTGGGGCCGAGATATACGATGCCCTTCGCTCACAGAACCCGTTCGCATTCTCGAACCTGACTCCAGCAGCCAAGGTCCTGGCCGATGTGTCGCAGGTGGCGGCCGGGCGCAACCCGTATGACGCCTACTACGGCACGCACATTCTGAAGGACGACGTGTTGAAGGCGGGCGGCCTGCGGCCGTTCGTAGAGGTTCTGAAGTACGAGTACAATGCCAACCTTGGCCAGCTCTATACATTCAGGAGCGCACGGCAGAAGGCCGTCGAGGCGGAAGCGGCATCAGTCATCGAGCGCGCGACCAATATTCCTGCGCTCGGGACAGTCGTGAAGCGCCTTGTGCGAGTATCCGATCAGGGGCTGGACGACACCTTGCAGCGGCGCATGCGGATTGCGGGGAAGGAGCACTACCGCCGCCGGCGGGCGTTGGGTGACATCATCGACGAGCATGCTTCCAAGGAAA
>Ga0208939_1001566_pt1 | contig 16973 bp, 14 predicted proteins | sample AD_STIC12_MetaG_FD_184437 | JGI IMG/M metagenome (GOLD analysis project Ga0208939, IMG submission 184437) | Active sludge microbial communities of municipal wastewater-treating anaerobic digesters from USA - AD_STIC12_MetaG (SPAdes) (version 2) | ecosystem: Engineered > Bioreactor > Anaerobic >...
GATTTGTAAGGCTAGAGAGAAGCAGTTCCAAGAACGCGCTTTTCTAAGCAGAGCAGGATTATCGCTTCTTGAAAAAAAGCTATGGCTTAGAAGTTTCCCAACTCCCCTTAAGAGAAAAGCGGAGTATATACCTGCTTATGCTTATGCATGAGATACTCTACTACCAAATCTCTAAAGCCATTTACACAAGGTTCGTAGCAGTATTGATTTCTTTACGAAGCCACTTGACATATTTATGCAATCGGAGTAAAAAATATTCATGGCGCGAGCAATATTCTGCAATAATGGCAACTCCCTCAATAATAATAATCGCATACTTGGAGCGGGGCCGGAGCCGAATATATAGGCGCATTGAAGCGCGAAAACTGAAGCCGGTCCCGTTTTCGGGGCTGGCTTTTTTTTACGCTGCATATTGCGCTAGTTTTTCCGAAACTGGAGGTGCAGGGGATGGCGGAGAGTTTCTGTTTCCCCGGTGGTAATGGGATTTCGAGTATTAAACCAGTATGCCGCAATGAACGTCGTTCCTGCGGTTCTGGCACTCTCGAAGAATCTCTCCACAGGGAGAAAAATCATGAAATCATTTGCTTCAGTAGATGCCACCAGCACCTCAATTGGTGGCGTATTGGAACGTTTTCAAGCTTCTCTTGGCAATAGAGAACTCTCATTTAGTGAGTTTTTATCCGATGCTTATGTACAAAAGTGGAAGGGAGAGCAACTTGCCCATGCATTAAAAGTGAGAACAGCTCTTGTGTTGGGACTTCAGGAGTTTCTAGTTTCCAGAGGGATTCTCAACATAGATAGGGTATCGCTCTCGCCCGTAACAGATCCTCTATGCCAAGATGTCGAGCATGTCCCCATAATTCTCTATCAAGATACGCCTTATAGGACTACACATTCTATGATCTATTCCAAGATGCTTGCTTGTCTAAATCCATATATAGAAGGAATATACGTAGACTCGCCGAATATTCGTCTCGAATTGCCCTCGCTGAATTCAAGGCATAAATACCTTATTGATTTTTCTCAAATGGATATCGAATTCAAACGAGCACACAAGCTTAGCGAGGACGACTATTTCGATAGGCCAAAAGAGACGGCTGAGATTTTATCTAAAGAACTAGATCGGGCGCTCGATTTTTTCGAGGATTTGATTATTTATAGTACAAAAAAAATTTTAGTTCTGGCTGCGGAGAGTTTGGAAGCACTAGGAGTCAAGCTCACTGTTCCATCGAAGCCATTTCCAAGATTCTATAGCGATGAAATCGAGGTACAGAATGGATGCAGCCTTGAAGAGCAGCTTGGGCAGAAAGCCAAGACACAATTTTTCTGGGTACTAGGGCTTTTGCGAGAGAACTACGATCTTGTGTATCCCTATCTATCTCGAGATGGAAGAAGGCCTTCGAAGAAGGAGATCTCTCCAAGGCAAGTCTTCAATTATGACTTATGTGCAGCGCCCCTTTATAGAGATGGGAGCCTTGGGCATGCATATGAAATCCTCTCTGGCGGCTTGCGGGAATGGGTCTACGAAGCGATTGTTGAGCGCCTTCTAGATAATGCCGTTCTGAGGGAGTCACCACGCTTCGATCGATACGGAAATCTCGAAAATATGGCCGCGTTAGATGGCTATGGCCCATTTCTGAGCATTGCTCACATGAGAGATTCGCAAGACCAGAGATTCTTTCCGCAGGTTTGCGGTGGAGGGCTTGGCATCGAGCGCACATTATTCGCGCTTCTCCAGGGGCCATTCATTAAGGATATAGACGAGGTTACTTGTTTTGGCAAAAATCCGGATAAAACATTGCCTTTTCTATTCTAGGGAAGGCTTGTTGGGTACAGAGAAAACTTGTAGGGCTAATTCCAGCAAATGGCTCTAGCAAAAAGTTGCGCCTTCGGTTTTTTATGTCGCTTTAAAGGTCAATTATTCGATAACCTAATAATTCCATGGGCGGCTCTCATCCCCGAAGCCCAAGCCGAGGTAATCCCTCGGCTTGTCCCCGCACCATCGCCTATAAAATAGATTCCCGGCAACACTTGGAAGTTCTCATCGATAAAAACTGGGCGGTTCGCATACAGTTTGATCTCTGGATAGTACATGATTGTCGATGGATGCATAACGCCAGGCACAATTGTATCTAGCAATTTCATCGCGTTCCAAATCGCGCGCATTGTCTTTGCCGGAATGCAGAGGCTTATATCTCCTGGCGTGCAGGATGGAAGAGAAGGGTTGAAGTTATAGAGATCGCCAGTAAAAGAGTTGGCAAATGATCGCTTTCCAAGCCTAAAATCGCCTATGCGTTGCATTATCGGTCTTCCGCCTCCAAGCAATGCAGCCAAGTGTCCTAACATCTGCGCATAATCTTGTCCGGAAGCTAGTGGCTGCGTCAATGTTATAGTTTTTAGAATTGCAAAGTTTACAAGGCCATTTGGTGGTCGCTCATGAGACCACGCATGGCCATTGATAGAGTACCAATAACCTTGTTTTTCATCGCCATAGCGTTCCTGCACCACATAGGCTGCTCGAGAATTGGTACAGAAAGTACGCGTTTTCTTGGGGAAAAGGAATTTAGGATCATAATAATCGCTCACTATTGGGTAGTGTTCTTCTGTTGTTTCGATCCGGACGCCTATATCGACCACATTGTCGCGATATTTGATTCCAAGTTCTTCCATAAGCCTTTGGAGAAATGCAAAACCACCACGGCCAGGTGCTACTATTAAAGAGTCATATTGCAGCTCGCGTTTATCTGTTATTAGAACCCTGGATCGAGGCTCGACTCTAAGCATCTCCTCTCCAAAGCTGAAAGCTGCACCGAGCTCTTTGAGCCTTGCTGTAAGATCCTTGATTAGCTTAAAACCACCATCGGTGCCCAGGTGCGACTGGCGCACATCGAGCAATTGAACCCCTATTTTCTCTGCCCGTTTCCTATAGATTTCTATGTTGCGCTTTTCCATGAAATGTGGCTCGAGAAAGGCTTCGACGCGCTCAAGGTAATGTTTGCCAGTAGCCTCATCCCAACACTCCAGGGGAAAACCTATAGGCCAAGTAAAATTCATCTTGCAATCGTTTCTAAGCCCGCCCGAGGATACCCGTTGTTTGTCGATTAGGAGAATATTGAACGATGGTCTCGATTCTAGAAGCTCGAATGCGGCACCAAGTCCAGCTGGGCCTGTACCCACAATCACGACATCATAGCTTTCCATGCGTTTTTCTCCTCGGCCTATTAAATCATTTCGCTCATTTCTGCGCAATGCGAAGACAAGAACAGATTGGATGCATCGAGATTTTGAAGCGATATGTGCGTGGTTCTAAATACCATTTATTGCTTCAATATTATTCATTAAATCTCCTAAATAGTGTAAAATATATTTGACAGAACGCCTCCGGCGTTCTACCATTGATAATGTCCCATCAGTATTTGAAATGGACATACAAGAAGGAGGTAATCATGAAGAGAATTGTGAGGATTGGGCTATTAACCATTGGAGTCGCTCTGCTCATCGTAGCTTGTGGGCCAGGTGCTCCTAAAACTGTAAAGTTTGGCGTGTTCGAGCCACTGACTGGCGCAAATGCTGGTGGCGGCGCACTCGAAGTCGAAGGTATCAAGCTCGCAAATGAGCTCTATCCAACTGTAAAGATTGGCGACAAAGAATATAAGATCGAGCTTGTAATTGCTGATAATAAGTCCGACAAAGTCGAGGCGGCCAATGCTGCACAGAGGCTAGTCGACAAGGACAAAGTCAATATTGTGCTTGGATCTTGGGGTTCTTCGCTCTCCATGGCTGCTGGTCCCATCGTCAAGAATGCCAAAGTCTCGGCAATAGGTCTATCTTGCACCAACCCATTGGTTACAAAGGGCAATGAATACTACTTCCGCGTCTGCTTTATCGATCCATTCCAGGGCACGGTCATGGCTAATTATGCGTACAATACTTTGGGTGCCAAGAAAGCCGTAATAATTCGCGAAGTTTCGAACGATTACTCTGTTGGTCTTGCAAAATTCTTTGAAGATGCATTCAAACAGTTGACAGGCGATGAGAATGCAATCCTTGCTGAATTGAACTACAACACGGGCGACACCGATTTTTCCGCCCAACTTACCGAGATCAAGAAGCATAAGCCCGATGTTATCTTTGCACCAGGCAACTACACTGAAAGCGCTCTTATCATTAAGCAAGGCAAGGAGCTCGGTATAAAGACCCCATTCTTGGGCGGAGATACATGGGAGACTCCAGAATTTATCGATGTCGGTAAACAAGCTGTCGAAGGCGTCGTGTTCTCTACATTCTTTGCAACCGAGACGCCTATCACGGAAACATCCAAAGTATTCCTCGATGAGTATCGCAAGAAATACAATAAAGAGCCTGCGGCAGTCACCGCACTTGGCTTCGATGGCTATTTGGTAGCACGCGATGCACTCCAGCGCGCTGGCAGCCTCGACAAGGAAAAGGTTCGCGCAGCAATAGCAGCTACAAAGGAATTCCCGGGCGCAACCGGAATGATTACTCTAAACGAGGATGGCGATGCCGTGAAGAGCGCGGTGATCAAGACCATCAAAGATGGCAAATTTACCTATATGGCTACGGTCGAGCCATACTGATAGCCGATAGCCTAGGATTTTAACTGGAGGTGGGATGATGGGCGCATAGAAGCGTCCACCATCCCGATATATCATAAGTCAATTGAAGGAGCGGAGGTTCATCGAAGAATAAGGTCGAGTGCATCCGCTCCTTTTCTTATATTTACGAGGAAGCATGACACTTTCATTATTATTTCAGCATATCGTCAATGCGCTCTCGCTCGGAAGCCTCTATGCACTTCTAGCCATTGGCTACACAATGGTGTATGGAATATTGAGGCTCATAAACTTTGCACATGGCGATATTTTCATGGTTGGTGCCTATGTTGCTTTCTATGGGATCACGCTTATGTCTTTGCCATGGTGGGCAGCCTTGCTTTTTTCGATTGTCTTCACAGCGTTTTTCGGTATTGTCCTCGAGCGAGTAGCTTATAAGCCGCTTAGGGATTCACCGCGAATCTCTATAATGATAAGCGCAATAGGAGCATCTTTTCTTCTGGAGAGTCTTGCTGTTTTAATTTTTGGAGGAAGACCAAAGGGAATGCCCGTTCCCGATGTGCTCTCGAAGGTCGTCTATTTCGGCTCGGTTTCGATGATAACTATCAGCCTGATAATTCCCCTTTTCACTTTTGCGCTTCTGATTGTTCTCCTTTGGATTGTCAATAAGACCAAGATCGGCATGGCAATGCGCGCTGTTTCCACAGACATCGAGGCAGCCCGCTTAATGGCAGTCGATGTCAATAAAGTCGTATCTGTTACTTTTGGCATTGGCTCTCTGCTTGCGGCTTTAGGTGGCATTATGTGGTCATTCAAATATCCTCAGCTGAATCCGCTTATGGGAATGATGCCAGGCCTAAAATGCTTCATTGCCGCAGTCATAGGTGGTATAGGCAACATTGCAGGCGCAGTGCTGGGTGGATTCTTGCTTGGTATAATCGAAATAATGATGGTTGCATTACTACCGACCCTTTCTGGTTATAGGGATGCTTTTGCATTTATCTTACTCATCATCGTCCTATTGATAAAACCCACAGGACTCTTAGGCAAGCGCCAGGCTGAGAAGGTGTGACCATGAGTAAAAAAAGTTCCATTAGAGGCGGACCGATTTCTAAGAACATGCTCTATACAATTATTTTTCTTGGAGCATGCATTCTCTTCATCTTCCTTGCCGATAGATTATTCGATGCATTTTCGCTGCGCGTATTCAATCTATGTGCGATCTACATTGTGCTAGCTCTTTCTCTTAATCTGCTAAATGGCTTTACGGGTCTCTTTTCTCTTGGGCATGCTGGATTCATGGCCGTGGGAGCCTATGTGAGCGCGCTTCTCACTATGCCTGCGCCTCTCAAGGAGATGAATTATTTCCTTGTGCCAATCGTTTCATGGCTCCACCATGTTACAATTCCATTTCTGCCCGCTCTTATAATAGCGGGGCTTGTGTCGGCTTGCGTTGGCTTCCTTATTGGTGCTCCTGTCCTGCGCCTTAGAGACGATTATCTCGCAATCGCAACGCTTGGTTTTGGCGAGATCATCAGAGTAATCATTACAAATGCCCAATCGATAACTAACGGAGCTCAGGGGCTTAAGGGTCTGCCTCGCTTTTCTACCACGTTTGCGGTATGGACAGCAGCGGGTCTTGTAGTGCTTTTTATGGTTCTTCTTATGCGCTCAAGCTATGGGAGAGCAATGAAGGCGGTACGAGATGATGAGCTTGCTGCAGAAGCGATGGGAATCAATGTATTCCGGGTAAAGGTCACCTCATTTACCGTGTCGAGTTTTCTGGCTGGTATTGGTGGAGCTCTCCTTGGCCATATGATCACCACCATTGACCCAAAAATGTTCACTTTCACGCTTACCTACAATATTTTGCTGATAGTTGTGCTTGGAGGAGTCGGCTCTATCTCAGGTTCAGTGATATCGGCAATTATAGTTACAGTAATGATGGAGGCGCTGCGTTTCCTCGATGAACCGATAAACCTCATCTTTTTCAAGACGCCGGCCATGCCAGGTCTTCGTATGGTCGTATTCTCGATTCTCCTAATGGTGATGATTATCTATCGTCAGAAGGGGCTCATGGGCAATAAGGAATTCAGTTGGGAGATGTTCCAGAACGTATTCGTCAAGAAAAGCAAGAAGGGAGGCAGCCATGCCAGAACACCCTGAGCTTATGCTGAGCACCTCTCATCTCACAATGAAATTTGGTGGCCTTACTGCCGTAAGCGATTTTAATCTGGAAATCCAAAAGAACGAGATCGTCGGACTTATAGGCCCAAACGGCGCTGGAAAAACGACGGCTTTCAATATGATAACAGGAATGCTGAGTCCGACCGAAGGAAAAGTCCTTTTCAAAGAAAGAGATATTACTGGGCTTAAACCTCACAGCATTACTGCTCTTGGTATAGCGCGGACTTTTCAGAATATCAGACTATTTAAGGAAATGTCCGTGCTCGAGAATGTACTAGTTGCCTGCAATCTGAGCATAAATACTGGAATACTAGCTGCAACCTTGCACCTTCCAGGATATAGAGCCCGCGAGTCCGAAGCTCGGCGATTTTCCATTGAGTTGCTAGAACAAGTAGGCCTAGCACATTTAGCAAATGAAAATGGTACAAGTCTTCCGTATGGGCAACAAAGGCGGCTAGAAATTGCGCGAGCGCTGGCTACAAAGCCGAAGATTCTTCTTCTCGATGAGCCAGCTGCAGGTATGAATCCACAGGAATCGTTCGAGCTCATGGATTTTATCCGCAAGATTCGAGATGAATTCGATCTCACTATCTTCTTGATTGAGCACCATATGCAGGTGGTCATGGGCGTGTGTGAACGCATGTATGTGCTGGATTATGGCATCACTATTGCTCAAGGCGATCCAGCTTCCATTCAGAAGAATCCGAAGGTCATCGAAGCCTATCTAGGAGTGGACTGATGCTGGAAATCAAGAATCTTTCAGTTTATTACGGAGGTATTCATGCCCTCCAGGGAATAGATCTCGAAATTCCGGATAAAAAGATCGTTACGCTTATAGGGGCCAATGGCGCTGGGAAAAGCACCACGCTACGTGCCATTGCGGGGCTCGTAAAGCCGAGCTCTGGCGAGGTGCTTCTCCAGGGATCGGTCATATCCGGAAGGCCGACCCTGGAAATCGTTCAGAAAGGCGTAGCACTGGTACCGGAAGGTAGGCGAATATTCTCGAATCTTTCGGTAGAAGAGAATTTGCTTCTTGGTGCCTATTCTAGAACGGACAAGAAGGCCGTGATTGCAGATCTTGAGCATGTATATGAGCTTTTCCCAAGACTTAAAGAAAGAAGGGCGCAGAAGGGCGGAACGCTCTCGGGTGGAGAACAGCAGATGCTTGCAGTAGGTCGAGGACTTATGTCGAAGCCCAAGCTGCTCATGATGGATGAACCTTCTCTAGGTCTTGCTCCACTTATATCGAAGATGATTTTCGAAATAATCAAGCAGATAAATTCAGAAGGAACGACGGTATTGCTTGTAGAGCAAAATGCAAAGGCGGCTCTTGAAGTAGCTGACTATGGTTATGTCTTAGAGACTGGTCGCATCTCGCTTTTTGGTGCGGGGCATGAGCTACTCCAAGATGACCGTGTGAGAAAGGCATATCTGGGCGAAGCGCAACAGTAGAGAGCAACAGCAGAGCCTATTTGGGCGACGAATTAATTTTAGAAGAGCCTCAGCCTTAAGACCATTACAAGCCTGGTGATATTGCGCAAAACGCCAAACAATAGAGCTGTCATAAGCATAGTTGATACCCCAGGCTCGAAGGCTATTATTTCCTGGTAAGTTACCTGCCATCCCACGAGCGCTCCAATGGCGAGGGGAGCCAAGAGTACTATGAGAATGCGCAGCACCAAGCCAACAATCGTTCTAACCATAACAAAGCGGGCATAAAGCTGGGATATGCTAGTCTCGCGGTACTTAAGTAGGTTCTTAGCCCAGGAATAAGACATAAGTGTTTGCAAGATTACGTTTAGCAAGTAAATAATAAAGATGAAACCAAGCACGAGTTGAGCACGCTGTGTGGGGAAGGATCGACGACTCTCTCCTTCGAACAATACTTGTTCTGCACAGGAGACCAGCTTTGGCAGTAGAAAGTTTGAGATGAGCACACCATCCTGTGGACAGAGAATAGCTATTGCGGAGTTGCGCTCAGGATAGATGACGATACGCGATGCATAGCCTCGAATCGAGCCTCCCTGGAAAATAGAGCGACCTTCTTTGTTCTCGATGATACGCCATCCAAAACCCGTATCTCCATCCTTGTAGAGGGGTTGATAAAGCATGGGTGTCTGTGCTGAAGAGAGCCCAGGGATTCTCTGGCCATGTTTTGGCGATACAACGAATCTCAAAAATTTTGCAAGATCTTCGCTTGTGGTTACTATGCCATCGGAAGGCGCTGCATCATATGGGAATTTTTCTACATAGGGAAATGTAAGGCCAAAAAACGAGCCAGCACCCACCGCGATACGCAGCATGGAAGATGGCTCGGCGGTAGTAGATCGCATGTCAAGCGGAATAGCGATCATCGATTCAAGGAGCTCCGAATACTTCATACCCGAGGCCTTTTCCAGAATTGCACCTACGATTCGGTAAGAAAGGCGACTCCGTGTATATTTTTCTGTAGGAAAATGGGAACTTAAAAATAGATCTGCGTCTGGTAGACCTGCCTCGAGACCCATTGTTTCCGGATCGAATTCTGGAAGGTCTTTCTCTGGAAACGCAACACGATGCGCCGCAAGAAGGCGTAGAGTAAGTGGCAGCTCTAGAGAATCACCACCAGCTGTTCTTGCTTTGAGCGAACCGAGTTCTGGAATAAAGTGAGTAATTGGCACATCGAGAGATATTTTTTTTTCGTTTACGAGCTGTGCAAGAAGCGTCCCCGTAAAGATCTCCGACGCTGGCCCGATATATAAGGGGGTAGAGGTATCTAGAAGATTTCGCTGTCCATCAAAGCCATAGGCTTTATTAAAGACGATTTCTCCACCCTTGATTATTGCTACCTCATAACCAGCAATTCCCTGGCGTACTCGCTCGTTTTTGAAAAGCGAATCGAAATCTCTATAATTCTCTGGTCCTAGGTCTGGGATGTAGAGAGCGGCAAGGATGATTACAGCGACAAGAATCCATGGAATTATTCGGCGCAGAAACTTCATCAGTCACTATCGTAGCAGGAGCGGGCTAGTAGAGCAACATGGCCTCAGTTTCCTAGATTATAGCGCTTCAAGCTGGAGTGTCTAAACTATAGTGCTCCAGAGTGCTCCAGACCTTAGCGCTCCAAACCTCTTACCTGATGAGTGGACTCTTAACTCAGAGAGTAAAGAGTAGATCGCCATAGGTGGGGATCGGCCATAAATCTTGAGGCACAATGCACTCTAGTTCGTCACAAGTTTCTCTGAGCTCATCCATATGAGGGGCAACTGAGTCTCGGAATAGCTTTGCTCGTTCAAGATTATTTTCTGTGTGTATAGCATCGTCGAGGGCTTTCTCGAGGGAATCGAGGCCTTCTGCAGATTTTGCAGTAAGCTGGGCTATGCGCTTGGCATAGGTTTCTTGTACGTCGAAATGCGCTCCAATGGAGGCTATATCGGTACAGGAAACACTATAGCGTCTTGCTGCTTCGCTTGCTGCAGGAATAATGAATCTCCGAACAAGGTCGATCATCATAGCGGCTTCGATTTTTATCTGCTTGGAGTAACGTTCGAGATAGATATGCTGCCGAGCCTCAGTCTCCTCAGGCAAAAGAACGCAGAGATCGGTCAACATTTTTACATTGTCTGGCTTGGTCAGCTCTTGAATAGCATCAACCGCGGAGCGGATAATCGGTAGTCCTCTTTGCTCTGCCTCATGTATCCAGTCGATTGAATATCCATTGCCATTGAACACAACGCGTCGATGCTCTTGCCAGGATTTTTGCGCAACAAAGCGTGCAGCATCGAGCAAGGGCATGCCTTTTGTTAATTCTTTCTCGATCTCTCTAGAGATGTGATTCAAAGCTTCAGCAACTGCAGTATTCAGCATGGTAAGTGGAGTTGCTGCAGACTGCGAAGAACCCACCATACGAAATTCAAATTTGTTGCCAGTAAAAGCGAAAGGGCTTGTGCGATTTCTATCGGAGAAGTCACGTGAGAGTTTTGGAAGGCTCCTTATGCCAAGCTCCAATAAGGCATTGGCAATTTTTTGTGTATTATTCTGGCTTTGGAGCGAATCGAAAAGGTCATAGAGTGGTTTTCCAAGGTATATCGAAAGAATTACAGGTGGTGCCTCATTGCCACCAAGCCTCCGGTCGTTACCTGCGGTTGCAGTAGTAGCACGCAGAAGCCCGGCACGTCTATCTACAGCCTCGATTACCGAAAGAGAAAAAAGAACAAATCGCATGAATCTGAACCTTGCATCTTCCTCGGATGAAGTATCCGCGACTACGGCTGGGTCTAGAAGATCGATACCCTTGTCAGTTCCTATTGACCAGTTTACATGTTTTCCCGAGCCATTTAAGCCTTCAAAGGGCTTTTCATGTAAGAGCGCAGCAAGGCCATGATGCTCCGCGATCTTACAAATGGTTTCCATTACAAGTTGGTTGGCATCGGCGGCCATATTTGCCTGTGAGTAAATACAGGCTATTTCGAATTGATTAGGAGCTACCTCATTGTGCTGGGTTTTAGCAGATATTCCCATTGCCCAGAGCTCGCTGTTGAGCTCGTTCATAAAAGCGGCTGCCTTCTCTTCTATGGCTCCGTAGTAATGATCTTCGAGCTCCTGACCCTTCGCCGCCATCGACCCTAGCACTGTGCGACCGCAGAGCTTTAGATCAGGCCGTTTTCTATAGAGTTCGGCATTTACGAGGAAATATTCCTGCTCAGGACCAGCATAGACGATAATTCGCTCAGTTTCGCTGTCGCCTAGGAGGCGCAGCAAACGAAGGCCAGCGCAATTTAGTGCTTCCATCGAACGCAACAGAGGCACTTTCTTGTCCAGAGCAAGTCCGGTATAGGACACGAATGCCGTAGGAATGCATAGAATAAGGCGATCGGCGTTTCTTTTTAGAAATGCTGGGCTTGTAACATCCCATGCGGTATAACCGCGAGCCTCGAAGGTTGCCCTAAGGCCACCCGAGGCAAAGCTAGAGGCATCGGGTTCGCCCTTTATTAGATCTTTGCCCGAGAACTCCATCAGAATACCTCCACTGGGCTGTGGTGACACGAAGGATTCCTGCTTCTCGGCAGTAAGCCCAGAAAGAGGATGGAACCAGTGGGTATAATGAGTCGCGCCATGGTCAGAGGCCCACTCCTTCATTGCTGAGGCAACGATCTCTGCAATGTCCAGTGTAAGCTCTCTCTTGCCAGCTTGAATATCTAGAATCGCTTCAAAAGCTGAGCGAGGAAGGCGCTCTCGCATTACATCATTGGAAAAACAGCGGCTACCGAAGTGCTGGGTCAAAGAAAAAGCATGAGAATATTGATTCATAAAAAGTTCTCCATGAAAAAAAGAATATTTCGTATAAAAGAAGCAAGAAGTGTGCCCAAATTGGGCAATTCGCATTATGTGGACGATTTTAAGTTTGCGAAATTCGCTTCTATATATCTATATGAGGTATAAAATGGCATTGTGTGCGAAATAGTACCATTGACTCATAAGTATTCCAAAATGGGCTCTTTCCATGGAATAATAATTACAAAATTGTAAGACTAAGCAAAAACTTACAATTTTGTCTTGGATCGGTATTGCAAGATTAAAAAGGACCTAAAATTTAGTCTTGAATCTACGAGGATCGATTCTATGGCGCTGGATCGCATATCGTATCCTTCGCTCGGTGACCATGAGCCGCCTTGCTGCAGCCGCGACATTGCCATTTTCCAGTTTAAGGGCTTCGATTATGAGTTCTTTTTCGAGGCGGAAGATCTCGGCGTCGAGACCTGTTTTGGGCTCTGTGCCCGTCGAGGCTGCAGACTGGAGGCTTGGGGGCAAATGGTAGGCGTGGATTACCCCATCGGTCGAAAGAATCGCTGCACGTAGAATGCAGTTTTCTAGTTCTCGCACATTGCCAGGCCAATGGTAGATCATGAGGAGATCCAATGCCGGCGTCGAAATCCGCTGAATTTTTTTGCTGTTTTCTCGATTGAACTGCGATACAAAGTGGTCGGCCAAGAGGAGTATATCCGCTCCTCTCTCGCGTAAAGGAGGGACATTTATGGGAAATACATTGAGTCTATAGTAAAGATCGGCTCTGAAAGAGCCTTGATCCACAGCTTCCTGCAGATTTCGGTTCGTGGCTGCGATAACCCGTACATCAGCTTCGATATTTGCATTTCCGCCCACTCGCTCAAAGCGATGATCCTGCAAAAAGCGTAAAAGCTTGATCTGCAGAGCTGGTGAGAGTTCACCAATCTCATCCAAAAAGAGCGTTCCCTCATTTGCCTGCTCAAATCGACCTTTCCGCTGCTCGAATGCGCCAGTATAAGCGCCTTTTTCGTGTCCGAAAAGCTCGCTTTCGATGACAGATTCGGGAAGAGCCGCACAGTTCACTGCTACGAAAGGTTTTGAAGCGCGAGAGCTTTTTTGATGAATAGCCTTTGCGACCAGTTCCTTGCCCGTGCCACTTTCTCCCAATAATAGAACAGTTGCTTCAGTATCCGCGACCTGATCGATCATAGAGAACATCTCCTGCATTACATCGGAATTGCCCACTATGCCGCACCACGATACCGGAGATTCGCTCAGATTTGAATCGATAGCATTGATGAGCCGGCCATTGTCCCTATCGATTTTTTCGGCGAGTCTTAGTCGCATTCCTAGGAATTCTTCGATTAATTCTGCCGCTTTCTGTATAGTCTCGCTGGCAAGCGATTTGACCTCAGAAGCGCAATCTTCGGAAAGCAAAAGGCTTATCACTAATACAATATTATCCCTTTGTCTTATAGGGATTTCGAGGATTAAACCCTTACTCAATTTTTTCTGGATGAATTCATCGGCTTCGAGGGCTAGTCCACAGGGTACAGAACCAATGCAGACTTCTTCGCCAATCTTAACATTTTCATCGGACCAGGAATCTTCATTGGGGCCTATATCGATATATCGGAGAACATCGCCAGAACCCGCTCTTGAACAGGCTGCATAAGCCCATCCTTGGAACAGAGGAAGAACGGAATTGAGAAAACAGCCCAATACTTCCTCTGGCTCTCCAATCTTGAATAGCATCCTCAAAAGCGCCATAAGCGCATCTGAGGCAGCAACTTCTATCTCAGAAAAAGAAGAATAGAATGATGGCATCATAAGGGCTCGTTTGCAGATAGGAATACCGAGTTTGAGCCTTTAATGCAAGATGGCTGGTGAAGCTAAGCTTTGACTTTTTCTTAATAAGTATGATTTGCCCCCTTGTGTGAATATAACACTCTATGATAGGGTCACTTCACCGATGGAGGAGCGATTCCCATGAGTACGGACGGGAGGCCGAGAGAGCCTTTGAACGCGCCAGAAAGGGGAGGATCGCCGAAGGGACAGAGCCTTTCTCTCAGGGCTGTTCTTGGACGTCCGGGCTAATACCCGACGGCTGTCGCGGAAATCAATCGTTCCGCGGAGCGCCTGACGTTTGCCTTTCTTAATGAAAGGAGCCCAGGCATGGTTGCTAAGCTTACAAGCAGCCTTAGAGCTTCTTTCAGGAATAAGATTTCTATGAAGGGCGCAGGCTGACCTCCACCGGAAGGTATGGAGGTACCATGAACAATAATCAATCCCAATTGCAATTTTCTCCTTCGAAAAAGATTCCAGTCACAGTACTTGGTGCAACAGGAGTGGTGGGGCAGCGCTTTCTCCGTAGAATTGCCAATCACCCCTGGTTCTATCCACAGTTTTTGGCTGCAAGCGATCGATCGGCAGGTAAGAAATATGCAGAAGCCTGTCGATGGCGTCTTTCGGGCCTTTCATACGCAGGGTATGCAGAGGCAAAAGTCGTCCCATGTTCTCCAGAGCTTGCATTTTCTCCCATTGTGTTTTCAGCTCTCGATGCAGGTCCCGCACGCGAGATCGAGCCATTGTTTGCAGAGGCTGGTGCCTATGTGTTCTCGAATGCAAGCGCCTTCAGAATGGAAGAAGACATTCCTCTCCTTATTCCAGAGCTCAACCCCGAACACCTTGAATTGATAGAAATGCAGAAGGCTAAGCGAAGATGGCATGGCGCTATCGTTACTAATCCGAACTGCACAACCGTAATGCTCGCAGTGCCTTTGGCAATTCTCGAAGAACAATTCGGCCTTGAGGCGGTTATAGTTACAAGCATGCAGGCAATCAGTGGGGCGGGTTATCCGGGTGTATCTGCGCTCGATATCGAAGGGAATGTTATTCCTTTCATACGAAATGAGGAATCTAAGGTAGAATCGGAATCCAATAAGATACTGGGACGCTTAGTCAAAGGGGAAAATGTGATTTCTATTGTACCCGAATCCTTCACAGTGTCAGCGACCTGCACTCGGGTACCGGTGATCGATGGCCACACTCTGTCTATTTCCGTAAAATTGAAATCAAAGACGAGCCTCGAAAGAGTCGTAGAAGCTTTCCAAAACTACAAGCCAAAGACTATGGTCTATAATCTGCCAAGTGCTCCCAAACATTTCTTACGGTTTCTAGAAGAAGACGACAGGCCACAGCCTCGTTTAGATGCCGAGGAAGAAGAGGGCATGTGCATTAGTCTGGGGAGATTGCGTCCTTGTCCTATTCTAGACTTCAAATTTATCTCGCTAGGTCATAATACAGAAAGAGGGGCTGCTGGCGCTTCGATTCTCAATGCCGAGATGGCACTGTCTATGGGGATGTTGAAAGAGGTCGATAATAGATGAGGACCCTTGTGATGAAATTTGGCGGTACATCGGTAGGAAGCGCCGCCCATATCAGGGAAGTGGCCAGTATTGTGCGGTCACGAGAGGGTTCCAGGTGTGTTGTGCTCGTCTCGGCCATGGCTGGGATTACTAACACGCTTTTCGAGATGGCAGAAGCAGCTCGGTCTCATGATCTAGATAGGGCAATTCGGCTTCTAGGCAAAATCGAGCAATCCCATCTTGAAGCTAGCCATGAGCTAGATATCGCAACTCCCGATATTATTGGTAAGATCAGGGAAATCATCGAAAACCTTCGGCGCCGAATTCATGGTATCGATCTGTTAGGCGAGTTCAGCCTACGCGTTATGGATGAGATAGCCGCAGCAGGTGAACGCTTATCTTCTTTGCTTGTCTCAGAATACATAAAATGCCCACTTCTTGATGCTCGGAAAGTTATTCGCACAGATAATCATTTTGGGAATGCTCATCCTAAGCTACCGGTCATAAAAAGAAATGCTGCTCTTTATCTAGAGCCTCTTTTGGAATCCAGCGATATCATTGTTACACAAGGATATATAGGTTCTGACGATGCTGATGATACCACAACACTGGGAAGAGGTGGCAGCGATTATTCAGCAGGGCTTTTAGCTCTTGCACTTCAGGCCGATGAAATCGAGATTTGGACGGATGTCGAAGGAATCATGACTGCGGATCCTCGCATAGTGCCTTCTGCTAGGACTGTCGATATTTTGAGCTATGAGGAAGCCGTGGAGCTTGCTTCTTATGGAGCAAAAGTTTTGCACCCCGCCACTGTAAGGCCAGCTCTCGAAGCAGGCATACCTGTCACGATCAGGAGCACCTTTGCGCCTTACGGAAAATTTTCTACCATCAGTCCTGGAGAGTCCAGTGGTCGGCCTTGCGTAGCTATAGCAATGCGGCGGCAGGTTATGATCATATCGGTTATTCAAGAATCTATGACGGATCAGGCAGGATTTCTAGCTAAGCTTTTCGACATCTTCGGAAGGCTCGGTGTATCTGTAGATCTTGTTTCGACTTCGGAAATATGCGTATCGGTATCTCTGGATAAACGCTTGATTTTCGAAGACCTCTTGAAAAACCTCGAAGAATTAGGCCAAGTCTCTGTGGCCGATAATCGGGCAGTAATCGCTATCGTTGGAGACCTCCTTCGCAAAACGCCCGAGGTGCTCCGAACTACTTTTATCGCAATGGATGGCATTCCTATCGATCTAATAAGCATGGGTGCAAATGGGATAAACTTGAGCCTCATTGTGCAAGAGGCTGATGCTGAGAAGGCGATTCGCGGCCTTCATACTGCATTTTTTGAAGGAGGTTCTAGATGACAATAAAGATTGGTATTTTCGGAGCAGGAAAGCTAGCTCATGCGATTGTCGAAGAAGTGCAAGCAAGTAATGTAAATGAATTCTTCGTGGTGTGGATGGTAGATAAAGGCGAGATAATCCCCGATAGTGATATAGACGTCGCCATAGATGCCAGCTCTGCCGATGCAGTTGAGTCGCATATCGACTGGGCCATTCGGAAAGAGATACCTTTTGTAATT
>Ga0208939_1001568_pt1 | contig 16962 bp, 11 predicted proteins | sample AD_STIC12_MetaG_FD_184437 | JGI IMG/M metagenome (GOLD analysis project Ga0208939, IMG submission 184437) | Active sludge microbial communities of municipal wastewater-treating anaerobic digesters from USA - AD_STIC12_MetaG (SPAdes) (version 2) | ecosystem: Engineered > Bioreactor > Anaerobic >...
TCTTCATCTATGGCGCAGGCAGCATAGTAACCCCATAGATGCCCGGCGAGTGCGTTGAGAATTACAGAAAGATTACCTGACGCGGCCGGGATTCCAATTACCGCGTCAGCAATTTTATCAAACCGTTTGTCGCCTTCTTGGGCAAAAACAACTACCGCGGCTTTATGTGCCTTGAAAATAGCCACGTCTTTGGCAATATCTTCCATAACCGGCTGAGGATTACCGGCGGCACAGACTAAAATTAAAGGTTCCGCGGATAAATCGATATGTTTCTTGTTTTCTATGATATCGACAGAAATGGTTTTATAACAAAGTTCGCTCAACTTTATTCTTATTTCGTCGGCCGCCGCCTTGTTTGGTCCGCTGCCCACTACCGCCCAATACTTTTTAGATATGGTTTTCCCTACGGAAGCGGCGATTTCACTTCTTTTTTCAAATACACGCACCATCAGTTGCGGTATTTCTTCCAGATTTTTCAACTCCGAAGCGATAAAATCGTTGCTTTTCGTTTTCATCAGCTGCGCAAAAAACAGCGCCAATATCTGGCCAGCGATAATTTGAGAATAAAAAGCCTTCGTAGAAGCCACTGACATTTCAACATCCCGGCCGTCACTTGTGTAAAACACGCCGTGCGATTTAACCGTAATATCCGATTGCCTCCTGTTCACAATAGAAATGATGTAGGCTCCTCTTTCTCTGGCCATCGATACCGCGCGGTTTGTATCGGTGGTTGTTCCGGATTGACTGATCGGTATAACCATTGTATCGGACAAATCATCCTTGAGCAAAAAACCGCTCATTTCCGATGCCACTCTGGCATTTACGCGGATATTTGCGCCACGCAGATACATTTCCAGAATATCGGCTATAGCGAATCCGGCAACAGCCGCCGTTCCGTGACCGATGACAACAATATTTTTTATCGAACCGTTTTCAAGACCGGAACGCACATTTTCCGGAACAATGTCCAGGCCTAAATTAAACATCACCTGCGGGAATGATTCGTTTTTCGGAGACACAAAATATTTCCCGCGCAAAGTTCGTTTTACGGAATCAGGAGACTGGGATATTTCTTTGAGAAAGAAATGTGGATAATCTCCCCGGTCTATATCGCGCGTCGTGATTTGGGCCTTTTTCACATTACTCTGCTCTAAAGCAACCGGAGTGCCGTCATAATGGATTGCCTTAATCCCCGCCAAAGCGCCCGGTGAATTCTGGTCTAAAATAAAAATCTGTCCCCGCGTCCCTCGTTCCCCATTTGCGCTTTCTTCTCCGTTCATTTGAATGAAATCAGGCGTCACTTCGACAAGCCCGTAAAGTTCCGAAGAAAACATATACTGATCGGGACTGATGCCGACATAAATCGCCTGTCCGCTGCCTTTGAGCGCCAAAAATATTTTACCGGGTTCCAGGTCGCTGGCCATCGCGATAGCGTGTGAACCTTCAAAATCGTTCACAGCTAGGCGAAAAGCCTCGTCCAAAGAATAAGCCGCCAAAAGATATTTCTCTATCTGCAAGGGTATAATTTTCGTGTCCGTAGTGATTTCAGGATAAATCAATTCGCCGTTTTTTTCCAACTCGGCACGCAATACCGCGTAATTATCAATATCACCGTTTAAAACAACATTAATCTGGGCTTTCGCCTGCCGGTAATACGGAAAATCCTGTTGTATCCGATTCAGCCTGTTGTTATTTACCGGGTGACAATTCTCCTGAGTAATCGAACCGACGGAAGCCCAACGCGTATGTGTGAATGCCGTCTCGCAAATTGTTTCATGCTTCGCGAATTGATACAATATTCGGTCACTTCTAATCGCTTTTCTCAAATCGCAAACATTCTTGCCCAATTCACCAACAATAGAAAAAGTTTTATAGGTAAAAGATACATTAAACTTTTTTTCTCCCTTGTTTGGATTTTCGGACGACACATAGATTGAACCGTGGAGGAGATCGCCATGCCGGGTGCGACTCAGATAGTCATCATACAGATTGTTTTCTCTCAACGCGGAAATTATTTTTTTCAAAACATCGTCATTTTTCAAAGAAAAACTTATTTGAAGGCCAGCCGAATCCCTGCCGCGCACTTCCAAACGATCGAGCGCATTGAGAAGAAGGTTGATTTTCCGGTATTTTTTGAACGCCGACGGATTTAACGCGCCGACTTCATCAACTCCTGCCAATTCATTGATTTTATCAAAATTATCCAGAACATCTTTTTTCAATGACCAATAAATGTCTTTGAGTAAAATAACCCGGCTGTTTACTGTTTCCAAATCAGCGGAAGTAAATTTAACGGCGTTATTTTCAAGCAGTTCTTCCTCTTTGTCTAAAAACGTTTTCATGCGGGCGGATATGTCGGAAAGCTTCCTTGTCCCGGGTATTTGAAAAAAAAGATATTGCTGGGCTTTTTCGCTTTTGAGTTTCAGAACGGCTTTTTCCAAAGATTGTACGGTTTCCGCCCCACACAAATAATCCCCCAGCGTGATTTCCTTATTCAGCACTTTTTTCAGATTTTGGCTTTCAACATTCCGCCAAATTATTCGCAACTCTTCATCGGCAGTAAATTCTTCTTTGCTGTTTTGTCCCGGCAGCAGGGTCATCAATCCGGCGAAACCGCAATTGATTCGGAAAGGGAGGAACGGAAAAAAAATGATGGCGGGACCGCGGATATCCGAAGGGCTTTTTCCAATAAATATTTTGCAGTCGCGGACAAAAGCCCTTATTTTTTTTATTATTTTTTCAGCTGACATTTTTATTGTTTTTTACGCTGATAAATACTTAGGCAACCCGAAATAGTGCTCTGAACAATATCATTCAACCACGCACTACCCCTTTGCGCTTGTAAGGGGGTAAGCAATTTAACCGCTTCCAGATACGTTTTGAATTTTCCTGACTGCTTTTTCACTATTTTAAGGAAAGATTCTTTTCTCTTCAAAGATATATTTTCTTCATTTCCTTTTAAAAGGTATTCTTCCATTGCTGGCCAATTTTTCAGAAACTGATCCTGCGAACGCCAGGCTTTAACGGAAAATATTCTTTTTATTTCCTTTTCTCTGGTCGCCGCTTTTTCCAAATTCTTCGCAAAAATTCTCAGTTGCACAATTCTCTCCGTCAAGGCACCCTCCAAAACCTTCTGGCTCCCGGCATATAAATCATCACCGTATTTCTCGCGCACAAAGAAACCGTGGCGAACATATCTGTACCACTGTCGCAGAGCCAGCAAATTGGCCACATATAAAATGTTGGAGGTGACCTTATGGCTTACGTCTCCATAGAGTCCGGGGTAAAATTTTTTGGAAGAAGCCGGCTTTGGGGGATGCGACACAATCATCCCTTCCTTCAGACAATCCGTGCGGCATACGACACCCGCCGAAATAACCGTGCCATAGGCAATTTGCACCGGTCCCGCGATTGCCCCCTGCCCGCCCAAAAAAATCGGTGCCTCGCGCAGCATGACACCTCGCGGCACATCGCCGATAAGAGAAGGCGTCGCTTTGTCCTGTTGGGGAGTGTAATTGAAATGAACGTAAGAACTGCCTACTTCGCTGTGATTTTTGCGGCTCGTCCCCCCCCCCATCAGGCAATCACAAAAATTAACCAAGCTCCCCAGGGTAACAAAGGGAAACAGGATTGTTTGCTTTAAGCCGACAGAATGATTACCGCCGACTTGTTCTTCCAAAAGGCATCCGGAACGCACCTGGGCGTTGCTTCCAATGACCACATTGTCCAGAAAAACGGACTCAGAAAAATATCCGCCCTTCAACTCCACACCATTTCCTAATTGACAGTTAATCAGGACTACCGGAGCTTCATAGCCCAGCTTTACATTCGGGGAAATCAAGGTTTGTTCCCCTTTTATCCTTGCCGCGCCGTAAATTATTAAAGAAGCGTCTATCTTATCCAGATTTACTTCTTCGCCGATTTCCACAGAAAAAGGGGCCGTCATCCGTACCCCTTTTTTCAAGAGCAGTTTAACCTTTGTGGGCAATGTTTTGCTTTTTTCCAATATTTCAATCATAAACTATTTTATCGCGTTTATTTTTTCTTTTCACAATCAATGCCAAGTTTAGCCATTTTATCGGTAAAAGTATTGCGGTTTATGCCCAGAAACAATGCCGCCGAACTCTTTACATAATTCGACCTGCGCAGCGCGATTTTAAATAATCCTTTTTCCACTATAGACATTACTTCCTCGTAAAGTTTGCTTTTGCGGCCTCCCGATTCGGACAAAATTGTAACGATATCTTCAAGCTTTTTTTCCATTATTTCTTCGACTGCTGAGTATGGCGTTTCTTTCACCTTAAGAACCACTTTTGATTTTTTCTGCTTCTTTGACCGCGTTTGCATGAGCCTCCCCACAATAAAAATAAATTCAAATAAATTTCAAGCGCGTTGGCGCAAAATACCGCTTGAGCCGGTCTACACCGGCAATAATCTTAAAAAGATAATAATAACAATAATCAAAATCGTGACATAACTCATCACAATGAGAGAAAGTCTTTCGACCGGTTGCTCCAGGTATTTTCGAACTTCCGGTTCCACTTTTTCCTCACCCAGTTTTTCCGCAATCAGGCGGGCAAGCATTGAGTGTTTTTCCATCAAATTAGAGAAAAAATAAAATCCTTTGGTTGTGGTCAACAAAAAATAAACTTTTTTACCCAGCTCGACTATGCCAAGGTGGGTAATTTCCGCCCAGGAAAATTCTTTTTTGCGAAAAAACTTTTTCATCATCAGTTTTTCTTCCGCCACGATTACCTCTCTCTTCGTGGCTTCAATGCCGACGATTAAAACAATTATAAAGAAAAGGGCGGCGGTTATCTTTCCCCACATTTGAGTGTCGAACATGCTCAGCACAAACAATAAGAAAAGCAGTACAATTATCGCCCATAAAGGAATAAGAAAAGCCTGGCGAATTTTAAAAATATTTTGTTGCATTTATTTACCCGGATGCTTTTTTCTAAGGGATTTATTGTTTTCTGATAAAAGTTCCGCTTTTGCCACCGGTTTTTTCCATCAGCATTATTTCTCCGATGACCATCGCTTTATCGGCTGCTTTGCACATATCGTAAACAGTCAAAGCGGCCGCACTCACTGCCGTCAACGCTTCCATTTCCACGCCCGTCTTACCGATCGATTTTACTTCAGACTCAATGATAACACATGAATTTTTATGGTCAATTTCCAGGTTCACATCTATGGCCGTCAGCTCCAGCGGATGGCAAAGAGGAATCATTTCGCTCGTTTTTTTCGCCGCCATAATGCCTGCTATTTTAGCGGTCCCCAAAACATTGCCCTTGGTCATTTGCCCCATTTCAATTAAATCCAGTGTCGCTTTTTTCATCATCACCCGGCCGTGGGCTTTTGCTCTGCGGCTGGTCGTCGCTTTTACCGTGACATCGACCATCTGCGCCTGATTTTTATTATTGATGTGAGACAATTTACGCATGGCGGTTACTTAAGCGAAATTTAAATATCGAATCAAGCAATTTTTGTTTGCGCGAACTGTAGCACAGGGATACGGATGAGTCAAGAACAGCAAAATTTTTAACCCTATTAAAAATTCTTGATATAAACATACTTATTAGCTAATATTTTTTAAACTACTTACATTCATTAATCTGCAGGAGTGATGCGATGTTTGTTAAAATATCCAGCATGAGCATCATTGGCATGGAATCATATCCCGTTTTTGTTGAAGTGGACATATCGCAGGGATTGCCGCAATTTGCCACTGTCGGTTTGCCGGACACCTCGGTGAAAGAAAGCCGCGACAGAATCAAGGCCGCCATCAAAAATTCCGGCTACCGTTTTCCGCGTGCTCACGTGACCGTCAATCTTGCCCCCGCCGACATAAAAAAAGAAGGCACCGCATTTGATTTGCCCATCGCCGTGGGAATCCTTGCCGCGGAAGAATTAATCAAGGAATCATCCACGCGAAATTGTTTTTTCATGGGAGAACTTTCTCTCGATGGCAGCATCAAAAGAGTCAACGGCGTCTTGACCGCGGCTTTTAAAGCCAAAGAAATGGGCATTGCGGCGGCTTTTGTTCCCGAAGAAAATGCTTTGGAAGCAGCCATGGTGGAAGGCATAAATGTTCACGGCGTAAAAAACCTGACGGACGTCGTGGAATTTTTAAGCGGACGCAAAAACATTGAACCGCTGAGCGTAAATGTAACCGAAGTTTTTCAGCAAACGCGCAAATACGATATTGATTACAGCGAGATTAAGGGACAAAAACAGGCGCTACGCGCGCTGGAAATCGCGGCGGCAGGCGGGCATAATGTGTTGATGATCGGCCCGCCGGGTTCCGGTAAAAGCATGCTGGCAAAGAGACTCCCGACAATCCTTCCCGATCTTTCCTTTGAAGAAGCGATTGAAGTAACCAAAGTGTTTTCCGTGGCGGGCTCACTTAATAGAGAAGAAATGATGATTGCCACCCGGCCGTTCCGTGCTCCGCATCACACGATATCCGACGCCGGACTGGTGGGAGGCGGTCAAATGCCGCGACCCGGCGAAATCAGCCTAGCTCATTTAGGCGTTCTTTTCCTGGACGAACTTCCGGAATTCAAAAGAAACGCGCTCGAAGCTTTGCGCCAGCCGCTCGAAGAAGGGACAATAACCATCACCCGTTCTTCCGTCACGGCCACTTTTCCCGCCAAGTTCATGCTGGTGGCCGCCATGAATCCGTGCCCGTGCGGTTATTTCGGCGACCGTGTCCGCACCTGCCGCTGCAGCCCCCAGCAAATCCGACAATATCAGGGAAAAATTTCCGGGCCGTTGATGGACCGTATCGATTTGCATATCGAAGTTCCCTCCGTAAAATACCGCGCCCTTTCCGCAAAAGAAGAAGGAGAGTCATCTCAGACTATCAAAAATAGAGTAAATGCCGCGCGAAATGCACAAAAAAGGCGTTTCGGTCAAAACGACATCATCTGCAACGCCCGGATGACGGAAAAGCAAATCAAGACTTTTTGCGCCATAGATGATGATTCGCACAAACTGATTGAAATGGCTATTGAAAAGCTGGGTTTGAGCGCCCGGGCGATAAACCGTATACTAAAAGTGTCTCGCACTATCGCCGATCTGGAAAAAAAAGAAAAAGTCGAGGCGGCTCATGTTGCCGAAGCGATTCAATATCGAAGTCTTGATCGCAGTTTAATTTAATGCTAGTATAATTTGATCACGCCTATTCAGGCGATTTCTCTCTCTAAAAGAGGCATATATTATGGGAATTAAAATTATTCAGGTACCGTCGGAGAAGCTGAAACCCAAGCCCACGGATGAATCCAAGCTCGGTTTTGGAAAATTTTTCACAGACCACATGTTTACCATGAAATACAAGGAAGACAAAGGCTGGCATGACCCTATGATTGAACCATACCGGCCGCTACAACTGGACCCCACGGCTATGTGCCTACATTACGCGCAGGAAATATTCGAAGGTTTAAAGGCATACCATGGTAAAAACGGCGAGATTTTTCTTTTCCGCCCCACGGAAAACATCAAAAGGATGAACGTCTCGGCGGAAAGAATGTGCATGCCGGCGGTTGACGAAAGCATTTTCCTGGAAGCTTTAAAGAAGCTGGTTCTTCTGGAAAAAGACTGGATTCCGCGCGGCGAAGGAACTTCTCTGTATATTCGCCCGACCATGATTGCCACAGAGGCGGCCCTGGGCGTTCATCCCGCAAATGAATATTTATTTTTCATCGTTGTCGGCCCTGTGGGCGCTTATTATCCGCAAGGTTTCGCCCCGACTAAAATTTACGTTTCTGAAGAATACGTGCGCGCGGCACCGGGCGGTACCGGTTACACGAAAGCAGGCGGAAATTACGCCGCCAGCCTTTATGCCAGCAGGATAGCAACAGATATGGGCTATACACAGGTTTTATGGCTGGACGCGCGGGAAAAGAAATACGTGGAAGAAGTGGGCACAAGCAATATTTTTTTCATCATGGGCGACGAACTGATTACACCGGCTCTTACCGGCACAATTTTGCCGGGTATTATGCGCAAATCTATTATTCAACTTGCCCGTCACATCGGTATAAAAGTCGAGGAAAGACAAATTTCCATTGATGAAGTTACCGCGTCTTTACAGAAAGGGGAACTCAAGGAAGTTTTTGCTTCCGGAACGGCGGCAATTGTTTCGCCAGTGGGTCAGATTTACTACCGTGGAAAAGAGTACATAATAAATGACAATAAAACCGGTCCGGTGGCCGAAAGACTGTATAACGAAATATTACAAATCCAATATGGATTGAAAGAAGACCAATTCGGCTGGCGGTTCAAAATTCACGGTTAGCGGTAGAGAAAAAAATTACAAAACAAAATTCCTCTTTGATACGGGCACTTGGATTTGTATTCCACAAACTTGTGGAAAAAACTGTTAATAACTTTGTTGATAGCTTTGGCAAACGCCCACTTGACGTGATTTTATACCAAATTGCCTAAGGTTTAAGCAAGATAAATATTCAATGTAATTAACAACTTATAAATACAGCTTGTTGTTGCTTGTCTCTATTGACCGTCGTTCAGAGCAGATATAAACTGCTTATAAATAATTGTGCCAACGATTAAGGATTTTTGTAATTTTCCAACAACAAAATTATGCAAAAAAAATCTTCGATATATAAGGGTTTTACACCAAAAACCTTAAGCCAATGGCTGACCGCTACCCTTTTCTTTGTGCTGTTTCCGTTTTTTGCATGCGTTGCCGCAGAAATCGACCTCATAGACGATACAGGGCAAAAACTGCAACGCGTGTACGAAGAAACAAGTAATTTTCGGGCTGATTTCCGTCAGGAAACATTCAATAAGTCCTTAAAAAAAACGCTGACGGAAGAAGGAGTAGTTTTTTTCAAAAAACCGCGTAACATGCTCTGGGATTACGTAAAACCTGAAGAAAAAAAGCTAATCATCAATTCTCAAAAGGCCTGGCTGTATCTCCCACGCGAAAAAACGGCATACGTCCAGAAAGCGGATACTCTTTTTCAATCGGCAACAATAATACGTTTTTTATCCGGTTTAGGGAAATTGAAAGACGATTTTGACATCGCCTACGCTGAACCTAACCCCACAGATAAAAACGGCAACTATCTGCTTAAACTGACGCCTAAAGAAAAAAGTTCTGCTTTGCAAGTTCTCAGTATCACTTTGGATAAAAATACTTATTTTATTATACAGGTAAGTTTTGAAGACTTGATGGGCAACATAACCACACTGAGATTTTCCAATATCGCTTTGAACGCTGGTCTTTCCGATAAGCTTTTTAAATTCCAGCCGCCCGCGGGAACAAATATTTTCGACATGCCGTAAAATTACCGGCAAGAGTTTTTTATTTATTTAATGAGACGCAGATTTCCAATATCCGATCCACGTTAAAACGGCGGTTTTCCTTGCGCGTCAGACAATAGGCATCCATTCCCACAAAAGGATGTCCGCTGTATTCCATCTCTCCGACAAACAGCGGGCGGATTGTGCGGCGCGATTTTTCATCCTTCGCTTTTAAATAAAGAATTTCCAGATTTTTCTTTTCTTTAATCGCCTTGTGAATAATCTGCAATTTATCGTCGTGCGACAATTTTTGTTCCGCCTTATCATATTGCGTGCGTGTAAGAAATTTTACAATATGCCAATCCATCAGAATATGGCTTTTCTTCAGCGGCTGTTTCAGGACTATTCCGGCAAGCGATGTGCAGCGGGAAAGCGCCACATACACCTGGCCGTGCGCGAAAGTACCGCGTCCCACATCAATGATAACATTTTCAAAGGTTTTGCCCTGGCTTTTGTGAATCGTGACCGCGAAGGCCAGGCGCACCGGATATTGCGTGAACGAACCGACATCTTCGGAACAAAGCTCATCATTTTTTAAATAGAACCGGTATATTTTCCAAGTGTAGGGGCTAATTTCCACTGATTCGCCGTTATCCAGTTTGGCGGTTATTATCTCCCCGCCTTCGTCATCTTTTTTGAATCCCGTTATTTTGCCGATAGTGCCGTTGATCCAGCGCCCATAGGCATCGTTATTCAAAAGCATTATCTGCGCGCCTTTTTTAAGATTTAATTCCAGGGCTGTCGGCAAGTATTCCTTGCCGAATTCGCCATCGATCATGCCTCGCGCTTTCCATATTTTCCCGGGAAGTTTAGCCAGTTGTTTTTCGTTAATGCTATCGGCCAGGTCATTGGTGCTGGTCAAAGAAAGATAAAAAGCTCCGGCAGGTGCGGTAAACTGAGAATCATAACGTTTGTTGAACAGCGCCAAATCATCATCGGTTACGGTGCGGTTGCGAATAGCGTTGAGCAGGCGGATAAATTCATCATCCTTCTGACGATAAACTTTTTCCAGTTCGACAAATTCCATGTCCAGCTTTTCCATGACTTTGGCGCTGAAAAAATAGGGGCTTGCATAGTGCGACCGGAATATTTCGCGCTCCTTGCTCGTGACCACGGGCGGCAGTTGATATAGATCGCCGATGAAAATCATCTGCACGCCGCCGAAAGGGCGTTTGGAATTGGGGCCGTTGAGACGCAGAAATTTATCCACACAATCCAGCAGATCAGCCCTCACCATGGAAACTTCATCAATGATAATCGCGGTAAGCTTTTTGTAGATGGTAGGTTTTTCTTTTTGGGCGCTTTTTTTCTTTTTAATCGACGCGGGGGTCACATTCGGCTTAAAATGGAAAAAGGAATGAATTGTCTGCCCGCCGATATTCACGGCGGCAACACCCGTCGGCGCCAGAATAACGGCGTTTTTTTTAGTGTTGTTATGAAAATAATTAAGCAAAGTTGATTTACCGGTACCGGCGCGGCCGGTGATGAAAATATTTTTGTCCGTTTCTTCCATCAGCGAAAGCGCGCGCTGGAACTTAGGGTTAAAATCAATCTCCACGGATTTTGCAGTTTCGTTCATAATTTGCCTTATCAGGTGTTCGGTGAAGCGGATTTACTGCTGCCCTGCAGTAAATCCAGCGGACTTTGCAGGCTGCGGATATCGCGAGCCATAACATGAGTGTAAATCTCCGTGGTCTTGACGTCCGCATGGCCCAGCAAATCCTGGAGGATGCGGATGTTGACGCCGCTTTCCAGCATGTGCGTGGCAAAACTGTGACGCAGCGTGTGGCAGCCCACCTTTTTATCGATGCCTGCCTGTTCGGCGGCCCGTTTCACCGCTTTTTGCAGGACCGATTCCAGTACATGATGGCGCATCTTCTTGCCGGAACGCGGATCAACGGATGTCTGTTTTGCCGGGAAAACCCACTGCCAGCCGGTGGACCGCGACGCATGGGGATATTTTTTGGCCAAGGCGTCCGGGATATAGACCTCGCCAAATCCTTCTTCGAGATCTTTATGGTGAAGGGTTTTCACAGCGGCAACCTGCCTGAGCATCTCGTCGCGCAGATTTTTGGGCAGGACGGTCGTCCGGTCTTTCCCGCCTTTGCCTCCGCGCACGAAAATCAGATTTTGACCAAAATCAACATCCTGCACGCGCAAGCGGATGCATTCCATCAGCCTCAGTCCGCTTCCGTAAATCAGCTTGGCCATCAGGGCCGGTTTGCCCTCCATGGCGGCAAGCAGGCGCTGAATTTCAGCTTGAGTCATCACCGTGGGCGGACTTGTCTTGCGCTTGCTTCGTGCCGGGGCGATTTCATCTTCCAGTTGGATGTCCAGCACACGTTTATATAAGAAAACCAAGGCGTTGAGCGCCTGTCTTTGCGTGGATGCGGTTACCCGATCTTCAGTTGCCAGATGCGAGAGAAACGCCTCAATGTTTTTAGCGCCGAGTTCTTTCGGATGGGTTTTTCCACCAAAGTAGTGGATATAACGAAGAATCCATTGACAATAGGTTTGCTCTGTGCGATAGGCGTAATGGTGATACCGAAGGACCTCTCGAACCTGATCCATTAATTTGAGTTTCGGGTTGGGGCGAAATTTCGGTGGATTTGCCTGATTCATTTTAAAAAAAAGAAAAGAATATTAAGTAAATGTATAAAACATCCCGTCGAAAGCGGGGCCGTTGTCAGTGGGGCTTACAGTCTCGATTTTCCATGTTTGCACCTTTAATAGCGTAATAAGTGGAATTTGGCAACCGAAAATGTAATAAGTGGAAAATTCAACGGCCAATTTTCCATGTTTTATGCTTTAATATCACAATAAGTGGAAATTCTTTCCATCTATATGCTCTGATATGGCGGAACATTTTCCACTTATTACACTGTTGGATGGACGCCGCTTTCGCGGCGCTAAACTAAGAAAATAGAGAATATGCTATAATCGAACGCGCCCCTAAGAAAGCCCGCCATCCGTGGCGGGCTTAAGAGAAGAATATAAGAGGAGAACGGAATGCAGAACTTACTTTATGAATTAATTGAGCTTCTATCCAAAGACGAACGCCTCGTCGTTGATGGAAAGCTTCTGAAAAATAAAATTATCGAACTTGCATTAGCTATAGATTCGAAATTAATAAAACTCCTATTGGAAAAATCCAAGATTAAAAAACACTTTTTCACCGACATTGAAGGAATTCTTGTTTTTGACAAGATAAAGTTTCAGCGTTTTGTGTCAAATAAAGAATTTCTACCGGATAGTTATACTGCTTTTAAGAATAAAGTCGGATTAATTAATGCCCAAGGTGATTACATCACCAATAGTCAAGAAGTAGTTCTTGCATGGCCTTATAAAGATTGTGTGCTTGAAGGCGGTCAAACAAAGGAAGATCAGAAAAGAGAAGAAATATTCTGGAATGAAACACTCGCACCGGATGAAATAGATAGACTTCTAGCTCCGAAGGTTTTTACTGGTTGGAAAAAATATGATAAAAAAGGAGTATATGAGTTAACAGGGAAAGAAATAAATCAAATACATAATGAAAACTTGGTAATTCATGGGAATAATTTATTAGCTTTACAATCTTTAAAAAAATATGCAGGTAAAATTATGCTGATTTATATTGACCCTCCATATAACACAACAAATGATAGTTTTAAGTATAATGATACTTTTACACATTCTACTTGGTTGAGTTTTATGAAAAATCGTTTGGAAATTGCAAAAGAACTACTTTCTGATGACGGATCAATTTATATTCAACTCGATTATAACGAAGTTCACTATTTCAAGATACTAATGGATGAAGTATTTGGACGCGAGTGTTTTCAGCGGGAAATAATATGGGACACACAGGTATTGTCTGGATACAAAACCATTGCAAATAACTGGATTAGAGGCCATGATTCAATTCTATTTTATACAAAGAATAAATCGCAGTTCATTTTCAATAAACAAAAAATGCCGCACAGAAAAGAATATTTAGATAGATTTGATAAAATTGATAAAGATGGAAGGAAATATTTCGATGGTCGTGGAGAAGTTTTATATCTAGATGAAGTTATTGCGAAGGGTAAACCAGTAGGTGACGTTTGGTACGATATTATGTCATTTCAACAAATACCAACCGCAAAGGAACGCGTGGAATTTAGTACACAAAAACCAGAATCTCTATTACGCCGAATAATTCAAGCATCTACAAATGAGGGTGATATTGTATTAGATTTTTTTGCCGGAAGTGGTACAACAGCTACCGTTTCACATAAGCTTAACCGCAGATACATTGTGATAGAACAACTCGATGATCAAATAACCATCCTTCAAGAAAGATTGAAAACTACTATAAAAGGTAACGACTTGGGTTATCTTGCACAGGAAATTAAATGGAAAGGTGGCGGTTCATTTATTTATTGCGAGCTTATGGAATGGAATGAAGCCTATATTTCTAAAATAAAAAAAGCAAAAACTACAAAAGAGCTGAAAATGTTATGGGAAGAAATGCAGGGAAAGGCGTTTATTAGCTACAAAATCGCACCTAAAGCAATTAATGACAATATAACCGACTTTCAAGAATTATCTCTTGAAGACCAAAAACGTTTACTCATCGAGATACTCGATAAAAATCAATTATATGTCAATTACAGTGAAATAGAAGATAAAGACTATCATGTATCTGAAGCCGATAAAAAACTAAATCGTATGTTTTATGGAGAGGCGTAAGAATGGCTCAAACTTTAAACGATATTCTTTCAGCTCTGCAAACAGCTGGCATTCTTTTTCCAAAAACACCGAATTATATTGAGAATAATCTCAATCCGACATTTGTGCTTCGACCATATCAGATAGAAGCATTCGGTCGTTTTCTTCACTATCTTGACAATGACAAGCTCCGTCAAAAACCAGCACAACTGCTTTTCCACATGGCAACAGGCAGCGGAAAAACTTTAATAATGGCTGGAGCTATTCTTCATCTATATACGAAAGGGTACAGGAATTTTTTGTTTTTTGTTAATAGTACAAATATAATCAATAAAACCCGTGACAATTTCTTGAATCCTCAATCATCAAAATATCTGTTTGCAGAAACTATTGCATTTGGTGACAAGAAAGTTCAAATAAGAGAAGTCGATAATTTCCAATCTACAAATGATGATTGTATCAATATAGTTTTTTCGACTATTCAGGGTCTTCATTCAAGGTTAAATACCCCACGCGAGAATTCAGTAACTTACGATGATTTTATCGATAAAAAAATCGCTCTTGTATCTGACGAAGCACACCATATCAATGTAGATACAAAGAAAGGAAAGCTGTCAGTCGAAGAAAAGGATGAATTAATTTCGTGGGAAACTACCGTAAGCCGTATATTCAGATCAAATAATGAGAATATTCTTCTTGAATTTACCGCAACAATTGATTTATCCATTCCAGAAATAGTATCTAAATACTCAGATAAGATAATCTTTGATTATCCATTGAAACAATTCCGTATTGATGGCTATTCTAAAGAAGTCAAAGTATTACAATCTGATGTTCCTCTTATTCAAAGAGCTTTACAGGCGATTGTATTGAGCCAATATCGACGGAAAGTTTTTGAAAAATATAAGAAACTTATTAAACCTGTTTTACTTTTTAAATCAAAAACAATCGCAGAAAGTAAGACGTTTTATCTTGAATTCATTGATAAAATCAAGACGTTAAAGAAGTCTGAAATTACTGCCATTTTAAAGAGTAGCGATCCAGTAATTAAAAAGTGCTCTAACTATTTTGAGTCGAACGGAATCACAATTGAAAACCTTATTGAAGAATTAAAATCCGATTTTTCCGTTGAAAAGTGTATCGAGGTTAACAGTAAAGAAGAAAGTGAACAGAAACAGATTGCTGTCAATACCCTTGAAAATCTAAATAATGAATACCGGGCTGTTTTTGCAGTAGATAAACTTAATGAAGGCTGGGATGTTCTCAATCTTTTTGACATCGTTCGGCTTTATGAAACACGAGACGCAGACACGAAAACCGGAAAACCTGGTAAAACTACAATTGCCGAAGCACAATTAATCGGTCGAGGTGCAAGGTACTGTCCTTTTCAAATTGATGATACGCAATCAAAATACCAACGTAAATATGATAACGACCTTGATAACGAACTTCGTATTTGCGAAGAACTTTATTACCACAGTGCTTATAATCCAAAATACATACACGAGTTACATAATGCTTTGCATGAAATAGGTATTAAGGAAAAAACCGCAAAAGAAATACAACTTGAACTTAAAATGGATTTTAAAGAATCTAGTTTCTTTAAAACAGGTTGTGTTTTCAAAAATGACCAAATAAGATATGACCGTTCCGGCTTATTTGCACTTCCAAACACTATTACCGAAAAGTTATACCACTACAATTTTCAAACAGGAGCCGTACAATCATCTCTGGCTTTCAATGACTCCCCGACCAAAGCTATTTCAAAAAAGCAAAAAAATTACGTACTTTGCGAATTTGGTAAACCTGTTATTAGAAAAGCATTAGCTCTTTTGGAGTTTTACCGATTTAATAATTTGAAATCATTTTTACCCAATGTTGAATCAGTAACTGAGTTTATCACATCTCCAAGTTATCTTGGGAAAATAAAAGTTGAGGTTGAGGGTTCAGGAGAAGGTGTCTCTGAACTCGATTATTCAAAAAAACTGAAAATAGCATTATACATTCTTCAAGATATTAGCAGTACTCTTCAGTCTGACAAGGTTGAATTTCAGGGAACAAAAGAATTTAAGCCCTATGATATATCAAAAATATTCAAAGATAAAAAACTCAATATTTATGTAAATGATAATGGAGACCAGGAATATGGTGTTTCACAGAGTCAAACATTGAATCATAACTTACGAATAGATTTAAGCCAAAAAGACTGGTATGCTTTCACGGATAATTATGGGACATCAGAAGAGAAATATCTGGTAAAATACATTGATAAAGCATACGAGCAGTTAAAGAACAAATATTCTGAGATATATCTAGTTCGTAATGAAAGACATTTTCAGCTATTTAACTTTGATGACGGTAAACCCGTAGAACCTGATTTTGTTCTTTTCTTAAAGAAGAAGGAAGGTGATGAAACTGTACATTACCAAGTATTTATTGAACCAAAAGGTGAACATCTATTAGAACATGACGCATGGAAAGAAGGCTTTTTAAAGTCCTTAAAAAAACAGCATAAGATAAATATTTTATGGAAATCAAAAAAATATACTATTTGGGGTATGCCTTTCTATAATGAAAACATCCGTAAAACAGAATTTGATAATGCTTTTAGAGAAATCATGGAATAATGAAGACCGCCTACGCACGTCCTGTGCTTCGGCGGAAGAGGGGCGCGTAATAAAATTGAAGAAGGAAGAAGCATCCAACAACCAGTTCAACCTGACAATTCCTGTTGTCATGGTTTGTGCTGTTCGCTTCGCTCGGCACAAACCACGCCAAGCCCTTCGGGCCGGAATTGCAGGTTAACTGAATGTTGTGCTAAACAAGGTTTTATGAACAAAAAATTTCCAATTCTGGAATATGACTCAACCCGCATTGCTTTTATCGAGCCTTCAAAGGTCATCGCGCCCCTGGATATGCCTGAGTTTTGTGTAATCT
>Ga0208939_1001586_pt1 | contig 16855 bp, 18 predicted proteins | sample AD_STIC12_MetaG_FD_184437 | JGI IMG/M metagenome (GOLD analysis project Ga0208939, IMG submission 184437) | Active sludge microbial communities of municipal wastewater-treating anaerobic digesters from USA - AD_STIC12_MetaG (SPAdes) (version 2) | ecosystem: Engineered > Bioreactor > Anaerobic >...
GTCGTGGCGCTCGCCCTTGTCCTTGATCTTGTAGGCGGCGGAGAGGTCCGCGCCGGCAATGTCCTGGATCGATTTGAGCAGCGCGGAGTGATCCGGGCTCTCGAACGCGAACGGCTCTTTCGCGGCTTTCTCGGCCAGCGAGATGATCGCGGCGATCACTTTCTGGAACGACTCATGGCCGGCTTTCACCGCGCCAAGCATCACGTCTTCCGAAAGCTCCTTCGCCTCCGATTCAACCATCATCACGCCTTCGGTCGTGCCGGCGACGACGAGGTCGAGCTCGAAGCCTTCCATCTGCTCTTGCGTCGGATTGATGATGTACGCGCCATCCTTGTAGCCGACGCGGGCAGCCGCGATAGGGCCAGCGAACGGCGCGCCGGAAATCACGAGCGCTGCGGAAGCTGCAACCATGCCGACGATATCCGGATCGTTTTCCTGGTCATACGACAGCACGGTCACGGTGACCTGCACTTCGTTTTTGAAGCCGTCTGCGAACAGCGGACGGATCGGACGGTCGATGAGGCGCGAGGTCAGCGTCTCTTTTTCGGTGGGACGGCCTTCGCGCTTGAAGTATCCGCCCGGCACGCGGCCAGCCGCGTAATAACGCTCGAGATAGTTCACGGTCAGGGGGAAGAAGTCCTGGCCTTCCTTCGCCTTGCGCGCATAGACGACAGCGGCGAGCACGCTCGTCTCGCCATAGGTCGCCAGAACCGCGCCATCGGCCTGCCGCGCGATGCGGCCAGTTTCCAGCGTGAGCGGACGGCCCGCCCAGTCGATCGTGACGCGTTGAATGTCAAACATCGTATTTTTCTCTTTCTGCATACGAAAACCCGCCGGACCCCGGTGGGCCGGCGGGTGGGGAGGAACCCGGCCTAGCGCCTGAGTTCCAGCTCTTTGAGGATCGTCTGATAACGAGCCTCGTCTCTCGACTTCAGATAGTCGAGCAGTCGGCGACGCTGCGAGACCATCTTCAGAAGGCCGCGGCGCGAATGGTTGTCTTTCTTGTGCTCCTTGAAGTGGTCGGTCAGGTAGTTGATGCGATGCGTAAGGATCGCGACCTGCACTTCGGGGCTGCCCGTGTCACCTTCGGTGCGGGCGAATTGCTTGATCAGGGAGGCTTTTGCCTCCGGCGTGATCGACATCGGGTTTCTCCTTGGGCCGCTTGGCCAGTCTATTGGTTGAACACGCGAACCGGCATGAATCTGCCGGCCCGGACTTCACCCAGGGCAACACCGAATTGTCCTTCGCCCACCTTTTCAGTGGCCAGACAAATGCGGGAAGCATCCTCCCCGTTCACTTGACGAGGACGGCGCATCTCCCGAAACGCCTCGACCTGATGGGGCAGAAGTACGATCTCTCGGCCCTGCCTGAGCCTGGACGCTTCTTCCCCGGTGATGGCCAGCGCCGGGATGTCGTCCAGCGCGGTCTCGAGGGGAACAAGCTTGTCGTCCAGCGCGGCCTTATCGCTCATTTGCTGCAGGATTGAAAGCTCAATTGCCGTGTCCACGGAAAACGCTCCGACCCGCGTCCGGCGCAGTGCCGCCACATGCCCCTCGGCCCCTACGGCAGCCGCTAGGTCACGCACCAGTGCCCTGATATAAAAGCCTTTTCCGCAGGTAACCGCGATAACAGCCAGGTCCTCGGACGGGCAATCCACCAGTGCGGCCGAATGCACCACCACGGTGCGTGGCTGCAGCTCGACGTCTTCTCCCTCGCGGGCGAGATCATAGGCCCGCTCGCCATTGACCTTGATCGCGGAGTAGATCGGCGGCGTCTGCTGAATCTCGCCAATGAAACCCTTCAGTGCTTCTTCGATCGCTTCACGCGTCGGGCGTACGTCGGACTCGCCGGTCACGGCGCCCTCGCGGTCCTGGGTGGTGGTCGAAGATCCCCAGCGGATCGTGAACACGTAATCCTTGTCCGCCTCCATGACGTAGCCGACCGTCTTGGTGGCCTCGCCAAACGCCAGGGGCAGGATGCCAGACGCCAGCGGGTCCAACGTGCCGCCATGTCCTGCCTTCTGCGCGTTGAACACACGCCGGCAGATGCCGACGGCTTGCGTCGAGGTCACGCCCTCGGGCTTGTCGAGCACCAGCCAGCCGTGAACCGGCTCGCCCTTTTTCTTGCGGGACATCGCGTCTCTCCTGGCGCCGCCGAGGGATCAAACCCCGGCCGGGTCGTAGGGTGCATCGATCAAGGCGACATGCACCGGGTGGCGGGGATTAGGAGGGATGTGCAGGCCGGTCAACTGGGAGGCGCGCCGCACCGGAGCCGGCGTCAGCGCGCCGTCGCGCCGAACCGGTGATCGAGATCGACCAGCGCGTCTGCCAGCCCCAGCGCCGCTTCGATATCGCCGCGCAGCCTCAGCAGCGTCTCGCGATTGGCCGCGGGCTTGGTGAAGCCCGGCGGCTCGAACAGCGCACGGTTCATGGCCTTGGGGGTCGCAACGGTAAGCCGTGATCCCGTACACAGCAGCACCGGCTGCCCAAAATCTCCGCGCCGGCCAAGCTGCAGCAGGCGCTCCATCAGGGCAGGATGGAGCAGCGCGCGCGCCGCGATCTGGTCAGTCGAATAGACTTCGTAGACTCGCTCGAAGTCCACATCCTCCAGCTTGACCCGCTGGCGTCCGCTGGCGTCGAGCCGATCGCGCAGATTGCCGAACGCGCCTGCGTCGGAAACCACAGCGGTCGTGGCTCCCGTGTCGCGCTTGAGGTCGATGTCGATGAGAAGGCCATCGAACACGGCCTCGTCGCGCTTCTTTTCTTCGGCGCTCATCAACTTGAGTTCGACAATGTTGATCGGTAGTCCGCGATATGTTCCAGCTAGTTCGTTGGTCGCATGCGCCTCGCCGAAGCTACGGAACACATGCTCGGCTTTGAGTCGCGCCAGATCGGGCATCACCGCGTCGCGCCAGGTGATCTCGCCGAACGATGCCGCCAACCGGGGTAGAACGCGCTCGCGATAGAGCTTCGTATACTGTTGCGAGAGTTCCTTCACCGACCAGAAATACCCGACGAAACCACCGACGACCATCACCACGATGAAATCCATCGTTCCGCCCGGTGCGCCTGCGAGCGCTGTCAGCGTCCAGATGCAAAGCCCTACACCCGCGCAAGCCGGCACGCGCCACGCCGACCGTTCTTTGACCTGCTGCGTGACATGCTGACGATAGGTTTCGAGTTCTGTAAGGATCGCGTGCATCTCGCCACCCAGCTCGTCGGCGCCCATCATGGGTGAAGGCGGCGCACTGGTGCGCGGTTCGGAAAGTTTCAGGGCAATCCCGCCACCCACGGCCGCGATCAGCAGCGCGACAAAGAATCCGCCAAACACGGCTGCGGCAAAACCGATCAGACCCGGCGTGCGCGAATTCGCGGCCACTGCAATCCCGATCCAGGCGATTGCTGCAAGACCCAGAAAGGCGATGAAGACCACCCGCCCGATCTGAGCAGCGGGTTGGGTCTTTGCAGCGATGTCCTGTGCGGCCTGGGTCGTCATCGCCCGACATATAGACCGCCCGTTTCGGCTTGCGAACGGTCCGGGTCGCCGCTTTCGTCTATCTAAACATAAAGAGAGAAACGCCATTCCCAGCGTAACGGGGCGCGTTCGGCACGCAGAGCAAGATCGCAAGCCGAATCCCTCGTGCTGTTGCGGCAACGTCACGGCATTCCCGTCGCCAGCTTGGCAATCGCGGCGCAACGCTGATAGCCTTTTGCCAATTCGATCCGGGGCGTTCCATGAAAAAGACCTTCCTTGCCTGTCTCAGTCTTGCGGCTCTCGCCGCCGCGACGCTGACGCTTCAGGTCCAGCCAAGTTCCGCTCTGCCGGTGGCCAGCGACAACGCGCCGACCGACTATTCGAAATGGAGCCAACCTGCGCTCGAAGCCGAGCTGCAGCGCCGCGCGGTGATCGAACGCAAGGTGCTGATGCCGATGCGCGACGGCGTCCATCTTTCGACCGACATCTACCGCCCGAAAGATGCAACGGGTCCGGTCCCGACGATCTTCGTGCGCACGCCCTACAACATGAACACGCTGCAGGGCGGCTCGCTGCGTCAAGTCGTTGAAGCGATCGATCGTGGCTATGCGTATATCGGGCAAAACGAGCGGGGGCGCTATTTCTCCGAAGGCAAGTTCGAGATTCTCGGCTACCCGCGCACCGATGGTTATGATGCGCTGACATGGATCGCCGACCAGTCGTGGTCTAACAAGAAGGTCGGCACGCTCGGCTGTTCGTCCACCGCCGAATGGCAGCTGCAGCTTGCGGCAACCAACCATCCCGCGCACGCCGCCATGGTGCCGATGGCTTCCGGCGCCGGCATCGGCCGCGTCGGTGAATTCCACGAGCAGGGCAACTGGTATCGCGGCGGCGTTCCCCGCACGCTTTTCACCATCTGGCTTTACGACACTGACAACCCGCTGCGCGCGCAGATCCCGGAAGGTCTCGATCCGAAGATGCGCCAGTATTTGTCGGCCTACAGCGATCTCAATCCGAAGAAGCCGGACGTGACCTGGAACAAGCAGGTCTGGCATCTTCCCTACGCCGATATGCTCACTTCGCTGGGCGAGCCTGCCGGCACGAACGAAGAGCTGATTGCGCGAGCGCTTCCCGATGATCCGGCCTGGTTCAAGGGCGGCCTCTACCACGACAATGAAAAGTGGGGCGTGCCTGCGCTCTGGTACAACTCGTGGTACGATGTTTCGATCGGCCCGAACCTCGCGCTCTACAATCATGCCACGAAGGCTGGCGTCGATGCGGAAGCGCGCGACAATCAGTACGCCATCGTCGGCCCCAGCGTTCACTGCGCCTTCGGTTCGCTTGGTCCCAACTTCAAGTCGGGCGACCGCGAACTGGGCGACGCAACGATGGACGTGAATGGCGAGGTCTGGAAATTCTTCGACCGCTTCCTCAAGACCAGGCCGGAAGCCTTCCCAGCGACCACGCCCAAGATCCGCTACTACTCGATGGGCGACAACAAGTGGAAGACATCGCAGCAATGGCCGCCGAAGGAAGCGCAGGAGACGCGGCTCTATCTCCGCTCCGGCGGCAGGGCGAACTCGGTGTTCGGCGACGGCAAGCTGTCATTCTCCGCGCCGGGCAATGAGCCGGCCGACAGCTTCGCTTATGATCCCAAGAACCCGGTTCAGACAATCGGCGGCGGCGACTGCTGCAATGGCGGCGTTGTCGTCCCCGGAGCGTTTGACCAGCGCCCGGCGGAGGTTCGCCACGACGTGCTGGTCTACACGTCGGACGTGTTGAAGGAGCCGGTTACGGTCGCTGGCTTTGTCGACGCGATCCTGCATGTCTCGTCCGATGCAAAGGACACTGACTTTGCTGTGAAGCTCGTCGACGTCGCACCGGATGGCTCTGCCTACATCCTCGACGACACCATCCTCCGCGCCCGCTTTCGCGAAGGCTATGGCAAAGAGGTGTTCATGGAGAAGGGCAAAACCTACAAGCTCGACTTCACCCCGATGTCCACGGCCAACACCTTTCTGCCGGGGCACCGTATCCGCGTTGAGGTCACGTCCTCGTCCTTCCCGAAATACGGCCGCAACCTCAACACGGGTGGCCGCAACGAGTTCGAGAAGGACGGCGTCATCGCCAACAATGTGGTGAGACACACCAGTAGCCAGCCGAGCTACATCGTCTTGCCGGTCGTGAAGTAGCCGATGGCGCAGATGAGGGGTGAAGCGCTTCGTTAGCCCGCTGAGTAGGCGCGGATCACGACGGGCGCGCGCGTGTCGCTTGGCTCGTTCAGTGTCGAGACGAATACCGTCTTGTTGAGCCAGTCATGTGCGCCTTTCGGCGCGGTGAAGGTAATGACGCCACGCAGCGTCCGTTGCGCCGGCTTGCCATCAGCAGCCGGGGCATCGGTCCGCACCAGCACGTAGTTCTGCACCTGGATCAGCGCGCCATCATCGATGCGCAGTCCGTAATGTGCGCGAAGCTCTGTGACGCCGTCCGGCCGAACGGTCTGCCAGTCCGCCCCGGGCATGATCGCGCCCTTGAGCCGCGGCCCTTCGAAATCGCCACCGGTGATGGGAATGATGCGTCCCTGCCCACCCGGTATGTCGCCGATCATCTCCTGCGCGCCGATCTGGACGTACGCAGTCAAGGCAAGCTCAAGGGTCGGCGCCATGGCGTTTCCTTTGTATGTCGTGATCTGCGCCGAAGCGCGCCCGGCCTGCGATAGCACCAGCGCTGCAGCGCCCCCGATCAGAATCGCCCGCCGTTCCTGATCATGTTCGCTCGCGTCCATATACCGCCCCCGAGGTCAGTCCCGAAGCTAGCGTGGACGCCCAGGCGGCGCAAAGCCCGTTCGACCAGGCAATACGCGATCAAGAGCTTGCCAGCGTGCCGCGGGGCAGGCCATCTCTCCCGCAACGACAAGGCTGGCTGGGATCGATCATGCTGAAATGGCTGAGCATCATTACTGTGCTCGCGCTGGCTGCGGGGATCGCGGTTGGCGCATTCGTTGGCGCGTCGGGAAATCCTGATTTCATCGCCTTCACGACCGAGGTTGAATACATCGGCGCGCTCTGGCTGAACCTCCTGCGCATGACGGTCGTGCCTCTGGTGTTCTCGCTGCTCGTCACCGGCGTGGCATCCGTCGCCAATGCGGCGTCAACCGGCCGGCTCGCTGCTCGCTCGCTTGGCGTGTTCGGTGTTCTGCTTGTGGCGGCCACGGTTTTCGCCTGTGTCGCATTTCCGGCATTCCTGACCCTCTGGCCGGTCGACCAGACCGCTGCGACCACTTTCATCGCGGGCGCCGGAACCGCGCCGGTTACTGCTGCCTCTCCGCCCACAATCGGCGCATGGCTTGCGGCGCTTGCGCCCGGCAATCCGATCGCCGCTGCTGCTGAAGGCGCCATCCTGCCGCTTGTTGTGTTCGCGCTCTTCTTCGGCTTTGCCGCCACGCGGCTTCCCGCCGCCCAGCGTGAGCCGATGGTTGCTGTGTTCCGCGCTGTTGGCGATACAATGATCGTGATCGTTCGCTGGGTGTTGCTGGCGGCGCCGGTTGGGGTGTTTGCGCTGGCGCTGGGTGTCGGGCTCACGGCCGGCGTCGGCATTGTCGGGCTGATCGCGCAATACATCGTCATCGTTTCCGTGGTCACGGCCTTGATCGTGCCCATCGCCTTCGTGTTCGCCTTTCTGTGGGGCAGGGCAGGCGTCGCGCGCTTCACCAACGCCACCGCGCCCGTTCTGGCCGTTGCGGTCTCCAGTCGCTCTTCGCTCGCCTCCCTGCCGCTGATGGTGGAGCGGTCGCGTGATGCGATGGGCGTGCCAGAACGCGTCGCAAACATCGTCTTGCCGCTGGCGGTCGCCGTATTCCGCATGACGAGCCCTGTCGCCAACCTTGGCGTCGTGTTCTTTTGCGCGGCGGTGTTTGGTGTTGATCTCACGCCCGACAAGATTCTCGTCGGCGGCTTTGTCGCGATCGCGATCAGCATCGGGTCAGTTGGCCTGCCGGGGGAGATTTCCTTCGTCGCCAGCGTTGCGCCGATCTCGATGGCGATGGGTGTGCCGATTGAATTGCTCGGCATTCTCGTCGCGGTCGAGTCCGTGCCGGACATCTTCCGTACCGTGGGCAATGTGTCGGGCGACATGGCCGCCACAGTGATCGCGGCGAAGGGGCAGCCGGCTACTCCGCTGGCAACCGCCAGTTCACCCGAGGCTGCGTCCGTCTGACGACGCGGGCGGCGGCCAGCACTTCGTCGATCGCGGCGACCATCATGTCGGGCCGGTGAAAGAAAAAGGCGTGGTTGGAATCCGGCACGATCTGCAGTCGTCCCCGGCTCGACCATGTCGCGAGATCCGCCTGAAGCTGGCGCCACACCACTTCGCTTTCCGGCGTGTCCGATCCTGCGACCAGACCGTCTGCTGAAAGCAGGTACGCGTCATGCGCATCGGCGCGCTTGCGAGCCTGTGTCTGTTCCGGAAGCTCGCGCGCCAGCACCACCAGCGGCCAGTTCTGCAGGTCGCGATAGCGCCCGGCGACTTCCATCGTGTGCGACCGCTCGCGCGCTTCGCGTGCATTTGCGGCTGCTGATTTTGGATAGAAGGCGCGCACTTCGTCAGAGATCGATGCATCGGCCGGGTAGGTCGAAAGCCGCATCAATCCTGTCCATTTGAACGCAAGGCTCAGCTCCTGCGCGGGCGTCACATAGTCGCCTGTCGGCAAGCCGGCGTCGCGGAAACGTCGCTCCTGATCGGGGTGGGATGAATCCGCCAGCACCATTCCCGCGACCTCGTCGCGATACAGTCCGGCGAAGATCATGTTGTAGAGCCCGCCGCGCGAATGTGCGACCATCACATAGGGCGGCTTCTCGCCAGCCGCTTCCAGCGCGGCATGAAGATCGCGCGCGACATCCTCGGGTTCGAACTTCGTGTCTGCTGGATCGCTCCACAGTATGCCAGCGCGGCTGTAGGCGCAGGCTCGCGTCCTGGCTGAAACCCTCTCCATCACGGGCTTCCAGCCGAGCGAGCCGAGCATGTCGCCGCCCGACTGGAACACGACGGTCGGCCCGCCCTCGCCACGGCAATCAATCTGGATGCGCCGTCCGCCGATGTCGACGAGCTTCCCTTCGACCGGATAGTCGCGAACCGCCTCGGCCTCGAAGAATGTCTCACATGCGGACAGGGCAGGCATGCAGGCGAGCACGAAGGCGATGGCCTTCGCCTTCCTGGCCGTGATGTTGCGCCAACCGTTCTGCATCACCTGCATTTTGTAGGCGCCACATGCCGTGGGCGCTACATCACAAATGAGTAAGACGCCGGGATCCCAGGCACACAAACGCCGCCACGGTTGCCCGCGGCGGCGCTTGCTTCAGGTTCTGGAGAACCAGCTTACTTGATCGTGATTTCGAGGTCGCCCACGGCCGGATCGGTGATCTTGAACTTGTCGCCCGATTTCTTGCCGGCGGGGTATTCCACGCAGGCATTGTCCTGGCCCACAGCGGCGGCCGTGATGCAAAGCTTCGAGCCATCGACCTTGTAGGTGCCTTCATACTGGCCATCAAAGCCCGAGAAGGTGCCGTCCGGCTTGTAGGCGACGTCGCCCGTCATGCTCATCTGCGCGACGGTGATCGTCACGCCTTTGGAGATCACTTCCGTCAGCGTGTCGGACGGCGGCGTTTGCGCCAGGGCCGGCATCGCAACAGCAGCTGCCACGAGGGCCATCAGTTTCAGTTTCATGGTCGTTTCCCTAATCCCGTTATGTCCATCATCCGATCCGAGGCAGATAGAAGCGCTCCGGATAGCCCGCCGCAAGAGGGCGGATACGCGAACGCCGCCGGGCGAGCCGGCGGCGCCTTACTCAACTGTCCCTCTTACGAACGGATGGTCACTTTCAGCGGGCCCATTTCCGAGGGAACCTCGAACGTGTCGCCCGATTTCTTGCCATCCGGGTATTCCGTGCATTGGTCGACCATGCCGAAGGCCTCGACCGTGATGCAGAGCTTGTTGCCGTTCGTCTTGTACGTGCCTTCGAACTGGCCGTCGAAGCCCGAGAACGTGCCGTCAGCCTTATAATCGATCTCGCCAGCCTGCCCCATGACTTCCATGGAGACGCCTTTTTCGACGACGGCTTTCACCGTGTCGGACGGCGGCGCGACGTCTTGCGCGAGCGCCGGAGCGGCCAGAAGCGCGGCGGCCAGAGCAAAAGTCGTGAATTTCATTGAGTAGTCCTCCCAGCAGAAACGCGAGGGTTCCCTAGCATCGAACGGCGCTCCAAAACAGGGGGCCACTGCAGTGGAGGGTGCAATCCCTTGCCGGACAAGCTAACGGAAAAGCCATGACGTTCCGCGCCACCTGCATCACGCTTTTTCCAGACGCTTTTCCCGGCATTCTGGGTGTGTCGATTGTCGGCACAGCCCTGCGCCAGGGTATCTGGGAGCTCGATACCGTCGACATCCGTGACCATGGCGTCGGCAAGCACCGCAATGTTGACGACACCCCTTCCGGCGGCGGTGCGGGCATGGTGTTGCGGGCTGACGTAGCGGCGGCGGCAATCGACAGCGTCGGGCAGGACGGTCGCCCTCGCATCTATCTTTCCCCGCGCGGGAAACCCCTGACGCAGGCTCTCGTGCGCGAGCTCGCCGCGGGTCCGGGCGTCATCTTGTTGTGCGGCCGGTTCGAAGGGCTGGACGAGCGGGTGATCGAGGGGCGGGAGCTTGAGGAAGTCTCGCTTGGCGACTTCGTTCTCGCGGGTGGCGAGGTTGCCGCCCAGGCGCTGCTCGAGGCCTGCATCCGGCTCCTGCCCGGGGTGGCCGGGAATTCCGAGTCCCTGACGGAAGAAAGTTTCGAGACCGGGCTGCTCGAGCACCCACACTATACAAGGCCGCAAACGTGGGAAAATCGCGAGATTCCGGCAGTGTTAACCTCTGGCGATCACGCAAAGGTCGCAGCCTGGCGACGAAATCAGGCAGAGGAGTTGACTAAAGCTCGCAGACCCGATTTATACGCCGCTTCCCGCGACGCCCCCCTTCCAAGGGCGAAGCCGCGCGACTGAAAGACAGACAGATGACCGCTCACCTCATCAAGACCCTCGAACGCGAGGAAATCGCCCGCGTCACCGAAGGCAAGAAAATCCCTGATTTCGCGCCCGGCGACACGCTGCGCGTCAACGTGAAGATCAAGGAAGGCGACCGTGAGCGCGTCCAGGCCTTCGAAGGTCTCTGCATCGCGCGCGCCGGTCAGGGCCTCAATGAGAACTTCACCGTCCGCAAACTCTCGTTCGGCGAAGGCGTCGAGCGCGTGTTCCCGGTGAACTCGCCGATGCTGGAATCGATCGAAGTCCGCCGTAAGGGCAAGGTGCGCCGCGCCAAGCTCTATTACCTGCGTGGCCTCACCGGCAAACGCGCCCGTATCGCTGAAAAGACCAGCACGCGTGGCGCTGGCGGCTCGGACGAAGCTTCCGAAAGCTGATTTCGGACGACCTGATTTTCTGCAGGGCTGTTTGACCGCTGAACGCAGTTCAAGCGCGGTGTCTCCATACATCCGATAAAAACGAAAGCCCCACCCGGCGAGGCCGGATGGGGCGCAGGCGCTGCACGTCGAAAAACTCTACTGAAGTGCGTGTGGCGATCTTGATGCTATCAGGCGTCTTTCAGGTTCCATTCGTAGAAGACGTCGTGGCCGCACATCGACTGGGCGACGCCGCCAATGGTGCCCGGCGCGAAGCGCTCATTGCGCAGCCATTTCGAAGCCGCGTCGTCGAGGCGTGAAGAGCCGCTGGATTTGGCGACCGTAACCGATGTGACGCGTCCGGCATTGTTGACGCAAACTTGCAGATGGGTCGTGCCCTGTTCGTGGGCGCGAATTGAAGCGGCCGGATAAGCCGGCTTGTCGCCAGCGCGCAATTTCGGCGCAACGCGATCTGTGCCGACAGCCGGAGCAGGCGCGGCCGGAACAGGATCGGGGATAGGCGCGGCTTCGACTACCGGCGCAATGACAACTGGCGGCACTTCAATCTCGAATGGAATGTCGGGCGCAACCAGTTCAGGCGCGGCAGGCGCAACGTCCACTTCCGGCACTTCAACGGGCTTGATCTCTTCGACTGGCGGAACCACCGGCGGCGTGATGATCACCATCTCCATCGCCGTGTTCTCCTTCGGCATGATGTCGAGGTTCATGCCCTCTGCGAGGACATAGCCAAAGCCAACCGTCAGCGCGGTGGCCGTGACCAGCCCGATGGCGCGCGTGCGGCGCCCAGATTGTTGAACACTTCCATACATTGACCGCCTCCTCAGAAAGGTCCGGCAGGCCCCATGCCTCCGTGGTCGCTTTCAAGGAATGTGGTGACGCCGGATAGCGCTCACCAAGTACATCCACTCTCCAAAACGCTGGAAATTTGCAGTGAGTTCCGAAGCGAGCTCAGCTCAATTGGGGCAATGCCATGTCTAAATACGGCGACATATTGCGAGATCTTGGGAACAACTTCGCTTTTGCTTCACGAGCACGTAAGTGCGTTGCGCGTTGCGGGGTAGGTCTCAATCTCCAACGCGCATAACTGCGGAAGGCTGCTTTTCCTTATGGAGATCGGCTTGCTCGAAAGCGGCCTTCGGCGAGCGATGCTGAATCAGGCGCGGCGTTCGCTCCGCCATTCATCGGCAGCTGCATCAGCTCGGTATCGCACCACCGGCCATGCTTGAAGCCTGATCCGAAAATGCGTCCAGACGGGGTAAACCCCATCGAAGCGTGCAGTCGCACCGACGCCTGGTTCACGGCCGCGTCCCCGATGACTGCAATCATCTGGCGGAAGCCCAGCGCTTCGCAACGCTGAATGAGGTTGATGAGAAGTAGCCGCCCGATGCCGCGCCGTTGCGCGTCCGGCGCGATGTAGATCGAATTCTCGACCATGAAGCGATAGGCGGGACGTGCGCGAAACGGGCCAGCGTATGCATAACCCAGAACGTCGCCATCCTCCGCGACAAGATAGGGAAATCCGCCCGTCTGCAGCACATCGAAGCGCGCCGTCATTTCTGAAAGGGAGGGTGGATCATACTCATAGCTGGCCGTGCCGTGAACGACGGCATGCGCGTAGATGGCCGTGATTGTTGGCAGGTCTGCGGCCGTTGCGGGCCGTATGACTGCCATGCCTGTCACGACGCCACCCGCTTGCCCGCCGCATCGATCAGGGGCGAGCCATCTTCCTTGCTGAAAGGCCCCGCCGGCCAGCGCTCCAGCAGGTCGAGCACCAGCTCGCTTGGTCGGCACATGCGCACGCCCTTCGGCGTCGCCACGATGGGCCGGTTCACCAGTATGGGGTGCGCGATCATGGCTGCGATCAGCTGATCCTCGCTGACGCCTTCCGCCAGAAGGCCCAGCTCCTGAGCGGGAGACTTTGTCTCGCGCAGCGCCTCACGCGCCGTAATTCCCGCCGCCGCAAACAGCGCCATAAGCTGCGGTCGTGTCCAGCCGTCACGCAGATAGTCGATCACGACCGGCGCGTAGCCCGCGGCCTCAATAATCGCGAGAACATTGCGTGATGTCCCGCAGTCCGGGTTGTGGTGGACGACGACGCGGAAGTCCGCGCTCAAGTTGCCCGCTCGACCATCAGCTTCTTGATCTCCGCGATGGCCTTGGCCGGGTTCAGGCCCTTGGGGCAGACCTGCGCGCAGTTCATGATGGTGTGGCAGCGATAGAGCTTGAACGGATCTTCCAGGTCGTCGAGGCGCTCGCCCGTCGATTCATCGCGGCTGTCGATGATCCAGCGATAGGCCTGCAGCAGTGCGGCCGGCCCGAGGAACTTGTCGCCATTCCACCAGTAGCTGGGGCAGGCGGTCGAGCATGACGCGCACATGATGCACTCATAGAGACCGTCGAGCTTGCTGCGGTCGGCTTCCGACTGCTTCCACTCTTTCTGCGGCTCCGGCGTCGTCGTCTTCAGATAGGGCTGCACATAGGTGTGCTGCGCGTAGAAATTGGTGAGGTCCGGCACAAGGTCTTTCACGACCGGCTGGTGGGGCAGCGGAGAGATTGTGATCGTGCCCGAAAACTCGTCATGGCCCTTGGTGCAGGCGATGGTGTTGTTGCCGCCAATGTTCATCGAGCACGATCCGCACACGCCTTCGCGGCACGAACGACGGAAGGTCAGCGTCGGGTCGATTTCGTTCTTGATGTAAATGAGCACGTCGAGAACCATCGGGCCGACCTTGCTCATGTCGATGCGATAGGTGTCCCAGCGCGGCTTCTGCCCGTTCTCCGGGTCATAGCGGTAGATCTTGAACGTGCGGGTCTTCTTCGCCCCGGCGATCGCGGGCCATTCCTTGCCGCGGCCAATCTTGGAGTTCTGCGGAAGCGTAAGTTCGACCATGCGCGCGTGGGCCCCAAGCGTCCTGAAACTGGCGGCAATCTAGCGGTGGATTCGTAAATTGAAAGCGCCGGAAAGTCGCGGCGGATCAGGTATTTGCGGCCAATCTAGTTGCGCCGGAACAGGTTCCGGATCTTGGAGATGACCGTACGCCTCAGCCCGTAGGCCTTCCGGGCTGCCGAAGGGCGGTCCAGATGCAGCATTTCGGTCACCCCGGCCTTTTCCAGCGCCTTGGCCAGCTTGACCGTGCCCTGGGCGGCAGCGGCTTCCAGCTCGTCGCGATAGATCGGTGTCGGCGCCCAGAAATCGACCGCGTCGCCATTGGGCAGCCGCATCCGCTCAAATCCGTCCGCAGGCAGGCGCGGGCGGATGAATGCAAACGCCACCTGTTTGGTGTTTTCGAACACCGCCTTGGGACTTTTCGAGAACTGCACGGTTTCGCCCGCGCTCACGCGCACGCCCTGGATGTGAACCAGCTTGGCGAATTGCCGGACCGTATTGGCGGCAAGGTTCAGCATGGCGAGATCCGCCTTCGGGTCGCCCCGCTGTGGCGTCGCCAGCACGAATTCCATGCGCGCCTTGCCGCCGGGCGACATCACATCACCGCCCTTTTTCAGCGACGAGCCATACGTGCAGACATAGGCAAAACGCCGCTCGCCCTCGGGCGGAATCACCATCACGTCGATAGGGGGGCCTGGCTCCTTGGACTTGTCGGCCCAGCCATCCTGATCGGAGAAAGCGACATGCGGCTCGCCGAGGTGCCGCATGAGATGCAGCTGCACCTCTTCGCGGAATTCCTCGCCTGTGTGGCCGGTTTCGGTCCGGCGAGCCCAGATGCTCTGCATAAATGAAGGTATTGGTTCTCGGGCCCGGCGCGTCAACCGCGAGGGCTGCAATCAACGCATCCGTGACCAAATTTGCCGCATCAAATGTCGACATCGTGCCGCTGTGACACATCGGTCCGCGCACGCAACAAGCGTGTCAGCGACGTCTCGCGGCGACCACCTCGTCATAAAAGCGCGTCACAGCTGCAACGCCTGCGGTGCGCTCGAACCGCGCCATGTCGTAACTGTCGCGCACGATGCCCGGCGCGGTTTTTCGCGCGGCGCGCAGGGCGATGGCCTCTGAAAGGGCGCCAGAGCTTTCGGGGACAACGAGGCAATCCTCGCGTCCACGGAACATCTCGGAAAAGCCGTCGACGGTTGTCGCGACAATAGGCGCGCCGCACGCCATCGCTTCAAGCGCGACAAGCGCGAAGGGCTCGCGGCGTGACGGCATCACCAGCAGGTCAGCCGCGCCGTACCAGGCCATCGGCGTGCTCGAATAGCCGATGAACCTGATCCGTGGATCGCCTGCGCCACGCGCGTTTGTAGCGGCCTCATCCAGACCCACGCCGACAACCGCAAGGCGCAGCTTCGGATCGGGCAGGGCGCGGAAGCCGTCGATGAGAAGGTCGACGCCTTTCACATGCTCAAGGCGGCCAACATAGACGACCAGAAAATCATCTGGTCCTGCGCCGGCCGCCTCGCGCGCAGCTGCGATGGCTTTGGGCGTCATCGGCGCGATGTTCGGCGTCCAGTTGTTCACCTTCGCGATCTTGCCACGGAAGCCCGACAGCGCCTCGCGCTGCCAGTCGGCCAGCATGTGTACGCCCTCGAAATGGCTCATCGTCGGCGGCTTGTAGCGGATATGCAGCGTGACCAGTGCGGGCGGCCGGAAGGGCGCAAAGCGCAGCCAGCGCGCCGCCGTGCCGTCATGGCAGTGAACGATGTCGGGCTTCAGTGCGTACATGGCTTTCAGAAACGAGAACGCGCGCGGATTTCTGATCACGATGCTGCGTATATCCCGGCGTGCAAAGTCGAACGCCGTGCCGGGCTTGGCCGGCATCGCCACGATAGGCTCGTGTCCGAGATCCTTCTGCCCTGCGGCAAGATCGAACGCATACCGGTTTGCGCCGGAGACAGTCGACGTTGAACTGACGTGAAGGATGCGCAAGGCGCCTCTTATATCCCGCCCGCGCGGCAGGCGCAGGTTCAGCTTGGTGACCTGTTGGTATCGCGCCAGCAAGACGGGTCAAGCGCCCACAAAAGCCGGAAATCTCGGAAATTCGAGAGTTCCTTTAAGCAAGGCTAAGGACAGTTTGGGCAGCTTTTCCGAGCAGAGGGAGGGGAGCGCCATGAATAGCTTCAAAGCCTGGAAGTCAGGCGAAGGCCGTCTCAGCCGCAAGGGCTACGCGCTCTACTTCCTCACGCCCGGCGCAGGGCTGCTCCTTCTCAGCTGGCTGGCCATGTTCGCGGCGCCAGACCTTCTTGGCGCCATGTCGTCTGTTGTTTTTGTTCTGCCGTGGATGTTCTTTCTCATCACCACGGACGCGCAGAATATCCGCCGTTATCACGACATCGGGCATTCAGGGCGGCTGTATCGCGTCGTCCGTCCGCTCGTCATTGTCATGCCAGTGCTCGCGCTTGTCCTGAACTTCGTCTTGCCGGCGCACATGGCGATGGCTGGCGACATGCAGGCACTGGTCTACATGATGGGAATGGATTTCAACGGCGTCTCGTTCGGTCCGATCCCGATGGCGCTGCTTGGCCTCACGCTTGCCGTCATCGCTTGCAATGTCGTCTATCTTACCGTGATGCCCGGCACGCAAGGCCCGAACGACTTCGGACCGGATCCGAACACGGGCGCAAGCGCGGACGTGAAGTTGCCAGGATTTGGCGCTGAGCCAGCGGCGGCGGTAAGCAATGCGGATGATCCGGTGAAGCGCGCACTCGCCCAGTATCAGGCGCAGCAGCAGAAGCACGCCGCTAAAATGGCCACACCTGTGCGCAACGGTCCTGCAGGCGCAAGCTTCGGTCGCAAGCGGACCTAGTAAACCCGCGGCTTCGGTTTGATGTACTCGACGTCGTTCGACATCGTGTAGGCATGCACGGGGCGATAATCGAGTTTGACCGCGCCCTTGTCGTCCACCCAGGCCAGCGTGTGCTTCATCCAGTTGACGTCATCGCGCTCGGCGAAGTCTTCGCGCGCGATGACGTCAAC
>Ga0208939_1001595_pt1 | contig 16821 bp, 18 predicted proteins | sample AD_STIC12_MetaG_FD_184437 | JGI IMG/M metagenome (GOLD analysis project Ga0208939, IMG submission 184437) | Active sludge microbial communities of municipal wastewater-treating anaerobic digesters from USA - AD_STIC12_MetaG (SPAdes) (version 2) | ecosystem: Engineered > Bioreactor > Anaerobic >...
GCTCTTCTTTCCGCGTGCCCGACTTGAGGATGTCGATGGCCGGGAAGATGCGCTTGTCCGACACTTTACGGTCGAGGATGATCTCGGAGTTACCCGTACCCTTGAATTCCTCGAAGATGACTTCGTCCATGCGCGAGCCCGTTTCGATAAGGGCCGTCGCGATGATGGTCAGTGAGCCGCCTTCTTCCAGGTTACGCGCAGCGCCGAAGAAGCGCTTCGGCTTCTGCAGCGCGTTGGCGTCGACACCGCCCGTGAGGACTTTGCCGGAGGAGGGAACGACCGTGTTGTAGGCGCGGCCAAGGCGCGTGATCGAGTCGAGCAGGATCACGACATCGCGGCCATGCTCGGCGAGGCGCTTGGCCTTTTCGATCACCATTTCCGCAACCGCGACGTGGCGCGTTGCCGGTTCGTCGAAGGTCGAGGAGATGACCTCGCCTTTGACGGAGCGCTGCATGTCGGTGACTTCCTCGGGACGTTCGTCGATGAGGAGCACGATCAGGTAGCACTCGGGGTGATTTTCAGCGACCGATTGCGCAATGTTCTGCAGCAGCACGGTCTTACCCGTACGCGGCGGCGCGACGATCAGCGCCCGCTGGCCCTTGCCGATCGGCGAGACGATGTCGATGACACGGCCCGAGCGATCCTTTTTCGTCGGATCCTTGGGCTCCATGTGGAGCCGTTCGTCCGGGTAAAGCGGCGTGAGGTTGTCGAACGGAACCTTGTGGCGCGCACGCTCAGGATCCTCGAAGTTGACGGTCGAGACGCGGACGAGGGCGAAGTAGCGCTCGCCATCGCGTGGTCCGCGGATCGTGCCTTCGACGGTATCGCCGGTGCGCAGGCCCATTTTGCGGATCTGCTGGGGCGAGACGTAGATATCGTCGGGGCCTGCCAGGTAGTTCGACTGCGGCGAGCGCATGAAGCCGAACCCGTCAGGCAGGACTTCGACCACGCCGACGCCGATGATCTCGACATCGCGTTCGGCAAGTTCCTTCAGAACGCCGAACATCAATTCCTGCTTGGACAGGAGCGAGGCGCCTTCGACCTCAAGCTCTTCCGCCATGGCCAGCAGTTCGGCCGGTGTTTTCTTTTTCAGCTCGTTGAGGAACACGCGCTCATGCTCGTGCTCCTGCGCTTCAGTGACGTCTTCAGTCATTGGCGAGATACATTTCAGTTGTGATTTTGCCCTGGAGCTGGCGCGAGGCGCACAAGTCTTCGGGGAAAAATGAGAAGGGAAGTGGGACGTCGACCGGACGGCCGACGCTTGGGTTTAGGGCCCAAAACGCTGAACGGTCAAGCAAAAAGGCCCGTAACCGGGTCAGCCGAAGGGCTGAACCACCACCAGAATGACCGCGAAAATCGCTATTACCATAGGGATTTCGTTGAGCATCCGGAGCTTCTTGGGCTCGATCGGACGCTCGCCGGCCGAGATTTTGCGGCCGAGGCCCATCAGATAGCCATGGAAGCCCGACAATCCGATAACCAGCACGATTTTCCCCCAGAACCACGGTTGGGAGATATAAAATTGCCAGTTGCTGCCGATCAGCGCGAGGCCCATCAGCCAGACGAGGATCATGGTTGGGTTGAGGATGATCTTGCGAGTCGAGGCGCCGGCCTTGTCCATTGCGGCTTCGAAACGTTCATCGCCCTGCGCTTCCAGCCGGTAAACCAGCAGACGCGGATAGATCAGCAGGCCCGCCATCCAGGCGATGACCGCAATGATGTGGATGGCCCGAAACCATTCGTACATGGGATGCTCCCTCAGGCCGCCTTGGTAGCCGCGGAGCGACGGTTCGGACAGTCCTTCCAGTTGGCCGGGCAGATCCGGCCGCCACACGACGAACGGATCGGCTGACCAGCATCGGCCAGCGTTTCCTCGACCAGGTCGGCCAGCGTGTCGATGAAGCCAGCATCGACGCCGAGGGCAGGGGCGCGGATGTAGTGCTTCACGCCATGCTTGTCGGCGAGGTGCTTGTACTCGATGTCGAGCTCGACCAGCGTTTCGATATGTTCGGAAACAAACGCGATCGGAGACAGCAATATCGCCTTGCCATCGATCGCGGCCTTCTCGATCGATGCATCGGTCGGCGGCCCGATCCATTGCAGTGGACCAACCCGCGACTGATAGCAGATCTCGATTTCCCACTCCGCCGGCAACAGAGGCTTCAACGCCGCAACCGTGCGCTCCACTTGCCACTGATACGGATCGCCTGACTTCACGACGACCTCGGGAAGACCGTGCGCCGACAACAGGCAGCGCACGTTCTCAGGCTTGCCTGCGGCTTCCCATGCTTCAATCAACTTGCGCGCATGTGCGTCGATGAATTTCGGAGTGTCAGGATAGCAGCATACGGCAGTACCCGCAGGACCGCCGGCTTCCTTCCACGATTTGAACGATGACGCGGTCGTGGTTGTGGAGAACTGCGGATAAAGCGGCAGCAGAACAACCTTCGTCGCGCCCCACGCGAGAACTTCGCTCACCGCGTCAGCGGCATACGGCTTCCAGTAGCGCATCGCGATAAAGCTCTTCGCGACGCGCCCACGTTTGCTGAGTTCGGCATCGAGCGCGGTTGCCTGCTTCTTCGTTTCCGGCAGCAGGGGAGATCCACCTCCCATCCGCGCGTAATTTTCGCGCGCTGACGGAGCGCGTGTCTTCGAGATCAGACGCGACACGAAAAAACGTACAGGCAGCGGCGAACGTATGATCGCCGGATCGCTGAAAAGATTTTTCAGGAAGGGCTGCACATCCTCAGGCCCATCCGGCCCGCCGAGATTGAACAGCACGACCGCGATTTTTTCAGCAGAGTTCGTAGGGCTCACGCCATGCTCCGAATCGTGCGCAACACCGATTCCACATGGGGAATCGGCACTTCCGGCGTGACGCCATGGCCAAGATTGAAGATATGCGGCCGGCCTTTGAGGGTCGTGATGATTTCGCGCACACGGTTTTCCATCCCCACTCCACCCGCAACAAGCCGCATCGGATCGAGATTGCCTTGCACAGGCATGCCCTTGGGCAAGGCTGCATCAATGCGTTTCAGCGGGATCGCCGTATCGAGACCCACCGCGTTCACGCCTGTACGTTCCGCATAGTCGACCACCAATCCGCCTGCGCCACGCGGGAAACCGATGATCGGCTGCTTCACGCCAAGTTCCCGCACCCGTTTTACGAGCTTTGCGGTCGGTGAGATCACCCAACGTTCAAAAGCATCTTCCGGCAGACCTTCGGCCCAGCTTTCAAACAGCATCAGCGCATCAGCGCCCGCATTTGCCTGCATCAGCAGGTAGTGCGCGCTTGCTTCGACAAGCTGGTCCAGCATGCCGTCGAGCTCTTCCGGGTGGTGATAACCGAACAGGCGCGAATCCGACTTGTCCGTGCCGCCACGTCCTTCGATCGCATAAACGCCAACAGTCCAGGGCGATCCGGCAAAACCGATCAGCGTGGTTGAATCATCCAGGCTCGCACGAACACGCTCAACGGTCTCACCAACCGGCGCGAGGTGCGCGAGAACCTTTTCCATGGAAACTTTGGAAAGGTCGGATGCCTTCGTTGCGGGATCAACACGTGGACCTTCACCTTCGATGAAGCGAACATTTCGCCCCATCGCGTCGAGGATGAGCAGAATATCCGCAAACAGGATCGCGCCATCCATTCCATAGCGCCTCACCGGTTGCAGCGTCGCTTCCGCTGCAAGGGCAGGTGTGTAGCAGAAATCGAGGAAGTCACGCGCCTTGGCCCGTGTCTCCCGATATTCGGGAAGATGCCGTCCCGCTTGACGCATCATCCATACGGGAACGGAATTCACGCGTTCCCCGTTTAGCACTCTAAGCAATCTTCTATCGGTCAAGCGTCACCCGGCGAAGGAGGGAAGAAAGACTCTTCTCTTATATTGAATCTGAATCTTAGATTCTTTGGTGGTGTTTAGTCGGTTCATAAGTGCGTGCAACGCGCTGTCCCCAACCCATACACACAACCGCTCACCGAGAATCTCACTACGTTCCGACAGGGTGGCGCAGCTTAACCTCTCGTTAAGACCTTGGTTAACAATGTCTTAAAGAGAGTCGAGTCCCGAAGGCGTGACTCATGGGCGCCAAAATCATGAGTCTTCTTCAGGCTCTCCACCTGTGACTCGACGTGTGAGTGAGTCGTGTGAGCTTTCGACGCGCAAGCTTGTCCACAATCCACTCCCAGCGGTAATGGATAACTAGGTTTAAAACTCCGGACGGGACTGCGTAACGCCACGACATGACCCTCGAGACCTATTTCAACGTGCATCTGGTATCGGATTCGACCGGGGAAACGCTCAATGCGGTGATGCGCGCGGCGTGTGCGCAGTTCGACAACATCGCTCCGCTCGAACACAACTATTATCTGGTGCGCTCGCCGAAGCAGCTGGAGCGCGTGCTCAAGGAAATCGAGAACGCGCCGGGTGTCGTGCTCTATACAATCGCCGACGAGGGGCTTCGCGCGAAACTGGAAGAGCGTTGCCGCGAGCTTGGTTCGCCAACGCTGCCAGTGATCGACGGCGCGGTGAACATGTTGTCGCGCTATCTCGGCCTCAAGTCTGCGCACAAGGTCGCCGGCCAGTATCACCTGGACGCAGAATATTTCGCGCGGATCGAGACCATCAACTTTGCGCTCCAGCATGATGATGGCCAGCAGACCGATCATCTGCGTGAAGCGGATGTCGTTCTCGTCGGCGTTTCACGCACATCCAAAACGCCAACCTGCGTCTATCTCGGGAACCGCGGTGTCAAAGCCGCGAACGTGCCGCTTGTGCCCGGTGTCGAGATTCCAGAGATCCTCACCGGCCCCGATGCGCCACTCGTCGTCGGATTGAAGATTTCGCCTGATCGGCTTGTGCAGATCCGCCGGCATCGCTTGCTGTCACTGAACGAGACGCCAGACACATCTTATGCAGACGAAGAAACCGTGCGGCAGGAAGTGACCGAAGCGAACCGTCTCTACATGCGCATGAAATGGCCGACGATCGATGTCAGCCGCCGCTCGGTTGAAGAAACCGCAGCCGCCATTCTCAACATCATCCAGGAACACGGGCGTTGATCATGGCGCCGCATCCAGATGACCATAGCCATCGCCTGATCCTTGCTTCCAAAAGCAAATCCCGTGCGGCGGTGCTGAAAGCAGCCGGTCTGCAATTCGAACAGATCGGCTCCGGCGTTGACGAGGATGCACTGAAGGACGCCCTGCGCGCCGAAGGCGCAAGCGTTGCAAAACAGGCTGATTTACTGGCGGAAACCAAGGCGCTGAAGGTTTCCATCTCGCACGCCGGCGTCGTTCTCGGCTGTGATCAGATGCTCGATCTCGACGGCGTTGGGCTGGATAAGGTCGGCACGCGCGATGAAGCGCGCGATGTGCTGAGGCGGCTTCGCGGCAAGACGCATATCCTGCAATCAGCAATTGTCGCCTGCGTCGAAGGCGCGCCCGTCTGGCGGCAGCTCTCGCAGCCACGTCTCCGTATGCGCAATTTCTCCGATGCGTTCCTTGAAGACTATCTCGACGCCATAGGCGACGCCGCGTTCGAGGGCGTCGGCTGCTATCAGGTCGAGGGAAGGGGCGCGCTGCTCTTCGATCGCATCGAAGGCGATTATTTCTCCATTCTGGGCATGCCGCTGTTACCGCTGCTGCAATGGCTGCGCGATCGTGGGACGATCCCGGCATGAAGGTTCCTGGCATCACGCAGCGCTACGCCGTGGTTGGAGATCCCGTGGCGCATTCGTTATCTCCGCCGATCCATGGTGCATGGATCGCCGCTGCCGCGCTGAATGCTCACTACGGCCGCGTCCACCTGCAATCGGAGAACGCGGTGGCCGATATCCGCGCTATGACGCGGGACTACGCTGGGCTCAATGTCACCCTGCCGCACAAGGTGGCGGCCGCCAATGCTGCGGCTCGGGTCGACCCCCTTGCGGCGCGCATTGGCGCGGCCAACACTCTTGTCAACGAAGGCGGTCAGTGGGCCGCCTACAACACGGATATCGAAGGTTTCGAGACTGCGGTACGAGATACGGGCTGCGTGCTCGGGCCAAATCTCAACGTGATCCTCATAGGCGCGGGCGGCGCGGCTCGTGCAGCGGTCACCAGCTTGCATGAAGCCGGCGCGAAAATCACAGTGCTTAATCGCTCCGTCGAGAATGCTGACAAGCTCGCACGCGATCTTGCCTCGCACGCCCAGACGGGCGCGCTGGAAGAATTGACGGAACGAGCTGAAGCGGCGGATCTGATCGTCAATTCCGCCAGCCTCGGCCATGCCGGCGGCAGCCTGCCGGCCCTGCCGGCTGGAAAGGGCAGGCCTTTCCTCGATCTATCCTATGGGAAAGCGGCTGCCCAAACCCTCCAGACAGCTGCGACTTCCGGCTGGACGCCTCACGACGGATTACCCATGTTGGTGGGACAGGCTGCCGCGGCCTTCCGTATCTGGTTCGGGATATCCCCGGACGAAGCGGGGGCGCTCAGGGCCTGTCGGGAGGCGGTGGCGGCTCGCGCATGATCAAGCTCGCACTCACAGGCTCCATCGGCATGGGCAAGTCGGCGACGGCGGCCATGTTCGCCGCGCGCGGCATCCCGGTCTACGACGCCGATGCAGCGGTTCACGCGGCCTATGCGCCCGGCGGCGAAGCGGTTGCGCCGATCGAATGGGCCTTTCCGGGCGTCATTGCTGCGGATGGCGGGATCGACCGGGCCAAGCTTCGTGGCAAGGTCGCGCAAAACCCTGAAGCGATGAAAAAGCTCGAAAGCATCGTGCATCCCATCGTGGCGGGCGCGCAGCGCGCTTTCCTCGCGAAGGCCGAGGCTGCGGGGCAGGACATTGTCGTGCTCGATATCCCCTTGCTGTTCGAGACAGGCGGCGACAAGCGGGCCGACGTAATAGCTGTGGTTACAGCCCCGCCAGATGTGCAAAGGCAGCGTGTGTTGAGCCGCGGCGGGATGACGGAGGCCGAGTTCGAGGCGATATTGGCCCGTCAAACGCCCGATTCGATAAAGCGCGCGCGGGCGGATTTCGTCATCAATACCGGCCTCGGCTTTCCCTACGCCGAGGCGCAGATCGACGAGATCATCGAGGCGCTGCGCACGCGGATCAGGGCGGCTACGGAACAGGACGAGACATGCGGGAAGTCGTCTTCGACACCGAAACCACCGGCCTCGATCCAAGATCGGGCGACCGCATCGTAGAAGTCGGCTGTATCGAGCTGAACAACTATCTGCCCACCGGCCGCGAATTCCAGATCTACATCAATCCCGGCCGGCCCGTGTCCGAAGCGACGGTGCGCATTACGGGCATCACCAACGACACGCTGCGCGACAAGAAGCGTTTCGAGCATCCCGATGTCGTCGACCAGCTGATGGCATTCTTCGGCGATGATCCGATCGTCGCTCACAACGCTGAATTCGACCGCGGCTTCCTGAACTACGAGCTTGAATTGCTGGGCCGGCCGCCTCTGCCGAAAGAGCGCTTCATCGATACGCTGGTGCTGGCGCGCGAACATCGGCCTGGCTCGCCTGCGTCCCTTGATGCGGTCTGCAAGCGTTTCAACATCTCGATCCAGGACCGTGTCCTGCACGGTGCGCTTCTCGACGCCCAGCTGCTCGCCATGGCTTATCTTGAGCTGCGTGGCGGGCGTGAGCGCGCCTTTGATTTCGCCAGCTCTTCGGGCGGCGGCGCAAACGCCAAGACGGTGCAGGCGCCACGGCGCCAGCGCCCGACGCCGCTGGCGCCCAGCATCACGCCAGCCGAGCTTGCCGACCACCTCGCATTCCTCGAGACGGTCGGGACCAAGGACGTTCCAGCGATCTGGAAGAAGTTCAGCTAGTTTCCGCCGCCAAGGATCAGTTTGGGGTCGAGACTAGGTCGCGGGCGTCTGCTGGGCCTGCGCTTCGGCGCGCTGGCGTTGCTGGCGGTAGAGCCCCACGAAGTCGATCGGATCGATCATCAGCGGCGGGTGGCCGCCTTCCCGTGTCACATCCGCAATGATCCGGCGCGCGAACGGGAACAGCAGGCGCGGGCATTCGATCAGCAGCATCGGCTCGACGTCTTCGCGGGTCGCATCCTGCAGCTGGACGACGCCAGCGTAGACCAGCTCGCAGATGAACACGACTGCGTCCTGCCGTTTGGCGCGGGCCGAGAGGCGCAGCTCGACCGAGAAAATGTGTTCCGCCGGGGGGCCGGGCTCGACCTTCACGTCGATCCCAAGCTCGATTTCCGGGGCGCTTGCGCCCTGCTGGGCCGCAAACAGGCCAGGGTTTTCGAATGAAAGGTCCTTAACGTACTGCGCCAGCACCCGGATCATCGGGGGTCCACCTGCCGCTGCGGGCTGGTTCGGGTCCTGTACGGGCGCGTCAGTCATGGGAATTTCAGGTCCGGAATTGGCATATAATGAAGGGTGCGCGGCTATCACGCTACCGCGACGCCCGCAACAACGGGCTGACTCGCGCACTTTTGTGTCTATATTGATCAGTCAGGGATCGAGGCCCGTGCCTTTTCCCGACGAGATACGTGAAGGTCACTTTTGCAGATCGATCTCATCATCCTGGCGGCGATCGCGGTTTTCGTGATTTCTCGCCTTTACGCGGTCCTCGGTCAGAAAACCGGGGCAGAACCGCCGGCGCGCCGCTATCGCGAGGCCCCCGCGCGCGCGCCCGAGCGGGAGGACGGCGCTGTTGTGGAGGGTGAAGACCGGCCGCGCATCCGTGCCGCGTTCACCGGCCCGGCTGCCGCAGGCATGGAAGCTATCGCCGCCGTGGACGCCAACTTCGCTCCCGACGATTTCGTGAAGGGCGCCCGCCGCGCCTACGAACTGATTGTCGGCGCGTTTGCCGATGGCGACCGCGACGCCCTGAAACAACTGGTCGATGACGATGTGATGGAGGTTTACGCCGCCGCCATCACGGAGCGCGAGAAAGCCGCGACCGAGCCCATGCGTCTTGTCCGTCTGCGTCAGGCCCGCATCGTCGATGCGTCGGTCGATGCGTCCAAGATGGCGCGCGTCGAGGTGTCGTTCGAAAGCGAACTCAGCGATGGCGACAATATGCGCCAGGCCAAGGAGATCTGGACGTTCAAGCGCTCGCTGAACACGCAGGATCCCAACTGGCTGCTTGATGAAGTCGCCACCGCGAGCTGATCTGCTCGCGCTGTGATATCCAGCTTCCATGACCCGTCGTCTCACTCCCGATGAACGCAGGCTATGGTCACGCGTCGCGCGCACCGTGCGGGTGGCTGCCGGCAAGGTCGTTGAAGACGAGCCTGAGGCGGCAGCTCCCGCGTCGGTGCAGCTGGCCGCTCAACCAGAACCGCCGCGAGGGGGGCAGGCGCCTCGCACAACTGCCCGGCGGCCGAGCCCGCCTGACGACCTTTCAGGTCAGCGCCGCATCCGCCGTGGCCAGAACGAGATCGAGGCGCGTCTGGATCTTCACGGTCACACGCAGGATACGGCTCACCGCGAAGTCGTTGACTTCATCCTGCGTCAGGCCGGGCTTGGCGCGCGCTGCGTGCTTGTCATCACCGGCAAAGGCCGCCTTGGAACCGGCGTGCTCCGCGCCCGACTGTTCGACTGGATCGCCGATCCCGATCTACGCCCCTTCATCGCCGGCTACGCGACAGCGCACCCGCGCCATGGCGGCTCCGGCGCGGTCTACCTGTTCCTCAGATCGGCGAAGCGCTGATCCGCGAGCCCTTCAGGGCAACGTCCGCAAACTGCCACATCGCCTTGAAGTGTTCGCGATGCATGGCGGCTTCATCCGTCTTGCCCTGCGCCTCCAGCGCCTCGATGAGGCCAGACGTCGACCAGCCATTGTGCGGATATTGCTCCAGGTCTTTCTCGAACACCGCCTGTGCTTCCTTGGCGTTGCCTGCCTTCAGCAGCGCGGCGCCAAGCGACTGGCGGGTGGGATAATACCAGAAGGGCGGCTCGGTGTAGGGCAGCAGATCCTGCCCCGCGACCGCCGCCGTGAACTTCGCCACCGCCGTCTTGTTGTCATTGGCCGCCTGCGCGATCTCGCCCTGCAATAGGTCATCCGCGATCTGTAGGAGCGCGCTCGCTGGATAGTCATTGCCGTCGAGCACCATCACCTTCGGATTGGCTTTCAGCGGGATCAGCGCCGCAAGCTCGGCTTTCGCGCCCTTGATGTCGCCCTTGTTCGCCAGCGCCACGCCACGCGCATAACGCCAGATGGCGTTCGAGAAGCCGAGGTCGGCCCGCGGCTGCGGCTCGGCCAGGATTTCATCCCAATGCGCGAACTGCACCAGCGACTGCAGGGGCACTGTCTTGAAGAACTCCACTGTCGGGAACTGGTCGATCTGCGCAAGGCTCACATTGTCCGCCAGCTTGCGGGCTGTCTCGATCGCCAGCTTGCCCTGACCCTGCATCGACGCCGACGACCAGAGGTGGTGGATATTGTGGGGGTAGTACATCGCCGGATAAAAGCCCTGCGCATTGCACTGGGCGATGTAATCCTCGTCCACCTTCGCGGCGGCGATGTTGGCCTGTACGGAGTCGTTGTAGCGGCCGACGCGGTAATAGATGTGTGCCGGCATGTGAACGAGATGGCCCGACCCCGGCACGAGCGTCAGCAGCGTGTCGGACGCTGCTTCTGCTTTCTCCGGCGCCGCCGAAGCTTCCATCGCATGGATATAGAGGTGCAGCGCCAGCGGGTGTTTCGGGCTCCGCGCGATTGTCTTCTCCAGCGCTGCAATCACCGGCGCGATCTCAGGCCGCGGGGTTGTTGCATCCGACCAGTAATTCCACGGCATGGTGTTCATCCACGCCTCGCCATACATCGCGGCGATATCGTCATCGTCCGCATACTTCGTCACCAGCTCGCCCAGCGCGCCGGCATAGGCGATGTCGAAGGCCGTGCGGTCCTCGACCGGCGTTTCTGAATAGCGCTTGCCCAGCGCTTCGATCAGGTCGCGCTCGACCTCGGGCTTGCTGGCCGAGACGGCCTTCGCCTTCTCCAGCGCCGCCCAGGCGGCGGTCTGTTCGTCCGTCGACATGATCGCCTTGCCCTTGGCGGTCACGTTGATGTTTGGCCCCGTCGCCAGCGCTTCGCCCCAGAAGCACATGGCGCAATCTGGGTCGAGCTTCTGCGCGGCGCGGAAGGAGCGGATCGACTCTGCATGGTTGAACCCGAAGGCCAGCACCATGCCCTGATCGAAATATCGCTGCGCGCCCGCGTCCTTCGTGGTGATCACGCGGTGAAACTCGCCCATGCCCGCGAACAGCGGCGCCCCTGCACGAGCGATCAGCTCGGCGTCAGTCTCGGGCTTCTGGGTACACGCGGCGGCAAACGCAACAAATGGAACGAGCAGAAGGCGGGAAGCGCGCATTTGATCCCCCAATCGATCAATACGCTATCTTATCATTGCCTGCGCAACCGGAACAGCGCTCATCCGCTGTCTCTTGGGGTCGTGCCGACTTGTTAGGCAGTTGTGCCAGGAGGCGTTGCGGCTGTCACAAACTCGTCGAACGCTCGCAGTGCATCGGCGGCATGCACCATCGCTGGCCCGCCACCCATCTGTACCGCAACGGCAAGTGTCTCGGCGATTTCCTGCCTGGTCGCGCCCGCGCGCAGTGAATTGCGTGCGTGATAGGCGATGCAGCCATCGCACCGCATGGCGACACCGATGGCGAGCGCCATCAGCTCTTTCACCTTGTGATCCAGCACGCCGGATTTCTGCGCCTCGCGGCTTAGCGTTCCAAAGGCCTTGATGGCGTCGGGAGCGAGATGCGCGAGTTCGCGCGAATACTTGTCCAGTCCGGCAATGCGCTCGATGCTGCTTCCGCTCATCGTCCGTCTTCCCCTGATTGCGCCTGAAAGTTTGTGATGGGCCGAGATCAGCTCCCGCGAGAAGCCTTCTCGTCGATGCCAGACTTGCCCTGCCGCGCCTCCAGCGCCTTGGCGAGCACGTCCAGCGTCACGCCGCGCGAGCGCAGCGCCACCAGCAGGTGATAGACAAGATCCGCCGCTTCAGACGCCACGGCCTTGTCGTCCTGCGAGGCCACGGCCAGCGCCGCCTCGACACCTTCCTCGCCCAGCTTCTTCGCGGTGAGGGCGGGTCCGCCCATCAGCAGCTTTGCGGTCCACGACGAAGCCGGATCAGCGCCTGCGCGCGCATCGATTGTCTTGGCGAGATCGTTCAGGACTTCGCCGAGGAAAGCCGCAGGCCCGAGTGGTTCATGCGCCATCACGCGTTCCTTCACGCTTCTTCCGTCATGCGAACCGGCGCGCCAGCGGCTGCAATCGCCCGCTTGGCGTCAGCGACGCTCGCTTCGCCAAAGTGGAAGATCGACGCGGCAAGCACCGCATCCGCGCCGCCCTTGAGCACCGCATCCGCCATATGCTGCACATTGCCCGCGCCGCCTGAAGCAATGATGGGCACGCGCACCACATCACGCACAGCCCGCAAGAGCTCGATGTCATAGCCTGTCTTGGCGCCGTCGCGGTCCATCGATGTCAGCAGGATCTCGCCAGCGCCCAAATCTGCCGCGCGCTTCGCGAACTGGATCGCATCCAGCCCGGTGCTGTTGCGCCCGCCATGGGTGTAGACGACCCAGCCTTCTCCATCGCGCTTCACGTCCAGCGCCATCACCACGGCCTGCGATCCCACTTTCCGGGCACAGGCCTTCAGGATTTCAGGCTCCAGCACGGCGGCGGTGTTGATCGCCACCTTGTCGGCGCCGGCCTTCAGCATCGCCACCATGTCGTCGGGCGTCCGCACGCCGCCGCCAACCGTCAGCGGCATGAAGCAGGCGTCCGCCGTCCGCTCCACCACATCGATCATCGTGCCGCGCTTTTCATGGCTCGCCGTGATGTCGAGAAAGCACAGCTCGTCCGCGCCCTGCGCATCATACGCCTTCGCCAGCGCGACAGGATCGCCCGCATCGCGCAGGTCGACGAAGTTGACGCCCTTGACGGTGCGCCCGTCCTTCACGTCCAGACAGGGAATGACCCGAACCTTAAGCATGGCGGCCTTTCAGCATAGGCTCTAGTCGCCCGGGCGAAGCGCGAAGGCAAGTGGAGGCGCAAGTGGCGGTGGGCGCAGGCAATCATCACCCATCGTCCGCCCCGATATCCCGGCGCAGATGTTGAGGCAGTCTTGTCACAAGCGAGCGTTGCGCTCGCCGGCGATCAAGGTGTGGGTCTGGGGGTCGATCCGCCTTGCGGCGTATTCGGTCAGCAAGGCTAGCGGCGCGCGCCAGCCAACTCGATATGTCCATGTGAACCTGAAGCTTGGGATTGAAGACGAGCGGTCGCGCAATGAGCGTGATGCATCGGGGTCTCCTTTCCTGGCTTCAGGTCGCGGCGTGGCCGCGACGGTTGGACGTGGTGCGCACATAGCACGCAGCAGCGTTACGGACAACGCAGAAGCTAGCGCGCCGCCAGCAACGCCTCGGTCGGATCGATATCGCCGTCGTAAAGCGCGCGGCCCAGGATCGCGCCTTCGACGGGCGTTCCCTTGCGGTTTTGCAGCGCCGTGATGTCGTAGACGCTTCTGAGCCCGCCCGACGCGATGATCGGTATCGACACCGCGTCGGCAAGTTCGCCGGTCAGGTCGATATTGACGCCCGTCTTGAGGCCGTCACGGGCAATGTCCGTCACGATGATCGCCGCAACGCCACAGCCCTCGAACGCCTTGGCGAGATCCACCGCGCGCATGTCGGTGGTTTCCGCCCAGCCCTGCACGGCGACGCGCCCGTCGCGCGCATCAATGCCCACGGCGACGTGCCCGGGGAATGCCCGCGCCGCCTCTTTCACGAAATCAGGACTGCGCACCGCCGCCGTGCCGAGGATCACGCGGCTCACGCCTGCATCCAGCCAGCGCTCGACGCCCGCCATGTCGCGTATGCCCCCGCCGAGCTGAACCGGCGCGCGCATCACGTCAAGGATCGACGACACCGCATTGTGGTTCACCGAATGGCCCTCGAACGCGCCATTGAGATCGACGACATGCAGCGCTTCGAAACCCATGGCGGCAAAGCGCAGGGCCTGATCGGCCGGATCGTCATTGAACGAGGTCGCGGTCGTCATCTCGCCGCGCAGCAGACGGACACACACGCCGTCCTTCAGGTCGATCGCAGGGTAGAGTCTCATGTCTTTCGCTCTTGGCGGCGCTTGTGGAAGGACGCTGTTGGAAGCGCGAACGCTAGCTTTGTCAACGCGGGCGCGCTGCGCACGTTTGCGTCAGCTGAACCCTCAGGGTTTCCAGCGGAGGAAGTTGGCCAGGATCGTCTGGCCCGCCTGCTGGCTTTTCTCCGGGTGGAACTGCGTGCCGAACAGATTGTCCCGCGCAACAACCGCCACGAATTTTCCGCCATAGTCACAGCGCGCCGCAACGTGATCGCGATGCTCCGCGCTCAGGGCATAAGAGTGGACGAAATAGACGTGCGGCTCCGGCTTGAGGCCGTTCAAGACCGGGTGCGGCCGAAGATCGGTCAGCACATTCCAGCCCATGTGCGGCACCGGCAGGTCTGTGCCGTCAGCGCCCTTCGGCTTGATGCGCTCCACCGCACCCGGAATCCAGCCCAGCCCGCGCGTCTCCACATCCTCCCGGCCAACATCAGCCATCAGCTGCATGCCCACGCACACGCCAAGAAACGGGCGCCTGCTGCGGAACACGGCCTCGTTCAATGCCTCGGTCACGCCATTGCGGCTGGCGAGGCCAGCTGCACAGTCGGCAAAGTGCCCGACGCCCGGCAACACGATCCGGTCCGCCTGCCGGATCCGGTCGGGATCGTCCGTCAGCGTCACTGTCAGCGGGATTTCAAAATGGTTCGCGGCGGCTTCCAGCGCGCGCTGAACCGATCGGACATTGCCCGAGCCGTAATCGATGATGGCAAGGCGGGTCATGGGACGGGCTTTAGCCGCCAATCCCCGGCCTGTCATCCCGCCAGAGATTACAGCGAGCCCTTGGTGCTGGCGACCTGGCCCTTGAGCCGGTCATCCACCACCGCGGCGGCCCGCAGCGCCCGCGCCAGCGACTTGAAGCTGGCTTCCGCGATGTGGTGCGAGTTCTCGCCGTAGAGCAGTTCCAGATGCAGGCACACGCCGGCGTTCATCGCGAAGGCGTGGAAGAATTCCTTGAACAGTTCGGTATCGACGACGCCAACCTTGTCCCGGGTGAAGCTCACTTTCCAGATCAGGTAGGGCCGGTTGCACAGGTCGACCGAGGCGCGAACCAGCGTCTCGTCCATCGGCACATAGGCGTGGCCAAAGCGGATCACGCTCGAATAGCTGCCCACGGCTTCCTTGAACGCCTGGCCCAGCACGATGCCGACATCTTCCATCGTGTGGTGCTGGTCGATGTGGAGGTCGCCCTTGGCCTCCACGTTAATGTCCATGGCGGAGTGCTTGGCGAAGCTTTCCAGCATGTGGTCGAAGAAGCCCACGCCGGTGGAAATCGTTGATTTTCCAGAGCCATCCACGTCCACGGAGACCTTGATCGAGGTCTCCTTGGTCTCGCGGACCACTTCGGCTTTGCGTGCTTTGTCCGCCATGGGCGGGCCTCCGGTATTAACTATACGTTCGCTTCCCGAACCTAGCTTTACCCGCGAACGGTCGAGGAATCCTGAATGCGCGTGCATTTAGGCCGCGACACGCACGAACGCCACCGGAATTCGGATCCAAACGCAGCAAATGCCCGAGATATCGGCCAAACGCTCCAGGGAGCGCCCCACGCAGCGCTCCCCGAAGGACAAGGAGAAGCGCCCCGCCAGGCGCCGCCTTGGCCTTGCCGGCCGGGTCGCGCTGATTGCGCTCGGCGCAGCCGTCCTCGTGAATCTCGTCCAGTGGATCGTCACGCCGATCATGCTGCGCAACACGTTCGACCAGTCGCGCAGGGTCTACGCCTCAGGCGCGGCCGAACAGCTCGCCCTGATCGTGGTCGGCCCTTTCCAGTACAACAACCCGTCCCGCGTCGATGATCTCACCAAGGGCATGGCCAAGCCGTTGCCCGGAGGCGAAGCCATCATCATCGACACCGCCGGCGCTGTCATCGGCTCAACTGCAGGCGGCAAGGCCCTTCTCGGCGCCGTCGACATCAAGTTTGCCGACAAGCCCGGCGGCGCCGTCGTCCAGCACGGCGACACCATGATTGGCCTCCAGCCCATCATCGATCGCAAGGGCCAGCGCATCGGCACGGCCATTCTCGCCATGACGCCGCGCACGCTGGTCGATTTCTGGTCGGGCATCCTGATCTACAGCTCGCTGCTCCTGGTCCTCGCTCTTGCCGTCTGTGCGTTTTTCCTGGTTCCGCTGGTCAAGCGTGCGCTCAAGCCTGTCACCGACCTCGAGCGCGGCATCCGCAAGCGCGATGCGAAGGACAAGTCAAAGCTCGCCGATTCATCAGACGACCGTCTGCTCAAGCCGCTTCTTACCGCGATCGATGAAGTTCACGAGCGCTCGGAAGCCGCCATGCGCCGCGCTCTGACCATGGCCTACACCGATCCCGTCACGCGCTTGCCGAACCGCCTGCGTTTCATGTCGAAGCTCGACGGCACAGTGGCTGCGGGACAGGACCTCTTTTTCGTCATCTGTGATCTCGATCGCTTTCGGCAGATCAATGTCACTTACGGCCCGCGCGCCGCCGACCTGGCGCTCGCCACGGTGGCTGAGCGTTTACGGGCCGTTGCCTCGCAGACGCAGGCCGGCGCGTTCTTCCTTGGCCGCATCGGCGCGGACCAGTTCGGCATCATTCTGCCTGTCTCCGAGCAGGCGGCCGTCAGCGAGTTTCTGATAGCGGCGGAAAAAGCGATTTCCGAAACCACGACCCTCGAAGGCCAGCAGGCACGGATCACCGCGTCTTTCGG
>Ga0208939_1001599_pt1 | contig 16804 bp, 8 predicted proteins | sample AD_STIC12_MetaG_FD_184437 | JGI IMG/M metagenome (GOLD analysis project Ga0208939, IMG submission 184437) | Active sludge microbial communities of municipal wastewater-treating anaerobic digesters from USA - AD_STIC12_MetaG (SPAdes) (version 2) | ecosystem: Engineered > Bioreactor > Anaerobic >...
GCAAGGCGGTCACACCCGATGGACAACATCCTACCCGCGCGCAGGCGAAACGCAAGGCCCGACGCTGAGCCCCCAGCCCCCGGCCCGGACACTGCCACCGAGCGCGCGATTGTCGCCTCGATTCTCGAATCCCCTGCCGATTCCCTGGCCCTACCCGCTTTGCGCTGGTTGTGTGCCAACGCGCCTCGATCATTTTCTGACCCGCTGTGCGGGCTGGCCGCTGCCGAGGTTCATCGCCAAGGCCCCGAGGCCAACCTGGCCACCGTCATTTCCGAGTTGGAGCGCGCCGAGCAGATTGACTGTGAGGGACGCCGCTACCTGCTTACCCTGGCCGCCGAGGGAATTTCAATCGACCTGGCCGAACTCGACGCGCAAAAACTCGTTGAGGCTCGCAGGCCCGCGCGGTTGGCCGAAACACTGAAAGAGGCTTCCGCGCAACTGGAATCAATCCCAACACGCTGGGAGCAGATTCTCGAGGCGACGGGCCAGACGCTGCGGACCCTGGCCAGCGAAGGACCTGGCGCCATCGAGACGCCCTTGGCTCTGGCAGGCCTACCCGATCCGCGCGAGCCGGACCCCGACGAGCTGATTCAAGACAGGTTCCTATGCCGAGGCGCGACGCTGTTGTTTGTTGGCCGGACCGGACTCGGAAAATCGAGCTTCACCCTGCAACTCGCGATTGCTTGGGCGACAGGCCGGGAGTGTTTCGGATTCAGGCCCACCGGCCCGTTGCGAAGTCTGTTCATCCAGAGCGAGAACGACCCGCGCGACCTGGCAGAGATGCGGTCCGGGATTTTCGATGGCCTCGAGCTGGCCCAGGCAGACCGGACCGCCGCTGGCCAGGCTGTCCACGTGGCCACGATTGACGATTCGACCGGCATTGAGTTCGTGCGCCGCCGACTGACCCCGCTTGTGGAGCGCGTCAAGCCTGACCTGTTATGGCTCGATCCGCTTTTAGCCTACTTGGGCGGCGACGCGTCCGATCAAAGGACAGTCTCGGATTTCTTGCGCGTGCACTTAGCCCCCGTCATCCACCGGGCGCGGCTTGGATTCATCCCGATTCACCACACCCCGAAGGCGCCGAGGGAGGATAACGGCAATGGCTGGGCAACGACTGACTTCGCCTATGCGGGCGCCGGGAGCGCTGAACTCGCCAATTTCCCAAGGGCGGTTGTGTCCCTGGAACCAACCAAACGAACCGGGATTTTCAAGCTGCGACTGGGCAAGAGAGGCCGCCGGCTGGGCTGGCTTGAAGTGGACGGAGAGACCCCCGCTTACGAGAGGTTGATTGCCCACGGGCGACGCGGAATTTTCTGGCGCGAGCCGGACCCGGACGAGGAATTGACCGCCAGCACCGGGGCGTTCAACCGGAGCGCGATTTTGGAGCTTGTCCCTGGCGATAGGCCAATCTCGAAAGACGCGCTGATTTCCCTGGCCAAGACGCGGAAAGACATCGGGGAAAAAAGGGCGAAGGGTTTCCTGGCTGAATTGCTGGATGCCGAGGAAGTTTTTGAATGGCGCGTGGCCCGGAAGGGGACGAATCCCAAACGGTTCATCGCCCGCCGACCGCAAGCCGAGGAGGACCTGGAATGACATCCTTTTCGAGACTCGGGCAAGACTCGGGCAAGACTTGGGCACTGCCGGAGTCTGACACTCAGAGACACACGCGCCCCCCCTATATAGGGGGGCGGGTGTCTCTGTCTCGCGGGAGACTCGGACACAGGCAAGACTTGGGCGGGCATGCAAGGCCCCGCCCGCCGATGAGGCTTTCGAGACGCCGCGCCGTGACTGTCGCTTTCCTGCTCGCGATCATGAAACTGAGCCAGAGGTTGCTTCGATGGGCTGCGCTCCGAGTGGACGAGATTGAAGGGAGGCGATCATGAGACCAAACAGACCAACCCAGACCGAATTCAACCTCGACGCCGAGGGACCGCTTGAGCCCATCGAAGTCACGGACGGTAATCTTTCGATTGTCGTTGCCGAACTCCGCGCGCGTGGACTCGTGCCGTGGGCGATGGACATTCGACGCGGAAGTTACCTGCTGCACCTCCGCCGCGCCCCGGACCCGGACACCCCCCCCCGGTCAAAGGAATTTCTTTGAAAATCGCCCAGACCGGGATACGCGAAGGACCCTTCATCGCGTGAAACTGGCCCCAGGCAATTCACTTCCACCTGAAAAAATGTTGACCACAAGCCCCAACCCAATCCTTTGCCCGAAAGTGCGGACGATCCGCCCCGACGGCTTCACCGCACCCCACGCCATACGCACGAGGCCCAGCGAAAAGCGCCGCTTGGCCAGGCTGTTCCGGCAGGAATCCGCGCGTGACTTCGTTGGCGACCTGCGACCGGGAATGCGCGTCGTTGGAGTATCACGAGGCCAGTTTTCCGCCGTGGACTTGCTTTGCGCCCTAAGCGACATAGTTGGCCCGGCGGACCTCAGCCTAAGCACCTGGACCACGAGCCAAGACAACGTGACCGAGCTTGCCAAAATGATGGATGAAGGCAGGTTCACCTCGACCCGCTGGCTCCTCGACTTCAGTTTCCAACGCCGCGCCCCGAGCCTCATCGCCTCGATCCGCGCCAAATACGGCGTGGCCTCGATCACGTTGACGAAGACCCACGCAAAGATCCTCTTGCTCGCCAACCTCAAATGGCATGTCGTTGCCATAGGGAGCGCGAACCTGAACCGCAACGACCGGTTGGAAGTTTTCGACGTGGCCGACGACCACGAGTTACACGACTTTTTCGACGCGATTTTCACGAGCATTTTCAAAAGCCATGACCAAAGGAAACAAATCACCATGCGACCGGGCGAGCTTGTCGGACAATTCGCCGGGCTCGCAATCTGACAAGCCCCCTGTTGAGCGCGCAATCGAGCGATGGATTCTCGAAGGCCAGGACCTGGCCGCGATCCGGGAGGCGACCGCTCGATTGTACCCACAGGCCGACCCGGACAAGACCCTGGCCGTCGTCACACAGAATTTCGTGCGGCTCTACCGATCCCCCGTGGAAAGCATCACTGGCTGGTGTATGGCCGCCACCCGCGACCTCTACCGCAGGCTCTTGGAAGTGGGGGACTTCGCTGGAGCACTGAAAGCCACTGCACAGCTTGCCGCCCTCGCCGAACGAGCGGAGCGGATGAAGAAGGAGAACACAACACCAGAGATCGACCTATGAAGACCACCCCAGGAAGAACCATCGCAGCACTCGCCGGAATCACAACCCGCCGACTCAGGCAGTTGGCGGACCAAGGCCAGATCCCCAAACCCGTCAAGGGAGCATACCCAACAACCGAGACCCTGCAAAAGCTGTTCACATACTTCCGCGAGAACGCTGGCGGCGACGCGAAGGCGCGACGGCTCGCCGAGCAGACCCGCAGGGACAAAGCCCAGGCCGACCTCCTCGAATTGCAGCGAAGGCAACGCGAGGGTGATCTTGTGACAATGGAAGAGGCTCGCAATGTAATCAGGCAATACCTCGGGCCGATGCGGGACATCCTGACCACGGCGCCTATGGCCCTGGCCGCGCGCGTGAATCCGTGTGACCCAGAGCTTGCCAGGATGCAGTTGGAGACATGGAGTGAGGATAATATGAAGAGGTTGCGGGAAGTATGACAACGAAGGAAGATCCGAAGTGAAGACCTCGATTCTCCATCCCGCCGTTATCGCATACGAGCGAGACCTGTTGACTGCCGAGCGGGTAGTGTGGGGCTTGCTGCCGCGCGTGAAGGCCGAGCCCAGACGCTCCATTCTCGCGATGAAACACGATCTGATTTGTGGGATTCTCCACAACATCGCCCTTGCTCGATGCGCGGCAATGCAACGAGCCCTTGCCAACGTTGAGCGCGTGATGAGGCGGCTGGAGAGACTCAGAGAAGCAGGCGCCCGCCCGCGTTGACGCACCGACCCGACCGCGCCAGCAGAGGCCCTCGCCGGGCTGGCGATCACCCCGAGGCCCGAGGCCCCGAGGCCCCGAGGCGCTGAAACGGCTGGTGTGTTCTATCGACCCGCATCACGAAAACGCCGCCACGGGCATTTTAGGCCGCAAGTGTTCACGCCCGACCGCCCAAAACGGCGCTTTTGACGGTGTGATGCCAGAAACGCCGTTGCGCCCGGCGGAACAAAACACGCCACAGAGGCGCCCACATGGCCCAGTTCTCATGAGCACACCCGGGTCATTTCTCGTGAGCGCTAACGCTTTCGCGAGGCGGGTGGATAGATTGTATCCCCCCGATTATGCGATGCGGCAGACGCGATTTTCAGAGCAGGGGATTCAGCGTCCCTTCTCTGCTGTGCTACTCGTTGTGCTACTTGCTGTGCACATTTGGAGGACCCCTGCCAGACATGGTGAATCCTCATTACACCCCTGCAAACATTGATTGAAACGCGAGTCCGAGTGAAACGAAGAGAAGGCCTAAGAAACCCCCCCATTGCCTTTTATGAGTCCCCTGCTCTACCGCTGAGCTACTCTGGCACAACCGGCAAGGCCAGCATTATGCTGCGGTCCAATGGGCTGACAAGCAGTTTTGTCAGGGGTGTCGGCGCCGGTTTCGTGATGCCCCTCGAGGCTTGAGAATCTGGCTCGAGAATCTGATTTGTCCGAAAAGACGCCTGCTTACCACTCGATGCGCAACCGATAGAAGCGGGTGTTACGTTCGACGGCGGAGGTGTCGGTGAAGCTGGCCTCGGCGCCGGTGGCGACGATTTCGCCCAGGGCATCCCACGCGCCGAAGGGGACGTCGTGAGAGGCTTCGACGCGATAGGTCCACCCCGGGACAGTGGTCCAGCGGAGCGTGACGGCGCCGGCGCTGTCGATCTCGAGTGCGAGGAACTCGGGCGGCGCGGGCGGTTCGAGGAGGTTGGCGGCGCCGGGCGTTGGCTCGGGCAGCACGACAGGTCCTGCATCCTCGAGACGGGGGGCAGGATAGCCGAAGGACTGGTCGGCGGCGAGTTCTGTGTATTCGAGGAAATCGACGACGGCGGGCTGGCCCTGCTGGAGGCGCGACAGGACGACGACGCCTGAAGGGCCGACGAGGCGGAAGTTGGCGTGCCAATCGACAGCGGTGGTCTCGGCGGGCTCGGCGTCAGCCCAGACCAACTTGAATTGGCCGGCGGCGATGCTGGCGTTGTTGGGGAAGGGCCAGCGGGCAGGATCGGCATAGGTGTTCGAGAGGAACCAGTCGCCCATGGCCGCCGGTTCGAGACCGAAGTTGGCCAACTCGATCCAGGGATCGCGGTCGCCGGCGTTGTCGAGCAGGCCGGTCTCGTTGAGCGGGAGCACTTCATTGATCCAAAGATCGGGGAAGGGGGCGAGCGTGGCGCGGGTCGAGTTGGCGTAGGCGGGCGTGTATTGCTCGCGCGGCATTTCGATCACGTCAACACTGACGCCCATGACGATGTCGGTGCTGGTGGCATTGACCTGATGGACTTCGACCGCGAGGACGTTGGCGCCGAGGCGGAGGTTGGTCACTGGAATCTCGAACGGGCCTTCGTAGGCCGCGTCAACCACGGTGCGGGTCGAGGGTGTATCGCGCTCGGGGATTTTGCCTTCGGCCATGCCGAGCCAGAAGACGGGTTCACCGTTGAGATAGAACACGGCGCCGTCATCGATGACGGGCCGGAGCCGGAGGCGCGCGCCTTGCGGATTGCCGTCGAAGGTGAAGGAGTGTCGGAAGAAGTAGCTCATCTGGCCGATGGTCAGGGGTGTGTTTTTGGGCGCTGGGAGACGGGCTGACTCGACGTAGAGCAGCGCGCGGCCCGCGGGCCAAGTCAAGTCATTGTAATCGATGTTTGACCAGCCGGGCGCGGGATCGGTGGACTGCTGCCAATAGCGCCAGGAAGCATCGATGGGCACCAGGTTGCGTTGGGTGTTGGTGGCGGGTCCAGTGACGGCCGCCCAGTTGGCGACGCGCGCGTTGTCCTGACGGGGGTCGATCAACTGAAGCGAAGGCCCTCCGCCGTTGGCTGCCGCGGGCCAGGGTGCGGAGGCGCGGAACGTAACACGGTCCACGAGCGACTCGGACGCGGGCGGGATTGGGCGGTACAGGGCGATCGTGCCTCCGTCCGGGCCGAGCTGGTTGGTGAAGTTGCCGACCACGTTCGGCTTGACGCCGTACGCGGTGGTGAAGGCGGTCGTGTTTTGAGCGACAGCCAGGTAGCCGCCTGGACCGAGGCTTGCGCCGGACGGGAACAGGAAGCTGGCGCCGGCGAGTCGCCAACCCGACAAATCCCAGGTGGCGTTGGTGGACCAATTGTGGAGTTCGACGTAAGAGGCGCCTGACGTCGAGGGGCGATACATGATCTCGTTGATGACGATGCGCGGCTCGGCGACCACCGTCACGGTGAAGCTCTGGGTGGCGGACTTGGCGTCTTCGGCATCGTCCGAAACCCGGACGGTGATGACGTTGGTGCTCGGGCCGGAATCGGCGCCGATCGACCACGTGAACAGGCCGGTATCGGGGTCGATGCGAGCGTCCGCCGGGGCCCCGAGGGCCAGGCTGAAGGTGAGCCGCTGAGGCGGCAGATCGGCGTCCGACGCACGTGCTTGAATGACGATCCACTCGCCTTCGCGTGCCATGCGGCTGGCGATTGGCTGCAGGACGGGCGGCTGATTGAGTTCGCGCACGGTGACGCTGAACGTGCGGACCGTGCTTAGGAAAGGTTCGACCAATTTGACGACGCGGACGGCGAAGATGGCGTTGGTGGGGCCAGTTTCCTCGCTGGTGGGCCAGGTGATCAGACCGTTCGAGTGATCGATTGTGGCGTCCGCGGGCGCCTGATCGAACGCGAAATACAACGGCGCGGGCGGGCTGTCGGGGTCCGAGGCCGGCACGGCGAATTGGAACAGCGTGCCTTCGTCGATGAATTGCGGGTCGATGAAGGGGACATCGGGCGGGCTAGGGATGTCGCGAACGGTGACGCGGAAGGTGGCGACATCGTCGAGCGGAGGCTGGCCCTGGTCCGTGACACGCACGGTGAAGGAAACCGTGCTGCCACCGAGCGCGGCGGGCGGGGTCCAGGCGAAACCACCGTCTTCGGTGAGGGTCGCGCCATCGGGCCCACCCGGTTCGAGTAGGAAACGGAGCTGATTGGGTGGCAGGTCGGGATCGGTTGCGACGAGTTGCAGGGTGTAGAGCGTGTTCTCGTCGGCGACCTGATCCGGAATCGGCTCGAGGACCGGCGGCAGATTGACTTCTGCGACGTCGACGGCCACGCGAACGATGCCGGTCCGCGCGGGAACGCCGTCGTCTGTGGCGAAGATCGAGAAGGTGAAACGGGCCGGCCCGTCGGCCTCGGTGGGTATCCAGAGGAACTCGCCGGTGACGTCGTTGATGGTTGCGGCGGCAGGGGCGTCGGGGCTGAGGGTATAGCGCACGGTTTGTCCGACATCCGGGTCGGTGGCGACGGCCGTGAATTGGAGGGGTTGGCCCTCATCGACCGTCTGGTCGGGGATCGGGGTGAAGATGGGCGGGCGGTTGCCGCCTTCGAGGTAATTGGGTTGGCGCGGTGTCGGCACGGTCATTTCGTAGAGCGGGGGTTCGCCGCCGTCGGGATACCGGCCGAGGCTGACGTCATCGGTTTGCTCGCCGAACGTGACGCCGTCGACCATGAGACCGTTGATGTCGAACAGGCCAATCTGCTCGCTGGCGAGGGCGAGCTTGAAGTTGACATGGAGGTCGCCGCCCGGGGTATTCTGCGCGGTTTCTTCGTCTGCCCAAACCAGCAGATATCCGCCTGGGGGGACGACGGTGCCTGGCGGGATGGTATACTTGGCGGGGTTGTCGAAGGTATCCGTGAGGGTGTAGCCGGTGAGGTCGACTGGGGCGGACCCGGCGTTGTAGAGCTCGAACCAGTCGTCAAAGTCGTTGTCGGCCGGGTCGGCAATGGTGCGGGTGTTAGAGGCCATCAGTTCGTTGATGCGGACTGGCACGGCGGGCAAGGACGGGTTGTTGGGAGCGCCCGGGGTTACCTCGACGAACGGGCGTCGTGCGCGTGGCTCACCGTCCGGAATAGACCCGAGGCTGCGTCCGGCGGACAACTGGTTGTACTCGATGTAGTCGATCACCGCCGGCGCGGTGGGGGACCCCTGCAAGCGGCAGAGGGCGATCGTTCCGGTGTCGGGCGCCAGGCGGAAGCTGGTGTGGGGCTCGCCGGGACGGGATTCGCCTGGTTCGCCGTCGGCCCATACGACGAGGAACTGGCCTGCGCCGAGGGTGGTGCCGTCGGGGAAACGCCAGCGGGTGAGGTCGGTGTAGGCGTCTGTCAAATAAAGAAGTGAAAGGTCGACCGTCTCCGCGCCGGCGTTGTACAACTCGATCCAAGGGTCGCGGTCGCCGGCGCCGTCGCGGGGGCCGGCGACATTGCTGGGCTGGACTTCGTTGAGCCAGACCGGCGGGAAGGGCGCGAGCGTCTGGGCGAGGGCGTTGGCGCGGCCTGGGGTGGCGCGGTCGATGTGATTGGTGGGTGGTGCGGCCCAGTTGCCCACGCGCCAGGAGCCATGGATCGCATCGACGAGCTGCAAGGACGGTCCTAGGCCGGCGGCGTTCGTGGGCCAGGGGAGGCGGTTCCAGTAGCGCAGATCGCTCACGGTCAAGTCGGGTGTCCCGGCGCCGCCGGGTCGGATGAGTGCCAGTCGTTCGCCATCGTTGTCGAGCGAGCCTGGGAACAGATCGAACACCGGCACGCCGCGGCCATAGACCGCCTCGAACCCCGGGCGATTGCGCGCCAGGACGAGGAATGACCGCGGCGCGATGAGGGCGCCCTTCGGGAAGGTGTAGCCGACGCCCTGAAGCACGCAGCCGGTGAGGTCGAAAAGCGTCGTCGACGAGCGGTTGAAGAGTTCGATGAAAGTCGAGGCCGGCTCGCTGGGCGCGGCATCGTAATGGACTTCATTGATGACGACGAAGTCTTCCATCCGCTCGATGGCGCCAGTGTAGCGGACCTCGATGGTGTTTGTGGCGCCGGGGACAGGGTTGCCGCGGAGGTCTTTGCCGACGAACGTCAGCAAGTTGGTCTTCTGGGTCAGAGGCACGGTCACGCTGAAGTTGCGGATAGTGCTCCAGGCGACCGGGTAAGGAACGCCGTTGAGCTCGATGGTGGCGACGGCGATCGGCGCGGTGCCGTTCAGGGTGACGGTGGGAGTCGTCGACTGGAAATCGTCGCCGATCTTAAACGTTTTGGAGTCGACGGCGTTGAGCTGATTGCTGATGTAGGTTCGGCGGCCGTTGATCCAGGAGGTGATGGAGCCAGGGGCGCTGATGCCGGTGACATTGTTCTTGAGGAGGATTGCGCGGCGGGCGTCGATTTGGGGTTGAAAGTTGGCGGGGAGGAACGGGCCGTTGATGGTGTCCTGGTAAGCGCGCCAGTTCATGCGGAGGAACTCCGCATTCGAGTAAGCGCGGCTCATCGTGGGGTCCTGGCCGCCACCGCGCAGGGAAGCGCTGGTGCCGTCGCCGAGCCCGAAGACGAAATCGATGTCCCAGGGCATGAGGACCCAACGCTGGCCGAGCGGGCGGTAGAGGTACATGTTCTGGCCGACGTTGTAGGTCCACGCGTCCCAGTTCCCCATGGCGTAGTCGAAACAGAACACCCGCATCCATTGTTCCATGTCGGCCTGGCTCGACACGCGGCCGGCGTAGCTTGGCGACGAGTCGTTGAGCGCGGTGACCAGGTCGAGGAACTGCCCGTAGTTGGAGGCGTCGCCATCGTTCGAGCGACGCTGAAAGTTCCAGCGGTAGCGGGCGAGTTTGTATTCGTTGTTGAGGGTGGTGAAGCGTTGCGCGGTGGCGCCGGTGGCTTGGAAGTTGCGGTTGTCGTCGCCGAACTCGAACCAGACGGCGATCTTGTACAAGTCGCCTTCATCGCCCGTGGGGAACCAGCGTTCGGCGTAATTGTGATTGGGCTGTTCGAGGTCCTCCATGATATCGGATCGGAACAAGGACCCGTTGAAGTAGAGCCTCATGTAGTCGGCATGGAGGTAAGGGATGCCCAGTTGCTGGGCGTACCAGGCGGCCAGTTGGCTGCGGATGCCGGTGGATTCGGAGCCACCGTTGCCGGTCGAGGCGAACACGCGGTCGAACGTGCCCAGCAGCGGCTCGTCGCGAGGTGTGGTGACGGCAATGTCGCCCGCGCCGCCGTGATAGGGGCTGCCCTTGTCGCGGAAGCCGGTGTTGTAGATGACCCGGTGGTCGCTGCAGACCAGGGTGGAATCGCGATAGGTGTTGTCGAGGGCGTTCTGTCGGGCGTTGGCGGTGGCTCGGGTGAACCAGAGGTGATAGTGCGCAAAGGTGCCGAAGGGGATAGCGTCACCCCACCGCACCAGGCATTCCTCGGCCGGGGCGCGGGCGGGGAACGTGGCGGAGGCGGCCGGCGTGCCGGCATCGGTGGCGGTGATGCGGAAGGCGGCCAAGGTGCCGGCGGACTGGGCAGGCAGGATCGCCGAGAAGAGACCGTCTCCCGCCCGTTCGTCGCCCTGGGCGCCGTCGTCACGCATGATGACGGTGGACAGCGTCGAGGAAGGGTCGATGCGGTAGCGCAGTTGCACCTGGGCCAGGCGGTCGGGGTCTGAGACGCGGCAGGTGACGCGGACGGGTTCGTTGGCGGCGGGGAGGGGCGGGGCGTGGGCGACGTCGTAGATGGCGGGGCCGGCGTTGGCGACGAGGCGGCTATTGGGCAATCCCGGAGTGCCGAGGTTTGGCGGGACGGCCATATTGGCCGCCAGTTCGAGGCCGTTGCCGTGGAGTCGGAAGAGGATTTGCGGCCAACCGGCCAGCCACCGGACCTTGGCGCGGATGGTGACGGTGCTGTTGTTGGCAAGAGACGTTCGCAGGGTGTTGCGGAGCGTGTTGGGTCCGGTATCGCCGTCTCCCTGGCCGCGGACGTGGAGGCAGCGGGTGCCGCTGGCGGCACCTGTGGTGTCCACGGTCGAGGTGCTGTGATTGCCGCTGAAGACCCAGCCGGTCTGGCCGTTCTCGAAGTCGCCGTTGTTGACGACATTGGTGCTGCCGGCGCGGAAGACCTCGATGTCGTCGACGAGGCATTCGCCGCCGCCGAGCGACGCGACGTGCAGTCGGTTGGCGCTGCCGCTGCTGTTGTCGATGCGACCGGTGGTCTCAACGGTTGTCCAAGGCGCTTTCGAGGTCTCGTCGCTGTCGGCCCAGTTCGAGGGACGCAGGAGATCCGCGCGCGGATCGATCAGTTCGAGACTCGAGCCGCCGCCGTCGGCCCACTGACCCCAACGCCCGCCGTCGGCGTACGTGACCTCGGACACAACGATATGCGCCACATTGGTCTCGACGCGGCCGGTGGCATTTGTGGTCACGACCAAGTCGGGCTTGGCGAGGGCGATGCGTTCGCCGCGGTTGCTGAGCGAGCCCTGGAAGTCGCCGACACAGTTGGCGTTGTTCAGGTGCGGGTAATTCGTCCGGAGTCGCGCGGCGTTGCGGGCGACGACGAGGTAGCCGTTTGCCGGAAGGGTGACGCCGGCGGGGAACGTGTAATTGACGCCCTGGACGAAGCGCCAGCCAGTCAGGTCGAGTGGTGTTGTGAGCCGATTGTAGATCTCGATGAACTCGTCGTTGTTGTCGCCGGAGATCGGGTTGTACATCAACTCGTTGATGACGACGTCCTCGATGCGCCAGGGCGCGTTGGCGGCGCCGGGGGTGGGCTGTGCCAGGCGCCGGATTGTCGGGGCGCCGTCGGCGGAGCGTCCGCTCGAGACACCGTTTTCCTGTGCGCCGAAGCGGATCGCATCGAGCACACGGGTGCCGGCGGCGTTGATGAGGTACACGGTCTCGCCGCTCGAGTTCAAGGCAAAGCCGAGCTGGGTCTGGTCCCAGGCCAGAAAGCCCCGGGGTTCGATCCAGGTGCCTTCGGGGATGCGGAAGCGAAGTGCGTGGGGCCGGTCGGTCAGCACCATGTGCGAGAGGTCGACGCGATCGTTCGAGCGATTGTAGAGTTCGATGAAATCCAGCATGGGCTCGTCGGTGTGGGCGAGGAACTCGTTGATGACGATGCTGGTCTCGGGGGCGGGCATCGTCGGATCGGGTCCGCCGGGCGATCCGCCCCGGAATTCGCTGGCCGCCCAGGCGCGCGGGTCGGCCTCGCCGTAGCTGGGCCGGGCCAACACCAGCGAATGACCCGCGCCGTCCGCCGCGGGCCAGGATGACGCATCGGAGTAGACGGCTTCGAGCCGGATGGCATCAGCGTTGTTGCGCAGCCGAATCTTTCCGCCTTCGTTGGCGAGCGCGCCGGTGTAGGGACCGAGCACGTTGGTGATGCCGTACACGGCCCGGATGTCGTCCGGCGCCGCGGCGATGACCACCGTCTCGCCCGCCTGGAGACGGAATCCGGGTGGGAACCGGTAGCTGATCTCGCCGGACAGACGCCAGCCGGTGAGATCTTCGAAGACGGACCGGGCATTGTAGAGTTCGACGAACTCGAGGTTGCGTCCGTCGTCCCGCGGTGGGGGATGGTACATGATCTCGCTGATGACCATGCCCGTGGCGCGGCTCGAGGGGCCGATGGGCTCCTTGTTCAGGGCCGGGGCGCCGGTGGCGGTGCTTTCGGGGACGCCGGAGTCGCGGAAACGGGCGGTCGCCAGCGTTTGTTCGCTGTCGCTGGTGACGGCGAATCCGAGATAGACCTTCGGGGCCAGGCCGCTCAGCGTCGCGGACCCGAGCGGGGTCCATGTGCGGCCGTCGAGGCTGGCGTAGCCCTGGAGGGCGGTGCCGGTGCGCTGGAGGCGGAGCCAGGTGGAGGGGTGATTGACCGGGAATCCGCCGCGGGGGGTAGCGGTCGTGCTGTTGCCGCCAACGGTCGTCCGTGATTCGAAGAAACAGCCCAGTTGATGTGAACCGGCGAAGACGCCGGCAAAACGCGCGTTGGCGTCGAGGGTCTCGCGCGCCATCAAGCCGGCGTGCAGGAATGGGTCGCTGACCGTCACGGCCTCGATCCGGGTTTGGAAGTCGAAGTTGCCCGTCCGCTCTTGCCAGCCGAACTGGAACTGATCCGCCGTGCCGCCGATGGTCTTGCCGGCGCCGGTGACGTCAACGCCGCCGGGGACGGAGACGGTGGAGCCGGCCAGCGCGGGGGATCCGACATCCGTCGGAACGAATTCATTGACGGTGTAGGACGCCTGTGAGTCGGGGGCGATGACGTTGGGGGTTGCAGCGAGGTCGGTCACGCGGTTGACCGTGAGGGTGTGGATGTGGCCGTAGGTCATCGCGGAAGTGACGAGTTCGACCACTCGTGGGTCAGAGGTGGCGTTCACCGCCGTGACGACCAGGCCCCCGTCCAGGCTGTAGTTGGCGGGGTCGAGGGCAGTCGAATGCGCCACCGGCTCGCTGAAGGCGACTTCCAGCCGCGTCAACCCGAGATTGCGCACCCCCGCCAGCGTCGGCGGGGTGGTGTCGGGCAGGACAGACAGCACCGCCTCGTTGCTGACGGCACTGCCCAACGCGTTGGTGACAACGCAACGGAAGCGGACCTGGTGATCGCCAAGGCGCACCGGTCCGTAGACCAACTCGGGTTCGTCGGCACCGGCGATGGCAATCCCGTTGCGCTGCCAGCGGTAGGTGTAGAGTCCGACGGTCGAGAGGGTGATGCTGAAGCGGGCGAGGTCGCCCTCGATGACGGTGGTGTTGGTGGGGTGTGAGGCAATGACAGGCGGGGTGAAGCTGATGCCGTAGGGCAAGAGGTTCGTGGCGACGATGGGCGCCTGATCGGTTCCGTCAGGCATCAGCCAGCGAACGGCGAGATTATCTCCGCCGCCGCCCTCTTTCATCAGGGCAGCGATGTAATACGGTCTGCCGGCGATCAGATTGACAGGGCTCGATCGCTGGTTGGCTTCTTTCTCCCACTCGCGAGAGGACGTCCACGAGTTGACTGAGGCGATGAGCCGGGCTCTGGCCGGGCTCTCGTCCGAGCTGAGAAAGAGCGCGCCGTTGTCGTCGCTGGCGATCCAGAACGTATAGGCGCCGGTGCGGGGCGGAACGACGTAGCCATGCATGCGCTGGCCGTACTGATCGAGAACGTCGGTCGGCGCCTCAAAAAGATCGGTCACGTAATTGGTGCTGGTGGGTTGAGCGGGGTAGGCGGGCGCATTGGTCAACGCGGCCAGATCGTTTCCCGGGATGCCCTCCCAGACTTCGCGCAAGATGCCATAGGCAGGCGCGTTGGCGCCCAGCGCGATCACCGCGCCCATGGCCAGACAACCGAGGATCGAGAGACATTTCACGGCATTGAAAGCCCGTCTGCCGCGCAGGCGGATGAAGTGTTGCTGTTCATCGTGTACGGCGCAAACATACCAGACGGCAGCAGCAAGTCGCAAGCCAACGCGTGTCCCGATGTCGTTTCGGGGGGCACAGGAACAGCCCGAGGGCGGCCCGTCGCGCGGAGCTGCCTGTTGCAGGACGTCGTCCTTGCATTGGCCTTTGTGGACACCAACCGGTTCGAGGCCCTCGCGCCGAATGAAGGCGTGGATGGATTCGAGGAACGACCTGGTCATGTCGGCGGCCTGCTTGGTCGAGGCCAAACGATGGCCGAGGCAACCGCGACAGAAGGCAGCGATGCCTTGCTGCTCCACCGGCTGTGGCGCTGTGTCAATCGTATCAGTGAGACTCCTTTGCCGGGCTTGACAACAGCCCACCCCATCTCCTCCAATGCCGGCCGATGATGAGCAACGCTTCCGACCTGCTTCGCGCGTCGAGAAGCAGATTCCACCCCCAGACCACGAAACACAGACCTGCAGGCGTCCTATGAACCGACAATCGAGCGTTTCCCGCCGGTCCTTCCTCAAGGCCGTAGGCGCAGCCGGGCTCGGCACATCCACGCTGCCTGCCTGGATGCCAAGCCGGGCCCTGGCCGTCGCCGGGGCCAACCGCAGACTGAGCCTGGCCTTGATCGGCTGCGGCGGCCGGATGGGCGAGATTCTCGGCTCGGCCCTGCAACAAGGCGACCAGGTCGTGGCCATCTGCGACGTGGATGCCCGGCAGATCGCCGCGTTGCGGAGGAGTTTCGCTGCCCCGCTCGAGCGGGTCAAGGTGTACGAGGACTACCGGAAACTCCTGGACACGGAGAAGTCCGTGGACGCGGTGGTCATTGCTCCCGGTCAGCGCTGGCATGTCCCGATGAGCAAGGCGGCGATGCTGACCGGCAAGCACGTGTTCTGCGAGAAACCTCTCGCCCATAGCTGCGCCGAGGCGCGCGAGATTCGCGAAATCGCAAGCCAGAGCCGGGTGGTCACCCAACTGGGCACCCAAGGCGGTTCGACCGACACCTTCCGCCGCAGTATGGAGGTGATTCAGGCTGGTCTCTTGGGCCAAATCCGCGAGGTCCACTGCTGGATCACCCGCACCTTCCCGCCCAGCTCACCGGTGGACATGAACGCCGACCCGATTCCCGAAGGGCTCAACTGGGACTTTTGGTGCGGGCCCTCGCCGCTGTTGCCGTTCAAGCGCTATTACATCGCGGCACCGGGCGCGGTCGGATGCCTGCACTGGGGCCGTTGGCTGGCCTTCGGTGACGGGCATCTCGCAGACATGGGCGCCCACGGGCTGAATCTGCCGTATCGGGCTTTGAAGCTCGGCCCACCGTTGCGGGCGTCCGTGCACATCCCGGAGCCACTCAAGGACAGCTACCCATCGGCCAGCGACTTCCGTTGGGATTTCGCCCCTCGTGAAGGGTTCGGTCCGGTGAGTGTGTGGTGGCACGATGGCAGGAAGGCCGGCCCGCCCGAGGAACTGGGCAAGGAATTGCTGCCCACCTTCGGCAAGGTGCCTGACAACGGCGTCCTCTTCGCCGGCGAGAAGGGCATTCTGTACTCGAATGCCTGGGGCGTAGGCGGCGTGGTCCGGCTCAAGGGCGAGGCCGACTGTCGCGGCGTACTGGATCACGAGGCGGGCAAGCCGTTGCCCGTCACGCTCCCGCGAACGAAAGATCACATGCGCGAATGGCTCGATGCCTGCAAAGGGGAGGGGCAGACTTTCCAGGGCTTCGATTCCTCCGCCCCGATGGCCGAGGCGGCCTTGGTAGGCATAGTGGCCATGCGCCTGGGCCGGCCCGTCGAATGGGACAGCGAGGCGCTCCGCGTCAAAGGCATCCCGGAAGCGGAACCGCTCGTCCACCTCGAACACCGGAAACAGTGGCTGTAGGTCGAGCACCGCGCCCTCAAGCTGCTACAGGCTACTGACATTTTGGCGATAATTCGCGAGTGTCGAGGCAATGTATTGCGTTGATATTCTGTGAGTTGCGCACGGTCAGGCGCTGCTCAGTCAGCCCGGACCATGCCTCAGTGATTTTGGACGCATACCCGCTTTCCCGGGCGGAGTCTAGACCAACCCGAGCACTCTTTTCCCGAGGCGTTTACGGCGTCGGGGATTAGGCAGTGAGCCGAACAATTCCTCCGGGCTGAGCCGTTGCATCTTCCGGAGTGTGCGCTGGACCGTGCGCCAGTTGAAGATGGCTTGCTTGAGCCACTGATACTGCTCCTGGGCGGCTGCAAGTGCGCACGTATGCGACGCTGCTCTGGCAACTGTTGCGTTCGCTCATTGAAGGCGCCCTAGATGGCCTCGTTCGCCAGTTGAGCCGCAGAGTCATCAACAAGGTCAGCTCCGGCAGTCGATCCCCGATCTCCCATCTCCGATCTCCCATCTCCGCGCTCTCTGTGCCTCTGTGGTTGATCCCCCTCGCTGAATGTCACCGTGCGGAATGAACCACAGAGACGCCGAGGACACAGAGAAGGCCATGGCCGGGCAATCTGTGTTCCGCCCCGAATCTGTGAGGGACGGACTCCACACCGATTCAGG
>Ga0208939_1001601_pt1 | contig 16799 bp, 16 predicted proteins | sample AD_STIC12_MetaG_FD_184437 | JGI IMG/M metagenome (GOLD analysis project Ga0208939, IMG submission 184437) | Active sludge microbial communities of municipal wastewater-treating anaerobic digesters from USA - AD_STIC12_MetaG (SPAdes) (version 2) | ecosystem: Engineered > Bioreactor > Anaerobic >...
CGTTCACGCCCTCGGTCTGGAGCCGGTCGCCGATGACGTGGGCCCGCACCGGGCGGCCGGCATCGCGCGCGATGGAGATGACGTCGGTCAGGTACTTCTCACCCTGGGCGTTGTCCGTGCCGACCTGGGCGAGCGCGTCGCGCAGCACCTGGGCGTCGAACGCGTAGATCCCGGAGTTGATCTCGGTGAGGGCCAGCTCGTCGGCGGTGGCGTCCTTGTGCTCGACGATGCGCTCGACCCGGCCCTGCGCATCGCGCACCACCCGGCCGTACCCGGTGGGGTCGTCGAGGTGCGCCGTGACGACCGACACCGCGCTGCCCGACTCCTGGTGCGACACCGTGAGCTGGACGAGGGTGTCGCCGGTGAGCAGCGGAACGTCGCCGTACGTGACGAGGATCGTGCCCGACAGGTCTGCCGGCAGCGCCTCGAGGCCGCACTCGACGGCGCGGCCGGTGCCCTTGACGTCGTCCTGGTCGGCGATGACGAGCCCGGCATCCAGGGCGGTGCACTGCTCGACGACGCGGTCGCGCTCGTGGCGGACCACCACGCCGACGTGCTCGGCCCCGGTCTCCCGGGCGGCCCGGATCGCGTGGCCGACCAGCGTCAGGCCACCGATGCGGTGCAGAACCTTGGGTGTCGAGGACTTCATCCGGGTGCCCTCACCCGCGGCGAGGACGATGACAGCAGCCGGGCGGGGGGTGCTCACGCGAGGGAACTCCAGATGAGAAGCGAGGTGCCACGGGACGACGTCATGCTACCCGCGCCGCCACCACCGCACGGCACGACACCGCCGCCCCGGCTCGTGGTGCCACCGTGAACACACCGCATCCGCCATGATGGGAACGGCCCGGCGATGCCGCCGCGAGGCCGGAGAGGAACACCCGATGCCGTCGACCACGCCGCAGCACCAGAACCGATGGGGCCATCGAGCCCGTCCTGGTCGTGTCGGCACGGCGCTGGTGCTCGCCCTCACGGTCGTCGGGGTCGCCGTGGCACCGTCCGCCGCGGCACCGTCCGTCGCGGCAGTGCCAGGTGCAACCGCTCCCCAGGCACCCGCGCCCGCGGCACCGGGTCCCATCACGCCGTCGGTCTCCTCCACGGCACACGTGCAGAACCTGGGCTGGCTGCCACCCGTGAGCGACGGCGCCGCCGCGGGCACCACCGGACGCTCCCTGGACCTGCAGGCGTTGCGCCTGAGCACCACCGCCCCCGACACCGTCATTCGCTACCGCGCCCACGTCGCGAGCATCGGATGGCAGGCCTGGCGCAGCACCTCCGAGACCGCCGGCACCACCGGCCGCTCCCTCGCCGTGGAGGCCCTGCAAGTGACCCTGACCGGGGCTGGCGCCGCCCGGCACGGGATCGAGTACCGGGCGCACGTCGCCGGCCTGGGCTGGCAGCCCTGGCGAACCGAGGGAGCCGTGGCCGGCACCACCGGCCGGGGCCGCAGCATCGAGGCCGTCCAGGTACGGCTCACGACGCGACCCTCGGCCACGGTCACGGCACACGTGCAGAACCTGGGCTGGCTGCCACCCGTGAGCGACGGCGCCACCGCGGGCACCACCGGACGCTCCCTGGACCTGCAGGCGTTGCGCCTGAGCACCACCGCCCCCGACACCGTCATCCGCTACCGCGCCCACGTCGCGACCATCGGCTGGCAGGCCTGGCGCAGCTCCTCCGACACCGCCGGCACCACCGGCCGCTCCCTCGCCGTGGAGGCCCTGCAAGTGAGCCTGACCGGGGCTGGCGCCGCCCGGCACGGGATCGAGTACCGGGCGCACGTCGCCGGCCTGGGCTGGCAGCCCTGGCGAACCGAGGGAGCCGTGGCCGGCACCACCGGCCAGGGCCGCAGCATCGAGGCCGTCCAGGTACGGCTCATGCCGAAGGTCCGCCTGGCCGTGACGGCGGACACCGGGATGGACCGGGCAGCGGCGGGGGTGTTCGCCGGCATGGGCGCTCGCAGGGCCGATCTCAACCTCATCGTCGGCGACCTGTCCTACCAGTCGGTCGGTCGCGAACCGGCCTACTGCTCCTTCGTGAACTCCCGGGTCCCGGGCCCCACCCTGGTCGTGGCCGGGAACCACGAGGACAGGCTGACCCGTAACGGGACCATCGAGAACTTCGCCAGGTGCCTTCCCGACCGGGTCGGGGTCACGGGAACGTACGGCAAGGACTACTGGGTCGACTCCGGCCCGGTACGCGCGATCCTCATCAGTCCGGCGATCCCGCTGTCGACCGGCACCAGGACCTACCGTTCCGGGTCACCCGAGGCCGCGTGGCTGACGAGCGTGATCCGGCAGGCCAAGGCGGACGGGCAGTGGGTGGTGGTCGGGATGCACAAGCCGTGCCTCACCGTCGGCACCCATGGCTGCGATTCCTCCCGGGACCTCACCGACCTCATGGTCCGCGAGCGTGTGGACCTCGTGCTCTCCGGGCACGACCACAACTACAGCCGCAGCCACCAGCTCACCGGCACCACCCGGACCCCGGTCGTCGTCGACCGCGACGGGCAGTACCTCAAGGGGGCAGGCACGGTCCTCGCCGTCGTCGGCAACGGTGGCCACGAGGCCCGACCCGTCCGGGCGAAGACCGACATCTGGGCCGCAGCCAACGGCACGAACAGCCCCGGTGGCTTCGTCTACGGGTTCGCGAGCATCGACGCCACGGCGGCGCAGCTCACCTACAGCCTGGTGCGCACCTCGGGCGGGCAGCTGACCGACACGTTCACCGTCTCCAGGCCGTAGGAGGCAGGTGCGGGTCGGGCGTCCTGCGGGGGGCCAATGGACCGCGCGCACCTGCCCCGATCCACCATGATGAGAGCGGCACGATGCCCGGGCGCACCGTTCCCGGGCCCGGGACCAGCGGAGGAGCACACGATGACAACGGCAGCAGGGGCTGTGGCCTCGTCCCGCGACGGGCGCACCTTTCGTCTGGAGCCGGGAGAAGGGTCGACCTTCTTCCCCGGTGACGTGGTCGTCGCCTCCACCGACACCGGCGACCTCGTCCTGGGGCAGGTGCTGACCGAGCCGTCGGTCGACGACGGCTCGGCAGCGGCGGGGTCCGGGGTCGTCCTCGGGACGCTGGCCCCGACGGCCGGCTCCAGCGGTCCGAGCGCCCGAGCTTCTCCAGCCCGGTCTCACCGGCATCCGCTGAACAGCTGGCCGGGCTGCAGGCCAGCACCGGGGCGGACCTGGCCGTGGGTCGGTGGACCACGGCCAGCCCCGGGACCACAGCCAACCTGCGTACCGCGGGGTTCAACCGCCACACGTTCCTGTGCGGGCAGAGCGGATCCGGCAAGACGTACGCGCTCGGGGTGCTCCTCGAGCGGCTCATGCTGACGACCGACCTGCGGATGGTGATCGTCGACCCCAACGCCGACTTCGTCCGGCTCGGCGAGACCAAGCCGGAGACGCCCGACGCGGATGCCGCCCGCATCGGTCAGCGGGGCGTGCGGGTGCTGCGCTCGGACGCCAACCGCAGCGACGACGCCCTGCCGCTCCGCCTGCGCTTTCGCACCATGGCCCGCCAGGCCCAGGCGGCCGTGCTCCAGCTCGACCCGGTGCGCGACGAGGACCTGTACAACGCGTTCGTGCGGTTGCTCGCCGACGCGGGCGAGGCTCGCGACCTCGGGCAGCTGCTCGTGCGGATGCAGGCGGGCGATGCCGCGGACCGGCGCCTGCTGCAGCGCATCCAGAACCTCGGGATGACCGAGTGGGAGGCCTGGGCTGGTGAGCAGCCCTCCGCTGCCGACGTGGCGACCGACGGCACCGGGGTGAGCGTGCTCGACCTCGGCGGGTTCGACGACCCTGCCGAGCCGCTGTCGATCTGCCTCGAGGTGCTCGATCGGCTGTGGAGCGAGCGCGAGAGCCGGGTGCCGACCCTGATCGTCATCGACGAGGCCCACAACCTGTGCCGGGCCGATCCGAGCAACCCAGTGGCGCAGCTCGTGCTGGAACGGCTCATCCAGATCGCGGCGGAGGGGCGCAAGTACGGCCTGTGGCTTCTCATGTCCTCACAGCGGCCGTCCAAGATCCACCCGCAGATCCTCAGCCAGTGCGACAACCTCATGCTGATGCGGATGAACAGCCCCGACGACATCGTCGAGCTGGGTCGCACGTTCGGCTTCGCCCCGCAGGCCATGCTGCACGCCTCGACCGGGTTCGTGCAGGGCGAGGCGCTGCTCGCCGGTGGGTTCGCCCCTGTGTCCATGCTGGCCCGGATGCGTGAGCGGCTGACCTACGAGGGGGGCAGCGACGTCGCGGTGCCCCTCATCCAGCGCTGACTGCCCCACCCTTCACACGCGAGGTGGGACACATCTGACCAGTTGGTCAGATGTGTCCCACCTCGGGGCGTGTCTGCCGGTCAGAGCAGGTCGGTCAGCTCGTCCCGGGCCAGGTCGCGCACGGCCTCGAGGGCCTCACGCGCCGTGGCCGCCGCGCGGGCTGCCGCGGCGATGCCCTGGCACTCGGGCAGGCTGTGCAGCGACAGCGCCAGCCGCACGACCGGCACCTTGCTCGGGGCCATCGACAGGCTCGACACGCCGAGGCCCGTGAGCACGAGGGCGAGCAACGGGTCACCTGCTGACTCGCCGCACACCCCCATCGGCCGACCCGTGCTGGCAGCACCCTCACAGGCGGCCGCCACGACGTCGAGCACCGCCGGCTGCCAGGGGTCGAGCAGGTCGGACAGCTCACCCTGCATCCGGTCGGCGGCCATCGTGTACTGCGCCAGGTCGTTGGTGCCGATGCTGCCGAACTCGACCTCGGCCAGCACGTGCGCCGAACGCAGGGCCGCCGCCGGGACCTCGATCATGACGCCGCCCTTGGGCAGCCCGTTCTCGCGGACCCGCCGGGCGAACCAGGCGGCCTCCTCGACGGTGGCGACCATCGGGGCCATGACGCGCACGTCGGCCCCGGTCTCCTTCGCCGCGATCGACAACGCCTCGAGCTGGGCGTCGAGCAGCTCGGGGCGCTCGGCCGACAGCCGAAGCCCGCGTCGACCCAGGGCCGGGTTCTCCTCCGGGCCGAGGTCGGCGAAGGCCAACGGCTTGTCCGCCCCCGCGTCGAGCGTGCGCACGACGACCCGGCGGTCACCGAAGGGGGCCATGACCTTGCGGTAGATCTCGGTCTGCTCCTCGACGGTCGGCGCCTTGTCGGCCGAGAGGAAGACGAACTCGGTGCGGAACAGCCCGACCCCTTCGAGGTCGAGCGCCCCGGCCTCCTCGGCGTCCTTGACCCCACCGATGTTGGCGAGCAGCGCGACGTGGTGCCCGTCCCGCGTGGTGCCCGGGCCACTCGTGCCGGCCAGAGCGGCTGCGCGCTTGTCACGCCGAACCTTCTGCTCCTCGACGATGGAGGGGTCGGGGTTGATCGTGACCTCACCCGAGTCACCGTCCAGGGCCACGAACGTCCCGGCGGGGATGCCGGTCGCGCCCTTGAGCTGGACGACCGCCGGGATGCCCATCTGGGCCGCGAGGATCGCCGTGTGGCTCGTTCGCCCGCCCTCCTGGGTGACGATGCCGACGACCAGGGCACGATCGAGCGTCGCCGTCTCCGCGGGTGCGAGGTCCTCGGCGACGATGACGCTCGGCTCGCTGAAGTCAGGAACCCCCGGGGCGGGCACCCCGAGCACCGCCGCGACCGCTCGGGAGCCGACGTCGCGCAGGTCGGTGACCCGCTCGGCGAAGTACCCCCCGAGCGCCTCGAACTGGGCGCAGTACTCCTCGACGGCGTTGGCGATGGCGTTCGCCCGCCCGCGGCCGGCGTCGAGCTGCTTGCCGGCGGCCTTGACCAGACCCTTGTCGCGGGCGATGAGCGCCGTGGCCTTGAGGATCTGCTGGGCGGTGTCGTCGGCGTGCCTGGCCTTGCCCTCGAGGGCGACCGCGACGGACTCGAAGGCCGCCTTGACGTCGGTGAGCGCCGCCTCGCGGTCCTGCGCCGGCGGCTCGTCGGCCGGCGGCCGGACGGGGGGCGAGACCTGCACCACCGGTCCGTACGCGGACCCCGGGCTGACGCCGATGCCCTGCCGGGTCTCCGTCGCGGTCACCTCGGTCACTCCGCGTCGAGGTCGCGCGAGAGGAGGGCCACGAGGGTGTCGAGGGCCTCGTCGGCCCCGTCGCCCTCAGCGGTCAGCACGATCTCCTCGCCGTGCTTGGCGCCCAGCGCCATGACACCGAGGATGCTCGTGGCGTCGACTGCGTCCTCACCGGGGCGGCCGATCTCGATGTCGAGCCCGGTCTCCCCCGCGGCCTCGACGAACAGGGCGGCCGGGCGGGCGTGCAGGCCGACTGACGAGGCGATGGTGACAGTGCGCTGTGCCATGAGGGTGCTCCTTTGTGAACGGGTGGTGCGGTGGTCGGATGCCGCGTGGCTCGGTGCCACGTGGCCGGTCAGGTGGGTGACGGTGGAACAGCTGTTCGGTGGGGCTGACGGGCAGCCCCACCGAAGACTGTCAGACGGTGGCGACTGCCTCGACCTCAGCCAGCTTGGTGTCGCGGGACTTCAGGAAGATGACGATCGACGCCATGACGACGACACCGATGGCGAGCGCCACGAGGAAGAGCAGCACCTGGCTGACGCTGCCCATGATCGGGAGCACCCAGATGCCGCCGTGCGGGGCCCGGATACCGACGCTGAAGGCCATGGCCAGCGCCCCGGTGACAGCCGAACCGACGACCGAGGAGGCCATGATGCGGATCGGGTCAGCAGCCGCGAACGGGATCGCGCCCTCGGAGATGAACGACGCACCGAGCAGCCAGGCCGCCTTGCCGTTCTCACGCTCGGGCTCGGAGAACAGGCCCGGCCGCACGGTGGTGGCCAGGGCCATGGCGAGCGGGGCGACCATGCCTGCGGCCATGACCGCCGCCATGATCTTCAGCTCGGGAGAGTCGGCCGCGGCACCCGCACCGGCGAGGCCCGCGGTGGCGAAGGCGTAGGCCACCTTGTTGACCGGACCACCGAGGTCGAAGCCCATCATCGCGCCGAGGATCGCGCCGAGCAGGATGGCGCTGGTGCCGCTGAGGCCCGAGAGCGCGTCGCTGAGGGCCTCGGTGAGGGCGACGATCGGGCGACCGAGCAGGGTGATGAACAGGCCTGCCGTGATGAGCGTCGAGAGCAGCGGGATGACGACGACGGGCATGATCCCGCGCACGCCCTTGTGGACCTTCCAGCCGGAGATCCAGCGGGCGACGAGACCGCCGACGATGCCGGTGACGAGGCCGCCGAGGAAGCCGGCCCCCATGGTCGCCGCGATCGAGCCGCCGACGATGCCGGGCACGAGACCGGGTCGGTCCGCGATGGCGAAGGCGATGAAGCCCGACAGGATCGGCACGAGGAACCCGAACGCCGCGGCGCCGATGACGAACAGCAGCGCAGCCCAGGAGGTGCCGCTGAAGACGTTGAAGTTCTGGGTGATGTTGAACTCGCCCTCGGCCGTCAGGCCGTACTTGACGATCTCGATCGCGCCCTGCTCGCCGATCGCGAGCTGGGCGAGCATGAAGCCCAGGGCGATGAGGATGCCGCCGGCTGCGACGAACGGGATCATGTAGGACACACCGGTCATCAGCCACTGGCGGACCCTCGTGCCGAGGCCGGCCTCCGAGTCGACCTTGCTGGCGAGCCCGCCACCTCCACCGGATGCCGCGGGGCCGGCTGCCGCTGCAGCGGCGGCCAGGCTGGGGTCGGCCTTCCACTGCTCGGCCAGGGCGACGGCCTGCGCGACGAGCGCGGGGCCGTCGGAGATGCCCTTCTTGACCCCGACGTCGATGGTCGGCTTGCCGGCGAAGCGGCCGGCGTCCTTGACGGGGAGGTCGTGGGCGAAGATCACGGCGTCGGCGGCGGCGATCTCGGCCGCGGACAGCGGGGTGGACCCGGCGGAACCCTGGGTCTCGACCTTCATCGTGTGGCCCGCGGCCTTCGCGGCGTTCTCCAGACCCTCGGCCGCCATGTACGTGTGGGCGATACCAGTCGGGCACGAGGTGACCCCGACGAGGTTCATCGATCGGGGGGCGTCCTCGACGACAGCGGCAGCCGGGGCGGCAGCGGCGGGCGGGGCAGCGGCATCCGAGCTCGTGGCGGCGGCCGTGGCCGCGGGAGCGGAGGCGGCCGTCGCGGCGGCGACCTCGGCTGCGCCGGTTCCCTGGGGCGCGCTGTCGAGGGAGACCTCGGCCTCGACGATGCGGACCACCTCGGCCTCGGTCGTCGCGGCGGCCAGAGCGGCCTTGAAGTCCTTCTTCATCAGCGCCCGGGCGAGCTTGGGCAGCATCTGCATGTGGGCGTCACCGCCGCCGGCCGGCGCCGCGATGAGGAAGACGAGGGTGGCCGGGCCGTCCTTGGCACCCCAGTCGATGCCGTCGGTGCTGCGGCCGAACACGAGCGAGGGCTCGGTGATCGCCTCGCTGCGGGCGTGCGGGATGCCGATGCCACCGGGCAGGCCGGTCGCCATCTTGCTCTCGCGCTCGCGGACGTCCGCGAGGAAGGTGTCGATGTCGGTGCACCGGCCGCTGGTCACGAGCTGCTGAGCGAGCAGCGTCGTGGCCTCGTGACGGTCGGCACCGGTCAGGTCGAGGACGACCTGGTCTTCGGTGATGAGGGCCATGGGGTTCCTTTCGGGTCAGCGAAGGACGAGCGAGGGGTCGGGGCTGTGCGTGACCTCGGCGTGGATGCCGACGAGGTCGCTCGGGGTGGGGACTCGGCTGCCGGGGAGGGTGACGGCGGCAGAACCCCACGTGACGGCGGTGGCGAGGGCGTCGGCGGGGCGCATGCCCGTCGACAAGCCGTGGAGCAGGCCGGCGAGCATGCAGTCGCCGGCGCCCACGGTGGACAGGGGGGCCGTGATGGCGGCGCCCGCGTGGACGGCCTCGTCGGCGGTCACGAGGAGGGCACCGTCGCTGCCGAGGCTGACGGCGACGACCTCGATGCCGTCGGCAACGAGGTCCCGGGCGGCGGCGCGGACGTCGCCGAGGGTCGGCAGGTCGTGACCCACGAGTTCGGCGAGCTCCTCGTGGTTGGGCTTGATGAGGTTCGGGCGAGCGGCGACCGCGAGCGGCATCGGGGCGCCCGAGGAGTCGACGGCGACCCGGATGCCGCGTTCACGCACCCGCGTGACAAGGTCGGCATAGAACGTGGTCGGCGCACCAGGCGGGAGGCTGCCGCACGCGACGACCCAGGAGGCGCCGTCCGCGGCATCCAGCGTCGCCGTAAGGAGGGCGTCGACCTCGGCGGGCGAGAGCTGCGGGCCGGGCTCGTTGAGCTTGGTCGTCGTGCCGTCGGGCTCGAGGACGCTGATGTTCATCCGCAGGCTCCCCGAGACGGGAACGCTGCGGCGCGCGACGCCGGCGGTGTCGAGCAGCTCGTCCATGAGGTGGCCCTCGGGGCCGCCGGAGGGCAGGACCGCGATGGTGGCCGTGCCCTGGGCCGCGAGCGCGCGGCTGACGTTGACGCCCTTGCCGCCCGGGTCGATGCGGCTGGAGGTCGCGCGGTGGACCTCGCCGCGCAGGAGGGCATCGATGACGATGGCGCGGTCGATGCTCGGGTTGGGCGTGAGGGTGACGATCATCGGGACACCGCCCCGCGCTCGTCCGAGCGGTGGTGACACTGCGCTACGTCCATCGGACTCCTTCGTCCACCGGGTGGCCCGCGTTGGGCCGTTGGGAGTATCCAACCACTACCGCGACGCCCATGTAAAGAGATTCGGGCATCCGTTTATGTTGTTTTGCTTCCGAATGTCCGTTTTCTTGGGTGTCGCCGGGCGGCGCAGCACGGACAGCTGCGGAAGCACCGTGGACCCGTCGGGATGTGGCCCGCACCCAGCGTGGCAGCGATCTGCCCTCACTGCATGTCTGGAGACACGCCGTCTGAGGGCTGGACCTCCCGCTCGGCACGCTCGGCCTCGACCCGCCCGAGGATCCACGTCGCGACGGACGCGGTGACAGCTCCGACGACCCCGATGCCGACGACCATGAGCACGACGGCGACGACCCTGCCTTCGCCGCTCACGGGGTAGTGGTCGCCGTAGCCGACCGTCGTGACCGTCGTGCAGGCCCACCACAGCGCGTCGCCGAAGGTCGTGATGTTGGCCTCGGGGGCGTCGCGTTCGGCGTCGAGCACGGCCAGGGCCCCCAGACCGACGGCCAGGCCGGCGGCGCCCCCGACGTAGACCAGGACCCGTCCGGCCAGGTTGGCGATGCGGAGCGATCCAGGATGCGCACCAGGGCCAGCAGTCGCAGCAGCCGCAGCGGTCGAAGGAGGGGCAGCGCGACGAGGGCGACGTCGTACCAGTGGCTGAGGGCGTACCTCGCCCGGTCCTCAGCGAGGACGAGGCGGATGAGCAGGTCGACGGCGAAGGCGCCCCACACCGTCCACGACACCGCGTTGAGGACCGTGCGGGCGTCGGGGTCAAGGCGTGGGTCGAGCACCGGCCACGCGTAGGCGACGAGGAAGGCCAGCGCCAGCAGGATGAGCGGCACCTCGGCGCGAGCACGGCAGGGTTCGACAGCGCAGACTTATCATTGAACAGTCAACGATGTAGTCGTAACGTGGCTGGATGAGGACCTCACGAGTGCTGCTGACCACGGCCCTGGCCGCCGCTTTCGCCGTGGCCCCGACAGGTTCGGCCTCGGCCACCCCCTTCCCCGACACCCTGGCACTGCCGAACTGGTGGCTCCCCGAGGGCATCGCCACCGGCGCCGGGACGTCGATCTACTCGGGATCGCGCGCTGACGGCTCGGTGTGGAAGGGCGACCTGCGCACGGGTGAGGGCCAGGTGCTGGTCGACGTCGACGGCCGGGTGGCCGTCGGGATCAAGGTCGATCGCGGGCTGCTGTTCGTCTCCGGTGGAGCGACGGGAGACGCCTATGTGTACGACGCCGACTCCGGTGCCGAGGTCGCGGCGTTCGACCTCACGGACGGCCCCGCCTTCATCAACGACGTCACCGTCACGCGGGACGCGGCGTGGTTCACCAACTCGCAGGCGGCCGAGCTCTACCGGGTCGCGCTGGGCGCCGGGGGTGTTCCGACCGGCACCGTCCAGACGATCGCCCTGGCCGGGGACTGGCAGCAGGTGGCCGGCTTCAACGCCAACGGGATCGCGGCCACGCCCGACGGACAGACCCTGCTCGTCATCAACAGCGCGACCGGCATCCTGTACGCCGTCGACGCCGCGACCGGCGAGGCGACCGCGGTCGATGCCGGCGGGGCGCTCCTGACCCAGGGCGACGGCATCCTGCTCCAGGGCACGACGCTGTGGGTCGTGCGCAACCGGTCCAACGAGGTCGTCGAGCTGCGGATGGCCTCCGACTGGCACGCCGCGACCCCGGTGCGAACCATCACCGACCCCGACGTCGACGTGCCGACGACGGTCGCGCTTCAGGGGTCGCGGCTGTATGCCGTCAACGCCCGCTTCACCACTGCCGCCACCCCCGACACCGAGTACGACATCGTCCTCGTCGACGGCCGGTAGGTCCGGCCGGGCTGAGGGTCGCCCGGGCCTTCCACACCACCGGACGCCACCGGAACCCGTGGGCACGCGCCGACGTTGTCACCGCAACCCCTACCCCGACGGCGAAAGACCATGAACCCCCACCCTCCACCTCGACACCCCGATCGGTCCTCTCTGGTGACGCCGTGAACGGGCTGTGGCTGAACCTCGGCCTCGTGGGGGTGCTCGTGCTGGTCAACGCCGCCTTCTCGGGCAGCGAGATGGCCCTGGTCTCCCTGCGCGAGAGCCAACTGGCCCAGCTCGAACGTGATGGCACCGCGCGGGGCAAACGCCTCGTCGCCCTCGCCCGCGACCCGAACCGCTTCCTGGCCACCATCCAGATCGGCATCACGCTTGCCGGGTTCCTGGCGTCCGCGGCCGCCGCGGTGTCCCTGGCCGCGCCACTCGTGCCCTACCTGTCCGTGCTGGGCGGTGCGGCCGAGGCCGTCGCCATCGCCCTCGTCACGGCGGTCCTCACCGTGGTCACGCTCGTGCTCGGTGAGCTGGCGCCCAAACGCATCGCCATGCAGCGCGCCCTGCCGTGGGCCATGATCGCCGTCGGCCCCATCGACGTGCTGTCCCGGGTCACCAGCCCCTTGGTGAGGATGCTGAGCGCGGCGAGCAACCTCGTGGTCCGCCTCGCCGGGGTGAGCCCGGACGCCGCGGAGGCGGAGATGACGCGTGAGGAACTCCAGCACCTGGTCTCCAGCCAGCAGACGCTCCACGAGGAGCAGCGAGAGATCCTCAGCGGCGCCCTGGACCTCGACACCCGGCTGCTGCGCGAGGTGATGGTGCCGAGGCGCTCGGTCTTCACGCTCGGCGCAGACCTCGCGATCAGCCAGGTGCTGGACGAGCTGGCCGCGGCCGGGCACTCGCGGGCGCCGGTCACTCGCCGTGGTCACCTCGACGACGTCGTCGGGGTCGTGCACTGGTCGAACGTCCACCATGGCGGTGATGACGGCCCGACGGCATCGTCACGCTGGAGGACCTGCTCGAGGAGGTCGTCGGCGAGATCTACGACGAGACCGACCGCGACCTGTTTGCCGCCAGGCACCTCGAGGACGGCGGGGTCGTCCTGCCCGGCGGGTTCCCCCTGCACGACCTGCCCGACGTCGGGATCGACCTGCCCCCCGCGCACCGGGACTACACGACGGTCAACGGCCTCGTCATGGATGCGCTGGGACAGGTCCCTCGCCGGGCGGGCGACACCGTCACGGTCGACGGCTGGCAGATCGAGGTGCTCGAGGTCGCCGGTCACGTCGCGGGCAGGGTCGCCTTCCGCCGCACCCAGCAGCCGCGGCACTCGGACTCGGCCGAATGATCGGGGATGCCGTCCGCGTCCGTGCGCGGGCGGCATCCGGTCACGTCGCGGCGATGGTGCCCGTGGCCAGCAGCCCCACGAGAACGGCCGCGAGCGCGAGCCGGTAGACGACGAAGATCGTGAAGGTGTGGTTCGCGACGTACCTGAGCAGCCAGGCGATGACGCCGTAGCCGATGAAGAACGCGATCCCCGTCGCGAGCAGGGTCGGACCCCACGCCGCGGTGGAGTCGTCACCGATGTCCTTGAGCTTGTAGAGCCCGGAGGCCATGACCGCGGGCACCGCGAGCAGGAAGGCGTAGCGCGCGGCGACCTCACGGCGGTAGCCCATGAAGAGCCCACCGGAGATCGTGGCGCCCGAGCGTGAGACCCCGGGAATGAGGGCCAGTGCCTGCCAGAAGCCCAGCGAGATCGCGTGCTTCCACGTCAGCTGCTCGATGGTGCGCTCGTTCTTGGCGACCCGGTCGGCCACGGCCAGCACGATGGCGACCCCGGCGAGCATGGCCGCCGTGATCCACAGGTTGCGCAGCCCGCTGTCGATGGCGTCCTCGAACAGCAGCCCCAGCAGGGCGATCGGGAGCGAGCCGACGATGACCATCCAGCCCATCCGCACGTCGGGATCGCTCTGCGGCACCTTGCCCACGAGGGCCAGGCTCCAGCGGGAGATGATCCGCCAGATGTCCTTGGCGAAGTAGACGATGACCGCCGACTCGGTGCCGATCTGGGTGACCGCCGTGAAGGCCGCCCCCGGGTCACGCCCGTCGAAGAACAGCTGCCCGACGATCAGCAGGTGGGCGCTCGAGGAGATGGGGAGGAACTCGGTCAGGCCCTGCACGACCCCCAGGACAATTGCTTCGAACCAGGTCACACGCCCCATCGTGACACAGCGAACCTCATGGGCTCGGATGCCGTCCGGTGGCGACGACTGCTGCCGGTATTCGAGGGGTCGAGGCATGCCGAGGATCCTGAATCCTCGTCGGCGTTTCTCGACCCCTCGACCCGTCCCTCGGTCGCGTGGTTCCGCTCCCCGGGTAGGAGCCGCGCATCCGGCTGCTCCCCGGGTAGGAGCCGCGGCACAACGCGCCGGACACATTCGAGACGAAGGGCGACGGCGAAGCCTGGCTGGCGGCCGAGCGTCGTCTCCTCGCCGCTGACGACTGGCTACCGCCCGGGCAGCGTCGCCGCCAGGGTCTGACGTTCGAGGCCTACGCGGGTCACTGGCTCGAGGCGCGAGAACTGAAGCCGAGCACGCGAGCCCTGTACCGCGGCATCCTTCGCCGCGAACTGCTCCCCGAGTTCGGGCAGACATCCGTGACGCGGATCGGTGCTGCCGACGTGCGCGCCTGGTGCGCCACGCTCGACCCAGGACGCAAGACGCGCCGAGCCCACGCCTACTCGCTGCTGCGGGCCATCCTCGACACCGCCGTCACCGAGGAGGTCATCCCGTCCAACCCGTGCACGATTCGCGGGGCAGGGCAGACGAAGCGGGCGCGACGAATTGAGCCGGCGACCCTCGACGAGCTGGCCGCCCTCGTGGCTGCGATGCCCGAACGGCTGCGCCTCATGCCCTTGCTCGCCGCATGGTGCGGTCTGCGATTCGGGGAGGTGAGCGAGTTACGCCGCCGAGACCTCGACCTCGAGCGGGGTCGGCTGGCCGTGGCCCGTGGTGTGGTGCGTGTCGACGGGACGGACGTCGTGGGAACGCCGAAGTCCGCCGCGGGGGTGCGAGTCGTCGCCATCCCGCCCCACCTCGTGCCGGTCATCACTGCGCACCTGGCCGAGCACGTCGGGCCCGGGCGTGAGGCCCTGCTGTTCCCTCACAGCGCCGCAGAGCCCACACGCCACATGACGCACGCGCGCCACTACGGCCGGTTCCACATGCCGGCGCGCGAGGCGGCGGGCCTTCCCGACCTGAGGTTTCACGACCTGCGCCACACCGGGGCCACCCTCGCAGCCCAGACCGGCGCGACGCTGGCCGAGCTCATGGGCAGGCTGGGGCACTCGACCCCCGGCGCCGCACTGCGCTACCAGCACGCCGCCCAGGGCCGAGACGCCGAGATTGCACGGCTGCTGTCCGTCATGGCCGAGCCGCCGAAACGTCGAAAGGGCAAGGGCCGCCGGGGCGCCGGCTGACCCCGCGAGACGCGGTCCCGACGCAGCTGGCCCAGCAGTCGCGGGCACGGCATGGACGTGACCCGATGCGCGACCAGAGTGAGACGTTCTCCTCTTCGACGATGCCAACCACTCCCCGGCGCGGCAGAGCGGGTGGAAGAAGCATCGTCAACTAGCGGTTGACCCCTCGTGCGTTGTCAGCCTAGGGTTGACGGGGTGAGGGTGACGGACTCAGCGTTCAAGCACGGCATCGCCGAAGCCGACATCCTGCACGCGTACACCAATGCCGTGCGACTCGTGGAGGTCGAGCAGTACGGCGAGGACCGGCTCATCGTCATTGGGCCGGACCGGGCAGGCAACTGGTTGGAGCTGGTGGCCATGCCCGCCGACGAGGCCGATCGGATCATCCACGCCGACCGTCTCCGACCGAAGTTCTTTGAATTCCTGAAGTGAGGTGATCTGACATGGCAACCACGAACATCAACGAGGTCGAGGACATGCTCGACAATCTCGACCCCTCGACGGTCAAGGCCCGCGATGCGGTGCACTTCCGGCGGATCATCGCGGCCCAACACGGTGTGGCCCGCGCCGATCGCGAGCTGCATGACGCGGTCCGCGCTGCGCGTGAGGCCGGGGACTCCTGGGTGACGATTGGAATGGCTCTGGGTGTCACCAAGCAGGCGGCTCAGAAGCGCTTCGGACACTGACGGCCCCACGCACTGAAGCGCCGACAGGGGTCTGGCCCGACAAGATGGTCACAGCACCGTCCGCGGCAGATGAGGAAGGCGGCTATGCATGATCAGGCGTGGTAGATGTCGCCGCGGTGGCCGATGGCAAGGACAGTCACCGTTCGGGCCTGGTCGTCGATGCGGTACAGGATGCGATAGGTGCCTCGTCGCGCGCTGTGCCGGTCTGCCAGTGGTGGGCGGAGCCGTTTCCCGACGCGGTGCGGGTTCTCGAGCAACGGGCCGGTGATGAACTCGAACGCGGCGGCGGCAACGGCTTCGGGAAGGTCTTCGGTCAGGTGCCGGCGAGCCGATGAGACGATCTGCAGTTGATGGCGCGGATCGTTCACGCCGAGGTCCGGCGTGAACGCATCGCCGCCTCAAGGTCTTCCTGGGTCTCGACCCGGCCAGCGGCCAGGTCGGCCTCGGCGGCAGCAAGTTGCATCATGAGGTCCTGATCGCCCAGGACTGCGATGGTCTCTTCGAGCATGGCCAGGTCATCTGGGGAGAGCAGGACGGCTGAGGGCTGCCCGTGCACGGTGACGGTGACCCGTTCGTGGTGCTTGCTGACTCGGCTGACGACGTCGGACAGGTGTGCCTTGGCGTCGGCCAGTGAAATGCTCGTCATAGTCACAACTATGACCAGAATGTAGCTTGGTGTCCAGCGGTACAACCCTCGCTGGTTGCGGCATCAGCGGACGCCTCTTGCACGTCGGCAGCAGTCGGCCGAAACTGCACGATGAGTGCACTATGATGCACTTGTGGACGAACAGGCAGCGGCTCTCGCATCGGTGATCGGGTCCCGGGTTCGCGCGGAGCGACACGGCAAGGGGTGGACCCTGGACCATCTGGCTGGTTCCGCAGGCGTGAGCCGTCGGGCCGTCGTGAACGTCGAGCAGGGGGTGGCCAACCCCAGCGTCGGGACGTTGCTGCGCATCAGTGATGCGTTGGGCGTGGGACTGCCGGCTCTGGTGAGCCCTGCGGAACCGTTGTCGGTGCCGGTGACGCGCGCCGGCGACGGGGCAGTGCTGTGGAGCGGGGAGCATGGTGGCCGTGGGGTTCTGGTCGCCGGCACGGAACCGCCGGACGTGGCCGAGCTGTGGGATTGGACGATGTCCGCCGGCGAGCGGCACGACAGCGTGGCGCACGCAGCAGGAACCCAGGAGCTC
>Ga0208939_1001602_pt1 | contig 16797 bp, 13 predicted proteins | sample AD_STIC12_MetaG_FD_184437 | JGI IMG/M metagenome (GOLD analysis project Ga0208939, IMG submission 184437) | Active sludge microbial communities of municipal wastewater-treating anaerobic digesters from USA - AD_STIC12_MetaG (SPAdes) (version 2) | ecosystem: Engineered > Bioreactor > Anaerobic >...
GCGGATGACGACGTCGACCTCGTTCCGGCCGGCCTTGACGGCCTCGGCCTCGATCTTCGAGGCCAGGAGGCCTTTCTCGTAGAGCAGATCGGTGATGGTGTCCTTGATGCGCTGGATCCGGTGGGGGCTGTAGTAGGAATAGGGCAGGATGGCCTGGTCCTTCTCCTTCAGCTTGTTGACGATGTCGTTCTCCTTGACCTTCTTCCCCGTCTTGTAGGTGACGGCCCGGACGACCGGGTTCTCCTGGAGCGTGATCCGGACGATGCGGCCCCGGGTCCCGGGCAGCTCCTCGAACTTGATGTCGGCGAAGAAGCCCGTCGACCAGAGGACCCGGAAGTCCCTCCGCAGCTGGTCGGGATTGTAGAGGTCGCCCTCGCGGACCGACAGGTAGTAGAGGACGGTCTCGGGCGTCACCCGGTCGTTGCCGACGATCTCGATCTTCTCGACGATCTCCTGGGCGGCCAGAAGACCGGGCAGAGCCAGGAGGAGGAAAAGGAGAAGGGGTTTTTTCATCTCGGATATGCCCTTACATATACCATATCGGGCCGGGGCGGTCAAAACGCCGGGGCCGGGCCGGCCTTCGCCTGACACACGGTTCAACTCCCGGGCGGGGCCAGGCGTTTCATCGTCCCGGCGGCCATCTCGTAGACCCGGTCGCAGAAGCGGGCGATCTTCTCGTTGTGGGTGACCAGGATCGAGGACAGGCCCTTCCTCTCGTGGAGGTCGAGGACGAGGCGGAGGACCCTCTCCCCCGTCCGCCAGTCGAGGTTGCCGGTCGGCTCGTCGGCCAGGAGGAGCCGGGGCGCGCCGACCAGGGCCCGGGCGATGGCCACCCGCTGCTGCTCGCCCCCTGAGAGCTGGCTCGGGCGGGAGGGGGCCTTGTCCTCGAGGCCGACCTCGGCCAAGAGGCCCCGGGCCCGGGCGAAGGCCTCGCGCTTGCCGAGGCCCGCGATGAGCAAGGGGAAGCCGACGTTCTCGAGGGCGGTGAACTCCGGGAGGAGGTGGAAGACCTGGAAGACGAAGCCGACCTTGCGGTTGCGGACCGCGGCCACGTCCCGGTCGCCGCCGGCGAAGAGGTCCCGGCCCTCGATGAGGACGCGCCCCTCGGTCGGCCGGTCGAGCCCGCCGAGGAGGTTGAGCAGGGTCGTCTTGCCGACCCCCGAGGCGCCCATCACGGCCACGAGCTCGCCGCGCCCGAGCTCGAAGTCGAGGCCCTCGAAGACGCGGAGCTCGCCCTTCGGCAGGGGGTAGGTCTTGCCCAGGCTCTCGGCGACGAGGACGCGGTCACTCATATTTCAGGGCCACCACGGGATCGATCCTGGCCGCCCGGCGGGCCGGGAACAGCGTCGAGACGAGGCTGATGAGGAGCGTCACGCCGACGATGAGGGCCAGGTCGCGCGGCCTCGTCCGGAAGGGGACGTGGGAGATCTGGTAGATGTCGACCGGGATCTTGATGAGCTCGAACGTGTTGGCCAGGACGCACCAGCCGAGGCCGAGGGCCGTCCCGAGGGCCGTCCCGATGACCCCGATGAGCGCCCCCTGGAAGAAGAAGATCCGGTTGACCATCCGCGGCGTCGCGCCCATGGCCATGAGGGTGCCGATGTCCCGGGTCTTCTCCATGACCATGAGGATGAGCGTGGCGATGATGTTCAGGGCGGCCACGATGACGATCAGCGTGATCGTCAGGAACATGATCGTCTTCTCCAGCTTCAGGGCCGAGAAGAGGGACTTGTTGAGCTCCATCCAGGTCGTGATGTAGACGGCGGCCGGCAGGACGGCCTTGATCCGCTCGCCGACCGCGGGCGCGGCGAAGATGTCGGCCAGCTTGACCTGGATGTAGCTGGCCCGCCCCTCCAGGCCGAAGAGCCTCTGGGCGACGCCGATGGCCGCGAGGGCGGTCGAGTTGTCGAACTCGTAGAGCCCCGTGCTGAAGATCCCGGCCACCTGGAAGCGCTTCCGCTTGGGCAGGGGCCCCAGCGGGGAGAGGGTCGAGGACGCCGTGACGACGTCGACGACATCCCCGACCTGGGCGCCGATCCGGAGGGACAGCTCGCGGCCGAGCAGGAGCCCCTCGCGGGCCCCGCCGGCCTCGGGGACGGTCCCGGCCTCGAGGTTCCGGAGCCAGGGGGCGCCCGGCCGCTCCTTGTCGAAATCGAGGCCCTTGACCAGGGCCCCGGAGCTCTCGCCGACGCCGGTGATGAGGACCGTGCCGTAGACGACCGGCGAGGCCGATTCGACGCCCGGGAGACTCCGGATCCTCTCGGCCAGGCCCTCGTAGCCGGCCAGGCCCTGGCCGCCGAGGTCGGAAACCATGACGTGCGAGGTCGCGCCCAGGATCTTGTCCTGGACATCCCCCTGGAAGCCGGTGATCAGGGCGATGGCGATGACCAGGGCCGCGACGCCGATGGCGATGCCGGCGGCGGAGATGGTCGTGATGACCGAGATGAAGGCCTGCTTCCGCCGCGCGGTCAGGTAGCGTCGGGCGACGAAGAGCTCGAAGGTCATGGCCTCATCTCGGCCTCAGGAGGGGGAAGAGGATGACCTCCCGGATGGACCGCCGGTTGGCCAGGATCATCGTCAGTCGGTCGATGCCGATGCCCTCCCCGCCCGTCGGCGGCAGGCCGTACTCGAGGGCCTCGACGTAGTCCAGGTCGATGGGGTGGGACTCCTCGTCGCCCCGCTTCCTGGCCTCGGCCTGCTCCTCGAAGATGGCCCTCTGCTCGACCGGGTCGGTCAGCTCGGAGAAGGCGTTGGCCACCTCCATCCCGGCGACCAGGAGCTCGAACCGCTCGGCCTCCTCGGGGTCGTCCCGGGACGTCTTGGCCAGCGGCGAGATCTCCCGGGGCGGGCGGGTGACGAAGGTCGGCTGGACGATCTTGTCCTTGACGAAGCGGTCGAAGATGACGTCCAGGGCCCGGCCGTAGGTCAGCGGCTTCTTGTCCGGGGCCAGGCCCTCGGCGAAGGCGACGAGGCCCGGCCGGTCGGCGAACCGGTCCGGCGCCAGGCCGCTGTGCTCGACGCAGGCGTCGAGGAACCTCAGCCGCCGGTAGGGGCGCTTGAAGGAGACGACGTGGTCGCCGAACGGGACCTCCTCGCCGCCGCGGAGGGCGACGGCCATCCCGGTCAGCAGCTCCTCGGTCAGCTCCATCATGTCGTGGTAGTCCTTGTAGGCCTCGTAGAACTCGAGCATGGTGAACTCGGGGTTGTGCTGGGCGTCGAGGCCCTCGTTGCGGAACGAGCGGTTGATCTCGTAGACCTTGTCGAGGCCGCCGACGACGAGCCTCTTGAGGTAGAGCTCCGGGGCGATCCGCAGGAAGAGATCCATGTCGAGGGCGTTGTGGTGGGTCTTGAACGGGCGGGCCAGCGCGCCGCCGGGGATGGGGTGCATCATCGGCGTCTCGACCTCGACGTAGCCACAGGCGTCGAAGAAGCGCCGGATGTGGGCGACGACGGCGCTGCGAAGCCGGAAGACCTCGCCGACCTCCGGGTTCATGATCAGGTCGAGGTAGCGCTGGCGGTAGCGGAGCTCGACGTCCTGGAGGCCGTGCCACTTCTCCGGCAGGGGGTGGAGGCACTTGGCCAGGAAGGTGACCGTTTCGCAGAGGACCGTCAGCTCGCCCGTGCGGGTCTTGAAGAGCGGGCCGGCCACCGCGACGATGTCGCCGAGGTCGAACAGGCCGAAGCGCTCATAGGCCTCCGGCCCGGCCTTGTCCTCGCGGATGTAGGCCTGGAGCCTGGCCCGGCCGTCGGAGATGTGGAAGAAGGTCGCCCGGCCCATCTTGCGGATGGACAGGATGCGGCCCCGGACGACGGCCCGGGGGGCCTCGGCCTCGAGCTCGGCGGCCGGACGGCCGGCGAAGGCGTCGACGGCCGCCTTGACGGAGTGGGTGCCGGCCGCGGTGAAGGGGAAGACCGCCACGCCGGCGGCCGCGAGGCGGGCCAGCTTGTCGCGGCGGGCGACGTCCTGGTCGAGCTCGGCGGTCTCGTTCTTGGGGCTCATGGTCACCTTCTCAGGAGGGCTCTGCGGCGGGAGGGGCGGACTTGGCCGCGGCGAGCTTCCGGACGACGGCGTCGAGGACGCCGTTGACGAAATCGGCCGACCCCTCGCCGCTGTAGCGCTTGGCGATCTCGATGGCCTCGTCCATGACGATGGCCGGGGCGAGGGCCGGCTCGTAGAGGAGTTCGGCCGCGGCGATCCTCAGGATGTTCCGGTCGACGACGGCCATCCGGGCCAGGCGCCAGTTGGTCGAGGCCGACTGGATGGTCCGGTCGATGGCCGGGCCGTGCTCGAGGATGCGCTCGACGATCCAGGCGCCGTACTCCCGCACGCCCGGCGCCGCCTTCTGGGCCTCCCAGTAGGCCCGGGCCACGGCCCGGGGGTCGCCGGCGTGGAACTCCAGCTGGAACAGGATCTGGAGGGCGCATTCCCTCGCCTTGCGGCGTTTTCCCATGGTCCCGGCCCGCGGGCCGCTCAGCGGAGGCCCGCCTCCTTGATCACGCTCAGGGTCTCGACGAGCGAGAAGGCGGCGTCGTAGCCCTTGTTGCCGGCCTTCGTCCCGGCCCGCTCGATGCCCTGCTCGACCGTGTCGACGGTCAGGATGCCGAAGGAGACCGGGACGCCGTCCTCCATGGCGATCTGGGCCAGCCCCTTGGTCACCTCGGCGCTGAGGTAGTCGAAGTGCGGCGTGTCGCCGCGGATGAGGGCGCCGACGCAGAGGATGCCGTCGGCGGCCTTGGCCTCGGCGATCTTCTTGGCCAGGAGGGGCACCTCGAACGCGCCGGGGACCTTGTAGACGGTCAGGTCGGCCTCGAGGGCGCCCATCTTCTGGAGCGCCTCCAAGGCCCCCTCGAGCAGCCGTTCCGAGATGAAGCTGTTGAAGCGGCTGACGACGATCGCGATCTTGAGCCCCTTGGCCTGGAGCTTGCCTTGATGGACTTTCATGGTCTCACGCCTCCGACGCGGTGGACTTCCCGGGGACACCGGAGCGGCCTTATTCTATCAGATGTCCGCCCGCAATTCACCCCTGGCCGCGCCGTCCCCGGCCCGCCCCCCGGCGCCCCCCGGCGGTCTTGAGGCCGGGCGGGCGTTGTGATAGGTTGGGGACGAGGAGTCGGCCCATGAGAACCAAGACCGGATTCCCCGAGCTCGCCCCGGACAAGCTGCGCTGGACGTGCCCGCCGGACCTCATCCCCTTCGGCTCGAGCGCCGAGGCCCGGCCCTGCGAGGAGATCATCGGCCAGGAGCGGGCCCTGAGGGCCATCCAGACGGGGCTCGACATCAAGAGCCTGGGCTACAACATCTTCATCACCGGCATGGTCGGCACCGGCCGGACGACCACGATCAAGCAGCTGCTCGACCAGCTCGAGAAGGCCGACAAGACCCCCGACGACATCCTCTACGTCAACAACTTCAAGTACCCCGACGAACCCGTCCTGATCATGCTCCCGGCCGGGCGGGGCAAGGCCTTCGGAGAGGCCATGACCAAGCTCATCGCCGCGCTGAAGAGCGACATCCCCCAGCTCCTGAAGAGCCCCTACTACACCGAGCGGCGGGACGGCATCGTCGAGGCCCAGCAGAAGAAACAGCGGGACCTCCTCCAGGGCTTCGAGGAGCGGGTCGCCGCGCAGGGCTTCTCCGTCATCCAGGTCCAGATGGGCCTGTTCAGCCGGCCCGACCTCATCCCCGTCCTCGAGGGCCAGCCCATCCCCTTCGCCAAGATCGAGGGCCTGGTCAAGGAGAAGAAGGTCCCCAAGGAGACGCTCGAGGCCCTGCGGGCGAAGTACGAGGAGCTGACCTCCAAGCTCGAGGCCGTCTTCGAGCGCCTCAAGGAGATCGACGAGGAGACGCGGACGCTCCTCCGGGGCTGGGACGAGGAGTCCATCACGCCGGTCATCAAGGGCGCCATCGACGGCATCCGCGAGGCCTTCGGCTTCCCCAAGATCGGGGCCTACCTCGACGAGGTCGAGCGGGCCCTGGTCAAGTCGCTCGACGCCTTCAAGAACCACAAGAAGGACGAGAAGGAGCCCCCGGACGACTTCCTCGAATACAGGGTCAACCTCCTCGTCGACAACTCCGACCAGAAGGGCGCGCCCGTGGTCATGGAGACCAACCCGAACTACGTCAACCTCTTCGGCTCCATCGAGTCGACCATGACCCGGGTCGGCCTCGGCCAGACCGATTTCACCATGATCAAGGCCGGCTCGTTCCTGAAGGCCAACGGGGGCTACCTCGTGCTCAACGCCCTCGACGCCCTGGTCGAGCCGGGCGTCTGGACGACCCTCAAGCGGACCCTCCGCAACCAGGTCTTCGAGATCCAGAACTTCCTCCAGGTGTACCTCTTCTCGAGCGCCCGGCTCAAGCCGGAGCCGGTCAAGGCCGACGTCAAGGTCGTCATGATCGGCGACTCGTACGTCTACAACCTCCTCTATTTCATGGACGAGGACTTCAAGAAGATCTTCAAGATCAAGGCCGAGTTCGACTCGGAGATGGCCAAGGACGACAAGTCCTTCGCCGACTACGTGCGCTTCGTCAAGAAGATCTGCGACGAGGACGGCCTGATGCCGCTCGACAAGGACGGCCTCGGCGCCCTGATCGAGTACTCGACCCGCATCGCCGGCCGGCAGAAGAAGCTGTCGACGCGGTTCCACGTCATCGCCGACGTCGTCCGCGAATCGAGCTACTGGGCCCGCAAGGCCGGGCGGACGTCCGTCGGCCGCGAGGACGTCGAGAAGGCCGTCCGCGAGCGCTTCGAGCGGGTCTCGCTCGTCGAGGACAAGATCCAGGAGATGATCGAGGAGGGCACGATCCTCATCGACACCGAGGGCGCGGTCGTCGGGCAGGTCAACGGCCTGTCGGTCTACGACATGGGCCAGTTCAGGTTCGGCAAGCCGGCCCGCATCACGGCCCGGACGGCCATGGGCCGGGCCGGGGTCATCAACATCGAGAGGGAGGCCGACCTGAGCGGCCCGACCCACAACAAGGGCGTCCTCATCCTCGGCGGCTACCTGCGCGGGAAATACGCCGCCAAGCGGCCGCTGTCGCTGACCGCCTCCCTGGCCTTCGAGCAGTCCTACGGCGGCGTCGACGGCGACAGCGCCTCGTCGACCGAGGTCTACGCCCTCCTGTCGAGCCTCTCGGGCCTCCCCCTGCGCCAGGACCTGGCCGTCACAGGGTCGCTCAACCAGAGGGGCGAGGTCCAGCCGATCGGCGGCGTCAACGAGAAGATCGAGGGCTTCTTCGACGTCTGCCGGGCCAAGGGGCTGAGCGGGACCCAGGGCGTCCTCATCCCCTGCCAGAACGTCCGGAACCTCATGCTCCGCGCCGACGTCGTGGACGCGGTCAAGGCCGGGTCATTCCACATCTACCCCGTCCGGACGATCGACGAGGGCATCGAGATCCTGACCGGCGTCGAGGCGGGCGAGGCGGACGAGAACGGCGGATATCCCGAAGGCACGGTCCACGGCCTGGTCGACCGCGAGCTCCAGCGGCTGGCCAAGGGGCTCAAGGCCTTCGGCGGCCCCGAAGAGAAGGGCGAAGGCCCGGCCGACAGGCCGGACAAGGCGAAGTAGCCGGCTTGTCCGGCGCCTCCCTCCCCACGGCCGCGCTCGGGAAGCGCCGAGGCCGATCCCCTCGCCGCCTCGAGAGGGAGAGTCGGGTGCGGTTAGGGGACGCGTCCCTTTGGCGCGTGTCCCCTTTCTTTTGGCCGGGGTCCGGGCCCGGGGCTCTTGGCGACGAGCTTCCGGAGATCCCCGGCCTCCTTCTTATTGAGATAACGCCACTCCCCCGTCTTCAGGCCCTCGAGGGTGAGCCCGGCGAAATTCACCCGCTTCAGGTGCTTCACCGGGAAGCCGACGGCCTCGAGGAGCTTGCGGATCTCCCGCTTGCGGCCTTCGGCGATCCCGACCTCCAGCAGGGCCCAGCGGCGGCCGCGCTTGAGGACCCGGACGCGGGCCGGGGACGTGCGGCGTCCTTCGAGGAAGATGCCGCCGCGGACCCTGTCCAGGTCGCCGTCCTCCGGTTCGCCCTCGACCCGGGCCTCGTAGGTCTTCCCGACCCCGTAGCGCGGATGGGTCAGCCCGAGGGCCAGGTCGCCGTCGTTCGTCAAGAGAAGCGCCCCTTCCGTGTCGATGTCGAGCCGTCCGACCGGGTAGACCCGGACCGGCAGCCGCCCGATGAGCTCCATGACCGTCGGCCGCCCGAACGGGTCCTTGACGCTGACGACCCGCCCGGCGGGCTTGTTCATGAGGATGTAGACCGGCCGCTCCTCGGCGCCCCTCACGGGCTTGCCGTCGACGGCGACCCTGTCGCGCTCCGGATCTATCTTCTCTCCGAGTTCCATGACGACCCGCCCGTTGACGGCGACCCGCCCTTCGGCGATCTTGCGGTCGGCCTCCCGCCGCGAGCACACCCCGGCGTGCGCCAGGTACTTGTTGAGCCTCGTCTCCGCCGACATGCGGGCCGATTATCCGGCCGCCTTCCCTGCATGTCAAGAAGCTGTCCACGGGTGTCCACGGGTTCGGCTCCGGCTCGAGGGCCGGAGGAAGCGGACCGCCGAAGAAGGCACGGAGCGGTTCCCCGAGGCCCCTCCGCGGCCGGGCCTGAACCTAACCCCGGGAGTTCCGTATCAATGGAGTAGAATAGACGGGTACGACCATGGCCGCGCTGAACGTCACCGAATCGCTGACGATGGCCTTCGCCTCGCTCCGGGCCAACAAGCTCCGCACCTTCCTGACCCTGCTCGGCATCATCATCGGCGTCCTGACCATCATCGCCGTCGTCTCGGTCATCCAGGGCCTGAACAACTACGTCTACACCAAGATGGCCTTCTACGGGGCCCACGACTTCTCGGTCCAGAAGTTCTCCATGATCGGGACGTCCCTCAAGGACTTCCGCGAGCAGATGAAGCGCAAGGACATCACCCTGGCCGAGCGCGACATCATCCGGGCCCACTGCCCGTCGTGCGAGCTCGTCGGGGCCAGCGTCTCGACCAGCCAGACGGTCAAGTCCGGCAGCCGGTCGCTCAAGGACACCGACGTCCTCGGCGTGACCTACCTCGACCACGAGATCGGCGCCGTCCTCGAGCTCAGCGGCGGCCGGCACCTGCAGAGCACGGACGAGTCCAATTCCCGCGCCGTCTGCGTCATCGGCGCCGACGTCGCCGAGAAGGTCTTCGCCGGCCTCGACCCCGTCGGCCGCTGGCTCAAGGTCGGCGCCCGCGACTTCCAGGTCGTCGGCGTGGGCCGGGCCAAGGGCAAGATCCTCGGCTTCAGCCAGGACAACTACATCCGCATCCCCATCACGACCTTCATGAAGGCCTACGGCTCGCGCCGGTCCGTCAGCGTCAACATCCACACGGTCTCGCAGGAGGCCCTGGCCCGGGCCCAGGAAGAGGTCCGGACCGCGCTCCGGTCCTGGCGGAAACGGTCCTACAACGACCCCGACGACTTCTCCTTCGCCACCTCGGAGACCTTCATCCAGTTCTACAAGACGGCCACGCAGGGCGTCTACTTCGCCATGATCGCCGTCTCGTCGATCGCCCTGCTCGTCGGCGGCATCGTCATCATGAACATCATGTTCGTCTCCGTGTCCGAGCGGAAGAAGGAGATCGGCATCCGCATGGCCGTCGGGGCCCGGCGCCGCGACATCCTCTGGCAGTTCCTCATCGAGTCGGCGGTCATCTCCGGCATCGGCGGCTTCATCGGCATCGTCCTCGGCTTCCTCGTCGCCAAGGCCGTGTCCGCGGCGACATCGGTGCCCTCGAGCGTCGAGCCGGCCTCGGTCGCCCTGGCCATGGCCATGTCCTGGTCGATCGGCCTGTTCTTCGGCATCTACCCGGCCAACCGGGCGGCCAGGCTCGACCCGGTCGAGGCCCTGAGGTCGGAGCTGTGAGCCTGCGGCTCCAGATCTTCCGCGAGGTCTTCCGCATGGCGGTCGACTCGCTGCGGTCGCACAAGCTCCGTTCCTTCCTGACCGTGCTCGGCATCGTCATCGGGGTCATGACCGTCATCGGCATGGTCTCGGTCATCCAGGGCCTGAACAAGAGCTTCCTCGGCGAGCTCCGATCGGTCGGCTCGGACATGATCATCATCCAGAAATACGAGGCCGTCCAGGTGGGCCAGCGCACGGAGGAGGAGCGGACGCGCAAGGACCTGACCTTCGATGACGCCAAGGCCATCGAGGAGGACGCGCCGCTCGTCCGGGCCGTGGCCGTCAACATCTACGTCAGCCCCTTCGAAGCGACCGAGGTCAAGTACCTCGGGGCCAAGAGCGATACGGCCCTGGTCCTCGGCATGAACGAGAAGTGGCCGGCCGTCATGAGCCTCTACCTGCCCCGGCTGGGCCGGTTCATCACCGAGGCCGAGGTGGCGCGCTCGGCCCGCGTCTGCGTCCTGGGCTCGGAGCTGGCCGACGCGCTCTTCCCGGCGACCAACCCGGTCGGCAAGGAGATCCGGGTCGGCGCGGAGGCCTTCACCGTCGTCGGCGTCCTGAACAAGCGCGGCCAGATGTTCGGCCAGAGCCGCGACAACTTCGTCGGTCTGCCCATCACCGCGCTGATGAAATACTTCGGCTACGAGAAGGACGGCCTGGAGATCATCGCCGTCCCGCGCCGGTCCGAGGACCTCCGGGAGGCGGTCGAGCAGGTCCGCGGCGTCCTGCGCCAGCGGCGCAAGGTCCCCTTCGGCAAGCCCGACGATTTCACGATCATGACCCAGGACTCCATGATCGACCTCTACAACCAGCTGACCGGGGCGGCCTACCTGGTCATGGTCGTCATCTCCTCGATCGGCCTCCTCGTCGGCGGCATCGGGGTCATGAACATCATGCTCGTCTCGGTCAAGGAGAGGACCCGCGAGATCGGCATCCGCAAGGCCATCGGCGCCCGGTCCGGCGACATCCTCAGGCAGTTCCTCATCGAGGCCGTGTTCCTCACCGGCGCGGGCGGCCTCCTCGGCGTCCTCGCCGGCTTCGGCATCGCTCTCGTCGTCAAGGCCGCCACTCCTCTCCCGGCCGCAGTCTCCTGGTGGTCGGTCGTTCTCGGGCTGGGGGTGTCGGCGGCCATCGGCCTGTTCTTCGGCCTCGTCCCGGCCCGGAAGGCCGCGCGGATGGACCCGATCGTCTCCCTCCGCTACGAGTAGCCCCCCTCGCGGCGGCCCTTAGGCCCCCTTCTCCCGCTCCTCCCGGTAGCGGCAGTGGATCGTCTCCCAGAGCTCGGTCCCTGGGATGTTCAGCTTCTTCGGGTCGAAGCAGATGAATTTCCCGGACCGCCTCTGCTCCTCGTAGTCCTTGAGGGTGGCCAGGCCGACCTTGGTCAGGAGCAGGATGGCGATGATGTTGAGCCAGGCCATCAGGCCGACGCCGATGTCGCCGAGGCCCCAGGCCAGCTGGGTGGTCCGGATCGCGCCGTAGAAGGTCATGACCAGCATGAAGACGCGGGCCACCTGGATCATGGGCACGCTCTTCTTCTTGAAGAGATAGGCCACGTTGGACTCGGTGTAGAAGGCGTAGGCCATGAGCGTCGTGAAGGCGAAGAAGAACAGGGCGACGGCCACGAAGTGCCCGCCGAAGCCCCGGAGAAGGGTGTTGATGCCGGCCTGCGTCCAGACCGGGCTGGCCTCGACGCCGGGCAGGTTGTTGACGATGTAGCCGCCCTTGCCGTCGGCGACGTTGTAGGTCCCGGTGAGCAGGATCATGAAGCCCGTCGCGCTGCAGACGAAGAGCGTGTCGACGTAGACCGAGAAGGCCTGGACGAGGCCCTGCTGGGCCGGGTGGGCCACCTCGGCCGCGGCCGCGGCCTGGGCGCCCGTTCCCTGGCCGGCCTCGTTGGAGAAGATGCCCCGCTTGACGCCCCAGGCGATGGCCGAGCCGACGATGCCGCCGAAGGCGGCGTTCAGCCCGAGCGCCGACGAGACGACCAGGGCGAACATGCCCGGCAGCCTCTTGATGTCGAGGATGATGACGATGATCGCCATCAGGACGTAGCCGACGGCCATGAAGGGCACGAGCAGCTCGGCCGCCTTGCCGATGCGCTTGACGCCGCCGAAGATGATCAGGCCCAGCAGGGCCGTCACGGCGATCCCCGTAACGGCCGGCGTCATCGGCTTGTAGACGTTGTGGAAGGCCACGGCGATGCTGTTGGCCTGGATGCCCGGCAGGAGGATGCCGCAGGACAGGATGGTGATGACGGCGAAGACGACGGCGTACCACTTCTGGCCGAGTCCCTTCTCGATGTAGTAGGACGGGCCGCCGCGGTAGACGCCGCCGATCTCCTCCTTCCAGACCTGGGCCAGGGCCGACTCGATGTAGGCGGACCCCGCGCCGAGGAAGGCGATCATCCACATCCAGAACAGGGCCCCCGGACCGCCGACGCTGATGGCCGTGGCGACGCCGGCGATGTTGCCCGTGCCGACCCGGCCGCCGAGGGCCATGGCGAAGCCCTGGAACGAGGACACGCCCCGCTTCGAGGATTGGCCCTTGAACAGCTGGCCGACCATGTCCTTGATCAGCCGGACCTGGAGGAAACGGGTGCGGATGGAGAAGTAGATGCCCGCCCCCAGGCACAGGATGACGAGGGGCGCGCTCCAAACGTAGCCGGAGATCTTGTCGACGAGAGCTTGAAGTTCCACTAAGTCCTCCTTGTTGTGATGAGGGCGCGTTTCACGCGTTCGCCTCGAGCCAGGCGGCGGCGGCCGCGACGGCCTCCCGCAGCCGGTCCTTCTCTGCGACGACGAGTTCGACGAGCGACGGCCCGCCGCCGCCCTTGACAGGCGCGACGGCGGCCACGGCCGGGACGGCCTGCCGCAGGTCGGCCCGGACGGACCCCGAGCGGGCGATGACGAGGTGGGCCCGGCCCGCGTCCCGCGCGCCGTAGGCGACGGCGAACTCCCCGCGCCTGACGATCTCGAGGGCCAGGAAGCGCGCCTCCTCGGGCGTTTTGCCTTCGAGGACGCCGGAGATGACGCGGCCGCCGGCCGACTCGGCGATCTCCTTCGCCTCGAACGCGGCCAGCCGCTCCTCGAGCTTGCGGGCCCGCTTCTTCAGGTCCTTGTGCTCGGCCCCGAGCCGGCCGACCTGGGCCGCGACGCCGGAGGCCGGGCACGAGAACGACGCGGCCAGCGCCCTCATCGCCCGGTCCTTCTCCCGGTAGTCCCGCAGGGCCCGCCCGCCGCACGCGAACTCGAAGCGCAGGTTGCCCCGGATCCTCTCGGCCGGCCCGAGCCGGATGAGCCCGATCTCGCCCGTCCGGCGGACGTGGGTCCCGCCGCAGGCGGAGTAGTCGAAGCCGTCGACCTCGACGACGCGCAAGAGCCCCGGCCTCTTCGGCGGCCGCCGCAGGGGGACCTCGCCGATCTTCTCCTCGGGGACGTAATAGGTCTTGACGGCGCGGTCCTCCCAGACGACCGCGTTGGCCCGGTCCTCGACCCGGTCGAGGTCGGCCTCGGCCGCCGCGGGGAGGCCGATCTCGAGCGTCGAGGTCTCGGGCCCGAGGTGGAACGAGCGCGTCCCGCCCTCGAGGACCTCCCAGAACGCCTGGGACAGGACGTGCTGGCCGGTGTGCTGCTGCATGTGGTCGAAGCGGCGGGCCCGGTCGATGCGCCCGAGCGCCCGCCCGCCTTCGAGGGCCCGGTCCAGGACGTGGAGGACCGCGCCGTCCTCGCGCTCGAGGACCGCCAGGACCGCCGCTCCGCCGAGCGTCCCCGCGTCCCACGGCTGGCCGCCCGACTCCGGATAGAAGGCCGTCCGGTCGAGGACGACGGCCGGGCGCCCGTCGTGCTCCGTTCGCTCGACGACCTCGGCGTCGAACTCGGCGAGATAGGCGTCGTCGTGATAGAGCCGCTTCGTCTCTGGCATATCGTCGCTCCTCGGTCCCGGAGGCCGCGGCCGGCGCCCCGAAGCCGTCCGCCGGCCGGCCGGGTCGAGGGCCGAGGATAGTCCGAGCGCGGCCGGGAGTCAACCCCGTTCGCGCGGCCCCGGTCAGAGAACGCGGAAAACGACGAGCTCGAGGAGGGCGAAGGCGAAGACGACGGCCACGGGCCCGGCGAGGACGCGGTAGACGTCCTTCATCTCGGCCTTGAAGTACTCGGCCGTCAGGACCAGGCAGAGGTGGGCCGGCGAGAGGAGGATCCCGGCGAAGCCGCTGACGTAGGCGAAGGTCATCAGGACCATGTCGGGCGCGCCGTGCCCGATGATGGGCACGAGGAGCGGGAAGGAGATGGCCACGAAGGCCTGGTTGACGCCGGTCAGCAGGCCGACGACGAACGGGGCCGCGAACATCAGCGCGTAGGCGGACAGGCCGTGGGGCGGGATGGCCCGGACGACGGCGTCGAGCGCGCCGGAGGTTTCGAGGACCTTCTTGAAGATCATCACCGCGACGATGAGCCAGACGGTCCTCGGCTGGAAGCTCCGGGCGAAGACGCTCCAGCGGGTCTTGCGGTCCTGCCGCGATACGACCTGGGTCAGGACCGACGCGGCGGCCAGGGCCAGGAGCATGTTCAGCCTGAAGGCGAAGATGAGGACGATGGTCAGGAGGATGGGCCAGATGCTGAAGGCCACCCGCCGGACGTCCTCCCACGAGCCCCCGCCGTCCCGCTCCCGGGGCAGGCGCGGCAGCCGCCGGAGGAGGACGGCCATCCCGGCCCCTATGGCGACCAGGCTGAACGGGCCCTGGTAGAGGCTGATCTTCCAGACCGGGACCTCGAAGATGGCCGCGGCCAGGATGATGTTGAGGTAGAGGGGCCACCAGTATTCCCAGACGTGGCGGAACCAGTAGTTGTAAAAGGTCTTCCAGGCCGCGTCGACCTTCCAGCGCCGGGCCGCCTCCTCGACGATGGGCGCGCCCATCATGGCCCCGCCCATCATCGGCAGCAGGCCGATCAGGGCCGAGGGGATGGCCAGGGTGAGGCGGTCGTCCCGGACCAGGTTCTTGAGGGAATCGACCATGGTCCGGAAGGCGCCGCTCGACTGGAGGTGCTCGCCGATATAGAGGACCAGGACGACGACCGCCGCGAGCTGGAGCGTCTCCCAGGAGGTCGCCCCGGCCACGACGGCCAGGCCGAAGGCGCCGGGCCCCATGCCGAACAGGAGGGCCACGAGCGCGGTGTCGAGGAAAAGGACCAGCCCGAGGTCCCACTTGAGGCGGATGAGGACGAGGAGGAGCGCCAGGACGAGGCCGATCTTGGCCAGGACGATCACGTCAGGCGAGCCTCGCGACGCCGGCCGCGGCCAGGACGCGGACGGTCGTCTTGAAGTGGGTCTTGGCCACCTTGGCCAGGATGTCCGGGCCCTTCTCGCGGACGAGCTTCGCCGCCGCGGCCTCGACCCGGTCCGAGGCGCCCTTGGGCAGCTCGACCCCGACTTCCTCCGAGAGGAAGCGGAGGCGGCTCAGGAACTCGGCCCGGGCCAGGATGGAAGCGGCCGCGACCGCGGCGTCCTCCTCGGCCCGGGGCATCTGGGCGAGCTCGATCTCCCGCCCCTTCTTGAGCAAGGCGTTGCGGACGAACCTCTCGTCGCCGAACTGGTCCGTGACCGCCTTCGCCGCCGGGACGCGCTCGAGGACGTTCTCGATGGCCCGGGCGTGGCCCCAGGCGAGCAGGCGGTTGAGGTTGCGGAGCTTCCCCCAGAGCTCGTTGTATTTCTCCGGCCCGATGGCCACCACGGAGTGACAGGGAAAGCCGCGCTTGAGCTCGCGCGCGATCTCCCGGCAGCGGGCGTCGGAGGTCCGCTTCGAGTCCTTGACCCCGAGCTCGCGCAGGACCGCCTCCTGGCCCTCGGGCAGGAAGAAGGCGGCCACGACGAGAGGGCCGAAGAAGTCGCCCTTGCCCGATTCGTCCGAGCCGATGCGGCCGGGCTCGGCCGGGAAAAGGCCGGGCGTCATCGGCCCTTCCGGAAGACGATCCGGCCGTCGAAAACGGTCATGAGGACCTTGGCCCCGCCGATGTCGGCGGGCGGAATGGCGAAGATGTCGCGGTCGAGGAGGACCAGGTCGGCCATCTTGCCCGGCTCGATCGCGCCCTTGACGGCCTCGGCGAACTCGGCGTAAGCCCCGTTCAACGTGTAGGCCCGGACGGCCTCCTCGACGGAGACCTTCTCCCCGGGCGTCCAGCCGTCGGGGTGAGCGCCGTCGAGCGTCCGCCGGGTGGTCGCGGCGTAGATCCCCTGGACGGGGCTCAGGGGCGCGACGGTCCAATCCGAACCGAAGGCCAGGACCGCGCCGGCCCGGCGCAGGGACTCGAAAGCATAGGCCGTCTTCACCCGCTCGGGCCCGATCTTCCTCTCGGCCCAGCGGCCGTCGTCGATGGCGTGGTAGGGCTGCACGGAGGCGATCAGCCCGAGCCCCCCGAACCGGGCGATGTCGGCGGGCCGGAGGTGCTGGGCGTGCTCGACGCGCCAGCGCCGGTCGCGGGGTCCGTTCACGGCGACGGCCTTCTCGTACATGTCCAGGAGGAGGCTCACGGCCCGGTCGCCGATGGCGTGGATGGCCAGCTGCAATCCGGCCCGGTCGGCCTCGAGGATGCGCTTCTCCATGACGCCCTCGGGGAACATCTGGCCGTGAAGGAGCCCCGAAGTCGCGGGATCGTCGGCGTACGGCTCGAAGAAACAGGCCGTGGCCGAGCCGAGCGAGCCGTCCACGAAGCCCTTCAGGCCGGCCAGCTTGAGAGTGGGGCCGCCGAAGGGCGCCTTCATCCTGAGCCGGGCCAGCGTGCCGACCTCGGTGACGGGGATGTAGACGTGGACGCGGGTCGTCAGGCGGCCGCGCCGGGCCAGGTCCTGGAAGACCTCGAAGCTCGACGCGGCCGCCT
>Ga0208939_1001608_pt1 | contig 16734 bp, 12 predicted proteins | sample AD_STIC12_MetaG_FD_184437 | JGI IMG/M metagenome (GOLD analysis project Ga0208939, IMG submission 184437) | Active sludge microbial communities of municipal wastewater-treating anaerobic digesters from USA - AD_STIC12_MetaG (SPAdes) (version 2) | ecosystem: Engineered > Bioreactor > Anaerobic >...
CGGCGAGACCCAGGCCACGAACGCCGCCGCCGCCCGCGCCATCCGCGACATGATCGTCGGCCAGGACCCGCTGGCCATCGACGACCTCCTCCGCAAGATCGGCCCCCTCGTCCACTCCAACCCCAGCGCCGTGGCCGCCTTCGACATGGCCCTCTTCGACATCCTGGGCAAGGCCGCCGGCCTGCCGCTCTTCCGCCTCCTCGGCGGCTCGAAGAGCGTCTTCGAGACCGACATCACGACCGGCATCGACACACTCGAAGCCATGGCCGCCGAGTCCAAGAGATACGCCGACATGGGCTACAAGACCCTCAAGGTCAAGGTCGGGCTCGACCCCGACGAGGACTTCGCCCGCCTCGAGGCCATCCGCCGGGCGGTCGGCCCGAAGACGGCCATCCGCGTCGACGCCAACCAGGGCTGGACCGTGCCCCAGGCGGTCTACGCCCTGCGCAAGATGGAGCCCCTGGCGATCGAGTTCTGCGAGCAGCCCGTCCTCGCCTCGGACCACGCCGGGATGCGGGCCGTCCGGGCGCAGAGCCCCATTTCGATCATGGCCGACGAGTCCCTCTACGGCCCGGCCGATGCGATCACGCTCATCAGGGCCGAGGCCTGCGACACCTTCAACATCAAGCTGATGAAGTCCGGCGGGATACTCAACTCCATCCGCATCGCCCACGTCGCCGGCGCGGCCAACATGCGCTGCATGGTCGGCTGCATGCTCGAGTCGAACCTGGCCCTGACGGCGGCGGCCCACGTCGTCGCCTCGCAGGCCAACATCGTCTACGCCGACCTCGACGGGAACTCGGAGCACGCCGTGGACCCGGTCATCGGCGGGATGACGGTCAGGGCGGGGACGCTGACGCTCCCGGAGACGCCCGGCCTCGGCTGCGACATCGACCCGGCCTTCGTCAAGAAGCTGCAGAAGGTCTGAGCGTTCCGTTGGGCCGGGGGCCCCGGAACGCCGAACAGAGCCGGCCCGCCTCGGGGGGGTGGCCGGCCCACCGGCCCGTTCGAGCTTGAACGGCAGAAGGCCTTGAACCCCTCGCCCTATCGGCAAAACCGGATGTCGATCGGCGCATGGATTTCGCGAGGCGAATCGGCGTATACTTCCGCGGGGCCAGGGGGGCCGGGACGAAGGAGGACGATCATGAGCGACGACCCCCGTTTCAAGGCCAAGAAGGCCGTATCCATCCCCCGGAGCGTGAAATGGGCGCTGGCCCTGTGCGGGCTGGCCCTGGCCGCTCTCCCCCTCGGGGCGGCCGAACAGGCCCCCGGGTTCGAGGGCTGCACGGTCATCGGCGTCGGGCGGCTGGCCTCCGCCGACGGCTCGGTCATGACCTCCCACACCGACTGCTGCAGCGAGTGCCGCATCCAGGTCGTCCCCGGCCGGACCTTCCCCAAGGGGGCCATGGCCCCGGTCCATTGGGGCATGATCTACTTCGGCGCGAGCGACGACCGGCGCGCCCTGCCGCTCGGCGACTTCGGCCGGGTCATCGGCCGGATCCCGCAGGCCGAGCGGACCTTCACCTATTTCCACACCGGCTACTCGCAGATGAACGAGCGCCAGCTGGCCATCGGCGAGAGCACCTGTTCCCAGCGGGCCGAGCTCGACGTCCCCTACATCGAGGGGCTGACCAGGCAGATCATGACCGTCGAGCAGGCCCAGGTCTTCGCCTTGGAGCGCTGCTCCGCGGCCCGCGAGGCCGTGAAGCTCATCGGCGGCCTGGTCGAAAAGTACGGCTTCCTGCCGTCGTGCGGCGGTTCGGAGGCGCTCTGCATCGCCGACCCGAAGGAGCTCTGGGAGATGGAGATCTGCGGCGTCGGCCCGGACTGGACGCCGGAGAGCGGCAAGCCGGGCGCCGTCTGGGCGGCCCGCCGCGTCCCGGACGACCATGTCGTCGTCATCGCCAATCACTTCCGCATCCGCGAGGTCGATCTCCGCGACCCCGGCATGATGGCCTCGTCGAACTACATGAAAGAGGCCGTCGACCGCGGCTGGTACGACCCGAAGGGCGGCCGGCCGTTCATCTGGTCCGAGGTCTATGCGCCGCCCGTCCGGGAGGGCAGCCTCAGCCGGATGTGGCTCATTTACAGCGCGTTGGCGCCGTCGCTCAAGCCCTGGCCGGCCCGGGCCATGACCGCGCCGGCCGGGCCCGGGACCCTTTACTCGCAGGGCATGGAAGGCGAGGCCTTCTATCCCTTCTCCGTCAAGCCGGAAAAGAAGGTCTCGGTCCGCGACATCGTCGCCTTCCAGCGCTCGACCTTCGAGGACACGGTCTACGACATGACGCTCGACCCGGCCTGGTTCGTCCCGGCCGGCGGCCGGGCCGTGAAGAGCCCGCTGGCCTCGCCCTTCATCGGCGGCGAGTGGGAGCGGGTCCTGCGCATCCGCCATCACCGGACGATCGCCGGGCCGTCCTACGGCATGGTCGCCCAGCTCCGGTCCTGGCTCCCGGACGCCGTCGGCGGCGTCTACTGGTTCTACGTGGACAACCCCTACGTCAGCGCCTACGTCCCGGTCTACGCCGGCGCGACCGACGTCTCGCCGTTCTACAAGACCTACGATTTCGCGGAGTACAGCGAGGACTCGGCCCGCTGGGCCGTGGACTTCGTGGAGAAGCTCATGCTCCTCCGCTGGCAGGACGCGGTCAAAGACCTGCGGGAGGCGCGCGACCCGCTCGAGAACGGCTTCTTCGAGGCCCAGGCCTCCGTCGACGCCGAGGTCTTGGAGATCCTCGGGTCGGGGCGGCCGGAGGCCCGGGCCGAGGCGGCCCAATACCTGACGGGTCTAACCGTGTCCCGGATGGAGGAGGTCGTCCGGCTTTTCCGTGACCTCCGCAAGAAGCTCCTGACCAAGTACTCCGGCGACATCGGCTGAGCGCCGAGAGCGGAAGGAGCAGGGAGGCGCGCGATGGACAAGAAGGTCGGCTGGGGCGTCCTCGGGTGCGCCGGGATCGCCGAGAAGGCCTTCATCCCGGCCGTCAACGCTTCGCGGAACGGCTTCCTCGCGGCCATCGCGGCCCGCGACGAGGCCAAGGCCCGGGCCTGGGCCGTTCGCTACGACATCCGCGCCGCCCTCCGGACCTACCGGGACGTCGTCGACGACCAGACGGTCGACGCCGTCTACATCCCGCTCGCGAACCACCTCCACGCCGAATGGGCCGTCCGGGCCCTCGACGCCGGCAAGCACGTCCTCTGCGAGAAGCCCCTGGCCCTGGACGCCGCCGAGGCCGGGGCGATGATCGCCGCGGCCGGGAGAAACCGCGTCCTGCTCATGGAAGGCTTTATGTACAAGTTCCATCCGCAGATCGCCAAGGCGCTCGAGATCGTCGGCCAGGGCCGGCTTGGCGCCGTCCGGGCCGTCCACTCCGCCTTCACCTTCCGGTTCGAGCGCGACGGCGGGAACTACCGCTGGTCCCCGGCCATGGGCGGCGGGGCCCTCTACGACGTCGGCTGCTACACGGTCAGCGCCGCCCGCCTCGTTTTCGGCGCCGAGCCCGTCGCGGCCTTCGCCGCCGCCCGCCTCGACCCGGCGACCGGCATCGACATGACCGCGGCCGCCGTCCTCGAGTTCCCCGGCGGGCGCTTCGCCCACTGCGAGTCGAGCTTCGAGGAGCATTTCCAGAGCCGCCTCCTGGCCGTCGGGACCGAGGGGACGCTCCAGCTCGACCGGGCCTTCTCGGCCAAGGGCTTCGATGTCGCCCTGGCCGTCGTCCGCGGCGACCGGCGGGAGGCCGTGCGCGTCCCCAGGGCCGACATGTTCCGGCTCATGGCCGAGCACTTCGCCGACGCCGTCCTCGGCCGGGAGCCCCTGCGCGTCCCGCCCGCCGACGCCCTCGGCAACGCCCGGGCCCTCGACGCCTGCTTCGAGTCCGCCCGCCGGGGCTGCCGGGTCATCGTCCCCGGGACAGCCTCACCCGGATGAGCTCGAGCGGTCACCGGCGTCTCGCCGGCTTCGTCTTCGAGCGAGAGACCCGGCCTTCTTCTCCGTGTCCCCGGGCGGAGCGGACGCGTTTGTTATATAATGTCCCCATGACCGCATCGGCCAAGTTTTTTCAGAAGGGCGGCGTCGTCCACTCCTGCGAGACCGGCGACGCCCCCGCCTTCCTCCGCCAAGTTCTCAACGCCGCCGCGAGCGCCGAGCTGGCCCGGCTGCGCGCGAGGTGGGCATGATCAAGACGCGGCTCGCGGCCGTTCTTCCGCTGGCGGCGGCCTTCGCCCTCGCGGCCCCGGCCGCGGCCGTCCCGCCCCGCGTCCAGAAAGCCGCCCCGGCCAAGCTCCCCGACGCGTACAAGAAATGGCTCGACGACGACGTCGCCTACATCATCGCCCCGACGGAACGCGACGTCTTCCTGAAGCTCCGGACGGACCGGGAGCGGGACCTCTTCATCGAGGCCTTCTGGAAACAGCGCGACCCGTCGCCCGGGAGCGGGGAGAACGAGTTCAAGACCGAGCACTTCCGGCGCGTCGCCCACGCCGACCGCTACTTCGGGCGCGACGCCCCGCGGCCCGGACGCAAGACCGACCGCGGCCGCATCTACATCATCCTGGGCGAGCCGAACGACATCCAGAGGTTCGAGGGCAAGTCGTCGGTCTACGACACGGAGGTCTGGTTCTACCAGGGCAAGACGGACGCCGGGCTGCCGGCCGGCTTCAACGTCGTCTTCTTCCGCGAGAACGGCCACGGCGAATACAAGCTCTACAGCCCGATCGGCAACGGCCCCCAGGCCCTGCTGCCCGGCTGGCTCGGCGGCGCCGACTACGGGGCGGCCTACGAGAAGCTCAATGAGGTCGAGCCCTCGCTGGCCTCCGTCTCGCTCAACCTCGTCCCCGGCGAGTCCTCCGGCGCCTGGGGCCGGCCGTCGCTGTCGTCGGACCTCCTCATCCAGCGCATCGAGTCCGCGCCGGCCCGTTCCGTCGAGGCCCTCTACGCCCGGAAGTTCCTGGAGTACAAGGACATCGTCGAGGTCGAGTACACGGCCAACTACCTCGCGAGCGACAGCCTCATCAGGGTCTTCCGCGACCCTTCGGGGCTCTCTTTCGTCCATTACGCGGTCGAGCCCCGCCGCCTGTCCGTCAACGAATACGAGGGCAAGTACTACACGACCCTGAAGGTCAACGGGCGGGTCACCACGCCGGACGGCCGGCCCGTCCATCAGTTCGACAAGACCGTGGCCCTGAGCCTGACGGCGGAGGAGATGCGGGCGGCCAGCCACGCCCCGTTCGACTTCCAGGACCTCTTCCCCCTCGTCGGCGGGGATTACAACTTGTCGGTGCTCGTCAAGAACGAGGCCTCCAAGGAGTTCACCTCGGTCGAGCAGGGCCTGCGCGTGCCTCCCGGCGGGGCCGTGGCCCTGACCCAGCCCCTTCTCGGCTACCGGGCCGTCCGTCTCGAGCCGGACCGGCGCCGGATGAAGGCCTTCCGCGTCGGCCCCTACCAGATCCATTGCCAGCCCGGCCGGACGTTCGCCCGGCAGGAGACGCTCGTCGTCGCCTTCCAGCTCAGCGGCCTGACCGGCGAGGCCGCCGCGGCCGGCGAGGTCCGCGTCGACGTCCTCAAGGAGGGGCAGGCCGTCCGCTCGGTCCGCCGCAAGCCGTCCGAGTGCCCCGACCTGCCGGACGTCGTCGAGGAGTTCCCCCTGGCCGAGCTCGCGCCCGCCCACTACGCCGTCCGGGTCTCCTTCGCGAGCGGCGGCGCCGAGGTCGTGGCCGCCGAGGAGGAGTTCGACCTGAGCTTCGCCGACGCCATCCCGCGTCCGTGGACCTCGTCGCGGATCCTGGCCGACACCTCCGACCCGGTCTACGCGGAGATGACGGGCGCCCAGCTCTTCAACCTCGGCCGCTACGCTGAGGCGCGGGTCTTCCTGGAGCGGGCCTTCGAGAAAAAGCCGGACTCCGAGGACGCGGCCGGGAGCCTGGCCCGGGCCTATCTCGCCCTCGGCGACGCGGCCGCGGCCGCGCGGACCCTCGAGCCGTTCCTCGGCGCCGAAAGGGCCGCGAAATACGAGACCTTCGTCCTGGCCGCCGAGGGCTTCAAGCGGGAGGGCCGGCTCGAGCGGGCCGTCGAGGCCCTCGACCGGGCCGTCTCCCGCTACGGCGTCAACGCCGCCCTGCTCAACGCGCTCGGGGAGTGCCACCAGGGCCTGGGCAGGACCAAGGAGGCGTTGGCCGCCTTCCAGCGCTCTCTCGAGCTCAGCCCGGACCAGCCGGCCGTCCGGAAAAGGGTCGAGGAGCTGAAGGCCAAGCGGTCGGGCTAATCCCCGGCGGCGCCCTCGGCGCCGGCCGGGAGGGCCCCCTCCCGGGCATAGACGACTCCGACCTGCTTCTGCATCGTCCGGACCTCGTCCTCGGAGAGGTCCGATTTGACGTCGGCCGTGACGCCCTTGCCGACGAAGAGGCGGGCGTTGAGCTCGTCGACGAGGGCCGTGATGCGGATGTAGACCTTGGCCGGGGCCTGGTCCAGGACGACGGTGACGCGGTCCTCCCGGGCGAGGATGAGGCGGACCTGGGGGAACCTGCCGGCCTTCTTGGCGAAGGCGGCGATCATCCGCTTCTTGCGGTTGCGAAAGTGGCGGTAGACGAACAGGCCGATGAAGGCCGGGACGATCAGGCCGCCCCAGTTGAACCTGACGGCCACGAGCAGCGCGGCCAGGGCGATCGCCCCGGCCAGGACGAGCATGCCCTTGGCGCCGCCCGGGAACGAGAGCTCGAGCCGCTCGGCCCAGCTGCGGAGGCGCTCGGCGGCGGGGACTTGGGCCGCCGTCCCGGTCTCGATGTCGCGCTTCAGCCGCTTCAGGTCGGCGGCCAAGGCGTTGGCGTCGGGGTAGCGGTCGTCGGGGTTCTTGCGCAGGCAGCGGGAGACGACGCGGTGGAGCCCGGCGGGCAGGTCGCGCCGGACGGCCGTCACCGGGCGGGCCTCCTCGTAGGCGATGGCGTGCATCGTGTCGAGGGGCGTATCGCCCTTGAACGGCAGCTCCGAGGTGACCATCTCGTAGAGGACCGTGCCGAGCGAGAAGATGTCGCTGCGGCGGTCGAGCTCCTTGCCCCGGGCCTGCTCGGGGCTCATGTAGCTCAGCGTGCCCAGGACCGCGCCGGGGATGGTGCGGACGCGGCCCTGGGTCAGGGTCCGGTCGAGCCCGGGGACGGGGGCGGCGCCGGGCTCGCCGTCGCCGGGGCCCTCCGGGGCGGCGGGGCCCGGCTCGACGAGCTTGGCCAGGCCGAAATCCAGGAGCTTGGCGTGGCCGTCCCGGGTGACCATGATGTTGTCCGACTTGATGTCGCGGTGGAGGACGCCGGCCTCGTGGGCCTTGGCCAGGCCCTCGGCGACCTGGATGGCGATCTCTATCGCGCCCAGCTGGTCGAGCTCGCCGTCGGCGATGAGCCCGGTGACGGTCCGGCCGTCGACGCACTCCATGGCGATGAAGAGGACGCCGTCGGCCTCGTCGATGTCGTAGACCTGGGCGATGGCCGGGTGGGCGACGGCCGCGGCCGAGCGGGCCTCGAGGAGAAGGCGGTTCTTGCGATCGGGGTCGGCGATCAGGCCGGGCGGCAGGGTCTTGAGGGCGACCGGGCGGTCGAGGCGGGTGTCGCGGGCCCGGTAGACGACGCCCATGCCGCCCTTGCCCAGGCGAGACTCGATCCGGTAATGCTTGAGGGTCTTCCCGACCATGCGGTTTACCATTTCATACCATACGGAGGGACCGGGGTCAAACGTTCCAACGTTCCAAGCGCGAAGCGAGCGGGAAGATCCGGGACATGACCTTGCGTGGGTGCTGGGAATGCCGCGGCGGGCCGCCAGGTTGAAATACGGCAGATTTTGCTATAGAACAATGGCTCGGTTCCCCCCCTCGTGGAGGCTGTCATGAGAAACCCGGCCCGGAAAGCGGCCCTCGCGGCGCTCGCCCTCGCGCTTGTCGCCGGCCTGGCCGGCCCGGCCTGCAAGAAGGAGGCCGCCGCCCCCGGGGAGACGGCCGCGGCGACAGGAGGCCCGAGAATGTCGATCAAGAGAGAGTCCTTCGGGAGTCTGCCCGGCGGCGCGCGCGTCGACATCTACACCCTGACCAACGCCCGCGGGCTCGAGGCCCGCGTCATGACCTACGGCGGGACCCTGGTCTCCCTCAAGGTCCCGGACCGCCGCGGCGTTCTCGCCGACGTCACCCTCGGCTTCGACGCGCTGGCCGGCTATCTCGGCGAGAACCCCTATTTCGGGGCCGTCATCGGCCGCTACGGCAACCGCATCGCCAAGGCCCGGTTCACGATCGACGGCGTCGAATGCCGGCTGGCCGCCAACGACCGCGAGAACAGCCTCCACGGCGGGGTCAAGGGCTTCGACAAGGTGGTCTGGACGGCCGAGGCCATCCCCGTCGCCGACGGCATCGGCCTGCGGCTGGCCTATCTCAGCCGGGACGGGGAGGAGGGCTTCCCCGGGAACCTGGCGGTCAAGGTCGTCTACGCGCTGACCGACGCCGACGAGCTGCGGATCGACTACGAGGCCGTGACGGACAAGAAGACGCCGGTCAACCTGACCAACCACGCCTACTGGAACCTCAGGGGGGAGGGCGACGGCGACGTCCTCGGCCATATCCTCCAGCTCGAGGCCGACGCCGTCACGGCCGTCGATTCCCCGGCGAACCTCATCCCGACCGGCGCGTTCGCGCCGGTGGCCGGGACGCCCTTCGACTTCACGGCGCCGCGCGCGATCGGGGAGCGGATCGCCCGGGTCGAGGGCGGCTACGACCACAACTTCGTCCTGAGGAGCGGCGGCGGCAGGCTGGCCCGGGCAGCGCGGGTCGAGGAGCCGGAGAGCGGCCGGGTCCTGGAGATCTGGACGGACCAGCCGGGGATCCAGCTCTACACCGGGAACTTCCTCGACGGCACGGTCGTCGGCAAGGGCGGCCGGGCCTACGGGAAGCACGCCGGCTTCTGCCTCGAGACCCAGCACTTCCCCGACTCGCCGAACCGGCCGGATTTCCCCTCGACCGTCCTGGAACCGGGGCGGATGTACAGGACGACGACGGTCCACAAGTTCATGGTCAAGTGACCGGACCCGGGACATGTACCCCGGGCACATGTCCCCGTCCTCAGGCGGGCTGCGGGCGTTTTTCCGGTAGGATCTCCAGCCAGTATCCGTCCGGGTCCTCGATGAAGTAGATGCCCATGGATGGGTTCTCGTAGCAGACGACGCCCATCGCCTTGTGCTTGGCGCAGGCCCCGGGATAATCGTCGACCGTGAAGGCCAGGTGGATCTCGTTGTCGCCCAGATCGTAGGGCTCTTTCCGGTCCCGAAGCCAGGTCAGCTCGAGCCGGTGCGGCGTTTTCCCGTCGCCGAGGTAGATCAGGACAAAGCTGCCGTCCTTGGCCTCGTGGCGCTTGACGGCCTCCAGGCCGAGCGCTGCCTCATAGAACGAGAGGCTGCGGTCGAGATCGAGGACGTTGATGTTGTTGTGGGCGAACGTGAATCTCATGTTCCCTCCGTTCAGTCGAGAAGAGGCGTGATGAGGCCCTCGATCGCCGCGGCGACGAGGAGGAGCGGCAGCACCACCAGGACGAACGAGCGGACGATGTCGCGGGCGACGCCGGCCGGCCCCGCCGGTTCCGGAAAGGGGACACATTGAGTGTGTGTCCCCTTTCTTCTTCTCCAGGAGACGACGGCCTTCTTGCCCATCTCGGCCGATAGGTGCAGGCCCAGGCTCGTCGCGTAAAGGACGGCCGTGAGCTCGAAGACGCCGTGGGGCAGGACCTTGGTCAGGAAGAGCCGGGGCACGTCGAGCCCCTGGTGCTTGCCGACCGAGGCCAGAAGGCCGAGGACCCCGCCGTTGAGGAGGGGATCGAAGATGGGCAGGAACAGGAAAGGGACCGCCCCGGCGGCGACCGCGACGGCCGAGGCCCGGGCGTTGTGATAGAACAGGGTCAGGGCCAGCGTCAGAGGCGGGCCTTCGAGGCGGATGTCCTTGAGGGACCTGGCCACGAACTCGAGGGCCTTCGTCTCCCGGCCCGGCTGCAGCAGGAAGAATAAGAACCCGGCGACGAAGCCCAGCCCGAGCGCCCGGGCCGCGTGCTTGAAGTGTTTCCGGTAGCGCCGGCGCCAGGCGTCCCGCTCCTCGAGGTAGAGGCGCTTGACGAAGCCGGGCCTCGGCGCCCGGGAGGAGACGCCGGGCAGGGGGTCGGCCGCCGGGGTTCCCGGCCGATGCTGTTCGTCCATGGGTGTTCGGGGACCATGGCTATTTACAACAAATCAGGGGAAAAAGGTAGGGCCCGGACGAAAAAAGCTTGATTTCCCGTCCTGATATCTGATATATTACGACTCAAATATGGCAGGATCGTCATGGCGCAGGCATCGAAAGGAACGGGCGTGACAGGCCGGGTCTTCGACATCAAGCGCTACTCGATCCACGACGGGCCGGGCATCCGCACGACGGTCTTCCTCAAGGGCTGTTCTCTCGGCTGCCTCTGGTGCCACAACCCCGAGAGCGTCGCCGCCGGGCCCGAGCTCATGCACTGGCCGGGGCGGTGCGCCCGATGCCACGCCTGCATCGCGGCCTGCCCGAAGGGCGCGATCGCCAAGGACGCCGCCGGCGCGGTCTCGATCGACCGCGGGACGTGCGATGTCTGCGGAAAGTGCGCCGAGGCCTGCCTCTGCGACGCCATGCAGGTCGTCGGCCGGGAGATGACGGTCGACGAGGTCATGGACGAGGTCGAGAAGGACCGGATCTTCTACGAGCAGTCGGGCGGCGGGGTGACGCTCTCCGGCGGCGACCCGGCCGTCCAGGCCGCCTTCGCCGAGGCCTTGCTCGACGCCTGCCGCGGGCGCGGCCTCGGGACGGCCGTGGACACGGCCGGCCTGGCCGGGAACGGCGCGCTCGACCGGCTGGCGGCCAAGACCGACCTCCTGCTCTTCGACCTCAAGCTCATGGACGACGCCCGGCACCGGGAGTTCACCGGGGTCTCGAACGCCCCGATCCTCGACAACCTGGAGCGACTGGCCGCGGCCGGCCCCGAGATCTGGGTCCGCATCCCGCTCGTCCGCGGCGTGAACGACGACGACGACAACGTCCGGCGGACCGTCGCCTTTCTCGAACGGCTCGGGACGGTCCGCCGGGTCGGCCTTCTGCCCTATCACGCCGGAGGCCTGGAAAAGGCCGGCCGGATCGGCAGGGGGGCCGATTTCCGGAGGTTCGAGGCCCCGTCCGGGGACAGGCTGGCCGCGATCGAAGCGGCCTTCCGCGCGGCGGGCTTCGAGGTCCGGCGGGGAGGATGACCATGAACGAACGGATCCGGAAGCTGAGACGGCAGACGCTCGAGGCCAAGCCGACGATCAGCGCCGAGCGGGCCCGGCTCCTGACCGAGTTCTACAGGCGCCCGGGAACGCGCGCGCTTTCGGTCCCGATGCAGCGCGCCCTGGCCTTCAAGCACGTCATGGAGAACAAGGCGGTCTGCATCAACGACGGGGAGCTCATCGTCGGCGAGCGCGGCCCCGCCCCCAAGGCGACGCCGACCTACCCCGAGGTCTGCTGCCACTCCCTCCAGGACCTCCGGCGGCTCAACGACCGCAAGAAGACCTCCTTCGCCTCCGACGAGGCGACCCGGCGCGTCTATGCCGAGGAGATCATCCCCTTCTGGCAGGGCCGCTCGCAGCGGGACCTCATCTTCGCCGAGATGACCCGGGAGTGGATCGACGCCTACGAGGCCGGCGTCTTCACCGAGTTCATGGAGCAGCGCGCCCCCGGCCACACCGTCCTCGACGGCAAGATCTACGCCAAGGGCCTCGAGGACTTCAAGAAGGACATCGCCGCGGCCCTCTCCGCCCTCGACTTCATGGCCGACCCCGGGGCCTACGACAAGCAGGAGGAGCTCAAGGCCATGGCCGCCGCCTGCGACGCCGTCATCGCCTTCGGCCGGCGGCACGCGGACAAGGCCCGGGAGCTGGCCGCGGGCGAGAAGGACCCCGCGCGCCGTAAGGAGCTCGAGCGCGTCGCCGAGGTCTGCGACCGGGTCCCGGCCGAGGCCCCGCGCGACTTCTGGGAAGCCCTCCAGATGTACTGGTTCGTCCACCTCGGCGTCATCACCGAGTACAACACCTGGGACTCGTTCAACCCCGGCCGCCTGGACCAGCACCTCTGGCCGTTCTACCGGAAGGGGCTGGCCGACGGCTCGCTGACCGAGGAGTCGGCTCGGGAGCTCCTCCAGGCCTTCTGGATCAAGTTCAACAACCAGCCCGCCCCGCCCAAGGTCGGCGTCACGGCCGAGGAGAGCGGCACCTACACCGACTTCGCCCTGATCAACGTCGGCGGCCTCAAAGAGGACGGCTCCGACGGCGTCAACGAGCTGAGCTACCTCATCCTCGACGTCATCGAGGAGATGCGCATCCTCCAGCCGAGCTCGATGGTCCAGATCAGCGCCAAGGGGCCGGACGCGTTCCTCCTCCGCGCCCTCGAGATCGTCAAGACGGGCTTCGGCCAGCCCTCGATCTTCAACACCGAGGCCATCGTCCAGGAGCTCGTCCGCCAGGGCAAGTCGGTCGCCGACGCCCGCAACGGCGGGGCCAGCGGCTGCGTCGAGACCGGGGCCTTCGGGAAGGAGGCCTACATCCTGACCGGCTACTTCAACCTGCCCAAGGTCTTCGAGATCACCCTGGGAAACGGCGTCGACCCGCGCACGGGGAAGAGGATCGGCCTCGAGACCGGCGACCCGACGGCGTTCGGGACCTTCGACGAGCTGTTCGAGGCCTTCCGCCGGCAGGTCCGCCACTTCGTCGACATCAAGGTCCGCGGCTCGAACGTCATCGAGGCCCTCTACGCCAGGTACCTGCCGGCGCCGTTCCTGTCGGTCCTCATAGACGACTGCGTCAAGGCCGGCAAGGACTACCACGCCGGCGGGGCCCGCTATAACACCAACTACATCCAGGGCGTCGGCATGGGCACCATCACCGACGCCCTCAGCGCCGTCCGCTGGAACGTCTACGACCACAAGCACTTCACGATGGCCGAGCTCCTGGCCGCGCTCGAGGACGACTTCGAGGGCCACGAGGCCCTCCGCCGGCGCCTCCTCAACCGGACGCCCAAGTTCGGCAACGACGACGACTACGCCGACTCGCTGATGAAGCGCGTCTTCGAGGCCTATTTCGAGGCCGTGGACGGCCGGCCGACGCCGCGCGGCGGCGCCTACCGGATCAATCTCCTGCCGACGACGTCCCACATCTACTTCGGCAAGATGACCGGGGCCACGGCCGACGGGCGGCTGGCGGGCGACGCCGTTTCCGAGGGCGTCTCGCCGGTCCAGGGCGCCGACCGCAAGGGCCCGACGGCGGTCATCAAGTCGCTCGGCAAGATGGACCACGTCCGGACGGGCGGGACGCTCCTCAACCAGAAGTTCACGCCCCAGCTCCTGGCCGACGAGACGGGGCTGAGGGGACTCAAGGACCTCGTCCGGTCCTACTTCCGGCTCATGGGCCACCACCTCCAGTTCAACGTCGTCACGGCCGACCTGCTGCGGACGGCCCAGGCGGAGCCGGAGAAGCACCGGGACCTCATCGTCCGGGTGGCCGGCTACAGCGACTACTTCGTCGACTGCTCGACGGAGCTCCAGAACGAAATCATCCGCCGGACCGAGCACCAGGAGCTCTGACGTTCTTGACACCTGTCCGGGGCCGGGATAATCTCATTTTGTGAGGGAGAGGGTTGATTCCGAGCCCGAGGCCGGCGGTTCCATGCCGCAGCCCGGATTGTTCACTCACCAAAAAGGTAACCATAGAAGGCACCTGTCTTATGGCGGGCGAAGAGAGCGGTGAGTACGAGTAGCTGACGATGCGGAGGCGGGGGAGGGGTGCGGTTTCGGTTGGCCGCATTCCCCGCCTGTCCGGCCGAAAACCGGCGGCGGCGGGCCAAAAGCCTCGTGATTTTCCGGCCTATACACCCCCGGGGGGAATGTGGTATAAATGTCCTTCCCGAACGACGCCCGGAGGACACCATGAGCGACAAGAAGAAGGTGCTCATCATCGACGACGACCCGGCCATCTGCGAGTCGGTCAAGGCCATCCTCGACGCCAACGGCTTCGACGCGTCCTTCGCCCTGAGCGGCAAGGAAGGCCTCGAGGCCTTCCGCAAGACGAACCCCGACATCGTCCTCTGCGACATGATGATGGAGGACATCGATTCGGGCGGCCAGGTGACCAAGATCATGAAGACCGAGCGCCCCGGGACGCCCGTCTTCCTCCTGAGCACGATCGGCGACGCCACGGCCGCCAACGTCGGCCTGGCCGAGTACGGCTTCAGCGGCGTCTTCCAGAAGCCCGTCAACTTCGACCTGCTGCTGGCCGTCATCGGCCGTTACGCCAAGGCCTAGCGGCCGGGCCGAGCCTCCCGCCGCCGTCTTGCCGGACGCCTCCGACAGGCCCATGACCGCCACCCTGGCCGAGCTCTTCCGCCGCCGGCCCGACCCGGAGTCCTTCCGCGCGGCCGTCCGGGCCCTGGACGGCGATTTCGCGCTCGGCAGCGCCGACATGATCGCCCTCGGCGAGGCCTACTTCGAGCGCTATCCCGACCGGCTCCGGGAGCGCAACACGGCCGAGGTCCTCATCGGGTACGCCGTGACCCGGGCCGCCCTGGCCGAGAAGGCCGTCCTGGCCGTCCCCGCCCCGCGGCGCGACGCCTACCGGGCCGTGCTCGACGACGTCTCGCGGGCCGGCCCCGTCGTCGCGGCCCTGCTCGAGGCCCACGGCCGGGCCGTCCTCCTGGCCGACCAGGCGGCCCTCAAGGCCGCGCTCGACGGCCTGAAGGCCGTCATCGACGACATCCCCAAGGGCCTGATCAAGGAGCGTTTCGTCGGCGGCATCTCCAATTTCTACAATATCTTATACGTCCTCGGCCTGAAGTTGCGCGAGCCTTTACTTTAGGCCGGGATTTTGGTATCCTGTTTTCTATAGAATTCCCTGCGCGGCTGACGAGCTAAGCTCTCCGTCGAAGCCCCTGATCACCGCCGGGAGAGGGCTGTATCCCGCCGGCCGCGCATCTGTCCGGTCGAGGCCCGCCGGCCGGGAAGATCCGGGCCACCAAGTCTCAGGAGCCAACGGCATGAGCACTCACTCGGGAGTCTGCAACTTCTGCGGCACCGGCTGCGGCCATATCCTCGACGTCGGCGACGCCGCCGTCCGCGGCGTCTTCGCCTCGCCCGGTCATCCCGTCAGCCGGGGACGGCTGTGCGTCCGCGGCTGGCACATCCACGAGCTCCTGGCGGCGCGGGACCGGATCGTCTCGCCGGCCGTCCGGCGCGGCGGAAGGCTCGAGCCCGTCGCCTACGACGAGGCCCTGGCCCACGCCGCCGGGAGGCTGGGCCGCTACTCCGGCGACGAGATCGCCTTCCTGGCCTCGCCCCGGGCCTCCAACGAGGACAACTTCCTCCTGGCCAAGCTGGCCCGGGAGGTCTGCCGCACGCCCCACATCGGCTTGGCCTCCGACCAGGGCCACGGCGACGCCGCCGAGGTCCTCCTCGAGGGCACGGGCTGGCCGGCCATGTCCGGCTCTCTCACCGAGGTCCGCCAGGCCCGGTTCATCCTGGTCGTCGGGGCCGACATCGCCAAGCTCAATCCCATCGTCGGCAGCGAGATCCACATGGCCGCCCGCGGCGGCGCGCGCCTGGTCACCCTGAGCCCGCGGGCGACGCAGATGACCCGCCTGAGCGGCGCCCACCTCTGGACGCGGCCCGGCGCGCTGCGGCACGCCCTGGCCGCCGCGGCCAAGGTCCTGGTCGAGAAGGGCTGGGCCGACGAGGCCTTCGTCCGGGACCGGACCGAGGGCTTCGACGGCTTCGCCCGCGCCCTGGCCGGGCTCGACCTGAACGCCCTGGCGGCGGCCTCGGGCCTGGCCGTCCCCGACATCGAGGAGCTGGCCCGCGGCCTGGCCCAGTCGCCGACGGCCATGGCCTTCTTCACCACCGGCATCGCCGGCCTCGACCGCGACACGGTCGCCTTCCTCCACGGCCTCTTCCTGGCCGCGGGCAAGACGGGCCGGGAAGGCTGCGGCGTCAACCCCGTCCCCGGCATCGCCAACATCGTCGGCAGCTTCGACGTCGGCGCCACGAACCGCTTCCTCCCCGGCCACCGCCGGACCGAAGGCGCGGCCGCCGGCCGCACGCCGCGCGAGCTGCTGGCCGACCCCGCGTCGCCGCTCAAGGCCCTGGTCGTGGCCGACCGGGACGAGGAGATCGTCCGCCACGCGGCCCGGATCAAGGGCCTCGAGTTCCTCCTCTATATAGGCGCCTTCGCCAATCCCTTCGCCGGGCTCGCCCACGTCGTCCTGCCCGCCGCCACCTACGCGGAGACCGACGGGACCTATACCAACGCCGAGCGGCGCATCCAGCTCAACCGCAAGAAGGTCGAGCCGCCCTCCGGCGTCCGCCCGGCCTGGCGCATCTACGCCGACCTGGCGGCGAAGCTCGGCGCCGACTGGGCGGTCGAATCGGCCGAGGGGATCATGGCCGGGATCGCCGCCGCCGTGCCCGCCTACGCCGGCGTCACCTACGCCGGGCTCGGGAAGGCCCACGGCCTGCAGTGGCCCGTGGACGCCGCGCGCCCCGGGGGCACGGTCCGGCTCGACGCGGCGGCCGCGCCGCGCCGGCTCCGCTTCGTCGCCGTCCCGCCCGCCCTCTCGGCCCCCGCGCCGACGCCGGAGTTCCCCTACCTGCTCATGGCCGGCAAGGCCAACTACTTCTGGCACCGCAACAACATCATGAAGAAGACCCAGA
>Ga0208939_1001621_pt1 | contig 16653 bp, 10 predicted proteins | sample AD_STIC12_MetaG_FD_184437 | JGI IMG/M metagenome (GOLD analysis project Ga0208939, IMG submission 184437) | Active sludge microbial communities of municipal wastewater-treating anaerobic digesters from USA - AD_STIC12_MetaG (SPAdes) (version 2) | ecosystem: Engineered > Bioreactor > Anaerobic >...
CGGATTTTCGCGAAGGAGCGGCCGCCACGGTCGCTCTATTTTGCGGCACTCAACGGCCAACGAAGCGGCGTGATGGAGGGTGGACGCGTTTTCGTTCAGGCCTTGAAACAATCGTACCCGGGGGCGTTGCGGCAAAATCTGGAGAGACTGCGTGCCGATCTCAGATTGATCAGCGACCGTAAGCTATCCGGCCGGCTTCCCGCTCATCGCGAGCGAGCGCTGGCACTTGAACGGCGGCTGGGTGATGTGGTCGGGAACGAACTGGCGACAGCACAACGCTACTGGGATGACCTTCAGAACGCACGGGCGGAGTATCTGAAGGGCGGCGCGGTTGCCGAAAAACGCACGGGGGGAGCTCTCTATTATGCCCGGCGCGTGCGTGTCGGGGCTATGGAGGAGGCGGCCGAGAGGTTCAAGCCGGCATTCAGGCGGGCGCTGGATGCATGCGAGCCGCTTATCGCGGATTACGGTCGTTTGCTCGAGGATTTCGTCCGGGAGCTGGAAAATGACCGCGCCCGCCTCAAACCGATCGTGGATGCGGATGAGGGAAAGATCCGAACCTCTGTTGCCGGCAGGCTTGCCGCGGCGCGGATGACGGATATTTCAAAGGCGCTGCAGAAGTTCACCCGGATGAGCCCGGATGACCACACCACGCGACTGGAAAGGCTTCGCAGCGATCTCGCGCTTATTGAACCCATCCTCGGTCGCTACCCGGCACTTCTGATTGACCTGTCGCTTACGAGTAATTCGAACGATATCGGCCTCTTCCACAAGGGGTATTTCTACAACCAGCAGCCGGATCTGGAACTTCAGCGTGATTATGGACCGCTTGGAAAGCGGTTCATGGGGTATGCTACGAACCTCGTGGTGGTAAACGATCTGAACGGGTTGTGGTCGCGCTCTGATGAGCAGATTCGGGCGCTGATTCTGGCAAAAATCGCCGAAATCAGCGCGAAGGCAGAGACCTACCGGAAGGTTGCCGGAATCGCGCTGAGCGACACGGAAGTGAACTACTCGTACGACTGGTACCAGCGGTTTGTCAACGCGACCGCGTGGGCGTGGGGCCTGGTGCTTGCGGGTGTCTGCGGGTGGTTTGCGTACCGCCGGAGACGCGCTGATGAAACGAGCATTATGCCCGCGTGGTGGCAGATCGCCGGCATTGTGGCGGGATTGGGTCTTACCGGGTATGCGCTGATCGCGGGAATGGACTGGAAAAACACGGAGAAGATCCATCATGGCATTGATCAGCTCATCTGGAATCATACGGACCTCCTGATCAACGCGGAGCAGATTCCGCGGGAGGAGAAGACGAAGATTCGTCTGGCGGCGGAGCGGCACAAGCGCTATGTGGAAATGGTGGAGGCCCCGGAGTTTTTCGCAGAGAACATCATCAACGCGGTTCCGGCCACGCTGAACAAATTGCGACAGGATAGCCTCATTATCTCCCAGCAGCTTGTCATGTTCCAGAAGATTGCGCCGTGGCGAACAATTCCCCCGGCCCGACTGACACAGGGGCAGCTGGATACGCTGAACCAGTTTATCGGTTTTCTGGGCCTTCAGGGTGATCGCCGGTTCGTGGACGGGGTAGCCGGCACACCCGGCAAAGCGTGGTGGAATTTCCTTCCCGCGGCGCGGTATTTCACGAGTGAAATTGCGAGTCTGGCGGGGATTCCCGCCATCGCGCTTTCCACGACCGGAGACATTGCGCCGGAACTATCCAGCCTGCGTGATACGTTTGCCCGGGTCAACATTCCCGGTAGCCTTACGCAGATGAAAACCCTGACCGCGATCACAGGTCAGGCACTTCAGGATCCGCTCCTGCCCGATGACATGGTCATGGGGGATTACTTCGCCACGTCTTCGGGTCTCGTGCTGTATGACGACCGGCAGGCTTCCGTGACTGCGGACCAGCCGGTTGACAGCGCGGTCGTGATTGCGGACCGCGGGGGGTATCGCTTCACCACGATCACCAACCGCCGCGGCGCGTTTGAGTTCGTGGGGTTGCCCCTCGACGGGAGGGCTGCCGCGCGTTCCGCCGATCCTCAATGGCTCCATGCGTATAAGACGTCTCCGGATAGCGGGAACGTCCGGTTCGCGATTGACCTTGGCAGCAAGCAGTACGCCTTCGTACCGAGTGTCTCGCAGCTTTCTCAGGACTGGACGGTTGTCGTATTCCCGTGCGCATCGGTGAGCGTGACGGACGTACTCGACCCGCGGTATTTCCAGTTCCTTGCCCGCGGGGATATTTACGAAGCCCGCACGGACTCCAAACCCTGGCATTACTTCTCTCACGTGGCGATGGGAGACAATACCTTTTTCGTCGAGGAGGGCACCAGGGTCAAAATCATCTTTGCCCAGGGGCTTCTGGGCGTGCGGATGATGCTGACGGGAACCCCGGACAGCATACAGATCCCGGAGCACCGCCAGGGACTGGGCTTCAAGGTTGAGCGCGAGGCGCTGCTCACGCACACTGCCTACCAGGCGGCGCGGGACATGTGGCAGTTGAACGAGGGGCGGCTCGTCACGCTTGTCCGCCATGGAATCATAGACGCGGAGACCAGAGCCGTTCACGACTCATCGGCGTACCGGCTCGCGCTGGCAAAGAAAGCGCTGGACGAGAAACGGTACGACACGTATCTCACCGAGGCACGCACCGCCCTTGCACTGGAATCGCGTGTGCTGCCGGACGTACTGGGTATCGCGAACGGCGCGCTGAAGGGCGTGCTGTTCTACATGGCACTGCTGTTGCCGTTCGCGTTCTTCGTGGAACGCCTCATTATCGGGTCCACGGACGTGAAGAAGCAGGCGATCTGGTTCTTCGCCATTTTCATCCTGATGTTCGTGCTTATCCAGCAGGTTCACCCGGCGTTCGACATCACTCTGGCGCCGCCGATGGTGCTCCTCGCATTCACCGTGTTCGCACTCAGTCTGTTTGTCGTTTCGATCATCATCGGCAAATTCACGGCGCAGATGAAGCAGATCAAGAAGGAGCAGCAGGGATATCTTTCGGCGGATGTGGGGCGCGTGAGCGCGATGTTCGCGGCATTTCTGCTTGGCGTTTCTAACATGCGCAAACGCAAGGTGCGGACGACGCTGACCTGCCTCACGCTGATTCTGCTGACGTTCACGGTGCTGTCATTCACCAGTGTGCAGGAGCTCCTGCGGGTGAACAAGGTGCGGTTGAGCTCGCAGAAACCCACGTACAGCGGTGTCCTGATTCGAGACCGATTCTGGAATTTCTGGCCGCGCGAGACGCTCACCTCCATCCGGAACGAATTCGGAAGGGAGAATATCGTGGTGGGCCGTGGATGGAGAGAGGCGCTCATTCAGGGCGCAACGAGCAACCTTTTCACGCTGAGCGCGCCCAACGGCAAGAGCTACACTCTGAGCGGCTTTGTAGGCATGGAGCCTCAGGAGGACGAGGTTACCGGGATTTTCCGAAAGACCGGTGTGGCGGGGCGCTGGTTCCAGCCGGGTGATTTCCGCGTGCTGGTGATACCACAGACGGCTGCGGACGCGCTCGGGATCACACGCGAGCAGGTGACGGGGGACGAGGACACGGCGCCGCAGATCATCATGGATGGCGTGCGGTACGGCGTCATCGGCATTGTTGATGATGAGCTTCTCCGCCAGTTGAAAGACATTGACGGAGAGGAGCTCACTTCCGTCAACTGGGCTCTGGTGGAAACAAAACGGCAGGATAGAATCAGCCAGGTGGTGCAGGCGAAGAAGGCTCCGACCGCTGGCGAGCGGGATTCATTCATCCACCTTGTGCCCGCGCAGTGCATGTTCATGCCGCTGAACCTCCTGCCCGGCGGGCTGGTTTCTGTGGCCATCAAAACCCCGGACAGTAGCACCGCGCTGGGGCTGGTGAACCGGGTGATTCCCAAGTGGGCGCTGGAGATGTACGTCGGCCAGAACGAGGGGACGTTCCTCTACAGCGCCATAGGGCTCACCACCCTCGGCGGCCTGAAGGACGTACTGATTCCGATCCTCATCGCCGCACTGATTGTTTTGAACACGATGCTGGGCGCGGTGTTCGAACGAACGCGGGAGATCGGGATCTTCAGCTCCGTAGGGCTGGCTCCGTCGCACATTGCAATGCTGTTCATGGCGGAAGCGGTGGTGTACGCGGTGCTCGGGGCGATCGCCGGGTACCTGCTCGGGCAGACCGTGGGGCAGGTGATCTACAAGACCGGCCTTCTGGGCGGGGTGACGCTCAACTACTCCTCACTTTCCGCAATCGTCTCCACGCTCATCGTGATGATTACTGTGATTCTGTCCACGATCTATCCGGCGAAGAAGGCGTCCGAAATCAGCGTGCCGGATATCGCGCGCACGTGGAAGCTGCCGGAACCAAACGGAGACGAGTGGTTTTTTGCGCTGCCCTTCACGCTCATGGATGAAGAGCTGGAGGGGGTCAACGCCTTCCTCGCGCATTTCTTTGAATCGCACCGCGATGAGTCGGCGAGCGATTTCTATATCGACCGCGTGGACTTCTGGGCGGACAGCGGCCGGTTCATGCTCGAAACGATGGTATGGCTTGCGCCGTACGATCTCGGCGTAAGCGAGCTTGTCACGCTCATCAGTTCGCCGGTTCCGAACGAAAAGGGTCTCTTCGGGATGAGTTTGCTCGTTACGCGGGAATCGGGCGACGTCCCGTCGTGGAATCGCGTGAACCGCCGGTTCGTCAACTACCTCCGCAAGCAGTTCCTGATCTGGCGTACGCTTACGCCGGCGGAACGGGATATGTTCAACGAGCGGGGGCGCGCGATGTACAGCGTGAACGGCGAGCGGGCTATTTCTCAGAAAACGACGTAAGGCGCGCCGTCTGGTTTGCGGTGTGCGGGAATCAACAGGAAGACGACAGGTAGGCCATGGCTGACGCGGATAACGACCGGGGTTTCTGGAAGAAGCTGACGGGGCGCGGTGGAGCGGAGGGTAATCGTTCCACCCAGGAGGATAAGCTTGCGGCGGAGCGCAAGAAATACGGCATGGATCCCGAGTTGGAGATGGCGCCGTATGAAAGTGGTCTGACCGCCCGCACGCTGATCGGTGCGCTTTTCGTCGCAATCGTGATGATGCCGGCTTCCATTTACCTCGGGCTGGTGGTTGGCACGGGGCTGGGTTCAGCGGCCGAATGGGTTTCCATCATCCTGTTCACGGAGCTCGCCCGACGCAGCTTCATGCCGCTGAAGCGGCAGGAAATCTACATCCTGTTCATCCTTGCCGGCGGGCTGGTGGGCGGGGGCCCGTTCGGGGGCCTGATCTGGAACACCTACCTCCAGTCATCGCAGGAGGCGCTGAGCCTGGGCGTGGCGCAACGCCTTACCACGGAGAACATCTGGTGGGCCGTGCCGCCTGCCGGGTCGGAAGCAGTAGCCCTGCGCACGTTCTGGCACAAAGACTGGCTGCCTATTGTCACGCTGATGGTGTTCACCAGTCTCATCAGCCGCTTCCAGACACTCAGCTCCTACTACTTCCTTTTCCGGCTGACAAGCGATGTCGAGCGTTTGCCCTTCCCATTTGCACCCATCGCCGCGCAGGGAATCACGGCGCTGGCGGAGGGTTCGGAAGGTGAGACGTGGCGCTGGCGGTGGTTCAGCATCGGCTCCATGATCGGCCTCGTATGGGGCGCGATTTACGTTGGCGTACCCACGGTAACTGCGGGCATCTTCGGTACGGCGATTGAAATCCTCCCCATTCCCTTCGTGGATTTCACCAGGGAAATCGGCAATGTGATGCCGGGTTCGCTTCTCGGGTTCAACACCGACCTCGGCGGTATCATGTGGGGATTCGTCGTGCCGTTTCCGATCATCTGCGGGCAGGTAATCAGCGCGTTTCTGAGCTCATTCGTGCTTCCTCCTTTCCTCGTGGAAGCGGGTATCCTCAAAAGCTGGCGGCCCGGCTTGGGCGTGGTGCAGGCGTCGGTTCTCAACAACCTCGACCTGTGGACCTCGGTTTCCCTCGGCGTCGGCCTGCCGATCATGTTCCTGGGGGTATACGAGTCCACCAAGGTACTGATGAAACAACGGGACAGTCGCGGCGCCGGAACGTTTGCTCCTCCGCCGGGGCGGGGCGACCTTCCCCTGTGGCTTGCGGCGGCGATCTGGTTCGTAACGAGCGCCTTCTTCGTTGGCCTCGCACACTGGCTTGTGCCGCTATTCCCGGTGTGGATCTACATTCTGTTCGCGTTCGTCTACACGCCGTTCATCAGCTACATCGGCGCGCGTATGATCGGGCACGCCGGGACACACGTGGCGTTTCCCCCGATTACGCAGGCGGCGTTCATCCTTTCCGGGTACAAGGGTATCGCCGTCTGGTGGGTGGGTTCTCAGGCGAACGACTTCTCCGGCGGTGTGTCCAAATTCCGGGAAATCGAACTGACGAAGACGAAGTTCACGAGCTACTTCGCCGTCGAGTTCATCATGTTCCCCATCACGTTCATCCTGAGCTTCGCGTTCTGGTCGGTGATCTGGAAAATGAACCCGATTCCCTCGTCGGCATATCCGTTCGCGCTGAAGATGTGGCCGTTGAATGCGTACAACGCATGCCTCTGGCAGACGGCAACTATTCAGGGCAACTCCACCATGCTGAATGCCATCAAGTTCGACGTGATCGGGTATGCGGCGATAGGTGGCGGCGTCCTCTATGCGATCATTCACTTCCTGCACGCCTCACCGATGTGGTGGTACGGCCTGATCGGTGGTCTGGGCGCGTGGCCGCACGGCATCTTCCTCTCCCTCACGGGCGCGTTGTTGAGCCGGTATTACCTCGCGAAGAAGTTCGGCGGGCCGGAGCAGTGGTTCAAGTACGCCATCGTGCTGAACGCAGGATATGCATGCGGGGTCGGGTTGATCGGTATGGCGGGAGTGGCGATCGCGCTTATCAACGGGGCGATCACACAATCGCCCTTCCAGGTGTTCAGGTAGAGGCCGGGTTGCGTCAGGGGAGTGCGCTTACCACGCGTATTTCACGCCCACCGTCAACGCCGCGCGATCGAACGCGTACGTCGGGTCGCTCGAAGTCCTTCGCTGCGCATTCAGTTCCGTCGACCACGACAACCTGGTGCTGATCCGGGGCAGCTTCCCTTCGAGAACTATGCCGGCCTCGCGGATGGTGTCGGTATGGTCCCCGTACTCGCCGGTCTGCGTGATGTACGCCTGAGTCGTGCGCTGGCCGCCGAGATACGTGCGAAACGTAAGTGAAAACGGCGCCAGAACGCTGAACTGGACCCGCCCCCCCACGCCGCAGGTGGCCAGAGGGTCATCCATTGCTTCGAGGTAATCATCCCGCCAGCGGGTCCTTCCGGATCCGCTCAGCGCCCACGCTGAGAATCGCAGTCCGCTTCGATCCGTAAGGCCCTGGCTTGCCAGCGCGGAAATCTGGAACTGGCTGCTCGTCGCGTTGGTCTGGCCGGCGAAGAAATCTTCGATCGTCTGCGTGAGGTAGGTGCGTTCGGTTGCGCTCAGGGTGAGGCGGAACGTCGTCCGCGTCGCCCAGTAACGTGATGTATACGCCGTCAGCGTGAATTCGCGGAAATCGAACGAAGGGCTTGCGGGGTATTTTCGATAATTACCCGCCAGAGACGCGTAGACCGGCCACCCGTCCAGTTCCGTCTGCATCCAGCCTTCGCCGAAGAACTCCCGGAACGAATAGGCGTCATACACGGGCCGGTTCCAGTTTCCACCCGCGCCACCACGGAGCCCCACGTTCAGGTTATCCTCCAGATCCTGGCTGAAGGCGCCGCTCAGTTCGTGGCTGTGTGCGGTCCATTCTGAACGCGGCGTGAACGCGGAGAGGTTTCCGAGATACGTGACCCGGACATCCCCTGAGGCATCACCGAGAGGGGCGCGCCACGTGAGTTTCGCCTGCGTGGCGCCGAGACCCTGCGCTTCGCCGCCTGTGTACCCGGAGGGGTTGCTGTCATACCCGCCGAGAGTGCGGATCTCTCCGGAAAACGAACCGGCCTGCACCGCCAACGGTAGCAGGGACCCCAGAAACACCCACAATGCACGTTTCATCGTTCCACCTGAAGGGAAGCCGGAGCGGCGATGCGCCGCCCCGGTTGTGATCGTCTGCCATGCATGAATGCTCATGATACTCGCAAGTTGCCCGGGTTCCGTGAGGAGAGGTTATCGTCCCCTGGGCCCCTTGCCCTGCGGCGGCATGGCAACGCCATACTGACTGAACTTCGCGGCGAGTGCGTCACGGATTTCCGCCGCGGTCTTGCCTTCTGCTCTCATGGTGCGCACGAGAGCCTGAACTTCCGCTTTCTGCTGGGCGGTAAGGCCTGAACGGGCGGCCTGCGTGCCGTCCGGAGGACCCCGCCGGACCGGCGCGGTGATCCCGTACGACGCCATCAGCTCGCCGACCGCGGTTCTGATTTCCGCCTCCGTCTTGCCTTCTTCCTTCATGCTCGTGACCAGAGCGTCAACCGCCGCACGCTGCTCTTCCGTCAGGATGGGCCCACGGCCACGATCGCCGCGCGGGCCATTTCCCCGTTCCGGGGGTGCCATGAAGTTGTCGGGTACGGTGATGCCATACGATGTAAGCAACTCAATCACCGCAGCGCGACGTTCTTCCGGCGTCTTGTCATCCGTCCGCAGCGACTCCATCAACGCCTGAACCTCGGCGCGTTGTTCGGCGGTCAACGTGAACCCGCCTTCGAACTCAAGCCGTGTCTGATACCACGCGTCCGGGAGAGCGACGCCGAATGACTGGAGTTTCTCGCCCAGTGCCGCCTGGATGGCTTCCGGGGTGGCGTGTTCTTCACGGAGTTGATCCCTGAGCACGGCCAGTTCCGCCTTCTGCTCATCGGTGAGATTGGCGGTAAGTTCCGCCATCAACTGCCGGCGGCTTTCCGCATACGCGTTGTCTCTTCCGCCACGGCGTTCGTGCCGGATGGCGGCAATGTCGTTGATTCCGTCGCCATCCGCGTCAACCCATGCAGGCACGTCGGTGCCGGTGTTGTCGATTTCCTGCGCAGGCACCTGAGCGGCGTAGAGAAACGCCGCCGCTGCGGCGACGAGGAAAATGGGTGCGTGTTTCATTGTTCGTACTCCTTACTCTGTGTGTGATGAAAACCCGTTACCCTGTGTGCGCAATCTGGTGGCCAACCAGTTTCGGCGAAGCAGCGCTCGTGATCAGTGTCTCGCTTCCCGGCTTCCCGTTCTTGCAACGGGTGTGCCAACAGGGGATCACACGCGGAGTGAAAGCGACTAAGATAATGTTTATAATTATCTTATGTAGTAACGTTGCGTTCGTCCGAATTACGATCCGGGGTCCTGTGCTTCCGGGGCTCGCTCGAGGCGTCACCGGTGCAGTGAATGCGGCGGCAACCGGGTACCGCTGTCTTGCCCGAAGCGTACCGATACGTACGCACCGTTCGGAACAGGCGTGCGGAACAAACGAAAAACCGGGGCGGCAGTTCGCCCCGGCTTCGTCAAGAAACGCCGTACTATGGATGCTAACGCCTGCGTCCGCCACCGCGCTCCGGACGAGGTGCCCTGCCGCGGGCTTCGGAGGTATCACGACCGGCTGGCCGCACTGGATGGCGCAGGCTGTCGCGCCCGGCCGGCATGTCGGGGCGACCCGCGCCGCGAAGGCTGTCCTGCCTGACTCCTCCCGGTGCAGGGCGCATACCCGTGGTGCGCCGCGACCCCGCGTACCCCGGCGAATACTCCGCCGCAATGGCCGCACGGATTTCCGCCGGCGTCTTTCCCTGCGCCCGCAGGGAATCCGCGAGGGCCTGCACCTGTGCGCGGCGTTGCGCCGTCATACGCCGCGCATTCGAGTATTCGTTGGCCGTCAGATCCCATTCGGCCGGCACCGCCACCCCGTAGGAACGGATTTTCTCCCCTACCGCGGCATGAATCTGATCCGGAGACGCGCCCTGACGCCTCATTGCCGTTCTCAACTGCTTGATCTCGTCCTTTTGCTCCTTTGTCAGGCCCGCCATGGCCTGATTGAGCATCTGCCCGCGGCTCTGTTCACGCTCCTGATCCAGCGCGCGGAGGTCTTCGCGCCGCATCCGCGGCATTCTGTCGTTGATGCCGTCCCCATCAGCGTCAACGAAGACGGTCGTGTCCATATCTACGGCCGGCAATTCGGCGGCAACCATGGAACTCGCGGGCCTCTGGGGGCTGTTGCCCGCCGCGTGAGACGCGCCGGCCATGATAAGGATGGCAGCGCCTGAAAGAAGGACAAACGCCAATTTGTGCATCGCGATGCTCCTTCATGTAATGCTGTTGGCAGCGCAACCGGAATGGCTGCGCCAGAGAGGCGAACGTACCGTACAATATAATGGCGCAGACAAAAGTGGCGGCCGTTTCCGTCTGACAACCGGAAAAACTCGGACGCCCGCGAAGGCGTTTGGAGAAGGTTGTATCCATGCGTACCCTCACTCCCACGGGGCGCGTGCTGGTTCCAGTCGTCCAACGGGTCTGTGCGGATCCGGGGAGTTTCGAATGAAAGCGCTGATTCTTCTGATGGCAGTCCTCGGGCTCTGCGTAGGCAATGCGATGTGCGACACGCTCGTCGAACGCTCCGGCAGGGAGCTTTCGGGCGCACTGGTAGGTGTGCGGGATTCGGTGTTGGTCTTCCGGACCGACGCGGGAGACACGGTCAGCATCGCACGCTCCGCGGTGGAGCGGGTGACCTTTTTCGCGCCGGTTCAGGGACGGCTCGGAACCGTGCAGCTTGACCGCTCCGGCCGGGTGGAACTCGTGGTATTCGGCACGGGGTACGGCATTCTGAACGGTGCTCTTCTGGCTTCCGTTGCCGATCTCGGTGTTGATGGGTTCACTCTCGCCATGCTGGCCGGTGGGGGTGCCGGGCTGTACGTTCCCTGGCAGTGGAGCCAGACGCGCCCGGTGAGCGACGCGCGAGCCTCGCTCATCTCCTTCGCAGGTGGCTGGGGCATGTGGCAGGGGATCGGCTGGATGGCCGCCCTCGTCGACGAATCCTCAGCCGACGCGAACATCACCATGGGCATGCTTGCTGGCGGCGCCGGGATTCTTACCGCGACCGCATTGACGGGCAAACACAATCTCTCTGCCGGTGATGCTTCGTTCATCACCACTGCCCCTGCCTGGTCCAGCGCGTACTGGCTCTGGGTGATGATCCTCACGGGTACGGAAAACGGCCGCTTCGTGCTCGGAACCACCCTTGCGGCCGGCGACATCGGTGTCGCGACGGGAGTCCTTCTGGCCGACAGGATAGAGGCATCGCAGGGAAGAGTTCGGCTGGCCAACCTCGGCGGCATCGTCGGAGGATTGGTAGGGGGAGCCGCTGTCGCGTTGACAAACGTGGACAGCCCGAAACTGGGGGTAAGCGTTGTGATGACGGCGGCGACGCTGGGCCTGGGCGCCGGGTGGCACCTCACCCGCAATTACGACCGCATCGACGCGGCAGTTTCACGCCTTGAGGTGGCACCTCTGCTGGTTGCAGGAAATCGCCCCGTCCGCGGGCTTCAGGCGGCGTACTCGTTCTGAATCGCTACTCCCAGCGCAGAAGGATCGCGGCCCCGCCGTGCGTAAGCCAGAGGCGCTCGAACTCACTGCGGCGGTACACCACACCATCGCCGCGCGAGTCAGTGAACGCCGGGTCGTTGCACACGACGTCGCCCTTTTTGTTCCACCCACGGATCAGCACCAGGTGCCCGGATGTGTTCTGAACCGGTGCGCCCGTGAGTTTCCCGTTTTCGAACGCTACCGAGCAGATGACGTGGTATCCCGCCACGAGTCGCGCGAACACGTCGTCGAGTGACGCCAGACGCTGTACCCATGCGACCGCGCCATACTGGCTTGCCGCCGCCGCAAGACGTGCCCAGTTGCCATAAATATCGTGCACCGGGTCGTACGCAGCCTTCGCGATGGCTTCCGCAGTGACATTGGGAACCCTGGGCGCAAGCGCCATTGCAACGCACGTAGCACCGCAAATGCGATCGCCGATGCTCTCATCCTCGGTTCTCTGAGAGCGGAAGGGCAGTTCCTGGGTGAACGTGGCGGGAAGAGCCACCTGTTCCTTCGGGGCTGCCGCCGGAAACGCAAGAACGAGGCGATCCAGCTTCAGGTGTTCGCCCGTCGCGGTTCGAACCCGCACGCGAAGTTCGTCCACATGGGCATCCCACACCACGGTGTCCACCTCGCGGCGGAGGAGAGGATCGTCGACGCCGGGCGCCGGGGCTTCGCCCCATTCGCCCACGCGCGTCCAGCCTGACCACCTGCCGCGCACCTGCCCGGACATTTCGAACGCGAGCCCGGGTTGTACCTCCGGCGGCACATTCCACGAGAGAATGGCTTCTTTCCCATGGGGAACCGGCACGCGCTGGCTTTCCCACACAGCTCCTGCGGGGCGCACTTCCCGCCATGCCGGATCAAACGTTTCCTGGCGCGTCGGAATGAGCGCCCAGCCTGCGATGGTGTGTTCCACGGCTACCTCATCGCGCGGTTACGCGCGGAAAGTCTTTTACTGCGAAGCGGTCAAGCACGGACCCATCCGCTCTGTACACAACGATTTCACAGTGATTCCCGCGCAGCGTCATCATGCAGAAATGGTCAGTGGTCTCGCCCACCTCGGTGTACCGATTCGGTTTCATCTGGTACAACGGTGCTCCTGCTCCGCCTGTGGTGATGTAGACCGGCCCCTGACCGACCGGAACAATCTCCCCACCGCGGACGGGTTTCGATCGGTGGTAATAGTGATCATGCCCCTGCCAGATAGCGTCAACACCGTACCGCTCGAACAGACCGCACCATGCGTCGCGCACATCCTGATTGCCGTCTCCCCGCGATGCGTGCGCAGCGTACGCCGGCCGATGGAGAAACACGAACACCCAGGGCTTCGTGGTTTTTTTCAGGTCCTCTTCCAGCCATGCGGTCTGAGAAGCCATATCCACCTGCGTGTTGAGAGATATCCAGTGCGTCTGGCCCACGTCGAAACTGAAGCATTTCTCCTGGAGGCCTGGCGGCGCATTTCTGGGCATCTCGAACGAAAGGTAATAGTTGGGTGATTCTCGTTCGTGGTTGCCGGGGGTCGTCATGAACGGAGTCTTCCTGAACACAGCGTCCGCTTCATGAAACCAGGGATCCCAGTGCGTGAAATCCTCGCCATTGCTGACGAGATCGCCCGTGGTAACGATGAACGCCGGATCAAATGCCGCGGCGCGATTCACGATGTTCCCCCACACGTCCATCCGATTTCGTGAATCCCCAAGTATCGCCACCACGAGGCTATCCGGGGACGCCGGAGGCGTGGAAAACGTGTTCGTTTCACTCCATCCGTCACTCGACCCATCACCCACGCGATATGCATAACGTGTGCCCGGTTCAAGCGCGGTAAGCGCAACGGAGTGGGCCCTGTAAGGGCCGATATTCGAGACGAACGTGGTGCTCGTGCCTCGCGCGGTTTTCACCAGAGGCGCACTCCAGTCCACATCGGACGGATGCGCGCCATCGAGCGGCACGTACACCGCCATCGTGCCGGTTGCGTCAGAAGTGGTTTTCCACGCGATCTGCAACTGCGTTGACGCGTCTACGCCCATCCCCAGAGTGATGTGGTACGGGCGGCGTGTGCGTTCGAATGCGGGGGTATGGGTTACAAGATCGCGAGCCTCGGCTCTGCGGCCCGTCAGGTCGAAAACCTGCACGCGGTAGTTGGTCGGGTCGGGAACAACCAGCACTCGCCGCCCATGGTCAAGGACAAGCTGCTCTGCGGAAAGCATCTGCCCGGGGCCGGACCCGCGCGCGCCTATCTTCCCCCGATACGTGCCGTCCGCGCTGAATGCCCGGATCGCCGCGTCCTTCTCGTCGCGGACAAATACGTTTCCGAACTGGTCAACGGCTATCCCGCGTGTCTCACCACCGATCGTGCCTGCGCCGATGCGCTTCACCAGCTGGCCGCTGCGGTTGTAGACGACCACCTCTTTCAGCGATCGCGTGCTGATGTACAGATTGCTGTCAGGCCCGAAGGAGAAAGCGACGCAACGGGGTGGCGTCTCACCACGGACAAGGATGCTGTCGCGAAGGATGCCCGACGGGGAGAGGATACGGATGCCCCTCTCAGAAAGGAGGTACAGGGACCCGTCCGCGGCAACTTCAATATCTCGCACATCGGCCACTCCGCCTTCCGGTTCCATCGCGCGTGCCTGCGCTGCACCGGAACCTCCGGGACGGGGAATTGCCCAGATTCGTGCGCGGTCGACGAGGTAGAGGGTGGGCCCGTGCCATTCCATGGCGCGGACGACATGTATCGTGTCGCCCGGAACGAGCGGATTTGCGAGACCGGGAAGATAGGAGCGCGTCGGAAGCGGGCCCGTTTCGGCAGCAATAACGGTGATACGCCGTTGCGTGTTGTCGGCGATGTAGAGGTGCCCGTCGTCGCTCACTGCCACCGGGCCGATGCTCTGTACCTGCCCCGCGCCCACGCCGAACCCGCCCACCATCACGGCGGGCATACTGGCGATGCGCACACCGTTCTGCGCGTCCACCGTCGTCACGGTTACTGCCGGGCGGTCAGTTTCCCGACACCCGGCCAAGAGGAACATCCCGGCAAGCGCAATGGCCGTGAGGCACAGCGAAACGCGGTCTCCGGCGCGGGAAAGGAAAATGCGAAGGGAACGCGTCATGTGCCGCTCCTGAATAGACCTGAAAAACAGGCAACACGGGAAGTTCTGTGGGAAATCCTCTATAACATAAAGTTAAGCAAAACGGGCGGATACGGTCAAGGAATACCGTAGGCGTGCGGGGCGGACGCGCCGTCTGTGCGCCATCCCGTCGCTACCCGCATTACCCCGTCTGCGCGGCGCTCCTTTTTTTGCGACATTTAGGTATCAGCCCGTTGATACTCAAGGAGAAACCCGGATGGTTGACATCACCTCGGTCGAGCAGGCAGAAGCGTTGATATCGGGGTCAAAGGAGCGTCCGTTACTCGTATTCAAGCACAGCACGCGGTGCCCGGTAAGCGGGCGGGCGGCAGGGGAGGTGGACGCGTTTTCGCGCACTCCTGAAGCCGCCGGTGTTACCCTCGCGCGCGTGCTTGTCGTGGAGGACCGGCCGGTTTCTCTCTGGCTTGCGGAACGATTACAGACTCCGCACGCTTCTCCGCAGGCGCTTCTGGTGGCGGAGGGAAAGGTCGCGTGGACGGCCTCCCATTTCGGGGTAACTGCCGACGCTATGGCATCCGCCCTGCGCGGGCTGGCGGGAAAGGGTTGATCATGGAGGACTACCCGCCCGAAGTCGTCCGCCGCCTCAGCCGCCTGCGGTGGACGGCAGCACTGCTCTGGATTGGCTGGACCATCATCGCGGTTCCCATCTACCTTGCCTACCGCTACTACCCGATGCTCTTCGGCGTCCCCCACCTGAAAATCGGCGCCATCACGCTGCTCTCCCTCGGCGCGGTCTGGTTCATCTACCTCATTTACCGCATGGGTGAACTGGCCCGGGCCGCAAAAGGGGAATAGGAAGCGGCGCGGGGGCACGTCGCAACATGCTACCTCCCGCAAACACCCATGGTAGGCCGCGTTGTCCCCAAGCCGCTGTTTTGCCTCCGTCAGGCGCCTCCGTAGTAACTGTTTTGGTTGTCAAGTTTGCATAGCAGTTTGGGTCCTCCACGGTTGTTGGTGTCGGATCATGGTGTTGAGGATGACGACGAGCTTTCTCATGCATGCGACCAGGGCGACTTTCTTCCGTTTGCCAGCAGTGATCAAGCGGGTGTAAAACGCGGTGAGGACAGGGTTGTAGCGCAAGGCGACCAATGTGGCCATGTAGAGCGCTTTGCGAACACGGCTCCTGCCTCCGCGGATGAACCGTTGTCCCTTTCTTGTTCCGCTGTCCGCGTTGAACGGCGCCACACCTACAAGCGCAGCGATCTGGCGGTTGGAGCAGCGACCCAGTTCAGGAAGACACGCCAGGATACAGGCGCTGGTAGCGGGACCGACGCCCGGTACCGACTCAAGAAGTCTCCGGCGCTCCTTCCAGACAGGATGGTTTCTGACCAGCTGCTGCACCCGCTCGCTGATCTCGTTCAGGCGTGACATGAGATAGGCCACATCCTGCTGGATCTCTGTGCGCATGAACGGACTGACACGGTGCAGACGATGCGTTTCCGCGGCAAGCATCGCAACGATCTGATCCCGTCTCACCACGAGCTCGACAAGCTTCTGTTGATCATGGTCCGGCAGGCTCTTGAGCTCCGGTCGGACCTTTTCCGCAAACTGGGCGATGATCCGGGCATCCAGTGTGTCGGTCTTGGCGGACTGACCAACCGATCGAGCGAAGTCACGGATGCGCTGCGGGTTCGTGACGACGACAGGAAGGCAAGCCTCCAAGGCTCCGTTCATGAAGGGAATCTCGAGCTTCCCTGTTGCTTCGATGACTACCAGTGTGGGGCTGAGTGCCTTCAGACGCTTCACCAACTCTGCAATACCCGTATCGTCGTTTCTGTGGCTGAACTGCTCCTGTGTGGGCTCCACATACACGTCCAGCCGTTCCTGAGAGGTGTCGATCCCAACAAAGCATTCCATGGCGCCTTTTCATCCTTGTGATGCGAGCTCAACGGCTCATGTAACTGTTCGAACTACGACCCCACCAGAGGTTCGGCGATCCTACTACTAACGGTCTTCACGACCCAGGGGCGAGCGATCTACCGAAC
>Ga0208939_1001623_pt1 | contig 16648 bp, 18 predicted proteins | sample AD_STIC12_MetaG_FD_184437 | JGI IMG/M metagenome (GOLD analysis project Ga0208939, IMG submission 184437) | Active sludge microbial communities of municipal wastewater-treating anaerobic digesters from USA - AD_STIC12_MetaG (SPAdes) (version 2) | ecosystem: Engineered > Bioreactor > Anaerobic >...
TGGAAGAGGCGAGTCTCGCAGATCCACTGACCGGTTTGCGTAATCGCCGTTTCTTCGATCAGCATATTCAGGCTGATATTGAAAACTGTTTCCGTGCCTACGATGCAAGTCGCGAGAACGATACGCCGCTGGATGATCTGAAGGGTTTGGTGTTCTTCCTGATCGATATAGACAATTTCAAACAGGTCAACGATATCCAGGGGCATGCTGCTGGGGATGCAGTGCTGGTGGAAGTTTCGCAGCGCTTGCGGCAGGTGTTCCGGGAAGGCGATTATCTGATCCGCTGGGGCGGGGAAGAGTTCTTGATCATTACCCGTTCCACCGCGCGCGAGGATGCCTACATGCTCGCGGAACGCGTACGTTCGAGGATCGTCGATAATGATTTTGATCTGGGTGAAGGCATTTCCCTGAAAAAGTCCTGCTCGATCGGTTTTGCCTGCTTTCCTTTCATTCCGCGGTCGCCGCGGGCATTGGGCTGGCATGATGTGGTTGAAATCGCCGATATCGCCCTGTATGCCGCCAAGCGTGCCGGGCGTAACGGCTGGGTTGGATTATCAGCGACGCCGGATTGCAAAGCGGAAAAAATACTGGAACACATCAAGCACGACATCATCGGTCTGATTGATAAAAAAGAATTGCTTGTCACGTCGAATCTGGATATCAATGCCGTAACACATGCCTGGGTGCATGCTGTCTCGGCATTGCATCGCGAAGAAATTTTCAGGCCGGCAAATACCTAGGTTGATCGCCACGAAATTCGGGGAGAAAAAGTATGGAATTTAACGGCTACCTCGGCATGATGGTTGATCGTCAAGCGTCCGACATGTTTTTCAGCCCCGGCGCGCCGCCGAATATCAAAATTGAAGGGCTGGTTCGACATGTCGGAGCGAAGGAACTCAGTGTGGCTGAAGTGGCTGCGATGGCGGCCTCGGTGATGAATGAAAGGCAGAAAGCGGAATTTGAAGAAAACTGGGAAATGAATCTTTCCTGGGCGATCGAGAATATCGGTCGTTTCCGGATCAATATCTACCGTCAGCGGGGCGAGACAGCGATGGCGGTCAGATATGTCAGTAACCGGATACCCAGTCTGGAGCAGCTGAATTTGCCGCCAATATTGAGGGACTTGGTCATGATGCCGCGCGGCCTGATACTTTGTGTCGGTTCAACCGGTTCGGGCAAATCGACAACGCTTGCGTCGATGATCGACTATCGGAACCAGGAGCGAACCGGGCATATCCTGACCGTAGAGGAACCGATCGAATACATGCATACGCACAAGCGTTCGGTGGTGGATCAACGCGAAATCGGTTTCGATACCAAGAGTTATGCCAATGCGCTGAAAAACGCCATGCGCGAAGCGCCGGACGTGATCATGATTGGTGAAATCCGCGATATCAATACCATGCAGCAAGCGATCGCCTATGCGGAGACCGGCCATCTATGTCTGTCGACCTTGCATGCGAACAATGCCAACCAGACACTCGATCGCATTATCAATTTCTACCCCGAGACGGCACGCCAGCAGGTCTTGACGGATTTGTCACTCAATTTGAAGGCCGTCGTTTCGCAGCGTTTGTTGAAAAGTACCGACCCCAACGCAAAGCGGATTCCCGCAGTCGAGATATTGCTGTCTTCGCCCTTCGTCGCAGACATGATTGCGAAGGGTGAAATCTCGGCTATCAAGGAATCGATGAAACACAGCACCGACTTGGGAATGCAAACCTTTGACGAAGCATTGTTCAAGTTGTACGCAGCGAAGAAGATCAGTTATCAGGATGCGATTGACGTGGCCGATTCGCGAACGGATCTTGCCTTGCGAATCCGGCTGGAAGGCATGACGCCGGAATCTGCCCAGGGTGATGTGCTGCAAATGCAGGAAGATTCGGAGCATGCATCGCCGGACAACTAGTGTCGGTTATCGCGATCAGTCTTGGGCGGCGAGTACGTGAATCTCGTGGTCTTCGATCTGCACGATATTGCCGGCGACAATCTTGCAGGTCTTGCGAAGTTCAATTTCACCATTCACGCTGACAATGCCGCTGGCCACGATGGCCTTGCCCATGCCGCCACTACCGCAAAGACCGACCAGCTTAAGTAGCTGGTTCAATTCGACATAGTCGTGTTCAAGCTTGAATTCGATGATTTTCATTTGTCCATTGTAACGCAATCGGGCTGCCGGGAATTTCCATTCCGGCAACCCGTTGCGATTAGCAGTTTTTGCAAGGCTCATGCATTTTCGAATTCGGCAATTTCTTCCAAAAATTTCTGTGCACTATTCAGACTCTTGCCAGCAGCACTGCGTTCCAATTTTCCGGAAAGAGCGGGGCGTTTCGAAGCCCAAACCATGAAGCCGATCGATGCCAGCAAGCCGCCAAATCCGATGATCCACCAGCTCAGAATCATCATCGGCGGGCCTTTCGCATAGATATCAAAGCCGAAGGCCCAGGCAAAAAAGACCATGGTCAAGGGAATCCATAGCAACCACCAGACAAGCCCCAGTATCGTGCCGCATTGAACGTATAGATTGCGAACCCGGGCCAATTGCTTCTGAATTTCCAGCACCGGTGCCGAGTAATCAACGCGACTCATGGTGCCTTGCATCGCACCGCCAAAAATAATCAGCAATACTCCGTAGATATTCAGCGACAGTCCTGCGTAGAAGAGGTGGGGGATATCACGAGTGGCATCCCAAAAACCTGCTGCGAGCAAAGCCATCACTGAACCGGCAACCATCTGGAAACCCTGGCCCCAGATCAGCGGGCGTAGCTTGCCGGATGCTTTGCTGCGTTTATCCTGCAATAAGGCCTTTTTGTTCAAGGCGAGATGTTCTTCAAGCCGGCGATCAAGACTCTGCCAGGCCAATTTCATTTCATCGAGTTCCATGTTGTTTCCTCATGATTTTGTGTTGATGTCGTCGCGGATGCGTTGTTTGAGACGGTTTATTTTTGTCGCCACATTGGTTTCGCTGATGCCCAGAATGTCCGAGATTTCGCGATAGCTGTGTTCTTCCAGATAAAGCAGCATCAAAGCGCGGTTTAATGAATCCAGTTGTCCGATAAATGTTTGCAGCAAGTTGATTCGCTCATCGGCTTTGCCCGTCTGGTCGTCATTTCCGATTTCCAGATGGCTTTCATCCAGCGGAACCGAGAATTGCGAGAGTTTGTCTTGATGACGAACATTCGAGATCGCCACATTCAGCGCTATCCGGTACATCCAGGTGGAGAAGCTCCGTTCGTTGTCATAAGTGTGAAACGATCGCCAAAGCTGGATCGCGATTTCCTGGGCCAGATCGGCACGATCATCTGCCTGCCAGCAATAGGTATTCACTACCTTGTAGACGATCTTGCGATGTCGGTGCAGTAGAGACTCGAACTCTTGTTTGCTGCTTATGGCCATGGATGCGCTGTCTGAAGTCATTGTCGTTAATCTGCTTTGCTGTTGATACATGATTCGCAGCGAAGGCGGAAATATCACACTATCGGAAAAATCGCCGGTTTCGCTTACTATCCGGGTTCATGGAAGCCAATGCCAGCCAATCCGAAAGCCCTATTCTCGATGCTCTTATCGTCGGCTCCGGCTTTTCCGGTCTTTGCATGGCTATCAAGATGCAGCAGGCGGGAATGTCCTATGCTGTTCTCGAACAGGCAGATAGCATCGGCGGCACCTGGCGTGACAATACCTACCCCGGTGCAGCCTGCGATGTACCGTCGAACCTGTATTGTTTTTCGTTTGCGGCCAATCCGGATTGGTCGCGTTCGTATCCGCAGCAGGCGGAAATTCGTGATTACATGAATGCATGTGCTGATCGTTTTCATATTCGGTCGAATATTCATTTCAACAAAAAAGTCAGCAGTGCGCGCTTCGATGCGCCGCGAAAAATTTGGCGAGTTGACATCGGCGATGGTGCGGAAGTTTTCGAAGCGAAAGCACTCATCATGGGGACAGGCGGGTTAAGCCGTCCTCAAATGCCCGCTATTCAAGGCATCGAGAGCTTTGGCGGCGAGTTGTTCCATACCGCGCGTTGGCGGCACGATATCGGCCTGAAAGGAAAGCGTACCGGCATCATCGGTACCGGTGCGAGTGCGATCCAGATCGTGCCAGCGATTGCCGATCAAGTCGGACATCTGTCCATTTTCCAGCGCACGCCTCCCTGGCTGATTTTCAAGCCCGATTTTGCGGTACCAAAGTGGCGACGCTGGTTGCGAATGAAGTTGCCAGTCTTGCAAAAACTCAATCGTGCCTATGTTTATTCCTGGCATGAAAGTTGGGCGATTGCTTTTACGCGATTGCCCGGCCTGTTGAAAATCGTGCAGTTGCTGGCCAAAACATTCATGGCAATCAATATTCGCGATAAATCCCTTCGCGAAAAACTTAAACCCGACTATGTCATCGGTTGCAAGCGTGTATTGCTTTCCAATCATTATTTTCCGGCATTGAAAAAACCAAACGTGGCACTGATCACCGATGCTATCGAATGCATCACGCCGAATGGCATTCGTACACGCGATGGTAACGAACATCAACTTGATATCATCATAGCCAGTACCGGATTTCTTGCTGCAGAAGCGGGTTCGCCATTTCCGGTTTTTGGTCTGGATGGAAAAGAGTTAAACGAGCATTGGCAGCAAGGGCCGAGTGCCTATCTGGGAACAACGGTAAGCGGCTTTCCCAATTTTTTTATCATGACCGGGCCAAATACCGCGCTGGGTCATAACTCGATGATCTACATGATCGAGTCGCAGGCGAATTACGTGATGTCGGCCTTGAAGCTGATTACCCAGTCCCCGGTTGCTTTCGATATTCCGCAACAAACACAGGACAACTACAACGCGTCATTGCAAAAACAACTTGCCGGAACGGTATGGAATACCGGTGGCTGCTCCAGTTGGTATTTGGCGAGCAACGGATTGAACACGACGCTATGGCCGGACTTTACTTTCGTCTATCGACATAAAACACGCCGTTTCGATGTTGAACATTATCAACGGCTTGTGTGATTTCACGTGATTGCTGCTATGCAAGATGACGGCTTGTCAAAACCTGTTACATTCAAGTCGCCATTCGGCACCGTATTGAGTCGCAAGCCTTAAATACATTCAGATCCATACTCTTGGGAGGGAGCTTATGAATCGCACTTTTGCCGGCCGTGTGTTGGCCGTTCTGTTTTTTTGTTTCTGTTCTTTCGGCGCCGCTGCGCAAACCGGCTATACGCAAACCAAAAACCCGATCGTGCTGGTGCACGGCCTGTTGGGTTTCGATTCGGTGCTCGGTGTTTACGACTATTGGTACGGCATTGGCGGTGAATTGAAATCCGGCGGCGCCAAGGTGTATACCGCGAGCGTTTCCGCCAGTAATTATTCCGAAGTGCGCGGCGAACAACTGATCCGCGATCTGGATAACTTGCGTGCGGTGACCGGCAAGCAAAAATTCAATTTGATCGGACACAGCCACGGCGGCCCCACCATTCGTTATGTGGCTTCGGTACGACCTGATCTGGTGGCATCGGTGACCGTTCTGGGTTCGCCGAATACCGGTGCACCGATGGCGGATTTACTGAGCACCACGTTGCCGCCGGGCTCGGCAGGACGAACGTTTCTTGCCGGTTTCGTGAATGCGCTTAGCGCATTCCTAGGTGGCTTGTCCGGCAATACCGATCCGCAAAATGCGCTGGGTGCGCTGGCATCGTTAAGCACCTCGGGTTCAAACAGTTTCAATTCCCGTCATCCGCAAGGCAAGCCCACGAGTTCATGCGGCAGCGGCGCGAACCTCGTGAACGGCGTACGTTATTACTCGTTGAGCGGCACATCGGTGTTGACCAATATTTTCGACGTCAGCGATCCACTGATGGGCGCCGGCAGCCTGGTGTTTGGTTTCGAACAAAACGATGGTCTGGTAGGACGCTGCTCATCGCATTGGGGCACGGTGTTGCGCGATGACTATTCGTGGAATCACCTGGACGAAGTGAACCAATTCCTCGGCCTGCGCGGATTGTTTTCATCCAGCCCGTCCAGCGTTCTTCGGGCACAAGCCAATCGTCTGAAAACACTTGGTCTGTGAGTAGGGCATATTCCGCAGTGCTTGGTGTTGCGGTGCTTGGCATCGCAACACTGGGCTTCATGTGGTACTCGAACAGCAGCACCTCGTCGGGTGGAGAGCAAGCAGATATCGCTGAAGCTGGAACTGAACGGGTCGAAACCCCGCAAGCCGTTCTATCAAACAAGAATTCGGTATCGCCGGATTCCGAATTTTCACTGGATAAAAGTTCCCTGCGCGGAACAGAAGTGGATGGTGGCGTTACGCTTGATGCGAACGGACAGGTGGTGCTTGATCCTGGCATGCGCCGATTGTTCGACTATTACCTGAGCCTGATGGGGGAACGGGAGCTGTTTCAAATTCGTTCATTGCTGAAAGATTATTTGCTGGGTAAATATAGTCCAGCCAGCACCGATGCAGCATTGAAATTTTTCGATCGATATACCGATTACCTGAATGCACTGACGGATTTGAATATCGGTGGTTTGAGCAGGCCCGAGGAACGGCTTGAAAAAGTGACCGCGCTGAGAAAAAAAATGCTGGGCGAGGAAATGGCATTTGCCTTCTTCGCCGAGGAAGAAATGCTGGCGGCACTGACGTTGAAACGAATGGCGATCGCCAATGACAAAAATCTGGGCGCCGAAGAAAAAGCAAGGCAATTGGCGGTGCTTGATGCCTCACAGCATTATTCCGCCCGCACCGAAGCCGACACGGCTGCGCTGATTACAGAACAAACCCGGCAACTCGAAGAACTACAATTGACTGAGCAGCAACGTGCAGCAGAACGCGAAGCCCTCTGGGGCAAAGACGCGGCGGCAAGATTGGCCCAGCTTGACCAGCAACGCGCCCAGTGGGACGCACGGATAGACCAGTATTTGCGGGCGCGTTCGCGCATCGACGCCAATCGTGGCTTATCGGATGCTGCCCGTGCACAGGCGATCGCCGCGTTGCGTGCACAACAATTCAATGCTGCCGAACAACGGCGTATTGCATCGCTTGAGGCGATCGGGCAGTTGAAACCGGGCGGATAGGTTTCCGTGTAGGAACGTTCTTTAGGCGCGACAAAATCCGGCGTGGTTTATCGCGCATAAAGGACGCTCCTACGCTCGGTGGTAACGATGCGGCATAATATCGGCCATGTCATTACCCGATTACCAAAAAACCTTGCGCGAACACGCGCACGTCTTTGCGCACGCCGATGAAATGCGCAGTCAGCTGGAAGCGCAGGGAGATTTGTCGGATTGGAATGCGTTCGCCGAAAGCTGGAATAATCTCGAGCTTGATAACTACATGGCGGATCACGGCCGTTATCGACGCCGTCGTCATGCGGTATTCGAAGCCTCGGTTGACGATATACACCGGCTGCCACATCAGCCGCATTTCCAGACGCTGGATTACAACTCACTCAACGGCGGTGTTGAGCGCTGGTTCGAGCCGATCAAGGACGAACAGGCCAATGGTCAGAGCCTGCAAACGATTCTCCGGTTCTGCCGCGATTTATTTTCCGGTTTGATGCCGTCGGTAAAGCAATGGTTGGTCGAGGTTCACCAGTTCCGGATTGAAGCGAGTGTCGATGCTCCGGGCTTGCCAACGCCGGAAGGCATGCATCGTGATGGCGTGGATTATGTACTGGTGTTGTTGATCAAACGCTGCAATATCGCCAGTGGCACTACGATGATTGGTTCGCTGGACGGCAGCCTGTCCAGCAGCTTTACCTTGACCGAAGCTTTTGATGCTGCATTGGTCGATGATACGCGTGCCTACCACGGCGTTACCGCTGTCCAGCCGCTCGATTCAAGCCTGCCTGCCTATCGCGACGTGCTTGTGGTGACTTTCCGCAAACGCTAGCTTCTTTTCTTGCGGGAGGATTTGCGTTTAACCGGCGTCAGCGCTTTGAGGTAAAGCTCGTACAAAGCGTCCACCTTGTCGATATAGCTGATCGTTTCCGCATAAGGCGGGATGCCGCCGTAGCGAGTCACCGTGCCGATGCCGGCATTGTAGGCAGCCGTGGCAAGACGCCGATCGCCTTTATAGCGACGTTGAAGTTCACTCAGCATTTTTGCACCGGCATTGATAGATTCCACCGGTGAAAAGGGATCTTTTACCTGGTACTGCGCTGACGTCGTCGGCATCATTTGCATAATGCCCTGCGCGCCTTTTGGCGAAACGGCATCGGCATCGAAATTGCTTTCTGCATGGGCAATGGCACGCAGCCAGGCGTCTTCGATCTTGTTCTTCTTTGCGGCCGACTTGAATAGATCCGCATGGACATCGATTTTTGGTTTCCCGACCGAGCCCAGGCCCGAGTGCGCAAATGCACCCGGCGGCGGTGTGACCGTGTAGGCGAGTACCGGAGTTGAGCCCGGCAGGTTGCGCGTGCTGTAAACGGTCTTGCCGTCCTGCTCGCGCTGATAAAGTACGCCGCTTTGTTTGCCGTTTGCACCCCAGAGGTTCGGGATCTTTGCCGCATTATCGTCGAATGTCTGCGCCGTGCATTTCGAGCCAGGCTCTGGTGCGGTGGCCAGGCTGACAGTGCCTTTTTGAATGCAGCGATACACCGTCCTCGCCTGTGCATCGGAGAGGATGGCAAAGAAAAGCAGGGCGAAAAACAGTGTGGGCGGCTTGTACATGCGACGGGAATGATAGTCCGTCAGCATGAATGCCGCCTGTGCCATCCGTTCACCGGTGCATGATCCGATAGCGTTTGGATATCTGATCCAGTATGCCGGCAAAAGCCAATGCAAGAGTCGTGGCCCATAGCATTGGCCATGGCAGGGTAACTGCAGCCGACATCTTCTGTAGTCCATCAATCAATGCCGGCGCCACGTACAACAAACCGCCGACCATGAGAATGGCGATAATTACCCGAAGCGTCAGGTTTTCGAATTGGGCTTGCTGCTCGACATCCAGCTGTTGCCGTGCGACGTGGTGGGCAAAGTCAGCCGGCAATGCGGGAATGTCGGATTGTTTCAACAGGCGGTGGATAAGCCGGTACTGATCGATTGCGGCATCATCATGTTCGCCGCTTTGCATGCGTTCGCGCTGTTCGGCTTTTTCCTGTCGTTGCCACTCGCGTTCTATTTCCTGCGATGTCATCGGCTGATGGATGGGTTTGTTCATGCGGGTTCTCCAACTTTCCTTTCCAGTGCTTGCCGCAACTTGAGGCGTGCACGAAACAGATAATTTTTTACCGTGCCTTCCGGCAGTTCAGTGACTCGGGCAATATCGAGCAGGCTCATTTCATCTAGATGGTACAAGGTAACAAGCGTCCTTTGTATCGGCGACAGTTTGTTCATTGCCTCGGCAACATGGCTTTGAAATTCCCGATCGGCATGGGCGTTTTCAAGATCGAAGTCATCACCAATGCGTTCCAGTTGGCTGCCTTCTTCGTCATCACATTCGTCCACGAGCGATATGCGTTTTCGTTGCAGGTGGCGGGTGGCAATGCTGAACGCGATGCTGCCAATCCAGGTCGACAAGGCGCTGTCATGGCGGAATTGGTGCAGTTTCTGATGGACCCGCAAAAAGACTTCCTGGCTCAGTTCCTCTGCATCATCACGCTGCTGCACCATTCGATAGACCATATGCCAGACCAGATTCTGATGTTGCACGACCAGGCGCTCGAAAGCGCCTGGGGCACGTTCGAGTACCGCTTGCACCAGGGAACGGTCGTCTTTCATATCAGTTTGGATACATCCAACGAACATCAGGTTGCAGAAAGATTTCGCTTATTGGATTGCAACCTGTCGTAAAGTCCCTGTCTCTATTCATGTGAACCATCCACATCGCCACTACTCAACGTTCTCACTCAAGGATTTCCCATGGACTTCAGCATCCTGATTCCCATCGTACTGTTTATCTGCGTCGTTGCCGCCATAAAAATTATTGCCGAAACGGGGCTGCGCCGCCGCCTCTCGGAAACCCATGCGTCCGAAGACCTGATCAAGGCAATGCTTCTGGCCGACGCACAGATTCGCCGCATGTCCGCCCTGAAATGGGGCTTGGTGCTTACCCTCATCGGTGCAGCCTTCGGCCTCATTGATGGCTTGAACCTGACGCCGAATGATCCGGCGAGCTGGGGCATTCTGTTTGCTTCGGCGGGTTTTGGCATGATCGGCTTCCATCTGATCGAGTCACGCAAAGCCTGAACATAAATGCCGATGGCATTGCTGGCAAAGGGCGGGGAATTCCCCGCCTTTTTTGTTTTTTTGAAAGTACCAACCCGTGTCCATTAGCTGCTACATTGCCTACATGGAGTTCCACGGTGGCTTGGGAGGGCGCTTGGGATGATTCTGCATAGATTGCGCAACGACTTCGATCTGGCGACCATCACGGTTTTTGGTGGCGTTGCAATCCTGGGAATCGCGCCTTTTGCCGTCTACCGTTATCTCACGGGAAATGCGGCTGCGGCAATCATGGACATTTCGATAGTCGCCGGGATCAGCCTTGCTCTGGCGCACGCCTGGTACAGCGGCAATACCAAACGTGCTGCCCTGTTCATGACCATCGCGACCAATCTCGGTTGCATAGCCAGTGCAACCTTGCTGGGTCTGGCAGGATTATTCTGGACCTTTCCGGTCTTGCTGGTGAATTTTCTGCTGCTCGGCCATCGCATGGCCCTGGCTCTCAGCTTGTTTACGCTCGGCATTCTTACCTGGCACGGCAGGGCCTTTGAATCCAGGCTTGAATTGGCCATGTTTCTGGTGAGTGCATCGGTGGTTGGCCTTCTGGCGTTCATGTATGCCTACAGAACCGAATCACAGCGGAAAAAGCTCGAAAATCTTACCCTGCTGGATCCACTGACCGGCGCGCAAAATCGGCGGGGCATGGATCGCGAGCTGGAAATTGCCGTCAAGGCATTCAGCCGCGATCACAAGGCCTATGGTCTGGCCATTTTCGATCTGGATCATTTCAAACGAATCAATGACAAGTACGGCCATGAAGAAGGTGACAATGTATTACTCAATTTTGCGGAGATAGTGAGGAAAAATTCGCGAAAGCTGGATCGTTTCTTCCGCATGGGCGGTGAGGAATTTGTTTTATTGATACCGGGCGTCGACCTTGCGACGTTGGCGACGATTTGTGACCACCATTGCCACAATATCGAAAAAAATCTGTACTGCCTGAATGAAAAAATCACCACGTCGATCGGGGCTGCCTTGCTGCAAGGCAATGAAGATCGCCAGGAATGGCTGGCCAGGGCAGATGCCGCGCTATATACCGCCAAGAACACCGGAAGAAATCGCGTGGTCATCGACGATGGCAATACCGTCGTGGTCGACTTGTTTACCGATAGTCATACGTCGAAATAATCAGTACACAAACGCATAAGTCACCAAGCCGAGCAGACAACACAGGAGCATGGTCTTCATCGTGCTGATGCCGAATTTCAGCGTGGCGAGCATTGCGACCGCAGTGATGCAAAGCATCGGCCATTGAATACTTGCAAGTTGCGGCGCTTCAAATGCGAGCCATTGCCATTTTATCGTGATCGTATCGCCGAACAATGTGTGTATTGCAAACCATAGCGACAAGTTTGCAATCACGCCGACAACGGCGGCGGTAATCGCTTTCAAGGCTGATTGCAGTTGCGTATTGCTTCGCAGTTTTTCGATATAGGGTGCGCCGAGGAATATCCAGAGAAAGCAGGGCGCGAAGGTGACCCAGACCGTCAGGAACGAGGCCAGAATGCCGGCCGTGATCGGCGATAAATCGCTCTGGTGGCGGTAGGCCGCGACGAAGGCGACGAACTGCAGCACCATGATGAGCGGGCCCGGTGTGGTTTCAGCCAATGCCAAGCCATCCACCATTTCTCGCGGGCTGATCCAGTGGTAATTATCAACAACTCGCTGCGCCACATAGGTAAGCACGGCATAGGCACCGCCAAAACTGAATACGGCTGTCTGGCTGAAAAAAACGGCCTGCTTTCCCAGCACGCTCTGGCTACCGAAAGCGATAAACACCGCCGCGACCGGGATTGTCCAAATCGCAAGCCAGATGAAAAGAGTTTTCAGGCTGCCTTGCCAGGAAGCTTTGGTGTGTGGCAGATCTTGCGTATCAATATGGAAATCGATCGCATGATTATTATGCGCAGCATCATGGGTATTTGCAGCGGCATTGAAGGCGGACGGAAAAAATTTTTGTCCGGCAATGCCCAGCAGACCAGCGCTAGCGATGATCACGGGAAAAGGAATATGAAAGAAATAAAGGGCGAGAAAACTCGCGATCGCAATGCCAAGCATCGGCGGATTTCTTGTGGTTTTACGGGCAATGCGAAATATGGCCTGCAGAACGATGGCCAGTACGGCGGCTTTCAGGCCAAAGAAAAGGGCGCTTATGAGGAATGAGTTGCCGAGCATGACGTAAAGCAGGCTCAACAATAAAATACAAAGAAAACCGGGCAAAATGAAAAGCAGGCCTGCTATCAGGCCGCCCCGGGTTTTATGCATCAGCCAGCCGAGATAAATCGACAGTTGCTGTGCCTCCGGACCGGGCAGCAGCATGCAAAAATTCAGGGCGTTCAAAAAACGTTCTTCACTGATCCATTGATGTTTTTCGACCAGTTCCCGATGCATCAATGCAATCTGTCCTGCGGGCCCGCCGAAACTGGTCAGACCGATTTTGGCCCATACGCGGATGGCTTGTGATAATGAGATGGTCATTGTTATCGCGCACCGCATGCTTGTTTTGATGGCTTGCGCCTACATATAGTGTACATATTCATTAACTTACTGTTAAAGCTACGCCGTGGTTGGCAGAAGTCACTAATTCATTTGCTAATCCCGGCAACGGATCAGACAATATGCGTATACAACACAGGCAACCGAAATAATATGGAAATCAATTCTGCAGAAACGCCGCAAGTAACGACGGTAAATCTTCGTCAACTCTTGAGCAAATTTGCGAAGCCGCATCTGGGTCGTGCCATTTGGCAGCTGATCAATACCCTGATTCCGTTTTTCATGCTGTGGGGTTTGATGGCCTGGAGCGTTGTCAGCGAGTGGGGTTACGGCTGGACATTGTTGCTGGCGCTTCCGACCGCCGGTCTGTATGTCCGGATCTTTATCTTTCAGCACGATTGTGGCCATGGTTCGTTTTTCGCCAGTGAAAAAGCCAATCATGTGGTCGGCGCCATCCTGGGCTTGATTACATTGTTTCCTTACGGCTATTGGAAGAAAACACATGCCATCCACCATGGCACGTCCGGCAATCTGGATCGTCGCGAAATCGGCGACATCGAAACCCTGACGGTCGCCGAATACCAGGCGCGTTCGTGGTTTGGCCGTTTCTGCTATCGCTTCTATCGCAGTACGCCGGTATTGCTCGGCATAGGTCCTTGCTATCAATTCATCATCAAACATCGCTTTCCGTTTGACATGCCCTTTACCTGGAAGAAGGAATGGGCCAGCGTACTGATCAATAATTTCATGCTGCTGATTGTCGCCGTCGCACTGGGTTTCTGGATTGGCTGGCATACCGTGTTCATGGTCCATGTGCCGATCGTGTTGATCGCCGGTGCCTTGGGCGTATGGCTGTTCTACGTGCAACACACCTTCGAGCAGGCTTACTGGACCCGCAAGGAAGACTGGGATGCCAACAAGGCGGCCATTGCAGGCAGCTCGTTCTATGACTTGCCGAGAGTCATGCACTGGTTTACAGGCAATATCGGTTATCACCATATCCACCATCTCGCCAGCCGCGTTCCCAATTACCGTTTGCGAGAAGCGTTTGAATCGAGCCCGCTGCTGCAGTTGGCACCAAGGCTGACCTTGTGGACCAGTCTGAAATGCGCACGCTTGAAGTTATGGGACGAAGAGTTGCAACGCATGGTCGGTTTTCCAAAGCGTGCGAGAAATTAATCCTGTTCAATGTACGGAGGCGGTAGATGATTGGTTATGTCACATTAGGCACGAATGATTTGACGCGTGCGGCAAAATTCTACGATGCATTATTGGCTGAAATCGGAGCGGGACGCTTCATGGAATCCGACAAATTCATTGCCTGGGGTACCGGCCCGAATTCGCCCGGCATTGGCCTGATTTATCCGAATGACGGCAAGCCGGCGACCGTGGGTAACGGCGTGATGGTGGCGATCATCGTTGACAGTCCTGAGAAGGTAGATCGCCTTTACAAAAAAGCCATGGAACTTGGCGCCACGGATGAAGGCCCGGCTGGCCCGCGTGGCGACGGTTTCTATGCCGGCTATTTCCGTGACCCGGACGGTAACAAGCTCAATTTCTTCTGCATGCCCTGAGCCCGTTGATAAAAACCTGCCGCATTCCCAAATCATATTCCGGGAATGCGGCAGGTTTTTTTGTTTCAGCGCTGCTGGTCTGTTAATTCGATTTTTCGGCCTCGTTTTCATTTTCTGCGACTTGGTCGGAGTTGTCTTCCTCGCTTGTCGTTTCGCTGGCATGCACGTACTCATTGAAACGAACCGGCACAAAATTTTTGTCGAGCAATTTTTGAATGCGCGTGAATAATTCAGCCCGCGAGAACGGTTTTTTCATGAAATCGTCGGCGCCAATGCGTTGCACGTAAAACTGTTCGGTTGCCTGTTCGTTACCGCTGATCATGATGATCGGAATATTTTTCGTACGGGGATCCTGGCGAAGATGTCGCAGCGCGGTAAAGCCACTCATGCCCGGCAACACGATATCCAGAAAGATGATGGCCGGATTGTCCCGATAGGCGATTTCCAGACCTTTTTCGGCATCTTCCGCTTCCAGCACTTCATATTCGTTTTGCTTGAGCATTCGGCTCATCAGGGCAACGATCGTGGCCGAGTCGTCGATTACGAGTACCTTGGTGCCGGCAACGGCATTGACTCTTTCCCGGCCACGGCGTTCGGGAATACTTGTCTGTCCATCGGGAAGTTCAACCATGGAGGCAGCCGTCGCTGCCGGGGCTGTTTCTTTTACCTGTTTGGCATCGGCAAACAATTGTTTTAATCGGTCGAGCAGGCTCATCGCTGAAAATCCATGAAACTTGTGGGATTAGTGTGGCCCCATCACGTTTTTATGGCAAGCGTCACACTTTTTCTTTCATGAACATGGCCAGTTTTCGTGTCCGGCTGAGTTGCTTGATCTGATATTCCTTTATGGAGGCCTGCGAGCGGTCAATGCACGGCAGGCTGCCAATGAGGCGTACCGGAGGATGAGAGCGCGTATAACGGGCAGCCTTGCCAGATTCGTGGGCGGCATAGCGCTTTGCCAATTGATTGGTAATGCCGGTATAAAAGCTGCCATCCCGGCATTCCAGCAAGTAAACGCACCAGCTTTTCGCTGGTGCTTTATCGGGTTTCTTGTTGCCTGAATTGCTCAGGCTTTCGACTTTTTTGCCGCTGTTTTTTTCGCCGGGGCTTTCTTTGCAGCCGTCTTTTTCACAACAGCTTTTTTTGCAATGACTTTTTTGGCAGTGGCTTTTTTCACGGGCGAAATTTTTGTGCTCGATTCCCCGCTCAAGAAAGCTAGCACTTCTTCGGCATGCCCTTCGGGGCTGACCTTTTCCCAAACGTGTTCGATTTTGCCCTTGTCGGAAATGATGAAGGTAGAGCGCTGGATGCCAAAGTATTTCTTGCCATACATGCTTTTCTCGACCCAGGTGCCGAAGGCATCGCAAGTTTTGTGTTCCGGGTCGGCCAGCAGCGAAAAATTCAACTGATATTTGGTGACGAACTTGCCATGCGCTTTTTCGTCATCGGCACTGATACCGAAGACAGGTACTTTGAGTTTGTTGAAGGCTGGCAAGTTGTCGCGAAAGCTGCAGGCTTCTTTCGTGCAGCCTGGAGTATCGTCCTTCGGATAGAAATACAATACAAAGCGCTGGCCTTTCAGGCTTGCGGAGCTGACGGTTTTACCCGATTCGGTTTTCAGGTTAAATCCGGGTGCGGTGCTGCCGATCGTTAACATATCTTGGGTTCTCTTGAAGTGGTTGCACAGCGTGTCATGGACGATGTCGATTCTATGCAAAAAACGGGGTTTCAGGCTAATCTAGATGTTCTTTGAAAAGGGGGCTGTATGAGCAAATTACGTTTGGGGATTTTGCAGGCACTGAGTGGGGTTGCGATGATTACTGCGGTAGCGCCTTTCAGTTTGGCGATGGCGCAGGAAAGCGGATCTACCGAGGCACGCACGCTGGATGCACTGACGGTTGTCGGTTCGCGTCGCATCACGAGCAGTAGCTCCGATACCGAAACCCTGGTGCCGGTTGATGTCATTTCGATTACCAAGGCGTCAGAACAGGGCGGTCAATTCGATCTGGCGCAAACGATGCAATACATATCACCCTCCTTCAATTCGACCCGGCAGACCGGAGCGGACGGTGCCGATCTGGTCGACTCTGCTGCCCTCAGGGGACTGGGCTCGGATCAGACCTTGCTTCTCATGAATGGCAAGCGCTATCACACTACCGCTCTGGTAAATCTTTTCGGTGCCCGCAATCGTGGCAACACCGGTTCGGATCTGAATACGATTCCGATGTTGGCCGTTGATCGTGTCGAAGTTTTGCGTGACGGCGCAGCTGCCCAATATGGCTCCGACGCGATTGCCGGCGTGATGAATATCGGACTGAAAAAACGCAAGGATTGCGAAGCCGTGCTGGGTTACGGCGAATA
>Ga0208939_1001628_pt1 | contig 16634 bp, 21 predicted proteins | sample AD_STIC12_MetaG_FD_184437 | JGI IMG/M metagenome (GOLD analysis project Ga0208939, IMG submission 184437) | Active sludge microbial communities of municipal wastewater-treating anaerobic digesters from USA - AD_STIC12_MetaG (SPAdes) (version 2) | ecosystem: Engineered > Bioreactor > Anaerobic >...
TGCTGCTGCAGCAACGCGATAGACTGCTGGCAGGGCTGGACACCGGCTTCTTCCTCAGTCAGACCGTGCTCATGGCTCCCAATGCCCAGAGCCTGGAGCGCCTGATCGGAGCCGCAATAGCCGCCTGGCGCGAAGAACAAGTAGTCGTGCCACTAACCGCATTGCGCGGCGATGAGGGGCTGTGGACCAGCTCCCTGGCCTTTAGCATTGACCCACGCCGCGAAGAGGGGCCGTTTGACACCTTTGCCTTTGCGCAAGGGTTGACCAGCAACGAGATCGCCCCGCTAGTGCATCCGGTGCGCATCGAAGGCAAGGGCGGCGTCAGCACGACGCTGCGCGCCTGGCCGGACGTCCTGGGCCTGGGACGCAGCACCGGTGAACTGGAATGGGGCTTGCAGATCTCCCCCTCGACTTCGGAAACGACTGACCTGGTGTACCGCGTGGGCCGCGGACGGTTGATGCACCTGCTGGTAGTCGGGTCGTCGGGATCGGGCAAGTCCAACTCGGCGCTATGGATTGCCGCCCAGGTCATCAACCGTATCCGCGAAGATGACCAGGGGCGACCGCTGCCCGTGCCGCAATCAGGTCCCATGCGGGTCATAGTACCCGATGGCCGACCGGCAATGGGCATCACCGTCTTTGACCCCACCGGCGAGTGGCGCCGCATGGCGCAGTTTGTGCTCAATGATGAATTTCGCTTCTATTCACTGACCGACCCGGATTTCCACAATCTGGGCTTCAATCCCGTGGCGATTCCCAGTGACTTCATCGAACCCAAAGACTGGATTGCGGTATTCTCCAAACGGTGGGCGCTGGCTTATGCGACGGGCGCCACCGGCGTGAGCCTTATGCGGCGCGCCCTGCGCGAGCTCTACGAAGCTCACGATGTCTTCGATCACCCGGAGAACTCCCAACAACTCACGCTGGGCGATCTTTACACCGTCGCCCAGGGCGTGTTTGAGGAAATGCAACGCAACCGGCAGATTGATAACATCTCGCCGGGGATCCTCAAGCGCATCCTCGACAAAATGGAGGAGTTCCAACCCGGCGGCCTGCACTTTGAGACCTTTGGGCAACCCGGTAGCGCCAATGTCGAGCAATGGTTGTGGCCCTACGGCGTCACCATCCTGGAGGGCGACTTTGGCGATGATGAAATGCTCAAGTCCTTCATCATGGGGCTCTTGGGTATGGCGACCTACCGCCACGCTGCCAGCAAATACAAAGACCAAATCAAGCAGCAAGGCACACTGGCGGTACGCCGGCATTTGTTAGTTTTTGAAGAGGCGCATGTGGTCATGGCCAGCGGCGATAAGACCGAGGCTGAGTCCGCTGTCGAAAAGACGGCCGGCCTCTGGGATGACCTGGCCGACCGGGGCCGCAAGTTCGGACTCTATCTCATGGTGCTGGCGCAACATTGGGAGGGCCTGCCAGAAGGCATCCTGGGTTCGGCCAAATTGGTGGTAGCGCAGGGCGTCAATACCTTGAAGGATGCCGAAGCCGCCGTTGCCGCTTTGGGCATCCGGCCCGGACGCTCGGCGATTGATGACGTGACCCAGGTGCTCGACCGGCTGTTGGATATGCCGGTAGGTGTGGGGATTTGCAAGCTCAAGCGCCTGCCTAAACAGCAGGAGGACGAGCAAAAGCCGGTGGCCGTGCTGTTCCCCGATATTTCGATGGTGGAGCCCCCCACGGACGGGCAGCTGGACTATCTGCTGACCCATGCGGTGCGACTGGCGCAACAGCAGCGCGCCAGCTGGCAACTGGTTAAAGGGGCTTTCTTACCCCAACCAGCAACCTTAGTGAAGTGAGTTGAGCATGACGAAGAGCTACAAGAACACATTCCTGGTAGTCATTGGCGTTTTGATGCTGCTATTGGCTTTGGCCGCGGGCTGTACTTCCCTGGTGGATCCGCTACCTGCGGGTACGGGCATTTCACCCCTGCAGGTGGTAACGCCCACACCGGCGCACGCCCAGTTGCAGATCTTGGGGATCACCACCGTGCCCAGTATCACCGCCGGGATTTTCAACGTCGTGCCGCTGGGTGAAACCTTTGTGTTGGTCACGGCCACGGTGCAGAATACCGGCAGTGGACCGCTACAACCGGCGCTGGCGGAAGTGCAGCTGCTCGACGCCGCAGACCAGGCGTTCCCGCGCTCCAAAGAGGCCGAGTTTGTGCTGCGCCAGGCAAGCGCCGCAAACACCATGCCCGACCAACCTTTGCCGCCAGGGTCGCGGGTGGAAGTCGTCGTCGTTTTCGATGTCACCAACTACACCAGCCCGGTGCGCTTACAGTTGCGCTTCGCGGAAGGGGCCCTGACTTCGATACCGACGGAGGTGCAGTGATGGTGGGGACACAGCCGACACACATCATGTTGGTAGCAGCGGACGAGGCCGAAGCCGACGCGCTGTATGCGCCCTTCCTGGCACAGCGACCGCCGCAACTGCGCGTCGTAGGTGCGGCGGGCCTGGCAGAAGCCGCCACCGGCATCACGGCTTTTGCGCCGCACCTGGTATGCGCCCCGGAGGCGTTACGCGGGCAACTGCCGGCGCTCAGTGTCCCCGTCGTCTTTATCCCGCAGGGCGCCGATCCGGTCGCTACGGTGCTGGCGCAGGTGCAGGCTACGCCTGTACCTGGTCCCCAAAACCCAACGCCGGTGAGTGTGGCTCCGCGACCAGCGGCTCAGCCTGTTGGCGACGCGCCGGCGCGGGTGCCGTTCCTGTTGCCGCGAGTGTCCATTACGGTGCGTGTCGGATTCTGGGGACAGCGCGGCGGCGTGGGGACGACCAAAGCCGCGATTACCGCAGCCCGCTTACTGGCGCGCCAGGGGCGGCGGGTGGCGCTTTTTGATGCCGCTGAACGCGGAGATGTCCAACTGTATTTCCGATTGTCCCCCATCCAGGAACCGGCAATCACCAGCGAGGGCATTCACCTGCTCTGGGGCATGCCGACAGAGAAACAAGTCCAGGAATTTGAGGGGGTAGTCGTAGACGGCGGACGCCGCGCCCGCCCCTTCAATGCTACCTGGCACTGTGTGACTGAGCCGTTGAACCCCTTGGCCGTGGCGCGCCTGCTGCGTTTACCGGACCAACTCGCTGCCGAACTGGAAAACCCGGAGGCTCACGCATGCTAGTCCTGATCATCGGTACTGTAGGCGGCGTGGGCACAACCACCCTGGCCACGACCCTGTTACGCCAGGGTGTGCCGGCCATTGGGCTTGACCTGGCAGATGGCATGTTGGCAGCGCGGACTGAGCGGCGCGTTTTCCCATTGGAGCAGGCAGTTTTCTCCCGCGAGAATCCGCTGGTTCAGATTAACCGCATCATGGCGCGCCAACCGGTGCTGGTGTGGACGCCGGGCTGCGCGACTGACCCAGGGCGCGTCTGGAATTTCGTGCGCGATCTGGCAGAGCGCATCCCCATTATCGCCGACGGGGGGCTTGAGCCACCGGCCGGAGTATGGGATCTGGCGAGTCATGCTTTTGCAGTTAGCCGCAAAGATGATCCTGTCGCTGCCTGGCATGAACAGCGGTTGCGCCAGGCGCATCCCGGGTTGCATGTAGTTACCGGAGCTCTGCAGGCGGCAGGTGACGCTATTGCGGCACAGGCGTTTGCCGAGCAATTCGCCCAACGTTCGACCCAGGGTAAAACCCGGATACTCAAATGGTTGAGGAGTTAGTGAGATGCTTTTGCGTGTGGTCCAACAACGTCTGTGCCGGTGGGGTATGCACCAGTGGCAGAGCCTGCCCAAGCAGCCCGCCGTGCAAATCTGTCGCGTCTGTAACGCCATCAAAGTCCCCGTCGCCACGACGGCCACCGTGATCAGTCTGGAAGAATCCGTAGATAGCAGCAAGGAGTTAAACCATGAAGCGTAGTGTACAGTTAGTGTTAGGTATTTTGTTGGCCGTGTTGGCCTTCGCCGGCGTGATGGTGTTCAATACGATCACCCGTCCGCCGACCTTCGACGTTGCGGTAGTCGTGGTCAATGTATCGCCGTTCACCCCCCTGACCGCTGAAATGGTGCAGATTGACAGCCAGGTAGTCTCCGACGCCGTGCTGGCTAAGTACGTGCTGGCCGACGAATGGCAGGCTATGCTGACCAGCGGCGAGGTCGTCGCCGTCGAAACGCTCTATCCAGGGCAACCGCTCATGCGCGAGCTCATCGCCACCGGCGAAAATGCCGGCAAGGTGCGCCGCCTCTCCGTGGCGCTCACCGACCCTAACCAGGTCATTCTCAGCGTCCCCGTGGACGAAACCCTGATCCCGCAGATTTACCCGGGCGATGCCGTGGCCTTATTCTATTCCGCTGGACAACTCCAGGCGCAGCGCATCAGTACCGATGTCGTGCATCTGCCGGATCCACTTACCGCTCTGCCCCCCACCCCCGAACCCCAGGTCATCGGCGCGGACGCTTACACTGAAACCGTGACGTTGGAATTACCACTGTCGAAGTGGATTGCCAACGGGATTGTGTACCGTTTGAATCGCGAGCAACGCGAGAATCCCAACTACGGCGCTCCCGGTATGGAGGGTGAACCCCGCTATGTCGAAGGAGCCGTGAAGAGCCTCGATGTCGTCGTGCATCGGGAGACTTCCGAATGGGTGGCGTTTGCCCTGGCGCACGGCAAGGTGCAGGTAGCAGTGCTGCCCGCGGTAGCTATCCCGGCGCTCCAGACCGGCACCTTGCCCCCTAGCACCGGCGTAACGTGGAGCGATCTGGAGGAGCAATTCTTTGCCGACCGCCCGGAGTTGTTGGAACAAACACAGCGACCTGGCGTGATTCAACAGCCGCAAACCCCCGCCGTGGAGGAGCCCGCCCCATGACCAAGCTCAGCGTCGTGATCGCTCACACGTCCTGGAGCGATATGCAGCTTATCACGCAGGTGCTGGAAAAGGCTGACATCGCCATCCTGGCAGTCGTCAGCGATTGCGTGTCGCTGGCGGACCAGGCGCGGTCGCTGCAGGCCGACGCCATCTTGTTTAGCCCAACCTTGCCGGGTGTGACGCCGGGCCTCATCCAAGAGCTGTATATGGACGAGAACAAGGGCATTGCGGCGATAGGCTTGTTGCCGGCAGGCTCCACAACCTACGCGCAGGAGTACCAGCGCCACGGCATGAAAGGCTTTGTAACCACCCCGCTGGACGTGGTGCAAGTACAACGCCTGCCGGATCTGGTGCGCGGCGCGGTGGAGATGACCAACTCTGAACGCCAGTCGCGCTCCTTTGTGCCGGTGACCCACCAAGAGGTGCTGGAGTTACTCGATCAGGGCGGGTGGCAGCAGCAGACCATTGCCGTGTTCTCGCCCAAAGGTGGCGTGGGTAAGTCCACGATTTCCGCGAATCTATCCGTGGCTTTGGGCGTGCTCGCGCAACGTAAGACTCTCTTGATTGACGCGGATATGAGCCGCGCCAATGTCCATGTCTTGCTCGGCTTGCAAATCGAAGATCAGCCCTTGTGCAGCATCTTCTCGCTCTATGAGCGCGTCATCGCGGACGGCCGCGACGGGCGCTATCAGGTGCGCGCCGGCGTATTGAGCAAGCACCTGCGGCAGTATCGCAATAACCTGGCGGTGCTGCCCGGCATCCCCAAGATGCAGATGGCCGGTCAGGCGGAGTTTGCCGACGTCGAACGCACGGAAGCCATCTTTGCCGACCTGCTGCGCGAGGCCCGCGGCTTCCACGAGTTTCGGATCATTGACGTGGGGCCGGACTTCAATATGAGCCTGCACTGGGGGGCGCTGCAAAACGCGGACACCGTGCTGTTGGTCGTGACCCCGGAACGGACCGCGCTGCAGGACGTGGCCAACATCCTGCCGGCGTTGAAGAAAACGTTTGGCACCCTCGAACGCTTCAAGGTGGTCATCAACGGCTATGACGAGCGGTTCGGCATCAGCCTCAAGGACATGGCGCACTTCCTGGAAGGTGTGCCGATTATCGCCACGCTGCCCTGGGACCCCGACCGGGCGCGCCAGGCTATCAACACCAACCAGCCTATCGTGCTGGAACGCCCCCTCAGTGAGTTGGGCGCTGGAATCTTGAAATTAGGGGCGCAATTCTATCCGCCGTTACGCTCACTCCTGGAAAAGCGCCCGGTGAAACGCCAGGGCCTCTTCGGGCGGGTTAAAGAGACTTTCACGGGGGTGAACTAATGCCGTTCGCTGACACTGGAAACCCACGCAAAGCACAGATTTCCGCCGCTGCCGCAGCGATGATGGATGCGCATGATGAGACCGCCGCCCGCGCCACGGATAACGAGCGGCTTACCCTGCTGCTGCAAGAAGCCCGCTCACGCATTATCGGGCAGTTGACGCCGGCGCAGATTGAGAATCCCAGTTTGTCCGACACCAAGACGGCCGAGGGAATCATTCGCCCCCTGGTGGAGCAGGCGCTGCGCCGGGCGCGGGAGAACGGCGAAGTTGTGCGCACCGAACCCGCCACGCTCATCAGCGAAATCATGGACCGTATCTTCGGCTATGGTGTGCTCACCCCCTATCTGGACAACGACCAGGTGGAGGAGATCATCTGCAACGGGCCGCAAGACATCTGGATCATTCACGCTCAGCAGGGCAAGGTGCGTACCGAGGCGCGGTTCTCCGACGCCAGCGAGCTGCTCAACACCGTGGTGCGCATGGCGCGGGGCCGGGAGCTCTCCCGGTCCAGTCCCAAGATTGATGCGCGGATGCGCGACGGCTCACGGCTCCATGCGGTCATTGAACCACTGGTCGTCAATGTGCCTATCGCCGTCACCATTCGCCGCCACCGGCTGGTAGCGCGCACGCTGGCGGACCTGGAACGCCTGGGCACCATCACCCCCGAAGTCCGCGAGTTCCTGGAAATGCTCGTGCAGGGACGCATTAACCTGGTTATCGCCGGGGGCACGGCCAGCGGCAAGACCAACTTCCTGAACGCCCTGGCCAATGCTGCCCAGGAGAATGATCGTTTCGTCGTCGTCGAAGACACGCCGGAAATCCAGATTGCCAAGCCCGACGTGGTGCAGCTCACCACCCGCGACCAGGCGGAAGCGGCGCGCTCCTTCTCGATTGCGGACCTGGTGATCGAAGCCCTGCGGATGCGCCCCGACCGGATCATCACTGGCGAGGCCCGCGGCCCGGAAGTGGTGGACGTGCTCAGCGCCGCCAACACCGGCCACGATGGGCAGATGCTCACCCTGCACGCCAACTCGACCCGCGATGTCATTCAGCGTTTCGAGACCATGTACCTGATGCGGGGCATCGAAGTGCCGACCACGGCCATTCGCCGGCAAATCGCCGACGCCTTCCAGGTGGTGATCTTCCTCAAGCGCGTGCTGATCGGCAACGCCCCACGCCGCTTCGTGACGGAAATTGCCGAGATCTCCCCCTCGCGGCACATGGAGGGCGACCAGGTGGTAGTGCAGAACATCTTCGAGGACTCTGGTCATGGCCTGCACTTCACGGGCTATTTCCCCAAGCACCTGGCGGAGCTCTTGCAGGAACGGGGCGTCCCCCTGTCGCTGGCCCATTTGCGGAGGAGTAAATGAACACCTCAACCTGGATTCTGTTTGCCGTTATTGCGTCCGCCGGCGTCTTTCTGGCCTTCGCCGCCCTGGTCTTTCCACCCCGGGTGCGCCTGGAACAGCGCGGCGGCAGCCCGCTGGCGCGGTTACAGCAACGCCTCGACGCGGCGGAATTATCAATCTCGGCGCGGGAATTTCTCGTGTCCGTGCTCATGATTGGAGCTGTGGCGCTCGTCGTGGGTACGGTCTTGCGCACCCCCGTGTTCGGCATTGCCGGCATGGTCATGGGACCGCTGCTGTTCTGGCAGTCCCTGGAGAGCAAGCGCGACAAATTCCGCGAGAGTTACGCTGAGAGCCTGGCAGAAGTGGTTTCCCTACTGCGGGAAGGCTTTGCCGCCACCGGCGCGATGCGCGATGCGTTTCACAACGCCGTGGACAATGGCCCCGACCCGGCAGCCGCCGATTTCCGCGAGGTCTGGACAAAGCATGAATTGGGCGAGCCGCTGGAGGACGCCTTTGGTCCACTACTTGAACGCCGGCGCGATGGCTATCTGAACATGGTAGCCGAGGCGCTGACGCTCAAGAGCTCCCACGGCGGCAGCGCCAGTGAAGTGCTCACGGCGCTGGAAACCATGATCCGCGAGCAAACCAATCTGCGCAAGGAGATTGCCGCCAAGCAAGCCCAGGCGCGTTTGGAGTCCACTATTGTGAGCCTGGCGCCCTTGGGGTTCTTCCTGCTGTTCAAGCTCCTGCCTTGGATGCGCGCCTATGAAGGCGGCTTCTACAACACGGCTCTGGGACAGGGTGTGCTGTTGGTGGTGATCGTGTTCTCGGTCATCGCCTATGTGGTCTCACGACGCCTGGCGACGCGGGGCCTCACGCTGGAAGTCAAGGAAGTGACCACCGTGGTCATGGAGGTGTAAGCACATGGGAATGACCCTGATTTTAGGCTTAATGGCTGGCGGCGGCGTGTTCATGTTCGTGGACGCGCTGCGCCCTCGTCCTCCGCGCATTCGCTTGGAAGCGCCCGATGAACGCCCCTTCCTGACCCGGCTCATGGAAACGCTGTTTGTGCCAGCAGGGATGCGGGTCGCCCGCATCGGGCGGCATGATTGGGCGGGGCAACGCCATGACCTGGCGGAACAACTGGCCCGCGCCGGCTATCCCCCACCCTTCACCACGCCCGAAAACGTGCTGGGCTACCAGGTTTTTACCGCGGCGCTCTTTGCCGGAATGGTGGCAATCTTCGGCTTTGTGCTGACCCTGCTCGTGGGCAGTGGCGTGACCGGCATTGTCATTCCCCTGGCCTTCGTCGCGGCGCTCATGGGTTGGGGCATGCCCCGGCAGACGCTACGCAATGCCGAAAACCAGCGCAAAGAACAACTGACTCTGGACGCGGCCTCGGCGCTCGACCGGCTGGCGATCTACCTTTCTAGCGGCTATGCCTTACCCGTAGCCGTGCGCGACCTGGCGCAACGCCCCGGCGGAGCCTGGATTGGAGAGTTCCGGCAGATCGCGGCGCAGTATGCCGTCACCGGCGATTTCCCTGCTGCGCTGGAAAGCACCGGGCAACGCAACGGGCGGTTGCTGGAGATCACGCGCGTTACCGACCGGATGCGCGCCGCGTATGAAATGGGCGGCGGCGGATTGGCGAAGTCCCTGCGGGGGATGTCGGAGGAAGCGCGTGTGCGCATCCGCTTGCTGATCACCGAGCGGGGTCACAAGAACGCCGTGCTCATGGTAGTACCGGCCTTGTTTGCGCTCATCGGCATTACGCTGGTGCTAATTGCGCCCGGAGCCGTGCAAATGCTCTGGGTGTTAGGGGGGTGACCCGGAGGGAGGCGACAACGGAACAATATCGAGAACTACGCAGCCATACATCATAGCCAGATAGTATCAGTAGAATCAATAGTTTCTTTCAAGGAGGATTGTAATGCTACACCGTGAGAATCGCAGAGGGCAGGGATACACCGAGTATGTGGTCATTCTGGCCGCCGTGCTGGCCATTGCCGGCATCGTGGTGGCGACCATCAACCTGGTGGGTAACGTCTATCAGCGGCAGCAAGGGCGCATCAACGCCCTGCCGTAAGGTTCAACTGACTCAGGAAGGAGGTCATTATGCTACACCGTGAGAATCGTAGAGGACAGGGATACACCGAGTATGTGGTCATCTTGGCCGCAGTGCTGGCGATTGCCGGCATTGTGGTAGCGACCATCAACCTGGTGGGCAACGTCTACCGGCGTCAGCAAGGACGCATCAACGCTTTACCGTAGAGCTCCACCATGTTAAAGCGCCGGCGCGGACAAGGTTATCTGGAGTTCGTCATCGTGCTGCCTGGGATGCTGCTGCTCACGCTGCTCGTCTGGGAGTTCGCCTATTTCTGGTGGGCGCGTGAAGTCACCGCCACCGCTACCTTCGAGGCGGCGCGCCAGGTGGCAGTCGGTCAAACACCGACCCAGGGTTACCAGGCGTATCGGGAAATCATGGCTACTGGACTGGGGCAGATGGCAGAGCAGCATCAAGGGCAGTTTTCGTTGGCCGTGCGCCCGTCTTACCGTTCGGTGCAGGCGCGGGCTGACGTGCCGTACCAGTGGCCTACCGGCTTGGGGGCGCTCATGGGGGGAGGGTTGCAGTTGGAGCTCAAGTCGTCCGCCTTCTTCCGTCTGGAACAGTTCTATCCGGGACCCCCGGATAAATTCGAGTAACCGGGGGAAGTACGATGAAACTGCGTCGCATCTTCTATGGTATCGCCATTTTAACACTGGTGGGAGTGGGAGCCTGGGCCCGCCAACCACGGGTACAGGCGTTGGAGGCTGGTCTATGTCTCCCACTCCCGCCACAGCCGGCCACACTGACGCATCACGCCTATTTCCCCGTGATCTTCCGGGGCGATGAGGCCGTGCCGGTCACGGGTTGCACCGTCAGGGAATATGAGCCGAACGATCTACACACTGAGGCGCAAGCTTTAGGCTACTGCGTGCGCGGCGACGCCAGTGACGCACTAGATATGGACTGGTATCGCCTGGAAGCGTGCCAGGGGCCGGTCGATGTGCGCGTGCGCCTGGCAGGGGCTGGAGATGTTGATCTCTATGTTTATGGCGATCCCCCAGGCTATCCGTTGGGCGCGTCAGAGTCCACCGGCGGCAATGAGACGGTGTATCTGACCCACTTGAACACCGGGGCTTACTATGTCGTGGTGCAGCCAGGTATTGTGGGGGCTGGCGCCTATACCGTAACCGTGGAGGCCGCATGGTCACCCTAAGCCGCCAACTCTGCCGGACCCGCCGCCGTGTGCGCGGGCAGGCGTATGTGGAGTTCTTGTTAGTGCTGCCGCTGCTGCTATTGCTCGTCGCCGGTGTCATCGGGTTTGGGCAGTCGTTCTATGCCAAGCTCGCCACGCAGGCTGCCGCATGGTCGGCTACCCGCCACGCTGTAGCGACGCTTAACCCAGAACGCGGCATCGGTCAGGCGTATCTGGCGACCCGCCACACCCTGAGCGGCTTTGGGCTTAACCCCAATACGGCCCAGGTGCAGGTCTACGCCGGCGCATGGGGACGCGCTACGGATGTGCAGGTGCAGGTTTGCTATCCCGTACCCCGCCCCCCAGTGCCCTTCGGGGAGCTGTTGCTGGACACCCGGGTCTGCTCGCGGCAGATCATGCCCACGTATCGGTGGAAATCGAGGTGGTGATGCTCAAACAGCGTTTACGCGGACAGGTTTTGCTGTGGACCGTGATCTTGCTGCCCGTGTTCTTGGTCTTGACCGGGCTGGTGTTCGACGGCGGGCTGCTCTGGCAACAGTACACCCGCGCCCGTTGGGCTGCCTCCGCTGCCGCCGTTGCCGCGGCCTCGGAGATTGATCCAGCGGTGTTCGCCAACTCCGGGCAGCTGGTGCTGCGCCCTGGCGCGCTGAATGTCGCGTCCACGTATGCAACGCGCAATGACCCGGATTTGCGGATCACGAGCGTGTATATCGTGGACTCCCGTTATGTCGGCGTGCAGGGCTGGACACAGGCTGAGACGGTGTTTCTAGGCTTGTTCGGCATCCAAGGTTTTCGCCTCAACGTCCGCGCCGTCGAACGACCTGCCTGGGGTATCTCGGCTGAGGGGCAGTAAAGGAGGGAGATTTAACACATGAAACTTAATGCTGCGGGAGTTTTAGCCGCCACGGTCTTGGGCGTGCTCGTCGTGGGGGGACTCATTTGGGGCGTGCAAGCCATTTGGGGCGGAGACCGGCTGCGCCCGCTGGAAGCCGCGACGGAACCGGCTACAGCAGTCGCCACGGAGGAACGCACGGAAACGCCAGCGCCGGACGACTATGACGCCGCGTGGGAGACGTTCCTGGAGGTCATTCACCGCTGTGACGCCATGCCGGATCTGGGCGATGACTTGAGCTTGTATCCGCCACTGGCGGAGTTCAAGGCGCTGCCCGATGGGATCGAGCAGCTCACGACGGATACCAGCTGGCAAGCGTGGTGTGAACAACATCGGATAGCCAAACGCCTGGCAGACTTCGGACCGCAAAATCTGGAGTGTGAGGGCCTGATCTGTGTGGCTGCGGTATCCGTACATGCTCAAGGTGGGCTGGCTAATTACCAGGGAGAATTGTTTGTCTCGCGTCCACCAAAATATCAGGATTACGGCCCGTTCCGGCTGATACGGGGCACTGTCGAATTGCAGGAGGAACAATGGGTAGTCACCAAAATGGAAGTCGAAGTCTTGCCGTCACTACCAGAAGCATCTACCGCGCCCTAGCTCTCACTGGGGTGATTGTCCTGGGATTGTTAGTTGGTGGACTACTTCTGCCACCTGCCGCGGTAGAAAATGGGATTGGTGCGCAAATGGCATGTGCTCAAGATAGTTGTTGCGCCTGCCCGCCGTCTCCGTGCGTCGGTGCGGGAGGGTGTGTGGTGGCCTGTAACACTACGCCTCCGGGAGATGAGCCACCCGGGCCCACGCCGCCGCCAGTACCCACGCAACCAGGTGGGGGAGATCCTACCCCGCCACCTGGTGGGGGGACGCCGCCGCCAGGCGGCACGCCTGCGCCCGCGCCAACGGCTCCGCCCGGTCTCAATCCCGGTACGGGTTTCTACCGGACTGCCTGCGACGCCTACACTACCGAGTGTCGCCCTAACGGGTCAGTGCTCACCTGGTGGTGTTACACCGGCGGAACCTGCTACGTGGTGTCACACCGTTGTGCTAGCCCTGGTGAATGTACGCCGGTAACGCCTACGCCGCGACCCACGCAGAATCCAACGCCTAACCCTGAATGGCCTTGCGATACACCGCCCGAAGTGAGCGGTGGGGTCATCGTACAACCATGCCCACGCTGGCCGGGTTGGGATTTGCGCGTCGAGGTGTGGATTCCGCCGGCGGATGTGCTGCGCAATCCCTGGCCGCGCTCGCTGGTCGGGCTGTCCACCCAATTCTGGTTCCGCGGCGGCGCCGATGTCGAGGCATTTTCAACGAATGTGGCCTTGCCCTGCACCGTGGACTACGGAGCAACCTACGTTATCGCGGATAACAACCTGCCTTCGTGTCCGGCGCCGGTGGGAGAAGCCGGCGAAGGCACGCGGGTGAATTACCAGCTCGGCGTGGCCTGGCGACGTTGGAAAGCCACGACTGGCCCCATCTTCGGGTTCCAACCGGCGCAAGAAGTGGAGTGGCATATCCCCGACCGCGCCTGGAATGGCGGCACGCGCTACGCTGCCGGTTACTACGTCGCCCATACCTTTGAGACTTCCTCGTGGGGCCTGGAAGCCAATGGGCCCGCCTGGAACAGCACTTGCCAGGATGAGGTGTGTAGCTGCAATGAGCGGGTAGTGGGTTGGTCTGCGGAAGCCTACCAGGTGGGTGTCACGACCTGGTGGTATCCGCAATACACCTTCCGCTACGACGAAATGTACTGCTCGAAACGCGAGCGCACGCCCTGTTACTGCTTCCCGCATGAGCCGGTTTGGGAGCCTTCACGCCAGAGCTGCGGTGCGCAACCGGGCTGCACCGGCTGGTATGGCAGTGTAGATGAATGTACCGAGCTCAAGTGGCGGCGGATCACTGAACCGTGGGCGACTTACGACCTGACTAAGTTGGGCTACCAGTCCATCATTCCCTGGTATCTGGTACGGCAGGCCGGAGCCGACCCAGGCGGTCAGCAGTGCGGCGACTACGGTCCCACGGGCGGCAGCGTAGCCGTGCCGGTCATCGAAGTGCAACCGGTGGCTCCCTGATGTTGTCCTGGGAATTGCATCCGGCTTACGTGGGTTGGCTGTCCGTGCTCCTCAGCGGTGTTTATGTAATGGTAGCCTGGCAGGACTTGCGGCGCCGCGAGATTGACCTTTTGCCGCTGCTGGTGTTGGCCGTTGCGGGGCTGGTAGGACATACGGCCTGGTGGTGGATCTTCCTGGTCATTCTGTATGCCTGGCCCTGGCGCAAGGAGACGGCGACGCTCCTCATACCGGTGCTCTTTGTCATCGGGTGGGTCACCGGGGAGTTAGCGCCGGTGCTGGCGCTGACGGCGGGGATTCTGGCCTGGTCCCTGGGCTGGTGGGGCGGCGCAGATAGCGTGCTCCTGGCGACGCTGGCCTTGCGTTACGGACTGGTCGGGCTGGTGGTGGGCGCAACTACCAGCGCGCTCTTTGGGGTGCTCTTTCTGCTGGCGCGACGGCAGTTGCTGCGGCTCGTCCCGGCGCTGACCGACGTGCTGGCGGCGCGCAACGTGGTGGATTTAGCCGCGCCGCCCGGCAGTGCGGATACCGAGATGCCGGCGGCGACGGCGTTGGGAGCGGCGGGCTTGATTCTGGAAGTGTTGTCTTGGCTTAATCACATCAAGAATACTGGAGGTGCAGATATGACGTTGATTTTTCTGAGTGGCGCGCTGGCCGTAGCTACGCTGACGGCAGGTTTGTTGTTGTTGCGCAAGCCGGCGCATACCGGCATCCTGGGGAGCAGTCTCCTCGCCGTGGGCGGCGCAACGTTGACTTCGCTCAGCTTCGACGCCCAGTTTGTGGGCCTGTGGGAAAACCCCGTGGTGGCCGTGATTACCCTGGTGTTGGGAGCGTTGCTGGCGGTCGTGGGAGCAACAGCGGCCGTCCTGAAGCTGCTGGCCTACCGGCGGCAATGCCGCGAGATGGAACAGCGCGTAGACCAGTTGACGCAAGCCCCGGAAACCGCCTGAGATGCTCAATAAGGTAACCCTCATCGGTTGGGTAGGCCAGCCGCCTGAAGTGACACAGCCCGGTTCGGCGGGGCGCAAGCTGGCGAAGATCAGCCTGAGCACCAAACGCCGCTGGACTAACCTCGACGGCGAAAGCTGCGAAGAAACCACGTGGCACTCGGTCGAGGGTTGGGAAGGCAGCGCCGAGATTCTGGCGCAGGTTTCCAAAGGGGATCTGCTCTACATTGACGGCTACATCAAGAACGAAACCCATGAGGGGAAGTTTCATTCGGCGATTGTCGCCCAGAAGGTCTTGCGCCTCAAAACCGCCGATCAGGGGCGCGTCACCCGCCGCGCTTCGCTAGAGGAGCTCGTGCGCTCCCTGGATGCCCACGACGTTGAGGTGTTAGGCAAGTTGCTGGCGGCTAAACACAAAGCGGAGAGCCGGACGTGAAGATCACACAATTACTGGACTACCTGGATTCACCGTGGGTGCTCGGAGCGGTGCTGCTACCGTTGATTTACGTCGCTATCGTGGATTGGCGGACGCACACGGTTCCCCGCCTGGTTACGGTGGCGCTGCTGCTCGTCGGCGCAGTGCGCGCCATCGCCGTGGGGAATTGGCCGGGACTGCTGGCCTTGCTCATTGCCAGTTTTGACCTGCACCTCAACCGCGAGAATGGCGCGTGGGATACCATCGCCCACGGGCTGCTGCTGTTCTGGGCGGTGGTGTTGGCGCAACTGCGGGGCAACCCGGAATATGCCGTGCTGGCCTTCGTGACCCTGTTTACCTACCACTTCTGGCAACTGCACTGGCTGGGCGGCGGGGATGGCCTGCTCCTCGTGGGCTTGCTGGCCCTGCATCCGACTCTAGTGACGCTGCTATGTTTGCTCTGCGGTTGGGTGCTATCCGGCATAATCATGGCCTGGCGGCAGTCGCGCAGCAAAGCGATGGCGCGCCTGTTGCTCCCTGCCGGAGGCCCGGTCACCGCACAAGACCTGGCGCGGCATGGTGTACCGACCGCTTTTGGTTTTACCCTGGGTTGGGCCGCGGTGTTAGTGTGGAATCTGGCGTTTGTCGCATAAAACCATATCAAACAAGGGGCCGAAAAACACTATGACACAGACTCCGCCTTTACGCGACTTACTGGACTTGGGACGCTCGATCTTGTTGGCGCAACGGGTGCGCGTGGAAACCGCGTGCCGTCTGGCGCAACAGGTGCAGGTACAGCTGCTCGAAATGGTGCAGCAGAGCCTCGAACTGAGCGCCGCGGAATGGTTGGCGCTGGACCCGGAGTTTATCACGGATACCACCCCGGATGCCGTGCTGCATTGCCTGCAGCCGCCGTTGGTGGCTCTGCGTTACGGTAACTATCGCTGTTTTGTGTCTGTACCGCTGGAGTTATGTGGTGGCTTAGGCGTGTGTGGCGAAATAACTCCAGAGCATACCGCAGAGTTGACTCTGCACTATGCCTGGGATACGACGACGCCGCGCCCCTGCACCCGCAATGAACTGGCGTTGTGGCTGGCGTACATCCAGGAGGCTCAGGATAGCGACATCACCCTGGTGAATGAGTGGGACCGCCCGGCTGAACTTACCTGGGGCGAACGCCTTTTTGCTGACGTAAATACGGTGTACCAGGCGTTGGAAAATGGCGATACCGCACTGGGACAGGCGCGGGCATTGGCGTTGATGGCTGAGGCCCTGATTCATCTGGGCCAGAACTGATTTACCGGACTTACAACGATTTTGAGTATTGGAGACACGCAATGAATGAACTTGCTCAAACTACCCCGACCCCACAACGCCTCGAAGGGGAAGTTAAATGGTTTAGTTACAGCCGCGGATACGGCTATATCACGACGGAATCCGCCGGTGACGTGTTTGTACATCGTACCGATGCTGATGAGCCTTTGCGCCGCGGGCAGAAGGTCACCCTCGAAGTAGACCTGACTACACGCGGACTGCGGGCGCGTAAGGTGCAACGA
>Ga0208939_1001643_pt1 | contig 16557 bp, 13 predicted proteins | sample AD_STIC12_MetaG_FD_184437 | JGI IMG/M metagenome (GOLD analysis project Ga0208939, IMG submission 184437) | Active sludge microbial communities of municipal wastewater-treating anaerobic digesters from USA - AD_STIC12_MetaG (SPAdes) (version 2) | ecosystem: Engineered > Bioreactor > Anaerobic >...
CCATTTCTCTGGTTACTTCAGGCATGAAGGACTCCTAGTACGACAGGACGACGGTTTCCTTGGACCTCTCACACGAATTACCATTTGTAGCGGAGCGGAGGTTCCCCTGCCGACGAAATGAAACTCGTATCCTCAGAAAAGCAACATGTCGCCAACCTTTTCATGAAGGTAAGGAGTGCGTCATCGGTATGACAGTGTACAAGGTGCTTCCGTACCTCAGACTCCGCAAAGACCTCGTTGTACGAGGAGCAATCTGCCTTCTGTTCGCGGTGATGAGCGGGTGCACACCACGCGGGAAGGCGCCTGAGCAGACCGGAGACGAGACGAAAACGATCTTCTTCGCCACGCACATGGGGGAACACCCCGGTTGGATTCCGGCCTTCGCGGCGTTGGCGCGGCGTTACGAGGAACTGCACCCCGGGTGGAAGGTTCGATTGCATTACCAGCCGCTGGACGGGTATCAAGTCTGGGCGGAAACTCAGTTCATAAGCGGCAGGGGACCCGATATTCTGGATTTTGGAGGAGGTGACGCGTTTCGCTTTGGCGCTCGAATGGGGTTGTTGGTTCCCCTCACGGAACAACTTCACGAGCAAAGTCCTTACGCGCCGGGCAAACGGTGGAAGGATACGTTCTACCCGATCGTGTGGAAGAACGCGGAGGACCCGATTTACGGTGAGTTGTGGTGGGTACCGTTCAATTTCTTCACCGTGCGGATCTTCTACAACAAGCAGCTGTTCGCCCGCGCCGGCATTACCCGACCACCAACCACGTGGAAAGAGTTTCTCGCCGTGCAGCAGAAGCTGCTGGATGCGGGGATCGTGCCCTACCTGATGCCAAATTCAAACAACAACCCGCACAAATACATATTCACGTGCATGGAATTCCTGAGCGACATGATGTTCCAGGACCGCGTGCCGGAAATCGACACAGTCATTCGCGACGGACAGGTGGACGGGATCGAATCCAACATCTCGATCTACAAGGGCCTGACGCGGCTTGATGACCCGCAGATGCTCGCTGTTCTTCATTTGCTGAAAGGGTGGTCCAAGTACTGGGTACGGGGATACAATGGGCTGGATCGTCAGCAGTCCAAGATGCTGTTCGCCAACGGCATCGGCGCGATGTACATGGACGGGAGCTGGGAAACTGAAGGACTCGCCGAGGCTGTGGATTTCGACTGGGGTGTCTTTCCAATGCCGTTGGTAACGAAAGAAACAACTCCGTACGCGGACGGACCGAGAAACGATGGCAGTTACAATCTCAGTTTTTCCATCGGAAAAGTAGCTGAACGGCGGGGGCATCTCGCACAGGTTGTTGATTTCCTTCAGTTTTTGACGAGCCCGGAAGCGGCGGACACGTTGCGCAGTTACGTCAGCTTCATAAGCGCTCTGGAGGACTACCCGGTCCCAGATGAATTGAAAAGCTTCGCGCCGGCCTCTGGTTTTCCCTGGAGTTACAATGCCTGGGCGGTGTCTCCACAAAGCGCCTCCATGGAAGGCGGCGACGTTCTGTTTTCCTTGCTGCAAGGCTATTGCGCGGGGAGTATCAGCGAACGGGATCTCCTCGAGCGTTATGGAAAAACCTACCGGGAACTGACAGTCGAGGAACTCCGGTTCGCCCTGCGTGAGAACGCGCAACGCGTCCTGGAAGGTCGCCGGAGACTCATCGCAACGAGGGCCGTTCGCGATTCGCTTGCGCGCGTTCTTGGCGCGGATCCCGATACGACCACCGCAACGTACACTGAATTTGCGCGGCTGAACAGACACGTGGCGTTCCAGGAAGAATCACTTCGACGGGCCAACCTGCAGTTTTCCGCTCTTCTCGAAACACTCAGCCGCCCGCCTGCATGGGGACGCGACCCCCATACGTCGGAAACTGGTACACGGCCTGAGCTTTTGAGCCGTGTGCCCTATCGTTCGACAGGTAATCTGTTTCGTTCTCCCACCGCCTCAGTTGAAGGAGCGCAGCAATGGCTGCATCAGAACTGATCAAAGCCAATCTTCTCCACCTCAGCTACAACATGTGGGCTGACCGCGAAGATCCGGAACGACCCGACAGTTACACAACCGCACGGCCGTATCTCCGCTTCGATGAGTCGCTCTGGCGCGACATCCTGCGAAAGATGGTTGAAAACGGCTTGAATATGGTAATCATCGATCTCGGCGACGGGATTCGATACGAAAGCCACCCGGAGATTGCCGTTCGAGGCGCGTGGAGCCCGGAGAAACTCCGGGAAGAACTGAAATTCATCCGAGGGCTCGGGCTGGAGCCGATCCCGAAACTCAATTTCTCCGCCTGCCATGACGTATGGCTGGGCCCGTACTCACGGTGCCTCTCCACCGACACATACTACGCGGTGTGCGCAGACCTCATCGAAGAGGTGATCAGGCTGTTTGATACGCCGAGGTTCTTCCATCTTGGCATGGACGAGGAAACCGCAAACCACCAGAGGCGATTCGAATACGTTGTCATCCGTCAGTTCGATCTCTGGTGGCACGATTTTCTGTTTTACGTGGAACGCGTCGAGAAGGCGGGTGTTCGCGCCTGGATCTGGTCAGATTACATCTGGAACAATCGGGAAGTGTTCCTGAGACGCATGCCGAAATCCGTCTTGCAGAGCAACTGGTATTACGACGTAGTGTTCAACGACACAGTGAATTACGTGAAAGCATACCACGATCTTGAGGAGCACGGCTTTGACCAGGTTCCGACGGGAAGCAACTGGTCGCATCCCGATAACTTTGGCATGACGGTCGAGTACTGCCGCAAAATCATCGCGCCCGAGCGTTTGAAGGGATTCCTGCAGACACCGTGGAAGCCCACCCTCGAAGCGGAGAGGAAGCGGCACGTGGAGGCTGTTGAGCAGGTCGGGCGAGCGTTGAGAGGGTTGTGACGTCGGAACAGCACAACGGTTCGCGGGGGAGACTGATACGGCTCCCCCCGATTTTTTGGCTGCGCTATTCAGTCATTGTATCTTCGCCGCAACGGCGGCGAGAGCCGCAACATGAGCTGAACTCGCTCAAATATGTCAAGCCACTCCTGAATCTCCACGGAAGCCTCATTCGCATCCCGAGGGCCGAACGGCACCGGGCACGCGGGACCAAGCTCGCGCTCCGCTTTTCTGCGATACACGGACAACGTTCTGTCCCCGTACCGTTCGACTTCGAAGAAATCCTCCGTCAAAAACACGACCACGGGAACCTTTTTTGCCCCACAAATGCGCAATTCATCCATGAGCTCTGGGAACTCCTCCCGGTCAAGGAACCGAACATCCACAACCGGCGCCGCCTTCTCAAACGCGTGGAAAATCGGCCCTTGACGAACACAATCACCACACCACACGCCGGACAGGCACAGTACCGGCATCTGGCGGACAAACGAACCCAGCAGCTGGCGCTGATGCGCAGTAAGTGAAATCGCCTGCTCCGCGGTCCGCCAGCGTTCCGAATGTCTGGGGTCGCTGCTGGCGAGGTATTGCTCGTAGGGCAATCCCTTTTCGAACCACGCCCGAAAGGCTGACTGCCGGATATCGTAGTATTCGGGTTCTCCGTTCACGGTTTGTCCCTCATGCTCCGCACGGATGTGTGGCGCAGAAATCCCGGTACAGGTCAACCGCGTACCGGTATGTGTCGAACGTCACATCGGGAGGAATCGAATGGTCAGAATGGAACACATAGCCTGCTCCCAGGTCGTACAACGCGTTGAGTTTGCCAAGAACCTCCCCTTTCACGATTGCGCGATCGTTTGTATTCAGTTTCGTCACGTCAATGTTTCCCATGAAGGCGATACGATTGCCGAATTTTCGTGCCAGCGCCACGACATCCACACCCGCCTTGGCTTCCATGGGCTGGAGGCAGTCAAACCCTGCTTCCAGAATCATCGGGACTGCTTCGGTGACACCACCACATGAATGGAGCAGAACCTGCGCGCCTTTGCCTTTGAAGAAGTCCACGAACTCACGGTAATACGGAAAAATGAGTTCCTCCAGGGTTTTTGGCGAAGCAAACAGCCCATTCGTGAACCCAAGGTCCTCATAGATGAATATCCCGTCAGGCACGCCAACTTCCTTGAAAAGCAGGTCAAAATGCCGGATGTAGAAGTCCGTGATCACTCTGTTCACGTCGTGCAGCCAGGGTTTGTCGAGAATGAAGCTTTCCAGCATGTGGACATCGCCAAGTGCGTGGCGCAGCGTCTCCACAATGAAAAGACAACTGAATGTGCAGTATTTATTCTCTGCCGCCCCTTCTTTCCAGTTCTTGCGGGTTCCCTCGATATCAAGCCGTGTCGGGTCAGCAGGACCCACCAGTTGATCGCGGTACGGTTTCCACGTTGCGGCGTCCTTGATAACGAAATCGATATGCTCGGGGGTTCCGGAATGATGCTTCCAGTGCTTCAGCGCGGCTCCCCATCCGCTGCGCGTGATTTTCCATTCATCCGTTTCCTGGATGAGTTCCGAGAAATCTCGGAAGGGTGTCGCGTTCGGGCCACCGCCCACGCCCCGCAGGTCGTAGTCGAAAAACCGCGCCGGATCCCCGTCTTCAGGAAATCCCTGCTTCCTCCATTCCGGAATGGTTTCTCCCCAGAAATGCTCAAAAATGCCGAAATGATCGTAGCGTTGGTGAGCGAAAATCGCCCGGAGGCGCTCGCGAGAGGTCATTCTGCAGCTCCCTTCCAGAGTAGTGACACGCCGCCGCACAGGTAATTTTACGGCAGGAAAGGTGGCGCCCCCAACGTGGGCGATCGTGTGGTTGTGGTGCGGCGCGTTTCACGGTACCTTCTCGACACCTTGTCCGCCAGACTCCGACCTCGGGGTTGCCGTTCTGATCCGGAGAACATGCCATGCCGTCAACAACCGCGAATGGGGCCATCTGGCAAATCACATCGAACAACATTACGGTCAACGTTGACACCGTCACCATGGCGTTGACGATGCAGCGATCAGGCGGAAGCCCGTGGGGCATGGTTGAAACCAGTCACGACCTGACGTTGGCACTCAACGGGCACGAAACATCGGTTGCGCTGGCTTCCGCGGACCAGAAGCAAGCCACACTTTATGAAGCCGGTGAGTTATCAGGCGTCCGGGTCGTGTTGCGAGGGTTTCGTGCCGGCAACCGTTCGATGGACGTTTCCCTCGCGATTATCGTGGCGATAGACGGCGTATCGGATGAACCCCTCGTAAGGGTGATTCCGGTGCACGATCCTCAAAGAGTGGTGCGCGAGGTGCGCTATCCACGCCCCTTTGTTCTTGAAGGCAGGGGCCCCGGCGTTCACCATGTACTGCCCTCGATGCAGGGCGCGCTTCTGCCAACTGACTGGCCGGGCAAAATAGATTGGTGGTGGATCGGGCTGAACTGGACGCGAGCCATTTACATGCCATGGTGGGGGGCGATTCGGCCGGGCGATGCTTACATGGGCATACTGGAGACCCCTTTCGACGGCGGATTGCATTTCTGTCACCCCCCCGGCGGGCCAACGGAAGTCGGACCCAAATGGCATCCGAGCATGGGCAGCCTCTCCTACCCCCGCCAGGTTCGGTACCACCTTTTCGGCAGCGTGGACCACAACGCACTCGTGGCGAGGTATCGGGAATACGCAAAGACAATCGGACGGCTGAAGACCCTCGAGACAAAGGCGACGGAAGTCCCCGGGGTGAAGTTGCTGCAGGGTACTACCGTAGCGACCGGTTATACGTTGTATCACATCCAGCCGGATTCCCACTACTATCACACAGATGACCCCGGGAAGAACCACAACCTGCGCACATTCGAGGAGAGCATAAGGGGCGTTGAGCGACTTCGTGAGATATATCCCACGGACAGACTCGTGTACCACCTCGATGGCTGGGGAACTCGGGGGTACGACAACCTCCATCCTGATTGTCTCCCACCATGCGAAGAAGCAGGGGGGTGGGATGGGTTCAAGAAGCTCGCCGAAGCGGTTGACCGTCTGGGCTGGTTATTCACCACGCACGACAACTACATCGACTACTACCTGGACGCACCGACGTACCGCGAATACCTCGCACGCGTTGCTGAAGACGGGACTGTGCCAGGGAAAGCGTGGTGGTACGGCGGCGCGCAGACCTTTCTTTGCGAAAAGAATGCGCTCGGATTTGTTCGCAGGAATTTCGAGGAGATCCTTCGGAGGCAAGTACCGCTGCGCGCAACCTACCTCGATGTGTTCTCTATCATTGAGATGCTGGAGTGTTACCACCCGGACCACCCGATGACGCGTGAACAAAGCCTTCAGGCTCGCGCGGAGTGCTTCGAGTGGGTACGCTCCCGGGGTATCGTCCTCAGTTCGGAGGAGCCAACTGACTGGTCCGTGCCTTACATCGATTTCTGCTACTGGGCGCCCGTCGCGATGGCAGATGATTCTCCCGATTCACCGACTTTCGGCATTCCGGTACCACTCTTCAACCAGACCTATCACGATTGTGTGGTAACGCCGGCGCCGCTGGGGAAATCGGGTGCAATCTCGGAGAAGGACGCGTTCCTGTATGCGTTGCTGTACGGATGCCCCCCGATAGTAGCCGCACCGGAACCGAAAGCAAAATCGGGTCCGGGGGCACCGGTGGAATCGGCCGCACGTTCTGCTCATTTCCACCGGGCAAAAATCCTCGCGGATGTACACCGCCAGACGGGGTTCGCACCGATTGAAGCACATGACCTGCTGAACAGCGAAGGCACTGCACGGGTCACGCGATTTGCCGGCGGCACGTCCATCGAAGGTGACTTTGCCGCAGGCAAATACCGCATCGTCGGCCTGAAAGGCTTCGATGACACCTGGCAGGTGGTACCTGCTTGACGTCGCGTTCTGACGAGGCTCGATATGGATTGGAGATATGAACGAGACAGTCTCGGGGAAGTGAAGGTGCCCGCCGGGGCACTTTACGGAGCGCAAACGCAACGCGCGATCGAGAACTTCCCCGTGAGTGGCATACGCTTCCCTCGATCGTTCATTCGCGCGCTGGGCCTGATCAAATACGCCGCAGCCGATGTGAATGAACGACTCGGTCACCTGGATGCGAGAATCGCGGAAGTCATACGTGCGGCCGCACTTGAGGTGGCGGAAGGGAAGCTGGACCAGCACTTTCCCGTGGACGTGTTCCAGACGGGCTCAGGCACATCCACAAACATGAACGCAAATGAGGTTATCGCGAACCGCGCAATTCAGCTGCTGGGCGGCGTGATCGGGTCGAAAACGCCTGTTCACCCGAATGACCACGTGAACATGTCCCAATCGTCGAACGACGTAATTCCAACCGCGATACACGTCTCCGCCCATCTGAAGGTGGTGGAAGAGTTGTTGCCCGCCCTTCGCCACCTCTCGGATACACTGTCGCGCCGCGCCGAAGAAAACGACAATTTCGTGAAAACGGGACGGACCCATTTGATGGATGCGATGCCTATCCGTTTTGGCCAGGAGCTTCGCGGCTACCAGACTCAAGTATCGAAAGGGGTCAGACGAATTGAATCCACCCTGCCGCGGCTCGCGGAACTGGCCATCGGGGGGACAGCGGTGGGAACGGGCGTGAACGCGGACAAGGCGTTTGCAGAAGGTGTGGCGGACAAACTCAGCGAGTTGACCGGCATCCAGTTCAGGGAAACAGACAATCACTTTGAAGCCCAATCTGCTCAGGACGCCGCAGTCGAACTGTCCGGACAAATAAGAACCATCGCAGTATCGCTCATGAAAATCGCAAACGATTTCCGGTGGATGAATTCCGGTCCTCAGGCCGGACTCGGAGAAATCGTGCTTCCCGCGGTTCAGCCCGGCTCGTCAATCATGCCCGGGAAGGTGAACCCCGTCATTTGTGAGGCGACAACACTTGCGTGCGCCCAGGTGATGGGAAACGATCTTGCCATCGCGATTGGCGGTCAGTCGGGGAATTTCGAACTGAACCTGATGCTTCCGCTCATTGCTCACAACCTGTTGCAGTCGATTTCCCTTCTGGCCAACGCCAGCCGCCTCTTTGCAGACAAAGCGCTCACCGGTTTCCGCGTGAATGCCCAACGAATGACTGACCTGGTGGAAATGAACCCGATTCTCGTCACCGCTCTCGCTCCGCGCATTGGGTATGACCTCTCTGCGCGCATCGCAAAACGCGCGATGGCCGAAGGCCGCAAAGTACGCGACGTGGCGCGCGAAGTAACAGACCTGAGTGAGGCGGACCTGGATCGGCTGCTGGATGTGCGAGCCATGACGGAAGGTGGTTTCACGGGGGAACAAACCGGCGGTTCGGGGTAGGAACATGACAGACTCGAAAGATGCGCTGAATGACGAAGGTTTCCGCGTTGGTGTACTGTCGGACACACACGGGCGATTGAACGGGGCAGTTTTCACCCTGTTCGAGGGTGCAGACTGCATCTTCCACGCGGGTGATATCGGCAAGGCGCAGATAATCAGGGAACTTGAGTTGATCGCGCCCGTCCATGCCATACGCGGAAACACGGACCCATTCGACCTTCCTTTCCCGGAAGTACTCGACACGAGCCACAAAGGAATCCGCTTTCACGTGCGCCATCTTGTTCCGACAAGCGGGAGATCGCTTGAGTTTTTCACGATGCGCATGGATGCCGACGTGGTGCTGTTCGGGCACACGCACGCACCTTTTGTCGAGGAAGTTCGCGGGACGCTGTTTCTCAACCCAGGAGCCATCAGCAGGAGCCGCGTTCCAACGGAAACGGCTGCGCTCATCACCGTGCGGGGCGGGGAAGTCACTGCGACGGTGCACGACCTCGTCCCTCCCGAGTTTCCCGTGCGACTTCGTTATCCGGCAGCGGTGGGCGTGTGATGCCCATGCGCGACGTCGTTCACTTGCCAATCAGGTTCGGCGGGGTTAGGTTGTTTAGGCGGGAGCACGTTGCGCAGCGCTTCATTCGTGCTCAGGAGTAAGCCCATTCACGCAAGGAGCAGACCGATGGCAAACAAGAAAAGCGATGCTATCCCACCGGAAGAAGTCGGGATCACCTCGCAGGGCACAGAACCGATTGACGCTGAGGCGACGGCCAAGGTTGAACAAGCGGCGGGAACGAAGACTGAAACCGGGCATGAGGCCGAAGTGCAACCCGAAGGCGTGATGGCGGCTGACAAGGATTTCGAAGAAAATGTTCCATGCGCTGCGTTCCCATGGAAGGAAGTGGTCAAATGGAGCATCGTCGTCACGGTGGTCGCGCTGGTGCTCTACCTGATTTTCCGACGCGACGACTGAGCCGTCGCAGAATAATCACCCTCTTCTCGGGGCGGGCAGCAGACCATCTTCAAAGTGCCTCCGGTGGTGCGTTCATCCGGCGCTCGTACCCGCCCCAGGTAACTGAAAACCCGTGAGTCAGGGCACTGTATGCAACCACTGGAATTCCGTTCCGACGGGCTTTTTGTGCTTGTTCAGTTCACGGACACGCACTTTGCTGACCTGCCCCATAACAGGGAAACGTTCGAGCTTTTCGAACAGGTTCTGCGGATAGAAAAACCCGACCTCATCGTTCTTTCGGGCGATATTGTTCACGCGACGTGGTGTAAAGACCCACTCATTCACTGGGCGAACGTAGTCAGGTACCTCGATGCGAAGAACGTGCCGTGGGCCTTCGTCCAGGGGAACCACGACGCGGAGGAATTCGCGTACGAAGCGATCGAGGACGCTCTGGCGGGCAGCAGAATGAGCCTTTACGAGCGCGGACCCGGGAACATCTTCGGGCACGGCAATTACGCCGTTCCGATCCACAGAAGAGGGACCTCGTGCCCAGGTGCGATCGTGTGGAGTCTCGATTCAGGGCAAGGCGCAGAAGGAGTTGCATCCGGGTACGACTGGGTGAAAAGGGAGCAGATCGCGTGGTTTTCCACGGAGGCCGATCGCCTCATGAGACACGACGGGGACTCCATCACGGGGTTGGCCTTCGTGCACATGCCACTCATGCAACATCTGACCGTCTGGCAGACAACACCGTGCTCGGGCTTTCTCAACGAGAAGGTGTGCATGCAGGGGATGGATGAGGGCCTTTTCGATGCCTTCCGTGAAAACGGCCGCGTGGCAGGGTGTTTCGTGGGGCACGATCATGTCAACGATTACGAGGGCGTGCTCGAGGGTGTCACACTTGCGTACGGACGCGGTTCGGGGTACAACTGTTACGGAAAGGAAGGATTCTCGAAGGGCGCACGGGTAATCACGTTACGTGAAGGCGTCCGCGGATTCCGGACCCATATCAGGCTGGACGACGGCACACTGGCGCCGCGCCCCTCGCACGTGCCGGACGGCACTTCCCTCAACTGAGGGGCACAGGAAACGGCAGTTCGGTCGCAGCTTTCATGAGTGCGTCCGAGGTTGCATGGAAAGGCAGAGCATTATCTCGCGAAGTGATTCTTCAGCGGGGGACGCTGCATGCAGAACATTGATGTCAGCCGATTGGTAAACCTGGGGACCGTTCCCGCTCGGCGTTTCTTCGCGGCAACTGATTCCCTTGCCGAGTTGACCGCGTCCCACGGGCGTCGTGCGTTTTTGACCGCGTTTCCGAGTGACCGGGTTCTCAGTATCGGTCTGTACCAGGACGCGGAAATCGATCTGCAGGAAGCGGCAACCCGGTACCCATGGCCGATGCTTCGACGTTCGGTAGGCGGGCACGAGGTGAGCGTGGCCCCGGGAACGCTGCTTTTCTCGATGATTGTCCCGCGGGACGACGCGGAGAACTCCATTACCCGCGCGTGCAGAGGCCTGGTTCCTTCTCTCGTGGCTACGTGTCGATCGTATGGCGTGGATGCACACTTCACCCCACCTGATTCAGTGAGGTACCACCGGAATCTGCTCTCGGCAGTGTATGCAGGGAGTGTTGGTAACGCACTGGTTCTCATGGGAACCCTCCCCTGTACTAACGAGGAGCCGGACGATCGCAACGCATTGGCAGCCTCACTCTCCGGGATTTCGAAGGAACGAATTGAACCGGCGGAAGTTCTTGACGCGTTTGTCAAGAAGCTGGGCGAGCAGTGCCGTACGGAGTTCAGGGAGGAACGTCTTTCACCCGCCGAAGAGGCCGCCATCAGTCAGAATGTTCTGGCGGGCGGCGAACGCGAACCCCGGGAAAAGCCTCAAAGAGCGGAACTCAGGGAACGCGCGTTGAGAGATCCCAAACTGGACCTGCGAGAGGCACAATTCACCACGGCCGGGGGCCGCAGTATCGGCCTGAGTCTCCTCCTTCGCAGGGAGGTAATCGAGAGCGTTGCATTCTCCGGGGACTTCGTGTTCTACCGAGATTGTCTGAGCGATCTCGAAACCGCGTTACGCGGCGTGCCGGCGGAATGGGACGAGCTCATGACTGTTCTGGAGAATTATTACATCATGAATCAGGTGGACAGCCCCGGTGTTTCTCCTGCCGACTGGGTATCGGCCATCGACGCAGCCACAGCAATGCTCTAGGAGTTTACGCGCTTCGCCGCTGATCATCCGCCTCCTTCGTCCACGGTTATTTCTCGGACGAAGATGTCTTTCGCCACATCCTCTTCAATCGCGATATCCGTCTGGTCCGCCCGAATGACGTATGCGGGAGATTTCTGTTTCAGGACCAGCTTCGTTCCCGGAACTACACCGAGTGCCGCGAGTCTTTCAAGCCGTTTGTTCGCTCTGGGCGCAATGAATGTGATTCTCGCGGTGCCCCCCACGGGTAGCGTTGTCAGGGGTTGAACGAGGGGTGTCACGGTTCGAGAACTCTTTGCACAGCAAGGGCCCGGGGGGATAGTATTCCCGTGGGGGCAGTGCCGCGGGTGCCCAAGGAACGTGCAGATAGTGTCGGCGACTTCCGCCGAGAGCACATGCTCCCACGCGCACGCGTTGACGGCAACTCGTTCGGGTTGCACTTCCAAGACTTGCTGAAGCAACACCTCAGCGAGGCGGTTGCGGCGCACAAGTTCGCGAGCGGCTTTCGCTCCGCGTTCCGTCAGCCATATTTCGCCGTCAACCCGTTCCAGCAGTCCTGTTCGGAGGAGTTCATCGACAACCGGGACCGCGTGCGGATGCGCAAGGAACAGCTTGCCCAGAGATTTGTCGCCCTTCTCGTGGGCTGACCAGACCTGCACCAGGATGTTCTCGCATTCTCGCGGCAGGTGTTTCATTTCTTGCCTACCCATTTTCTGACAAGCTTCACGAGGTGCGATTCTGGAGGCATTTCGTACCCGCAATAAGGACACCGGATCAAGCCGCAGTTCTTTCCCATGGGGCAGCGGGTCCTGCATTGTTCCGCATCCTGCGGTATTTCCTTATTGCACAGAGGACAAATGCTCATCGCTCCCTCTCACTTCGTTGCGCCCTCAAAGAGATCAAACACCCGGGCCACGCAGAAGGTTCAGCGCCCCCACCCTGAACCGGTGAGGATCATGCCCCACCGAACCAGGCCGCCGACCAGAAACGCGAACGGGAAGATGAACACCACCATCCAGACCGCCGTTCGGATGCCTCTTTCCTTGGCAATCATGAACACGTTGGCCACGCACGGCACGAACAGGGTGATGGTAACCAGGCTGACGACGATCTGCAACTCATCGAGCAATCCGCGCTGTTGCAGCTGGAGCAATCCTGCGGCGCCGTAATCGCGTCTAAGAAAGCCTATCAGGAATGCCTCGGTCGCCTGAGCGGGGAGACCCAGCCAGCCCTGAACAACGGGCGCAGCGAAATTTCGGACCGCACCCAGCGCGTCAAACAAATCCAGAAAGAACAGGAGTGCCGTACCCAGAACGAACAGTGGCACCACCTCTCTGAGATACCACTCTATCCTGGCAAACGTCTTGACGATGATGTTTCCGAACTGCGGAACGCGCATGGGCGGGAGCTCCAACACGAGATCACTGGAATCCCCCGGCAGAACTCTGGCCGCCAGCCAGCCAACGAGCAACATGACCACGGCAACCGTGATGACCCACCACAGTACCCCCGTCAGGCTGATGGTCGCCACCATCGCGAGTATCACTCCGAGTTGCGCCGAACAGGGTACACCCAGGGCGAGGAGGAGCGTAGTAATGACGCGCTCCTTCTTCGTTTCGAGAATCCTCGCCGTCATGGTGGCCATCGTATCGCAACCGAACCCCAGAACCATGGGAAGCACGGCCTTACCGTTGAGCCCCATGGTGCGAAACAGGCGATTTGTCATCACGGCGAGGCGCGGGAGGTACCCTGAGTCTTCGAGAAGACCGAATATGATGAAAAACGTTGCCACGATGGGAAGAACGATCGCGAACCCGTAGGCGAAGGCCATGGTGATCATGCCATACGGACCAACGAAAAAGTCATGCACAACGCGTGCTGTTGTCTGCCACCACGTGAGAGACACTCCGTTCGTAACGACGTACGCGGTAGACGGAACACTCCTCGTTACCGTGAACAGGTCCACTTGATGAATGGCGGAAAACGGGAGGGACAGCGTCCACTTCACCGGTTCGACGATGTGCGAGTGAGGAAACGGCAGGACGACATCCGCCAGACGGATGAAAAACGGACTGACGAATTGCGAGAATACAAACGTTTCGAAGAAATCTACCAGAGTCCCCGCGCCGAAAAGCCCTACAAACCAGAGGGTTACGTACAGAACCGCTCCAACGAAGACCAGCCCTTTCAACGGATGCGTCGCCCATGAGGAGACCAGCGCGAGAATGTGGTTGCCGGCAGTATCATGAATCCGCATCACTTGCGCCACGATGGCGTCAATTCTTCTCAGACGTTCGGTGTTGATGACCGCAATTGCGCCGCCGGGAAACTGGACTCGAACATGTTCGCGGATCGCTTCCAGGCGCTGAACAACCTCGCGGGAGGTCTGGTTTTTCAACCACGGAAGAATGGTCTCGTCCCCGGAGAGAAGCGTCAGTGCGACGCCACGTTTGCCCCGCATGTCCTTCGGAAGAAGGGCTGTGATGTCAGAAATCGCCTTTTCAATCGCCTCCTGGAATTCTATCTTGAGCTGGAAGGGACGCCCGTCGAAGCTCCGCTCCGCGATCTCACGAACGCCGCTCCGCCGCACCGCGACTGTGGCCCTGACAGGGACTCCCACCAGCTGTTCCAAGGATCTGAGGTCAACATGGATTCCTCTGCTGGCGGCCTCATCCGCCATATTGAGCGCAAGCGCGCCGGTTCTCTCCCAGTCTGACAGCTGTGACGTAAGTATGAGCGCCCGTCGAAGGTTTGCCATGTCGGCAACCTGAACGACCGGCGCCTCCGGTTGTTCAAGAAGAATCGAACGCGTGACAAGCTCGTCCTCGGACATCGGCACAAGTCCGTTTGCGCCGGGTGTGTCGTAGATCTCGTATTCCTTCGACTGCGCAACTCCCCGGGTGACCTCCACGGTGGTGCCGGGGTAGTTGGATACGACGACGTACACTCCCGTCAGGTGACCGAAGATGGCGCTTTTGCCGACGTTGGGGTTGCCGATGAGGATGAGGGAGCGAGCGGGACGCGATTCGTCGTTTGCGGCCCCACCGGGGGGGGCGTCTGTCTTGCTCATTTCAGATCTTTCAGGCCACGAATGCAGTATGGTGAGTAGAACAGGAGCTGTTCGCATCGCTTCGTGTTTGAATATAACTTAATTGAGATTCATTCTCAATTCTATTCCGACTCCACGCTCTGCGGCTATGAAAGAATGCGATACCCACCTTGCCGCGGAGAGGTGCCTGGTGTACAACCGCAAACCCACCTAAATTCAAACCTGAGAAAGGGAAGGGAAGCCCTGCCTGAACACAACACCAGATGGATCGAGGTGCCCATGGAAGGTCCGCGCGCGTGTCGCCCCGAAGAGCTCGATGGCCTGCGTAATCTTGAAAACACCGTCTTCCGCTCGAACGGCGAAAGCTGCATGTTTCGGGAATTCCCCACGCTTTTCCACGAGTCCAATTGCGAGAGATTGCGTGTTTTTGTCGACAGGGGGCAACCCGTCTCGGCGATTGCCTACGTCAGCAGACCCGCAATCATTCAAGGGAACACGCTCAGAATCGGTTCGCTGGGTGCTGTTGCAACCCTGGAGGAGTACCGGGGACGCGGGCTGGCAACCACCCTCCTCGAAGACACGTTCGCGCAAATGAGACGTGAAAACGTTGACGTTGTCCTGATTTCGGGCCAACGGGGATTGTATCAGAGAGCAGGGTGCGCCATCGCCGGACATGAGATGCGTTTCTCGCTGGACGGGTCGGCACTGGCCCGGGCGCCTGAGAGAGGATTGGTGGTCGAGGAAGCCGCGGATGTGGACATTTCAGACCTGATCGCGCTGCATCAGAACGAACCTTCTCGGTTTGTCCGGTCTCCCTGGGAGTGGCAGCAGTTCCTGTCGGTGTACCGTCTCACCCCAAAAGGAGCGGAGCCGCCATTCGGCGTTCGCCGGCTCTGGGTTGTCCACCAGCACGACACGGCGGTTGCCTATTTCGTTCTTTCCGTGGGACGGGACACCACCAACCCGACCGCGTATGTACAGGAGTTTGCCGGAGACCGTGCTGCAGTGTTGTCCGGTCTAACCTTGTTGAAGGAGCGATTCGGACTACGGACGGTGAATGGAAGCTACCTCCCCTCCGACCGCGAGATGAACGGTTTGCTCACCAGTCTCGGCGGATCGGTGCAGGCATCCGGCATCGGTGGCCATCGGATGTCGTTCCTGAACCCGGACATCCTCCGCCGGTACGACCCGTGGGTGACGGAACGACTGGGAATGGAGTTCGTGGGCGAACTGAACCTTGTCCAGTCGGACGATGTCTGGTATCTGACGTCCGGCGCAAAACGAACCGTTGCGGGCTCGTTGGAAACCACAAATGCGTTGCTCTGGGGCGATGCAGTGGGGGACCTGAAAGGGGACGACGCGGACACCGGAGTGTGGAAACGGTTGTTGCCGTTGCCGTTCCTGTTACCAGGAATGAACTACATCTGAAGCCGCATCGGGACGATCGAGCGGATGGAACCACACGAACGCGTGCTCGTGGTGCTGCTGAAAAGCACCGCCGACTGGGAAATCGCTCGAAACCGCAACTGGTACCGCATTCCCGTTGCGCATGCTCCCAAGGACCCTGGCGCGGAATGGATTGCGTTCTACCAGCCTGCGGGTTTTGGCAGGGAGCGATGGGGCGTGTACTCCTACGCACGTGTTCAGGGAACTCACACGGTCAGAAGAATCGAACTGCTTCCCTCGGAAGCAGACCACCCCCGTGCGCAGGAACCGTATCTGGTGTATGCGTTCGATCCTCCCGCACGGCTTGCTCATCCGCTTCAATGCGCACGTCCCCGGCGTTTTGTCTGGACCATGACCACGTGGTGGCGCTTCTCCAACGCCCGCACGTTTGACGACCTCCTGAGGCGCGACCCCCTGCTGCCTCCGGAGAAGGACATGGTTCTTGTGAGTGTCGTGCCGCGTGTAAGCGATTTCGAGATTGTTACCAAGAAGCACTGGTACCGAATACCCTGTTCGGTTGTGTCGCAATGGGCTACTCCGGCGTACCTTGCGTTCTATCACGGGCAGGGATTCGGTGCGGAAGCAGGCCAGGTGAGGTATTTCGCGCCCATCCGGTACGTAGACATTGTCAAGAGGGTGGAGCTGTTTCCGGACGAGC
>Ga0208939_1001652_pt1 | contig 16521 bp, 16 predicted proteins | sample AD_STIC12_MetaG_FD_184437 | JGI IMG/M metagenome (GOLD analysis project Ga0208939, IMG submission 184437) | Active sludge microbial communities of municipal wastewater-treating anaerobic digesters from USA - AD_STIC12_MetaG (SPAdes) (version 2) | ecosystem: Engineered > Bioreactor > Anaerobic >...
GCGATGGAAAAAGTCAGAAGAACAGATGTTCAAAGAACTAGTGTTTTTGTTGAAACGAGAATAACTCACAAAACGAGTTATTTCCCGTTCCAACAAAACATCATTATCATAATGTTAAAAAAAAAAATCATAGTCTAGAGCCTTTAGAAAATTTTAGCAATGCAATTTTAGATTTTAACATTTCCATACATTTAAATCCCAATGAAATTCATGCATATATTGGTAGAGGTGCGGCTTTAATTAAAGTAAAAGACTTTGACAATGCTATTCATAATTTTGATGAGGCAATAAAAATGGATAGCAACAATGTCATTGCCTATGGGGGTAGGGGGCGTGCAAAATTAGAATCTTTTGACTACAGTGGTGCACTAATTGATTTAGACAAGGCTATTTCAAAAGGAAATGAATCAGAAGTTGCCTTTTATTATTTATTGAGAGGTATTGTTAAGTATAAATCTCAAAACTATGAAAGTGGAATAAATGACATTGAAAAATCATTAACCTTAGGTCCTTATAATGAGGACCTTATAACATTAATGGACAAGTTTGGAATTTCAGACATAGCACTTGAAATACCAACAAATTCGAAAATTAATGACAAAACATTTGCAGTAATTATTGCAAATGAGAATTACTCAAATGCTGTAGAAGTAGAATATGCCATAAATGATGGCAGGTTATTTAAACTTTATTCTGAGCGAACTTTAACTATTCCTAAAAACAATATACGATATATTGAAAATGCAACTTTAGGTGCAATGCGTTCTGCAATAAATTGGCTAAACAATATTCAAAGTGCTTTTGGTGATGAAGCAAACATAATATTTTTCTATGCTGGTCACGGAATGCCTAGTAATGTCAATCAATTTCCATACGTATTACCTGTAGATGGGGTTCCCTCAGATATTGAAACTGCAATTAAACTAGAAGAAATTTATAAAAAATTAAGTGAACACCCTTCAAAATTAGTTCTAATTTTAGTAGATGCTTGCTTCAGCGGTGCTGTTCGCGATAATAGTATGTTAGTTCAAGCACGTGCCGTAAGAGTCCGACCAAAAGAAGTACCTATTCAGGGTAACATGATAGTATTCACTGCTTCGACTGGTACAGAAACTGCGTTTCCTTATTCAGAAAAACAGCAAGGACTTTTCACATATTATGTTATTAAGAAATTACAAGAATCAAAAGGTAACGTAAGTCTCAGTGATTTGTCAGAATACGTAATTACAAACGTAAAAAAACAGTCCGTATTATTCAATAATATGCTACAAACTCCTCAACTTATTATCTCAAATGATATTTTGGAAGACTGGAAAACTATTAACTTATTAAACCAATAATTATCTGTTTTTTTAATCAAAATCTATATCATTACTTAAAGAACAAAAATAAAAACCATTGATTATGAGTAATTTTGACAATCAACAAGTAAAGAGAGTATCTGAATTTGTCCAAAAATATATGAGGGATAATAAAATAGATAAGATGTCAGCTGATGAATGTGCGGAAATTTTAGCTTCTAATGGTATACTATCAAATACTGTTGGACCTAAACCAGGTTTTAATTTTAGGCAAATGTTGAGAGATGGTAGAGACGGCATAATTGATCTTGTAGATGGAGCTTATCAAGTACGACCAAAAGCTAAATGGATAATCTTCAACAATCCTAATAAAAAAACCAGCCCATAAATAAATAGGACTCTGAGCGGTGCCCTTCACCCGACAATGTGTCCATGTAGAGCTACATCCCATGGTAAGGGTGATGCTATGTACAATCGCCTTTTTTTGAGTTTATCAGAAAATATAGCCTGGCGTTATTTGATTTTCTGCAGGTATTTTTGAAAGGGCTACCCCGATAAGGGTTACCCTTTAAAACGCCACAGCGTAAAGATATAGGGTAAAGTATTAATGATTATCAATTAGTTAAGGCCTGTCGGTAAGTCTAAATATCCCTGATAAGGATATTTTCAGGCAGTTCCGATATTTTTTCCATAAACACTTTATGGATGCCCACAATCCTGTCCAGCTGAGGGTTGTTGAGTTTGATTTCGGTTCCGCTTTGCTCAATGGCATTATACACATAGGCAATCGTCAGCTTGTCAACGCAGGTAGCAGGTTGAAAACCGTAGGTTTTGGGCTGGACAGTAATGGTTTGGGTAAGGATGTTGCATTCAACTAAGCTTTGAAGCAATTCGCGCACCAGACGGATGGGGATTTTGAGTTCCTTCGACAGCTCTCCCGATGATAATGGCTTGTCTCCTGCTATGAACTGTTTGATTATTCTGTTCAGAATAATTATAACCATGGCTTTTCGCGAGTTGTCGCTAATGTTTTCAGACTCTTTTTCAAATTCGTACAGGTTCTGATTTTGGTGCGAGAACGCCAATTCGGCACCGAACAGTACAATCAGCCAGCTGATTTGAAGCCATGCCAAAAATAGTGGCAGCGCGGCAAAACTGCCATAAATGGCGTTGTAGCGCGAAACGCCTACCTGAAAATCAATGTAAATCCATTGGGTGATATTGAAAACCGTTCCTGCCAGAATAGCTGCCACAATCCCCGACTTTACCCTTACTTTGGTGTTGGGCATGGCAATATAAATAATCGTTAGCAGGAGCCATGTGAAGAAGTATGGGGAAAAACGGAGAATAAACAGGACGGTGGAGCTGAAGTAGGCCATCCACTCAATCTTATCCGAAAGCCTGGTGAGCTGCGTTGAGATAAACACATTGGCCCCGCTGGCTGCAATGAGCAGAATGGGAGCAATCAGCATTAATGCCAGGTAGTCGCTAAGTTTGCGTGAGAAAGGACGTGTCTTTTTTATATTCCAGATATCGTTTAGTGAGCGTTCGATGTGGTTGAACACTTTGAAAACCGAGTAGAATAGTATCACAATTCCAATCCCTGCAAGGATGCCTCCGCCTGTTCTCTGCAGCAACGAGTTGGAGAAATCGATGAGCTGTGTCATAATTTCCCCCTGAGCTTGAAAACTCTGCCTTAGCTGAATTTCCAGATATTTATCCATTCCAAAACCCTTGGCAATACCAAACGCCATGGCCAGAATGGGTACAATGGACATAAGGCTGAAATAGGTTAATGCCGATGCGCGCAGCAATACCCTATCCTCCACAAAGCCACGGTAGGCTAACAGGAGTATTCGCAAGTACCTTATCATCCGCGATCTTATCGGTGGATAGTCGTCAAGGTTAACGCTCCATACATCGTGAACAATGAAGTTTTGGATCCTTTTAAATAACGATATACGACCCTTACTTTTTCCCCCTGATGTTTCCATTATTACCTGTTTTTTTACCTTAAAAACCATAAACGAAGTGCAAAGAGATTTTTGATATAATGCACAATTTCGAAGAACATGTTCAAATCAACCCGTCATCTTACGCACAATTGGCAGGTAAAGTTAAAAATTTATTGCATAGTGTATATTTGATAGGCAGTTATAATGTACAGGATAAGAAAAATATGCAGATACCCATTCTCGCAGTCGGTTCTGAATGGGATAAATAGACTATTTTAGCCAAAATTATTTTTAGCTTGTTCAAAAATTCCAAAGGTTGGATTACTTTTTTCAGGATTGGCTTTGCCATTGCTGCCTATGGTTTTATTGTGCTGAAGCTACACCGCCAGGGAACTGATAATATTCTTTTGGCAATAGGTAATTTCAGCATTACACAAGGGTGGCCCTACCTGTTGGCGGCTCTCCTGCTAATGCCACTTTCGTGGAGCATTGAGGCATACAAATGGAAATTGGCGTTAAGCGAGGTTGAAAGGCTACGCTTTGTAACAGCATGGAAGTCGGTTTGGTACGGCGTAGCGGCAGGGTTCCTCACCCCTAACAGGGTGGGCGATCCTTTTGGCCGAATGGTTTTCATCAGCCCCGAAAATCGGGGGAAGGCTATAGTGCTGGGCATCTGGTGCGGACTTAGCCAGCTGCTGGCCACTATCTTTTTTGGATTTGCAGGACTTTCCCTTTGGTTTGGTATATCCCATAGTCTGGAAGAACTATTTGGCAATACCCTCTACCTTATGGCCTTTGTCGAGGTATTGCTCCTTGTAACGGTCGTTTTCCTAACCATTGGGAGTATTTCAAAATATTTACAAAGGGTGCCCCTGCTGCGAAGATTGTTGGCTGGCGAATCGCTTTCGCTCAAGATTAAGCCCATAAAATCTTTGAAAATATTAGGGTTAAGCCTGCTTCGATACACCGTTTTCTCAACCCAGTTTATCCTTCTGCTGATCTGTTTTGGAATAGAGGGAGAGCTGCAACTCCTATATTCAGGCGTTTTTTTATCGTACCTTTTTGCAGGCGTTGTCCCCTCCTTTACGGTAACCGAGGTGGTTGTGCGTTCGGGATTTGCAGTTGCTTTTATCGGTTTAGTCGATCCCAACCCAGTGGCCATTGTGGCGGCAACGCTAAGCATTTGGCTTTTAAACGTTACCATACCAACCGTAGTGGCAGTTTGGTTCCCCTGGTTTAGGAGTGACAAAAACGCTTAATGGCGATTACTTCTTCCTCTCCCTGTTTTTAGGATCCCAGTAGCATCCCGGCCCTTTGTAGGGCAACCGTTTCGATTTTTCGGAGCATCCAAACTGAAAATGAACGCCAAAACGCAGGTTGGCCGTGTGGGCTTTGTGCGGAGAGAAAAATCCAATCACGTTATCGGAAAGAACGTGGAATACCATATTCTGTATGCCAAAACCCAGACCTAATCCCAGATTATTGAATGTACCATTCATTATGGAGTAGCTTAAGCTACCCGAAAAGTTTTTTAACCTAACAGTATTTATGGATAGGGTAAGGGAGGGCACAGGTCGTCGGGGGTAGAATTCGGTACGCAGCAGCACCCCGGCATTGAAATGGGGATGGAATTCGTAGGTAGCCCCCACGTTTACTTTTGTGGGCAGCATGGTGAGATATGAACCCTGCGAATACGATAAAAGTATTTGATTGTTGAGCGAATCGCGAATCATGTCTAAGAATTCATCGGGGTTGAGAATATCGTCAACGGTGATTCCCTCGAATGCCATCGATCCATTGTTTTTGAATTTATGAACATCAGAGCGCCATGAAACAAATCCGAAATCTAAAATGGAAGCAGACCAGGTGATCTCGTCATCAACAAATACGAAGCCGTAGTCTATGGCAAAGCCCACGTTGTTGGGATTCATCATATACTGCATCACATCCACTTCGGCCAAGCCAATGCTGTCAATATCAAATCTATTCGAATTGGCGGGCAATTCGAGTGGGAGCGATGAGTTTAACTGGTATGACCACTCTGCAAGTAAATTGTAGGTGTTCTGCTCGGTAATTAAGCTGATTGCGCCATGGCGGGTGGTGAGGTTGGCCTTACCAAACAGAAGTTTAGCCCTAAGACCCCACAAGAAGTACGATTCGAAATCCTGTGCAATTCCCAGGGAATACTCCCGGTAATGGATGCCATAGGCTCCAAGCCCCTTGGTGAACATTTTCTCGCCAACTATGTCGTCGTTGCCGTAAACCGCTAAGTTGACAATGCTTCGGGGGTAAAAAACTTTCGCATCGGCCTTTTCAGCTATATTGAAAAAATAGTAAAAATCTTTTCTCTTATAACCCAAAGAGATAAGATTTAGGTGCAGCTCCGATGTTAAATAGTCAATGGAATGAAGTTTTCGGGCAATGGCTTCACCGTCAATGTATTCTTCGTTGCGAGAGAAGTCGCTATACGAAACACCCGTTGAGCTGACATTCGCATACAATGACGATAGGGCGGGAAGCCCTATGAACCATTTGCATTTGGGCTGTATGGCAGGGTTTACGTAAGCCGATTGGGGCAACTCGTGCATGAGAAACAGGGTGCGGCTTTGCTGTGCCATGGCGGGGATGAACGACATCAAAGCAAGCCCTATGGAAAAACTAACAATATGCCGCTTTGCCATCATAGGTCGAATATATAGTCAATCCCTATGCGTGCTCCAATTTTTACCGACAGGGAATAATCTTTATAGTAATCGAAATGTTCAGGAGCTACCCCCATGTTCGATATTCTGCTGCGCAGAACTGCCCGCGTGGCAGGTTTTATCTTTTCTATTCGGCCGGGCTCGTAAATAATGCTGGTTGTGGAAAAACCTCTCTTAATAACCTTACCATCATCCGGATTGGCTATCCCGTTAACTATTTGAAACATATTGGGATAAAACAGGGAATCAACTTGATACAGATTATCGTCAATGAAGTAAACCTGAAGTTCGGCATACGATGGAAAGTCGTTCCACAGGGCTATTTTGAATTCGAGGAATGTTATGACCTCCACAGTATCCTGTATATCCGATAAAGCTAGGGACAGGGTGTCGATGAGGTATATGGTGTCGAAATCAGCCAGATCAATGGTGTCCAAATCAAATTGAGGGTAGCCCAGCAGTACCAATGAGTTCTCAATGTTTAAATCGGCGTTAATCAGGGGGATGGCAATGGTTGGTCTCAGTCGAATGCTCTCGGGCAATGGCTTTTCAAACTCACCAATGCAGGAATGGATGATAGTGCCTAACAAAAGTATCAACGATATCCTGAAAATCTTGCCCGGCATAGGAGTATGTTTTTGACAATGGCAAGGTAAAAAAAAATAGGCACAAATTGCCTGTGTCAAAAAAATAAGTACCGATTAGAATGTATAGAAATGGAAAAACCCGGCTTTCCACCGGGTTTGTGCGGATAGAGGGACTCGAACCCCCACGCCTTTCGGCACTAGATCCTAAGTCTAGCGCGGCTACCAATTACGCCATATCCGCAATGGCGGTGCAAAAGTATAACTTTTTTTGTTTTCACCAAAAACATTTTTTTCTTTAGGGTTTTTATGCTTTAATAAAAGCAACGGAATTACTATCTTGCATAAAAAATTTCATGAACTTTTTGGCCCACCTGTACCTTTCTGGCGATGATGTTGATATCAGGATGGGAAATTTTATCGGAGATTTTGTTAAAGGGCGATACCAGAGTCGCTATAACGACGGGGTGCAGAAGGGAATTTTTCTGCATCGCGATATCGACTATTTCACCGATAATCATCGGGCTACCTATGAGGTCAGGTTGCTGTTCAGGGAGGGATACCGTAAGTATGCCGGTGTTGTAGTGGATGTTTTTTACGACCACTTTCTGGCACGCTACTGGAATTCCTTTTCGCCATACCCGCTTAAAGGTTTTACCCGTAAATTTTACTACCAGATGGTTCAGCGTTACAGGGAGTTGCCTCTTTCTGTCAAACGATTGCTGCCATTCATTATTCAAACCAACAGGTTTTACAGCTACCATACCATCGAGGGTGTTGAGGGGGCGCTCAACATCATGAGCAGGGTAACCTCGTTGCCCGATAAAACCGATTTTGCCATTGCCACGCTTCGAAACAACTATTTGTTCATCAGAAATCAATTCGAGATGTTTTTCCCCGACCTGATTGACTACGTCATTGTGGAGTATGGAATCATCCCCTCGGGCTGGAACGATGGATCAATCCATTCGGGAACTATCGAACTTAAGGAGGATGAAGAGTAGGATGGTGAACGACCAGAGCGACGAACCGCCGTAGCTGAAAAAGGGCAGAGGAATACCGATTACGGGGAAAAGCCCGATGGTCATTCCGATATTCACTCCAACATGGAAAAAAAGTATGGCCACCACCCCGTATCCGTAGATACGGGCAAATGATTCGCGTTGCCTTTCGGCAATCATGATCAGGCGAAGCAGGAGGAATACAAACAGCGCAATAACCACGAATGACCCGACAAATCCCCACTCTTCGCCAACGGTACAGAAGATAAAATCTGTACTTTGCTCGGGCACAAAATTATACTTGGTTTGCGTGCCATTTAAAAATCCTTTCCCGGTAAGCCCTCCCGATCCAATGGCAATCTTCGACTGGTTGACGTTGTATCCCCAGCCCAATGGATCCGATTCAATTCCAAGCATGTCGTTCACCCTTTCGCGATGGTGGCTGGCCAGCACATTGTTGAAAATGTAATCGACGCTGAAGCTAAATACAGAGGTAATGATAAAAAAGAAGATGATGTAGAGCACGCTATTCAGTTTATGCCTAAAGGCATAGAATAGAGCGAAGGGTACCCCTATTCCGATGGGAATGAGCAGCAGCTTATAGGGTGAAATGTTTAAATCGAAAAACTCCGATATTCCGAAAAGCAAAACCGATAGCCCGAAAATGGCAAATGAAAAACGTAGGGTGTCGCGATATTTTCTGCTAATCAGGGCAAAGAGGATCAAAGATAGGATCAATAGCCCGGCGAGTATGGTTAATTTGTTGAATAGCAAAACAAGAATGAACAAACCCACAAGGAATACGAAAAAAATTAACACCCACCCGGGCATCCCCTCTCTGTACAGAACCCAGATGAACGCACTGAAAACCATGGTTGTGCCAATGTCTTTCTGTAGGATAATGAGCAGAACGGGAACTAAAATGACAACCCCTACTTTGGCGTATGATGAGAATTTATTCAACCTGAACCCATAAACGCTCATGATTTTTGCCACAGCCAAAGCGGTGGTAAATTTGGCAAACTCGGCCGGCTGGATTCTGAATGAACCCAATTGAATCCACGATTTAGAGGCATTAACTTCAACCCCAAACAGTAATACGAGAACTAATATCAGCAGGATAATGAAGTAGAGATAGTTGGCAAAAATGTTAAAAAATCTGGCATCAATGGAGAGTATAACTATGGCAATGAGAATGGCAGTAAGAATCCAAATCAGCTGCATTCCGTATCTTTGCGATATGTCGAAGATGCTCATGTGATCTTCCGAAAAAACCGCAGCGTAAATATTTAACCAGCCCATGATCATTAGGACCAGATAAAGCAGAACGGTGGGCCAATCGATCCACTTGAATATTTTGTTACTTCTTCTTGTCATGCCTGTCAAGTAGAATTGCTTCCAACATCCTTTCTTCCAGCCACGTCCTTTTCACTGTGCCGGTCAGGTATTTTTCAATCATCAAGCTGGCAATGGGTGCAGCCCATGTTGCTCCAAAGCCTGCATTTTCAACATATACGGCTATGGCTATCTGTGGGTCGTATTTGGGGGCAAAGGCGATGAACACAGAGTGATCCTTACCGTGGGGGTTTTGCGAAGTTCCTGTTTTGCCGCACACTGTAACTCCCGGGATGGCAGCAATACGGGCAGTGCTCCCACTGCCTGGCTCGCCGTTTACGGCCAAATCCATGCCTTCAACAATATAGTTGAACCATACCGAATCGATGGTTGTGTAGTGTTTTAGCGAAAATCTTGGCTCTATCTCCGGTTCACCCTCGATGGATTTAACCAAATGGGGTGTAAAATAGAAACCACGGTTGGCTATTGAGGTTGCCAGATTGGCCATTTGCAGCGGAGTTGTACCCAGCTCGCCCTGCCCTATGGCCAACGAAATAATGGTGAGCGAATTCCACTTGCCTTTACGAAAATACCTGTCGTAGAATTCTATGCTTGGGGTAATACCTGCCAATTCGTTGGGCTGGTCAATATTCAACTTCTTCCCATAACCAATTGATTCCACATGATTTTTCCACACGGTGAATCCCTTTTCAGTGCCACCCGCTCCAAATTTGTCAATAATGTTTCGGAAAACGTTGCAATAATAAGTGTTGCACGATACCTGAATTGACTGGATTAAATCGGTGGGTGAGGGGTGGGAGTGGCATCCAACACCTCGACCAACGCGGTAAGCACCATCGCAATAGTAGCGGGTTTGAGGGCGTACAACCCCTTCCTGAAGGCCAATTAACGCATTTACAACTTTAAAGGTTGACCCTGGGGGGTAAAGTGCCATAAGGGCACGGTTGAAAAGTGGTTTCAAGGTATCCTGTTCCAATAACCGGTAGTTGGCAGTGCGCGGGCGACCCACCAGCAGGTTGGGGTCGTAGTTGGGGCTGGTGATCATGGCCAGTACCTCGCCACTGCCCGGCTCCAGGGCAACAATGCTCCCAATTTTGTTTTGCATCAACCGTTCGCCATACTCCTGAAGGTCGGCATCAATGGTGCAAGTCAAATTTTTTCCCAGAATGGCTGTGGTATCGTACTTACCATCGGCATAGGATCCTTTTATTCGGTTATGCACATCGACAACAAAAACATTAACCCCTTTCTTTCCCCTGAGTTCAACCTCATAGCTGCGCTCTAAACCGCTTATGCCAATATAGTCTCCCATTCTGTAGTAGGGTTGTTCGCGAATTATCCTATCGTCAACCTCCCCCACATAACCCAGTAGATGCGAGGCGATACTTCTCGGGTAAGCCCTTAGTGTTCGGGGTTGAACGTAAAAACCGGGGTACTTGAACAGTTTTTCTTGTAAAACGGCATAGTCCTCAGCCGAAAGCTGTTTAAGCAGAATGGAAGGTTTAAAAGTGGAGTGTTGCTTAGCTTCCAGCAGACTTGCATCGAACTGCTCGCGGGTAATTCCCAGTATAGTAATTAGCTCAGTGGTGTCAAAGGTCTGTACCTGACGGGGGATTACCATCAAATCGTAGGTAGCCTGATTGTAAACAAGCAGTTCGCCATTCCTGTCGAATATTAACCCTCTTGCAGGGTACTGCGTTATCTGCCTAAGCACATTGTTGCTTGCCGATAGTTTATAGGAATGGTCAACGACTTGAAGGGTAAAAAGGCGCACCAATATTACAATAAACACCAGTATGATTACTGTTGAAAAAATATTGCGTTTATCAGTACTTACGTTTTGAGACACCTTCGTTGATTATTTCCGATGCGTGAATAGTAACTGCGTTATCAGAATAAATGCCAATGTAGTTAAAGAGCTTAGAATCGTCCTCCAAAGCGTTGCTCCAAGGTTTACGAATGTAAAGCTTTCGATAAGAAAAAGCACAAGGTGATGGGCAACGGTTAAAATGGTGGCATATCGAAAAAACCAGCTGAACCCATATTGCGACATTGAGGGAATACCCTTATTTTCAATCTCTCCACGTTCGGACAGGTAGTTTAACACGTACGGACGAAGGAAAGCCATTAAAAGCGTTGCCGACGAGTGCACCCCATGGCTATTCATAAATGCGTCAATAGCGAGCCCGGTAAATAATCCTAATAAAAGGAGTAACCAACCGGGCGTGTCGTAGGGTAGAAGCAGGATGAAAAGTATGTAGAAATAGGGGTTGATATATCCGCTCAGCTGGATATTGTTGAACAGGAACAGCTGAAGAAAAATCAGCAGGACGAACAAACCGGAATATTTAATCAATCCATTTTGCATATTGCTCTACTCTTCCTTTTTGTCAAGCATTTCACTCTCCTTCTCGTGTAAATTTTTCACAACCCACACATGGTTAAGCTGTTTGAAATCGCACAGAAGGCTTGCCCTGATGGTATAGAAATTTCCGGCCTTGGTATCGAACGACTTAATGGTTGCCAAATTGATGTTGGGCGGAAAAATGGCTGAAAAGCCACTGGTAATAATCGTGTCGCCCACATTCAACGCAACATGCTGAGGTATTTCGGTGAGCAAAACCTCACGGTAGTCCCTGCCATTCCAAAACAATGAGCCGAAGTAGTGAGAACGTTTTAGCTTGGCTGATACTTTTAACTCCACGTTGAGCAACGATATTACCGTTGAATAGTGTTCGGATACCCCTGCAACAATACCCACAATGCCATTATTGGTCACCACCCCCATCTCCTGTTCCACTCCGTGAAGTTTGCCTACGTTGATGGTTAAAAAGTTGTTCTGCTTGTTGACAGAGTTATTTACAACTCTTGCCGGTATGTAAAGGTAATGTGAATCGGACAGGGTATCATTCTGTGCCAGTTGTAGCCTTTCAAGGTTAATGGACAGCTTGGACAGCTGATTCCGAAGGTCGAGATTCTCCTTTGCCAACTGTTCATTGGTTGCCCTAAGCTTTAAATACTGTCTGCCCCTGTCAATCCGATTGCTGAAATAGCCTTCAATGGTTCGGGTTGCATTTTCGAACTTCGAATGTTGATAGTATGTGTGGTTAGCCAGAATCCATAAGGAAAAACTTTCCAATACAAGGAATAGCAATGCGAAGTGATATTTAACTATAAATCGGATAAGGCTATTCATGATCGGAAAATAAACCGGTTAACGATTGTTGTAAGTCAGTCCCTATCGAACTAAGAATGGGAATCTGTCAACATTCTTCAGGGCAATGCCTGTCCCCCTTGCCACTGCGTGCAACGGATCTTCGGCAACATGGAAGGGTATGTTTATCCTGTCGGTAAATCGCTTGTCGAGGCCTCTTAGTAAAGCGCCACCGCCCGAAAGATAGATGCCTTTCTGAACGATATCGGCATATAACTCGGGAGGAGTTTGCTCGAGAACGCCAAGTATGGCCGTTTCAATTTTCGATATGGATTTATCGAGGCAATGTGCAATTTCTTGGTACGAAACGGGTACCTCAATGGGTAGTGCCGTCATCAGGTTGGGTCCTCTGACTACGTAATCGGCCGGGGGATTTTCCAAATCGGGTAGTGCCGACCCTACGGCGATTTTAACGTCTTCGGCTGTACGATCGCCAATCTTTATGTTGTGCTGCTGTCGCATGTATGCCTGAATATCGGCAGTAAAACCATCGCCTGCAATGCGGATGGACTTATTGCATACTATTCCTCCAAGGGCGATAACGGCTATTTCGGAAGTGCCTCCGCCTATGTCAACCACCATGCTGCCATCGGGGGCTTCCACATCGAGTCCAATGCCCAGCGAAGCGGCCATGGGCTCGTAGATCATATAAACATCGCGACCACCGGCATGTTCGGCCGAGTCGCGGACGGCCCGAAGTTCAACTTCGGTGCTGCCGCTGGGTATGCACACAACCATCCTCAGCGATGGGGAAAAGAATCTATTCTTTGTGTTGATAAGTTTAACCATGCCCCGGATCATCTGCTCAGCCGCATTGAAATCGGCAATTACCCCATCGCGAAGCGGCCTGATGGTCCTGATATTTTCATGAGTCTTCCCGTGCATTTGACGCGCCCTTTCGCCAATGGCGATAAGCTTGCTTGTAGTATGGTCGATAGCTACTATCGAGGGCTCGTCAACAACTATTTTGTCGTTGTATATAATGATGGTGTTGGCTGTTCCAAGGTCAATGGCCAACTCCTGTGTAAGAAAAGAAAAAAGTCCCATGTTTAGTATATTTTGTTTATTCTATTTTATTTGCTTTTCTCAAAAAGGTTTAAGCGGTTATTGTTTAGTGTTTGAAATGCCTTATGCCTGTGAATACCATGGCTATGCCATGATTGTCGCAGTAATCTATTGTCTCTTTATCCCTCACCGATCCGCCCGGCTGAACTACTGCCCCGATACCCGCTTTATGGGCAATTTCAATGGAGTCGGCAAATGGGAAAAAGGCATCCGATGCCATTACTGCACCCTGCAGTGTAAAACCGAAGGTTTTAGCCTTTTCAATGGCATGTTTCAGCGCATCAACCCTCGACGTTTCGCCAACCCCGGTGGCTATCAGTTGCCTGTTCTTGGCCAGTACGATGGCGTTGGATTTGGAGTGTTTCACAATCTTGTTGGCGAATATCAAATCGGTTATCTGTTCGGCGGTTGGCGAAACCCCGGTAACAGGTTTCATGTCATCGGACGATTCGGTTCTATAATCCCTTTGCTGTACAAGAACCCCATTCAGGATACTCCGGAATTGCATTTTGCCAAAAGCAATGCCTTTGTTAACCAGAACAATGCGATTTTTCTTTGAGCAGATGATTTCAAGGGCTTTCCCGTGATAATCCGGAGCGATAACCACTTCAAAAAACAGCTTATCCATCTCCGCTGCTGTCTCTGCATCTATGGGGCGATTTGCAACAATTACCCCTCCGAAAGCCGAAACGGGATCGCCGGCAAGGGCATCAATCCATGCCTGCAGCAAACTCTCGCGGCTGGCCAAGCCGCAGGCGTTGTTATGCTTAAGAATGGCAATGGTGGGTTCATCAAATTCGGAGATCAGGTTCAGAGCGGCATCGATATCCAGCAGATTGTTGTACGATATCTCCTTCCCGTGAAGCTGGTGGAAAAGGGCATGGAAATCGCCATAGAACATCCCCTTTTGATGGGGATTCTCGCCGTAGCGCAATTCCTTCAGCCCCACAATGCTCTGCTTGAAAGCAATGGGCGATGTATCTGCGGCAAAGTAGTTGAAAATGGCTGTATCGTAATGGCTGGTAGTGCTGAATGCCTCAAGAGTATAGGCTTTCCTTTGTTCAAGGGTGGTGTAGCCATTGTTAGATTCCAGTAGGTCGATTACTCCCTGATACTGGGTCCTCGAGGAGACAATCAGAACATCGGAATAATTTTTAGCTGCGGCACGTATCAGAGAGATTCCGCCAATATCAATCTTTTCGATTATCTCATCTTCAGGCGCTCCTGAGGCTACCGTTTCTTCGAAAGGGTATAGATCAACGACAACCAGGTCGATTTCGGGAATGGTGTAATCTTTTAGCTGTTGAATATCGTTTGCGTTGCTACGGCGGGCCAAAATGCCGCCAAAGACCTTGGGGTGGAGTGTTTTTACCCTGCCGCCAAGTAACGAAGGGTAGCCGGTGAGGTCGTCCACAGGGGTTGCCTTTACTCCACAGCTTTCAATGAATTGAAGTGTTCCTCCTGTTGAAAGGATTTTAACATTTAACCTGTCGAGCAGCGCGATTACCTCTTTAAGGCCATCTTTATGGAATACTGAAATTAATGCTGTTTTTACCTGCCTGAGCTCGTTCATTTTGAAAGCAGTATTTGCCGCTTAGCTATTTTAAAAAACCTTACTTTTTTCCGATACAAAAATGGCTAAAAGCTTCCAATTTATCATTCTATTACATATCTAAAATGTTAAAAATATGGAGTTTTTTTAAACTATCTTTACACAGCTGTTTCCAATCGTTATTCGTTTTGATACCGAACCATTTTTCAGCAGTTGACATATGAAGCCTTTTAAACTGGGAGTAATTATTGCCAAGGTGACGCGCGAAAGTTTTGCGTTTGCATACCAATCCATTACGGTTAACAAGATGCGGACTTTCCTGTCGTTGTTAGGGATTACCATTGGTATTTTTGCCATTATCTCCGTTTTTTCCGTGCTGGATGCGCTGGAAAAGAATGTCAGGGATAGCCTGCAATCGCTTGGCGACAACGTGCTCTACATTCAAAAATGGCCATGGTCAATGGGTGGCGAATATCCATGGTGGAAGTATATGAATCGGCCACAGCCCAAAATGGAAGACCTTGGCGAAATACGTGAGAGGAGTACTCTGACCGGTGTTGCCACTTTGGTTGCAAATTTTCAGGGTGCGGTCAGCTTCGGAAAAAACTCCGTGCCCAGAAATTCTGTTATAGCAGTTACAACACAGTACGAAGAGATGCGTACGTTCGAAATAGAAACGGGGCGTTACTTTTCGCCCTACGAATTGTATGCGGGCAAGAATGTGATTTTGCTGGGACATGAAGTGGCATCGGAGCTATTTACGGGCTTCAACCCCGTTGGGCAAAGCGTAAAAGTAAGGGGTCATAAGGCCGAGGTGATTGGCGTGATAAAAAAGGAGGGAGCGTCTCCCATTGGCAACTACAGCCACGATGAAATAGTATTGATTCCGGTTAGTTTTGCGAAACAGATAATTGACCTAAGATGGATGGATACGTTTATAATGGTTAAACCTGTTGAAAATGTACCCAACATCGAATTGAAGGACGAATTACGTGGCATTCTCCGTTCGTTTCATAGATTGAAACCCATTGAAGACGACGATTTCTCGCTAAACGAGCTTGGCCTTCTCAAACAGGGTATTGACAGCATTTTTGTGTCCATAAATTTGGGAGGATGGATTATTGGTGGTTTTTCCATTCTGGTGGGTGGTTTTGGCATAGCCAATATTATGTTCGTCTCGGTAAAAGAGCGAACCGGTATCATTGGCATTCAAAAGGCGTTGGGAGCTAAAAATTATTTTATACTCTTGCAATTTCTTTATGAGTCGATTTTGCTTTCAGTTATGGGAGGGCTCATTGGGTTATTTGTGGTATTTATTGGTTCCCTGCTCGCATCAGGTTTTATCGAATTTAATATTACCCTGACATTTGGAAATATTGTATTGGGATTAGCTATTTCCGCCACCATTGGCATTGTCTCCGGATTTGCCCCGGCATGGTCGGCATCAAAGTTAAACCCCGTGGAGGCCATGAATGCTAATTAACGTGAGTTTGACCTAAGCCGCCTTTACTGTTTTACACGTGCGCACGTGCGTTGGAACAGGCACACTCTTTGGCAAGTTTTGGTTACAGTCTGATTCGTGCGGTTTGGCTATGTGTGCCTGTGAAGCGTTGATATTACTTTGCACTTTCAATGATTTCATTTCTTATTCTGAATATTTGAAATTTAGATTCAACTAATAAATGCAACTTTTTGAGGGCATGAATTAATTTTTTTCAAGCGAAGGGACAAAAATGTCCCCCCGCCTGAAATGGATAAATTCTCTTTACTTTGTGTCCTCGTCCAAAAGTT
>Ga0208939_1001653_pt1 | contig 16520 bp, 20 predicted proteins | sample AD_STIC12_MetaG_FD_184437 | JGI IMG/M metagenome (GOLD analysis project Ga0208939, IMG submission 184437) | Active sludge microbial communities of municipal wastewater-treating anaerobic digesters from USA - AD_STIC12_MetaG (SPAdes) (version 2) | ecosystem: Engineered > Bioreactor > Anaerobic >...
TACCATCTGGTTTACGCAAAACCCATGGTTTCAATCAGACGTGCTGCCTGAGCTGAAAAAGCGGGTAGCGGAAGTTTTAACTGAATGAAAAATGTACGCGGGATTAATCAATCCATTCATGATGATTCGATGAATTAACCCGCAATAAACGATTTCCTGAGGGCATCTGATTTTTTTCGGGCTGATCTTTTAGTCTTGGTCACGGTCGCACTGCTTGCTTCTATCCTGCAGCCACGTTACCGAAAACCACACGATGCATTATCCAAATAAAAACCACGGGAGAGCCCAATGTCACGAAAAGCCATCGCTACAACCAGCTTGGTGCTGCTTGCAATAGCCGGTCTTCAAACAGCCGATGTAGCCACCGCCTCCGATGTTACCGCCGTCAAGGAAATTTCATCGATTTCGGCCAGCAGGAACTACCGGCAAATGAGCATCAACGTCGATGCAAAACTTTACCAGGTAACATTTGAAAAACCTTGTACAGCATTGAAGCATTCCGATGTCTCGGCCAACACGCAGATGACACAACAATTGACGGTCGGTTCGGAACTGAAAGTGGGCACAAGCAGTTGCATGATAAAAAGTATTCAACGCGATCTTGACCTGTCTTCACTTGCAACGGCACGTGACGACAATGATCCGAGACAAATGCTGAGCGACCCGACGAAGTCACTCAGACACAGTCGCTAGTTTCCGTTTCATTGTCCAAAAAGAAAAAGCTAAACGAATGTTTAGCTTTTTTTTTGAAATCGACCGAGATCCGGACGAAAATACGCTTATGCAAGCCAGTATGCCGCAAGCTGCAAACACAAGAATGCGTAAACACCGGCAAGGGCATCATCGAGCATGGCGCCGAAACCGCCATGCAGTTTCTGGTCTGCCCAGCTGACGGGCCATGGTTTCAGAATATCGAAGAAACGAAACAGAGCAAAAGCCGCCAACATCCATGGCCAGCCAGCAGGCGCAAGAAACAAGGTCATCCACATGCCCACGTATTCGTCCCAGACGACCAGCGATGGATCTTCGATCTTTGTCTGTTCAATGGCCCAGCTTGATGCCCAGACACCGATCATGAAACTGACCAGCAATAAGCCGAGATAAATCCAAACCGGCAAATCGCGCATGAGGAAGTACCACGGCACAAGTGCGAACATACTGCCCACCGTTCCCGGCGCTTTCGGTGAAAAACCGGCACCGAAACCGGCTGCTATCCAGCCGAAGGGATGCTTCATCAAACGGCGGCGGGTGCCAACGGGAAGAACACTCATTCAAATACTCTTTTTTAAAGTAGAGCCGTGGTAGCGTCCGTCAGGCGCGAAAATGTTCTTCGCAGATTTTTTCGCGCCTGACGGACGCTACCACGGTTTTATTCTGTTTTTCAGACCGAATCCGGGCTAATTGATTGTCGCACTGAAATGCTCAAAACCTTTTTCGCCAAGCTCAAATATTCCACCGTTCTCGTCGAAACATTTCAATTCCGATCCCGACACGACATGGCCGATCACCGTGCCCACCACATCGCAATCTGAAAGCGCCTGTTCAATCGCCAGGCTTTGGTGCGCTGGCGCGGTGAAACATAATTCGTAATCGTCACCGCCACTGAGTTGCAGGCGATAACGTTCCCCGTCGTCGGGAAAATGATCGAGCAAGGGTTTCGACATCGGTACCCGGCACACCTCGATTTCGGCGCCCAGTTTGCTGGCGAGCAAGATATGCGAAAGATCGGCGAGCAATCCGTCACTGACATCAATCGCCGCATTCGCGATACCGCGCAACGCCATGCCGACATTGACCCGCGGTGTCGGTCGATCCAGACGGTGCCGCAGCTTGGCCGACTGCAATCCCTGTGTCCGCCACTGCACGAGCCCGGCTGCCGCATCGCCAATCGAACCGGTGACCCAGATTTCATCGCCGAGTTTTGCGGCGTCGCGACGCAAGGCCTGGTCTTTCGGAACAAAGCCCTGCACGGTCACGGTGATCGACAGCGGACCTTGCGTCGTATCGCCGCCCACGAGTTGAACACCATGCTCATCGGCCAATTCAAAAAAGCCGTCGAGAAATTTTTCCAGCCACTCGATATTGGTATCAGGCAAGCTGATTGCCAGGCTTGCCCAGGCCGGCATCGCGCCCATCGCGGCAAGGTCGCTTAGATTTACTGCAAGTGATTTATAACCGATATCTTGCGGTGCAGTGTCTTCGGGAAAATGTACGCCGTTGTTCAAGGTGTCGGTACTGACAACAAGAAACTGGTCCGCGGGCATAATCAATAAGGCTGCATCATCACCAATGCCCAGTGCGACATCGCTGCGCGTTTTAACACGCTGCTTGATCAAGTCGATGAGGGCGAATTCGCCGGTCATACGGATAATTAACGCTTCTGCTGCATTTCCGTTGCACGCCAATCGGCGGCGGCCTTGTCGAGTACGCCGTTGACATAGGTATGCCCCTGATCGGCACCAAAACGCTTCGAGGTTTCGATGGCCTCGTTGATCACCACTCGATACGGCACATCGGGACGATGGCGTAATTCATACGCCGCAATCAGTAGAACAGCGCGTTCGATCGGATCAACTTGTTCGAGTGTGCGATCAAGATACTTGACCAGTTCAAGATCCAGTTCGTCATGGTGGTCGGCAACGCCACGTACCAAATCTTCAAAGTACTGCAGATCTGCAATTTCCATATCCTGCTCATGCTGGAATTGCTCGATGACTTTATTAATCGGCGAGTTCGACATTTGCCAGGCATACACGGCTTGCAAAGCCCGGCGGCGCGAACGCGAACGAGCGGCGGGATCGATACCATCGGTGCGAGCGTGTTTCATTATTGAATCTCACTTATCTTGTTGAACAAGTTTGCCATCTCCAGCGCCGCAAGCGCGACTTCCTCACCCTTGTTTCCGGCCGAACCTCCGGCACGTGCCTGCGCATGCGCATAGTCTTCGACCGCCAACACACCATTGCAAACCGGAATATTGAATTTCAATGCCACGTCCATCAAACCGCGAGCGCATTCATCGGCCACATGTTCGTAGTGGCGGGTATCGCCGCGAACGACACAACCGAGCGCGATAATCGCGTGATATTTTTTACTGCCGGCCAGTGCATTGGCCGCGATCGGAATTTCCCAGGCCCCCGGCACCCTCACCACATCAACCTGTTCGTCGCTCAGGCCGTTTTGTTTCAGGCATGTGCGTGCACCCACCACGAGTGTGTCGGTAATGCTCGGGTTCCAGCGGCTCGCCAATATCGCAATTTTGCAACGGCTGTCGACACGCAGATCGGCTTCAATCAGGGACATGGTTTTTTGTTTATCACAGGAGGCAGGCGCGTAGTTTACCGCGCCAGGCTCACATACTCGATAACTTCGAGCCCGTAACCCGCCAGAGCCACCTGCCGCCTAGGGGTGCCGAGCACACGCAGCCTGGAAAGACCCAAATCGGCGAGAATCTGCGCCCCTGCACCGTTCTGGCGCCATTGCTTGATCTTGGTCGCGGCATGGCCATCCTGCTCGGTGATTTGCTCCAGCAATTGCTCCGACGACATCGGTTCCGATAACACGACCAGCACGCCGGCATTTTCTTTCGCGATCATCGCCATCGCCTGATGTGCACTCACGGCCAGATCATCGCGCTGCCAATGCAATACATCAGTCAACGGGTTTTTGACGTGCACGCGCACCAGCGTCGGCGTGTCGGTATTCACTATGCCGCGAACCAGCGCAAAATGGATATCCCGGCTGATCTTGTCGCGATAAGTCACCAGATTGAATTCACCGTGCTCGGTCGTGATAGTGCGCGCATCGACGCGTTCCACCGTGTGCTCGGTGTTCAGCCGGTAGCGAATCAATTCTTCGATACTGCAAATCAGCAGGCCATGTTCTTTCGCGAAAACTTCCAGTTCCGGACGACGCGCCATGCTTCCGTCATTGTTGAGAATCTCGACCAACACACCAGCGGGTTCCAATCCTGCGAGCAATGCCAAATCGGCGGCTGCTTCGGTATGACCGCTGCGTGTCAGCACGCCACCGGCTTGCGCCATCAGCGGAAAAATATGGCCTGGCTGGGTAATGTTTTGAGGCTTTGCGTCCGGCTTCACCGCCGTGCGAATCGTATGCGCACGGTCGTATGCAGAAATGCCGGTGGTCACGCCTTCGGAAGCCTCGATGCTGACCGTGAAATTGGTTTGATAAGGCGAACGGTTGTCGGTCACCATCAACGGCAATTGCAATTGTTCACAACGTTGCTTGGTCAATGACAAACATACCAGACCACGTGCATGGGTGACCATGAAGTTGATGTCTGTTGGCCTTACCAGTTCAGCCGCCATGATCAGGTCACCTTCGTTTTCGCGGTCTTCATCATCGACTACGACCACCATTTTTCCCTGGCGAATGGCTTTAAGTACTTCCGGAATTGTTGCGAAACTCATTTGATTTCTTCCACTTTAAATTGCATCAGGCGCTCGACATAACGCGCCATCAAATCGACTTCGATATTGACCGGGCTGTTTTTCGCCAGCGCGGAAAAATTGGTGTGCTCGACGGTATGCGGAACCAGATTGACTTCGAAGCCTTCAAAATCCGCTTGATTAACCGTCAGGCTGACGCCATTCACGGCAACCGAACCTTTTTCGGCGATATAGCGCAGCAATGATTTATCGGCGGCAAAACGCCAGCGTTGCGAACGCGCGTCATCACTGATGCTCTCTACCAACGCGACGCCGTCAACATGGCCCGACACCCAATGACCGCCGATACGAGAACTTGCCTGCAACGCGCGCTCGAGATTTATCTTGTCGCCGACGACCAGATTTCCGAGCGTCGTGCGCGACAGGGTTTCGTTGGAAACATCGGCGGCAAAATAATTCGCGTCGAATGCGACAACGGTCAGGCACACGCCCGATACCGCAATGCTTTCACCGAGTTCGACGTCATGCATCGGCAAACCGTTGACTTCAATGGACAAGCGAACATCGCCGCCCACTTTCTGGAGCGATTGAACATGGCCGACTGTCTGGATGATGCCTGTAAACATGGTTTTCTACTCACTCATTTCTTGCGCAGCAGCAAACGGATATCGCCGCCGATGTTGATGCTTTCCATTATCGAAAAATTGAAACGCTGGCTCATCTGTTCGATATTGATATCGGAAAACAGGGGCTTTGCGTGATCGCCAAGGATAACCGGTGCGATGTAAAGAAGAATTTCATCTACCAGCCCCTGCTTCAGGAATGCACCCGAAAGCCCCGGGCCAGCTTCTACCTGGACTTCATTCACGCCGCGCTGCGCGAGCTGGGTCAATACCGCGGGCAGGTCGACATGGCCGAAATTGCTCGGCACCGCGATCGCATCACGGTGGGCCCCGTAATCGGGCACCACATCCATTGCATGCACGGTAATGCTCTCCGCGCTGTCATCGAAAACGCGATAGTTGTCGCCAAGATAACCCTGGCTGTCGAGTACGACGCGAATCGGCGGCTTGAAACTTTCCGGCTCGCGCATGCGTACCGTCAAATGCGGGTCATCGTGTTTCACGGTCACGTCACTGGTCAGGATGGCGCCGCTGCGGGCGCGCCATTCGGCGACATCGAAGCGTGAATCTTCCGAGCTGATCCATTTGGATTCGCCGCTGGCCAATGCGGTGCGGCCATCGAGGCTCATTGCCAGCTTGATTCTCGTCCACGGACGACCGCGCTGCACACGCGACAAAAAACCGCGGTTCAATTCGCGCGCCTGCTGCTCCATCAGTCCGACTTCGACTTGTATGCCGACCGCCTGCAGTTTTTCGAAACCACGGCCCGAAACGGCATGAAACGGATCGGCAATCGCCGCCACGACTCGCGTGATGCCGGCTTGTACCAGCGCATCGGCGCAAGGCGGTGTCTTGCCGAAATGCGAACAGGGCTCAAGCGTTACAAAGGCCGTTGCACCTTGTGCCAGCTCGCCCGCCTCGCGCAACGCAAATACTTCGGCATGCGGTTCGCCGGCACGCTGGTGAAAACCCTCGCCGACGATTTTATCGTCGCGGGCGATCACGCATCCGACCATCGGATTCGGCTTGGTCGTGTAGGCGCCGCATTCCGCCAGCAGCAGTGCGCGCGCCATCATCTGGTGATCGCGTTGGGAAAATGTCATTCGGCCATACCGGCAATTTGATAACTCATCACATCTACCTTTTGTCCGTTCACGTTTGCCTGCTGAAGCGTCTGCCATCCCAGTGTTTGGTAAAACGCCTTGTGCTCGGGCGTGAAAAGAAAAATCTCTTTCAAGGAAATATTTTTTGCATGTTGCATCAATGCATTCACCAGCTGCGCGCCAAACCCACGGCCGCGTGCTTCCGTTTTTACGTACAAACTGGCCAGCCAGGCATTGCCGATTGCCGATAGCTCGACCGCATCGTCCTCGAGCAAACTGACCGAACCCAACAGCACATCGTTTTCTGTCAGCACCAATGTCGTCGGCAAGGTTCTGCACATTGCATGGGACTGCAATTCGGCCCGCGCGACTTCATGCGACCAATCGGCATGGTAGTGATGCCATTGCGCATGATGCCAATCGGCGAGTTGATCGACATGTTGCGGCAGATCGGCCAGAAACCTGATCTCAACCACTTAAGGCTTACCTTTTCCCTTGGTCACGTTGGCTTCAAGCAAAGACAGCTGCGCCTTGTCGAGGCCGGGCAAATCGCGTTCGAGCTTTTCGATTTCCTCGCGGAACTCCTGCACGTCCTCGAAGCTGCGATACACCGAAGCAAAACGCACATAGGCAACATGATCAAGCGATTTGAGTTCATTCATCACGAACTCGCCGACTCGCATCGAGGGTAATTCGCGTTCGCCCGACAGACGCAGAGCATGCATCACATTGCGAACAGCCTGGTCGACCTGTTCCGCCGATACCGGGCGTTTCTGCAAGGGCCGGTCAAAACTGGTACGCAATTTTTTCTCGTCGAAAGCTTCGCGACGGCCATCGCTTTTGATGATGCTCGGCAATTTCAGTTCTGCGGTTTCAAACGTATTGAAACGCTCGGTACATGACGGACACTCGCGACGACGCCGGATGGTAGTTCCATCCTCGGAAACGCGTGAATCAATCACGCGAGTGTCGTCATGCTGGCAGAAGGGGCAATGCATCGGGATTCAGCTCAGACCTGATACACCGGAAACTTCTTGCACTGGATCGTCACGTTCTCGCGCACGCCGGCAATTACTTTTTCGTCTTTCGGATTATCGAGCACGTCGCAAATCCAGTTTGCCAGCGCAACGCAATCAGGTTCCTTATAGCCGCGCGTGGTCACGGCCGGCGTACCAATACGCAACCCGGAAGTCACAAACGGCGAACGCGGATCGTTCGGCACCGAGTTTTTGTTCACGGTGATATGCGCTTCGCCTAGCGCGGCTTCGGCATCCTTGCCGGTAGTCTCGCGTCCGATCATGTCGATCAGCATCAAATGGTTTTCGGTACCGCCGGAAACAATTTTGTAACCGCGCGACATCATGGTTTTCGCCATCGCCTTCGCATTCAACACGACTTGTTTTTGATAGTCGGCAAATTCCGGCTCCAGAGCTTCCTTGAAGGCCACGGCCTTGGCTGCAATCACGTGCATCAACGGACCGCCTTGCGTGCCGGGGAATACCAGCGACTGGAATTTCTTTTCAAGTGCTTCATTGGCTTTGGCCAGAATGATGCCGCCGCGTGGACCGCGTAAGGTTTTGTGAGTGGTTGAAGTCACGACATCGGCATGCGGCACCGGATTGGGGTACAAGCCGGCAGCGACCAAACCGGCGACATGCGCCATGTCGACGAAGAAATAGGCGCCGACCGATTTTGCAATCGCGGCCATGCGTTCCCAGTCGATGATTTGCGAATAGGCAGAAAAACCGGCGACCAGCATTTTCGGCTTGTGTTCGTTCGCCAAGGCCTGGATTTCATCGTAATCGATCAAACCGGTGTCGGGGTTGATGCCGTATTGCACCGAGTTGTAAATCTTGCCGCTGAAGTTCACTTTCGCGCCGTGGGTCAGATGGCCGCCATGGGCCAAGCTCATGCCGAGGACGGTATCGCCCGGATTCAACAAGGCCATGTAAACCGCGATGTTTGCGGAGGAACCCGAATGCGGTTGCACGTTCGCGTAATCGGCACCGAAGAGTTTCTTCACGCGTTCGATGGCCAGGGTTTCGGCAATATCCACGTATTCGCAACCGCCGTAATAGCGTTTGCCCGGATAGCCTTCGGCGTATTTGTTGGTCAGCACGGAGCCCTGTGCTTCCAGAACGCGCGGGCTGGCGTAATTTTCCGAGGCAATCAGCTCGACATGGTCTTCCTGGCGCTGGCGTTCTTGCGCAATCGAGCGCGCCAATTCGGGATCGTAGCCTTCAATACGCATTTCACGGGCAAACATGAACACCTCGGAGCTGTGGGCAGGCGCAAATTGTAGCGCCCCAGCCCCTATCCGGCCACAAAATATGGCGTTGGGTCATGCTTTGCGGGATAATTGCCGATTAAACGACCGCCAAGGCGAACGTTGCTTCGGCAACGCATACGCCTGCGCGTCAGCAGATTGAACCGGAGCCCCTATGCAATATATCTACACCATGATCGGCGTCAGCAAGACCGTGCCGCCGAAACGCGAAATCATCAAGGATATTTCGCTCAGCTTTTTCCCGGGCGCCAAAATCGGCCTTCTGGGCCTGAACGGTTCCGGTAAATCCACCGTGCTGCGCATCATGGCCGGCGTCGATACCGATTTCCAGGGCGAATCCCGTCCGCAACCGGGCATCAAGGTCGGTTATCTGGAACAGGAACCGCGTTTGAATCCCGAGCATACGGTTCGCCAGGCCGTCGAAGAAGGCGTCGGCGAATTGCTGCACGCGCAGGCCATGCTCGACGAAGTCTATGCCGCCTATGCCGAGCCGGATGCCGACTTCGACAAGCTGGCTGCCAAACAGCAACGTCTCGAAGCGATTCTGGCGACGGCCGATGCCGACACGCTCGAACTGCAACTGGAAATCGCGGCCGACGCACTGCGTCTGCCACCTTGGGATGCAATTTGCGGAAAACTCTCCGGCGGTGAAAAACGCCGCGTCGCGCTTTGCCGTCTGCTGCTGTCGAAACCCGACATGCTGCTGCTCGACGAACCGACCAACCACTTGGACGCCGAATCGGTCGAATGGCTGGAACAATTCCTGACCCGCTTCCCGGGCACCGTGGTCGCCGTTACCCATGATCGCTACTTCCTGGAAAACGCGGCCGAGTGGATTCTGGAACTGGATCGCGGCAAGGGCATTCCGTGGAAAGGTAATTACACCGCCTGGCTGGAACAGAAAGGCGATCGACTGAAGCGCGAAGAATCGGCTGAATCGGCTCGTCAAAAAGCACTGGCGAAAGAACTCGAATGGGTTCGCAGCAATGCCAAGGGCGGCCGCAGCAAAGGCAAGGCACGTCTGGCCCGCTTTGAAGAATTGAATGCGCAGGAATATCAAAAGCGCAATGAAACCAACGAAATCTTTATTCCACCGGGCGAACGTTTGGGCGACAAGGTTATCGAATTCAAAAACGTGACGAAATCTTTCGGCGATCGAATGTTGATCGACGATCTGAGTCTCTCGATTCCACCGGGTGCCATCGTCGGCATCATCGGCCCGAACGGCGCCGGCAAATCGACTTTCTTCAAACTCATTACAGGACTGGAGCAACCCGACAAGGGCGAAGTGAATATTGGCCACACCGTAAAAATGGCATACGTCGATCAAAACCGCGATGCTTTGGCCGGCGATAAAAACGTCTGGCAGGAAGTGTCCGGCGGTTCCGACATCATCACGATCGGCAAGGTCGAAATCCAGTCGCGCGCCTATATTGGACGCTTCAACTTCAAAGGCGCGGATCAGCAGAAACTGGTCGGCACCTTGTCCGGTGGTGAACGCGGACGTTTGCATCTCGCAAAAACCTTATTACAAGGCGGCAATGTATTGCTGCTCGACGAACCTTCGAATGACCTCGACGTCGAAACCCTGCGCGCACTGGAAGATGCGCTGCTGGAATTCCCCGGCTGCGTGATGGTGATTTCGCATGATCGCTGGTTCCTGGATCGCATCGCCACGCATATCCTGGCGTTCGAAGGCGACTCGCATGTCGAATTCTTCCCGGGCAATTACAAGGAATATGAAGAAGACAAACGCCGTCGTCTGGGTGACGAAGGTGCCAAGCCGCATCGTTTGCGCTATAAAGCATTGAAATAATTCAGGTATAAAAAATAGAACGTCGTCCCGGCGAACGCCGGGATCCAGAAATATCATCGGAGCATCATGACGAATCTGCTCCGATACGTTCTGAAAAGTGGCTAGAAGTATTCGCATCATCAAGCTTCAAACGCACTATCACGCTCCTGGGTCCCGGCGTTCGCCGGGATGACGGAATCAACAAGATGGTTATTGAATCGAGACCTGCATGAGCTTTATCACCACACTCCGCGAAGCGCAGAAAAAAAACCAATCCTTGGTGTGTGTCGGATTTGATCCCGAACTGTCGAAATTCCCGGTGCACTTGAAAAACCATCCGGATGCCCTGTTCGAATTCCATAAAGCGATAGTTGATGCAACCGCCGATCTGGTCTGCTGCTATAAACCACAAATAGCGCATTTCGCAGCATTGAGTTCGGAAGAATCACTGTTGCGTACCATCAATTACATTCATGAAACCTACCCCGGCATTCCGGTGATTCTCGATGCCAAACGCGGCGATATCGGCAGTACCGCCGAACGTTACGCGATCGAAGCTTTTGATCGATATCAGGCCGATGCGGTAACGCTGAATCCTTATCTTGGCCGGGATTCGATCCAGCCATTTCTTGATCGTAAAGATAAAGGCGTCATCCTGCTTTGCCGTACCTCGAATAAAGGCGCCGGTGATTTCCAAGATTTAATTAGCGATGGCAAACCGCTTTATCAACACGTTGCCAAAACCGTTGCCGAACAATGGAACGAGCATGGCAACTGCATGCTGGTGGTCGGTGCGACCTGGCCAAGACAACTTGCCGACGTCCGAAATATTGTCGGCGACATGCCCTTCCTAGTACCGGGTGTCGGTGCGCAGGGTGGCGATGTCGAAGCGATGGTAAAGAACGGCAAGACCGTGAATGGCGACGGCCTGGTGATCAGTTCATCGCGTGCGATTCTATACGCGGGCTCCGGTGAAGATTTCGCTGCTGCAGCTCGCGAAGCAACGCTTGCCCTGCGCGACGAAATCAACCGTTATCGCTGATCCATTCAACAGGTGAAACCATGCTCGAATTGATCAGAAAAAGTTCTTTCTCCAATGATTTCATAGCCAAGGAAAATGGCGTCCTGGTTGCCGAACTCGACCGTGCAACCTGGTCGCAGACAGCAAAGGTTGAAATCCAGGGAAAAACATACGGCTTCGAGAAAACCGGCGTACTACACAATGTTTACAAATTGCTGGATGGCGACAACGAAGTAGTGGAAGTCGAGCAACCCAGTGCATGGCAATCGAAACTGGTCTTTCATCTAAACCAGAAAGAATATGTTCTTGATACGAAAAACTGGTTCAGTTCGGCCCTGAAAATCGAGCAGGATGGCGATGTTATCGGCGACATCCATTCGGCAGGTATGCTTGGCAACACGATTGTGGTTGATCTTCCGGATACGCTTCCTCTTCCTGTTCGCATTTTCGTCGGATGGATAGCCGTGCTGCGCATCGAAGAGACAACCGCGGTGATCGTCGCTGCTACCTAGGCAAGACGAGTGCAAAAAATTCTTTTTGTCTGCAGCCAAAACAAACTGCGCAGCCCCACGGCGGAGCAAGTTTTTTCGGAAATTCCCGGATTGGACGTGCTGTCCGCCGGCACCAACCATGATGCCGTCACCCCGCTGAGCTCCGAACTGGTCGAATGGGCCGACAAGATATTCGTGATGGAAAACATGCACCGGGAAAAACTTCAGAAACGATTCCGGAGCTCACTCAAGGGCAAGAAAATCATCTGCCTTGGCATACCGGATAATTTTTCCTATATGGATCCGGAACTCGTCGCGATACTGAAAAAAAAGCTACCGCAGTTTCTGTAGCCCGGGTCATGGCTCCATCTGACCCGGGGCTGTGGGTACCTATCTAATCTATTCACACTTACGAGAATCTTGCTCGAAAAAATCTTCAGCCAATAATATCTCGGCAGATTCCCGGGTCAGATGGAGCCATGACCCGGGCTACTTAAAGCCGGATTTTTCCGGTCAAGATATCCTTGTACATCACCCAGTCGCCCAGCAGCGAATAGAACGGATACTTGAATGTTGCAGGCCGGTTTTTCTCGAAGAAGAAATGCCCGACCCAGGCGAAGCCGTAGCCCAGTATTGGAATCGCCCAAAGCCAAACCAGTGGCAATACTTGCGCAATCACCAAAGCGATCACTACCAAAATCCCGGAACTGCCGATGAAATGCAGACGGCGGCAGGTCAGGTTGGCGTGCTCGCCGAGATAGAACGGATAAAAATCCTTGAAGCTGCTGTATTGGCTCATAGCTCACCCCGCTTGTCTTCGGCCTTGGCCGCATTCCAGAGGCTATCTTGCTGCTCCAGATTCAAATCGGCAAGTTGTTTACCCTGTTCATGGATCATGGCTTCCATCCGGCGGAAACGACGCTCGAATTTCTGGTTGGCACGCCGCAGCGCAGCGCCGAAATCAACCTTGCCGTGACGGGTTAAATTGGCGGCGACAAACAGCACATCGCCCAGCTCGTCTTCCAGTTCTGCATGGCCAACGCCCTTGGCGAATTCTTCGCGCAGTTCTTCGATTTCTTCATGCAGCTTGTCGAATACCGGATTCGGATCCGGCCAGTCAAAGCCGACAGTGGCAGCACGTTTCTGCAACTTCACCGCTCGCTGCCATTCCGGCAAACCGCGCGAAATGCCGGACAGTACACTGTCATCGTGAACGCCGTTTTTTTCTTCGCGCTCGCGTTTTTTCTGCAACTCCCATAACCGGGTTTGCTCGTCGGCGTCTTCGACGGTGGCGCCAGCAAAGACATGCGGATGCCGGCGCGTCATCTTGTCGCAAATGCTTTCGACCACATCCGAGAATTTGAAGTGGCCCGCCTCTTCCGCCATGCGGGCATGGAAAACCACTTGCAGCAATAAATCGCCAAGTTCGTCTTTCAGATCCGGCATGTCGTTGCGATCAATCGCATCGGCGACTTCATAGGCTTCTTCAATCGTATATGGCGCAACCGTGGAGAAATTCTGTTTCACATCCCAGGGGCAACCGCCATTGGGATCTCTCAGTTTCGCCATGATGTCGAGGAGTTTTTGAATATCAGTCATGCAACCAGCTCCGCCATGGCAAATCCTTATTCGCCAAAGCAATAAAATGGGGATTCAACAAACTGTCTTTGGTGTTGTAGCGAAACGGGCTGCCGTCGAGATTCAACACTACGCCACCGGCGGCTTCCAGAATGGCCTGGCCTGCAGCTGTGTCCCACTCGGATGTCGGCGCGAAACGCGGATACACATCCAGCGCACCTTCGGCGATGCGACAAAACTTCAGCGACGAGCCCATGCTCAACGGCTCCACCTCACCCATGCGGGCAAGCGCGGCGGCGGTGGTTTCATCCAGATGCGAACGCGAGGCGGCGACACGCATACTGCTTCGCAGAGTTTTATCGACGGCGATTTTTTTTGTTATCCCATCCTGCTGGGAAAATGCGCCTTGCACATCATCGCCCCACCACAATAGCTTCAGCGCTGGCGCATAGATCACGCCGAAGGTGGCACGACCGTCTTCAATCAAGGCGATATTGACCGTGAACTCGCCATTCTTCTTGACGAATTCGCGGGTGCCGTCGAGAGGATCGACCAGCCAATAACGTGGCCAGATTTTTCGTGTTTGCCAGTCAATGTCGGCCGACTCTTCCGACAATACCGGCATACCCGGCGTCAGGACATTCAAGCCTTGTTCGATGATGTGATGCGCGGCGGTATCGGCGGCGGTTAACGGTGAGTTATCGCCTTTGAACTCGACCGCAAAATCCTGTGCGTACACTTTCATGATCGCGTCGCCGGCATCACGGGCGATTTGCAGAATGGCTTTTTCCAGCTCAGTGCTTAATTTCATTGTCTTGTATATTATTTTCGGGTCTTCAACCAATCACGCACGATATACATCGCCGCCAGCGAACGTCCTTCGGAACAATCTTCGCGCAGCATCAATTCATTGAAGTTGTCGAATTTCCAGGGCAGCACTTCCAGCGGTTCGGGTTCGTCGCCGGGCAATCTTTCTTCGTATAAATCTTCGGCTACTACCAAATGAATTTCGTGGCTCATGTAGGTCGGCGCCAAACTGATGGAACGCAGATGCGTCAGTTTCCTCGCACCGAATCCGACTTCTTCCTTCAACTCGCGATTGGCGGCATCCAGAATGCTTTCGCCAGCATCCATGCGGCCTTTCGGCAAACCGATTTCATAACCGTGTTTTCCGGCGGCGTATTCGCGAATCAGCAAAATCGTGTCCGGCTGCGGGATGGCTGCAATCATCACGGCACCGTGGCCGCGGCTTTTCAAACGTTCATAGCGACGGCGTTCGCCATTGGAGAACTCCAGGTCGAGCCGCTCCATGCGATAAGGCCCGAGGTCCTGCTCCTCGCTGTGATGAATAATGGGTAATGTTGGCATCGCTTTCCTTGGGCTGACGATACATGCAGGCATAGACACGGGGCACGTGAGCCGACATCATTGCGCCATGAAAAATTTATCTGGGCAGAACTCTGATACGCACATGCTAACAGAGGCCGCGGCTTGGCGGCAGCGAGATTTGGCGGTGTTGTGGCACCCCTGCACGCAAATGGCGGAACACCCGGATACATTGCCACTGGTACCGATACGCCGTGGTCGCGGCGTCTGGCTGGAAGGTGTCGATGGCAAGCAATATCTGGATGCCGTCAGCAGCTGGTGGACGAATTTGTTCGGCCATTCCGAGCCACGCATTGCCGCCGCCATCGCCGAGCAGGCGCAGACACTGGAACACGTTATTTACGCCGGCTTCTCGCACGAACCCGGCCTAAAACTGGCCGAGGCTTTGGTGGCCGCGACGCCGGAAGGTTTGTCTCGTGTTTTCTATGCCGACAATGGCTCGGCGGCAGTCGAAATCGCACTGAAAATGAGCTTCCATCATTTTTATAATCGCGGCGATTTCAAGCGGACGAAATTCGTATCGCTGAGCAATGGTTATCACGGTGAAACTCTCGGCGCCTTGTCGATGGCCGATATTCCGTTGTACCGGAAAGTCTATGCGCCCTTGTTGCTGGAACCCTTGTTTGCCCCATCGCCCGACGCCTATGACGCCGATGCCGGCGAAAGTGCCGAAAGCTATGCGTTGCGTTGTGCAGACAAACTGCAGGCAATCTTTGAACAGCATGACGGTGAAATCTGTGCCTTGATTCTAGAGCCGCTGGTGCAATGTGCCGGCGGCATGCGCATGTATCACCCGGTGTATCTGAAACGCGCCCGGGAAATCTGCACGCAACATGGCGCACACCTGATTGCCGATGAAATCGCCGTCGGCTTTGGTCGCACTGGTACTTTATTCGCCTGCGAGCAAGCCAATATCAGTCCGGACTTCATGTGCCTGTCGAAAGGGCTGACCGGCGGCTTCATGCCGATGTCGGCCGTGCTGACGACGCAACACGTGTACGAGAGTTTTCTCGACGTGTCACGCGAACGGGCTTTCCTGCATTCGCACAGCTACACCGGAAACCCTTTGGCATGTGCGGCGGCATTGGCATCGTTGGCCATTTTCGGCAACGACAATGTGCTCGAGAAAAATAAAGTCACCGCGAATAAAATGTCCGCTCTGGCCGAAAGATTCAAGGAACATCCCCATGTTGCCGAGGTTCGGCAAACCGGCATGATTCTCGCGATCGAAATGGTGCAGGACAAAAATTCGAAGGCCGCCTTCGCTGCCAGCCAACGTCGCGGCCTGCGGGCTTATCAACATGCGATTGCCAACGGCGTGGTATTGCGACCACTTGGCGATATTCTCTACTGGATGCCGCCTTACTGTATTGATGACGATGCGCTTCAACATTTATCATCGGTAACTGCATCCGCTTTGGACGAGGCAACACGCTAATGCGCATTATCCGCAGTTATATTTCCGATGCGCTTCATGTTGGCCAGGAACTTGTCCTGTCGGAACTGGCGACCAATCATCTGGTTCGTGTTTTGCGCCTGGGTGTCGGTGATACTTGCGTACTTTTCAATGGCGACGGTTTCGACTATCAGGCAAAAATCACCAGTGTCGTCAAACGTGGCGCTGGCGTTGAAATTGTTTCGTCGCACGCCGTGACGAACGAATCGCCGGTTCACATCACGCTGGTGCAAGGCATTGCCCGTGGCGAAAAAATGGACTGGATTTTGCAAAAGGCGACCGAGCTCGGTGTTCAGCGCATCGTTCCGGTTATCACCGACCGTACCGAAGTGAAGCTGGATTCCGAACGCTCGGACAAAAAAATGAAT
>Ga0208939_1001669_pt1 | contig 16436 bp, 18 predicted proteins | sample AD_STIC12_MetaG_FD_184437 | JGI IMG/M metagenome (GOLD analysis project Ga0208939, IMG submission 184437) | Active sludge microbial communities of municipal wastewater-treating anaerobic digesters from USA - AD_STIC12_MetaG (SPAdes) (version 2) | ecosystem: Engineered > Bioreactor > Anaerobic >...
ATACCTCTTCGGTGGCGGGGCTTCACCATAGGCGGCACCTCCCGGTGCCGGCTAACCCTTCGCTGGAGCCGACTCGCACCGGCATGGCACTTGGCCCGCGAAGCCGTGGTTCTTATCATCGGCCTCGCGGGCCAAGCGCCATCCCGGCGCTCGCGGCTCAGTTCAAACGTTAGGCGTCTGACATGCGTCGCCCGTTCTCCATCCAAGCTTTTATCGTGACACCAGAAGACGCGACTTGGTCCGTACTCCTTCTGCAGCGCGTCGCTCGTTACGACTTGGCGTTACCTGACTTCTGGCAGGGCGTCTCGGGCGCACTCGAGCCAGATGAATCGTTCGAGTCGGCCGCCATTCGTGAGATTCAGGAGGAAACAGCTATCCAGGTTCCAGCCGTTGTCTCAGCGGGCTACGAACATCACTTCCCCATCAAGCCTGAGTGGCGTCACTCCTACGGTCCCGAGCCAGCACAGGTGCTTGAGAGGATCTACTTTGGTGTCATCTCAGCAAAGCTGACTCCAAGCCTTTCTTCGGAGCACAAAGCGTTCCGCTGGTGCCGTGAGGCAGAAGCACGGGAACTGCTCACGTTCGGGAATAATCGCTGCTGCGTCGAGGCTGTCTATGAGGCACTACGTTGCACAGACGCCTAACCCTTCGCTGGAGCGGGACCTCCACCGGCATGGCATTTGGCCCGCCAGCCGGAGTGGTTCATCATCCGCCTAGCGGGCCAAGCGCCATCCCGGTTCCGGCCTCTCAGCTCAAACGTTAGGCATCACCACCCACCGCGGCATCGCGTCGAGCTCATGATCACCTGCCACCTTCGCTACGTCATCGATTCGAGCAAGATCTCTGAATTCGAGGAGTACTGCCGCATGTGGCTACAGCTGATCCCCAAGTTCGGTGGGGTGCACCATGGCTACCTGCTCCCATCAGAGGGCGCAAGCAATATCGCCCTCGGGTCATTCTCTTTCGAGTCCTTCGCCGAGTACGAGCAATACCGAATCAAATCGCTCCAAGATCCTGAGTGCCACGTGGCATTCAAGTTCGCCAAGGAGACCAAGTGCTTCCTGAGTTACGAGCGCACCTTCTTCCGTCCACTGCTTCCGTAGTGGTCTGGCCACTGCGCCGGCCAAAGTCTGCACCGAACAGTGATGCCTAACCCTTCACTGGAGCGGGACCTCCACCGGCATGGCACTTGGCCCGAGAGGCGCTCGCTGTCATCATCCGCCTCGCGGGCCAAGTGCCATTCCGGCTCCGGCCCCTCAGCTCAAACGTTAGCCGTCTCCGGGCGTGAGGTGCCGCGTGCGTGACAGCGGGTACAAGTTGCCCGCCTAAAATGTCTTCGTCGGTCCCCACGGGCTGACAGCGTTCTCAGGGCGGGGCGGAATTCCCCACCGGCGGTATCTGCAGGCAACTGCAGGAGCCCGCGAGCGCCTGACACAGGCCATTGCAGGTGTCAGGGTCAGCAGATCTGGTGCAAAACCAGGGCCGACGGTCACAGTCCGGATGAAAGAGATCGCGTAGCCTCGGCGTCAGCACGCGCGCGTGTCGGCGCCGAGTTTGCGTGCGCCCTGATTCTGGTCCTACTCTTATCGAGGCTTCCATGAATCAGACTACCCAGCAATTCCCCTCCAAGCGCCAAGCGGCCACACATCGCACCAGGCGCGCCCGCGTAGCAGTCGTTTCATCGAGCTGGCATCGCGACATCGTTGCCAATGGCACCGCCGCCATTCGCGCTGAACTGAGTCGCACATCCGATCCACCCGCTGAACTGGATCATTTCGAAGTGCCTGGCGCATTCGAGATCCCGCTACACGCGAAGCGCCTTGCGGCGTCAGGCGACTATGACGCGATCATCGCTTGCGGTCTCGTCGTCAACGGCGGAATCTATCGCCATGAGTTCGTTGCATCTGCTGTCATCGATGGCCTGATGCGCGTTCAACTGGAGACCGACACTCCCGTCTTCTCGGCCGTGCTTACCCCAAGGGACTTCCATGAACATGAGGAGCATCGACAGTTCTTCTCCGAGCACTTCATCAAGAAAGGAACAGAGGCTGCACGGGCATGCGTCGAGACACTGGCAAGTCTGAGTAGGCTGCCCGGCGGAGACGGCTAACCCTTCGCTCGAGTGGACCGCCACCGGCGAGGCGCTTGGCCCGCGGGCCGGTGTGCTCCATCATCCGTCCCGCGGGCCAAGCACCTCACCGGCGTCGGCCCCCTCAGCTCAAACGTTAGGCGTCGCAAGCAATCCGAGAGCGCCTCGCGGCGAACCCCAATCCCTACCCGTCGCGCAGAGACGCGCAGAGACGCGCAGAGACGCACAGAGCGTCCGCCATCGAATCACACAAAGGGCGAACATGTCGCAGTACTACGGCATCGATTGGCTGGCAATGTGCCTCACCTTCTCGGCCATCTATCTGCTTGGCAACAAGAGCCGGACAGGCTTTGTCATCATGATGGCTGGTAATCTCTGCTGGTCGGCCATCGGTCTCTGGGCGCACAGCTACGCCATGATCCTGGCAAACCTCGGCTTCTTCTCAATGAACCTACGTGGGTTCATCAAGTGGGCGGCACCGTCCGAGCCGAGCAAGTAGTTGTCAGGCTTCCATGGCCCAAATGTTCTTCGCTTCAACCGAAAGGCGACGCCTTACCCTTCGCTGGAGCGGGACCTCCACCGGCAAGGCACTTGGCCCGCGGGCCGGTGTGGTCCATCATCCGTTCCGCGGGCCAAGCTCTTTCCCGGCGTCGGCCCCCTCAGCTCAAACGTTAGGCCGCAGAGGAGACCACCATTGTCGATGCACGCTCTTCAAGACCTTCCGTTCAATTCGGTGACTCCGGAGCGCTGGGACACCTTTCCAGATGTCCGGGGCCTCGAGCGGCAGATTGCCTTGGCAACGCTTGCGCACTGCGAGCTAACTGAGGAGGCTTTGGGGCTTTATGCGCCACCGAAGGAAGTCCGAGAAGTCCGTCTCACTCACGCCGCGGCGGATCAGATTCAGTGCATGTGGCACGGCCATCGAAACCGCAACAGCAAATCGCCCCCAACCATCCCGCTGAAAGTGTTCGTCACTGGCTATGGGCAAGATGGCAAAGGCCACACTTGGGCGGACATTGAAGTTCACCCTGGTCTAACCAACTGGGAAGCACCGTAGGCGAGACCAGCTCACTAGTAGCCCTCGTCAGCTTGCGCGGGCATCTATCCTCACGGCAGCGACTGCGGGCTAACCCTTCGCGCGAGCAGGGACCTCCACCGGCATGGCACTTGGCCCGCGAGGCGCTCGCTGTCATCATTCGCCTCGCGGGCCAAGTGTCAGCCCGGCGTCGGCCCCTCAGCTCAAACGTTAGGCTCCACCAAGGGACCCCGTGCTCAGCCCCAGCGTCGAACTTAGAGTGGCAATCGGTCAGACCCTCATGCACTGGACCATTGAGGGCAATCTCTCCGAGATGCGCTCCGCGATGCATGTGGCAAAGCGCGAAGGCGCTGATCTCTGCGTGTTCCCCGAGCTGGCAGTTCCAGGTTTCCATCGTGAGATCGTCAACCTAGCGAAGCCCGATCTGATTGCCAATGCCGTTCAGGTGCTTCAAGCTGAGTCCGCAAAGCTCTCGCTGGCCACGGCCTTTGGTGCACCTACGTTCGGCGAGTCGGCGATTCGCAACTCCTACGTCCTACTGGCTAGCAGTGGCGAACAGGTAGCGGCGATCCACAAGAATGGCCTAACTGACCCGGAGGCCACCTTCTTCACTCGCGGCTCAGATAGACCTGTCACAAACCTCTGCGGCCTGCAAACCAGCGCAGTGATTTGCCGGGAGGTTGAGGACCTGGATCACGTGTGCCTACAACTTCAGCATCGGCAAGTCGAACTCCTACTCTGGCCTGGCCAGATGCGGCCGGATCCTGAGAAGCCTGCTACCGATCTTCCCGAACACATTGCGCAGGCACGGGCGCTCGCCGCTCGCCTGAATGCCTATGTCGTCCAGGCAAACTGGCCCAATGCACTGAACCGTCCAAGCGAGAGTGCCGACACTGGCCACAGCGCAGTCATCGAGCCAACGGGCTCTCTCGCCTTTCGCGCTCCGAAAGCGCAGCCGGGCGTAGCTGTGTTCACCTTGGGCGACCGCCAGTGCTCGTGGTTCGCGAGTGAAGCCTAACCCTTCGCTGGAGCCGACTCGCACCGGCATGGCACTTGGCCCGCGAAGCCGTGGTTCTTATCATCGGCCTCGCGGGCCAAGCGCCATCCTGGCGCTCGCGCCTCAGCTCAAACGTTAGGCCCTCGCCGCTCTCGATGCCGCTGCTCCCAACGACCTTTGAAACGCCTCGCCTCGTCGCGCGGCTGCCGGTGCCCTCTGATGCGGAGCTCCTGTTTGCCGCATATACGCAAGACCCGGTCGTAAGCCGCTACATGGTCTGGCGTCCGCATCAGGCCCTTGCAGAGACTACGCAGTTCGTCACCGAGTGCATAGCAGCGTCACAGCTTGAGACCCGTTTTCCGTACGTCCTGGCCAAGCGCGAACAGCCCGAGTCGCCCATCGGAATGCTCGAAGCCCGACCACTTCAGCATTGCGTAGACCTTGGCTATGTCCTTGCCACCGCGCACTGGGGTTGCGGCTACATGCCCGAGGCCGTCGCGCACCTGGCGGCAATCGCCCTTGCACAATCATCGGTCTTTCGCGTTCAAGCCTTCTGCGACGTTGAGAACAAGCCCTCCCAGCGCACACTCGAAAAGGCCGGGTTCCAGCGCGAGGGCAGACACGAGCGCTTCTTCGTTCACCCGAACCTGAGTCCCTGTTATGACCATCGCTGGTTGAGGGCCACAGCCGTCTGATTTCCCGGGTTCTTTTCGAGCGTTCGTGAGAGCGACGCCGGGCGGATCGCGGGACGGTGCACCAGCAAGATAGGCCGGTGCTGCGTTGGTATCGTGGGTTTGCGAAGAACCACGAACAACGAAGACCGGCCTATGCAGCGCATTGTAGGAAGCATCGTCAGCCTCGCTCAGCACCTGATCACCGTCGCCAGCGACCCCGAGCAGTACCGTCCGCTGGCCTGTCCGCACTGCCGACGCGCCGGCGTGTGGCGCCACGGCTGCTACCACCGCAAGGCCGATCGCACGGGCGGCGCTGCTGAGTCGCTCAACCCGGTCCGCGTGCTGCGCTTCCTGTGCCGGGCCTGCGTGCGCACCTGCTCGCGGCTGCCGGCGTGCATGGCGCCGCGGCGCTGGTACGACTGGATCGTGCAGCAGGCGGTGCTGGTGTTGTTGCTGGGCGGCATGTCGCTGCACGGCTGCGCGCGCTGCAGCGGCCGTGACCGGCGCACCGTACGGCGCTGGCGCGACTGGCTGCGCGAGCGCGGCGATCAATTCGCCTTCTTCCTGCGCAGCCGCTGGCCCGAGCTGGGCCGCGCCGCCGACTTCGAGTCGTTCTGGCGCAACGTCATCGACGTGCTGTCGCTGCAGCAGGCCGTTGCGTGGCTCGACCGCGAGCTCGTCGTCCCGTGATGCGCTGCTGCTGAACCGGCGCGCCAGCGCTGGCCCCCGCCCGGGCGGGGGCCCCACACACTTTGCCCCCTGGCGCTCAGGCCCGGCTGCGGCTGTCATCGGCACTGCCACAACCACTGGAGTGATGCGCGATGAAGGAAGTCGATCCGTTGGCGCTGTTCAGGCTGTCGGTGCTGGGTCCGCTGGTCAGCCGCGAGCGGCTGGAGCGCGGCGAGCTGCAGCAGTTGATCGGCGAGCTCAGCGCTCGCGAGTACGCCATTCCCAACTCCAAGCGCCGCCACGTCGGCGCCAAGACCATCGAGGCCTGGTACTACGCCTGGCGCAGCCGCGGCCTGGACGGGCTTGTCCCCAAGCCGCGCGCCGACCGCGGCGCGTCCAAGATTGCTGCAGCGCTGCAAGAGGCGATCCTCGCGGCCAAGCGCGCCAACCCGCGCCGCTCGGTGCGCCAGATCGTGCGGCTGCTCGAAGCCGCCGGCACGGTCAGCGCCAAGACGCTGTCGCGCTCGGCGGTGCACCGGCTGCTGCAGCAGCACGGGCTGTCGCGGTGCGCGGCCCACCAGCCCGAGGAGAGGCGCAGCTTCGCCGCCGAGTTCGCCGGCTCGATCTGGTACGGCGACGTGATGCACGGCCCGCGCGTGCCGCACAAGGGGCAACTGCGCAAGGCGTTCTTGGTCTCGCTGTTCGATGACGCCTCGCGCCTGGTGGCGCACAGCGCGTTTTGTCTGGGCGAGACGGCGCTGGACGTCGAGGGCGTGCTCAAGCAGGCGCTGCTGCGCCGCGGCGTACCGCTCAAGCTCGTCGTGGACAACGGCGCCGCCTACCGCGCCCACACGCTGCAAGGCATCTGCGCGCGCTTAGGCATTCAGCTGATCTTCTGCCGACCCTATGCGCCCGAAGGCAAGGGCAAGCTCGAGCGCTGGCACCGCACCGTGCGCGAGCAGTTCCTCGCCGAGCTCGACGAGCGTCACATCGCAGGCCTGGAGGATCTGAACGCGCGGCTGTGGGCGTGGCTGGAGCAGGTGTACCACCGTAGCGAGCATGCGGGCCTTGCGGGCATGACGCCGCTGGCGCGCTACCAGCGCGACCTCGGCCGCATCCGCACGCTCGGTGCGCGGGCCACGCAGCTGGACGCGCTGTTCCATCACCGCATCGCTCGCTTCGTGCGCAAGGACGGCACGGCTTCGTTCCTGGGGCGGCGCTTCGAGCTGCCCTACGAGCTGGCGGGCAAGACGGTGCGCTTGGTGGTCGATCCGCACGCGCAGCGCGTCCTCGGCGTGGAAGACGATCAGGGCCGCCGGCTTGGCGAGGCCACGCCGCTGGACGAGATCGGCAACGCTCACCGGGCTCGGCGCAAGAGCGCCGGTGCAGCCGTCGACATCGCGCCGCGCAGCGCCGTGAACCTGGTGGAGATCGCCCATCGCCAGTACCACGGCCTGCCCAACGAGCTGCCCAACGACCTGTCCAGCAAGGAGGACTGATCATGTACCTGCAGCACTTCGGACTGACGCACGCGCCGCTGGGCAAGGACCTCGCCGAGCCCTGGGACGATGGCGGCCTGGCTCATCTGGCCCAGCGCTTCGAGTGGCTGTTGAAGTCCCCGGGCATCGGCTTGCTGACCGGCGAGCCCGGCGTGGGCAAGACCGCTGCGCTGCGCAAGCTCACGCGAGCGCTGAACCCGCACCGCTACCTGGTGCTGTACCAGGCCGAGACCGACTTCGGTCGCGTGGACGTCTACCGGGGCCTGGCGCGCGCGCTCGGCGTGGAGCCCAGCTACCGGCGCGCGCAACTGTGGCGCGACATCAAGCAGCGCGTGCACGAGCTCGCCGACGCCCGCCAAGTCACCCCGATCTGGATCGTCGATGAGGCGCAGAACCTGCCCCCGGAGTTCTTCCGCGACTTCCCCGCGTTCTTGAACTTCGCCTTCGATTCACGCGACCTGCTCAGCGTGTGGTTGGTCGGGCATCCGAGCCTGGCGGCCACACTGCAGCGCGCGCCGTACGCGGCGCTGGCCAGCCGCATCCAGGTGTGCGTACAGATGCGACCCATCTTCGAGCGCGAGCGCTTCGCGCAGCTCGTCGCCCACGGCCTGACGAGCGCCGGCTGCCAGCACACGCTGCTGGCCGACTCCGGCATGGAGATCCTGCGCCAGGCCTCCAAGGGGCTGCCCCGGCAGACCAGCCGCATCCTGTGCACCGCCATGCGGCTGGCCGTGCCCAAGGGCTTGAACCACCTGCCCGACGAGCTGCTGCAGCAAGCCATCGCGGAGCTGCAATGAAGGCCCGCACGCCACCTCCGGCATCCAAGGGCGTGCCGCTGCCCAGGCTCAGCGACGAAGCGGCCGTCGAGCTGTACCTGTTCGTCGAGCACGTCTTCCTGCTGCTCGAGTCGCGCTACGGCCGCCAGATCCGTCGCCACTTCGGCGATCTCGATCGGCACAACCTCATGCCCCCGGACCTCGACTCGCCGCCGGACGCCCCGCCGTTCTGAAGCGCCTTGGCATCTCCCCGCACAACGCCGCCAGCTCGCCCCTGGCGGCGTCGTTCATCGCGCGGCTGCCGTCGTCGTCTCGCCTTGCTCAAGGCGCAAGTCCTTCCCCGTTCGTCACGGGACAGCAGGCTCAGCTCTTCCTCGAATAGGGTGCGACCGTGGGCCGAAATCTGCGCGGGTCGTAACACATGGCCGCGGGCGTGAATCGCCCCGCATCCCCTACAGTAGCGCCAAGGATTGCGGCTGAGAAGGAAACATGGTGTCTGGAGGCAACTGGAAGGAGATGTTCAACGCCGCTTGCAGCGGAGATTTGGCGCTCGTTGAGTACCACGTCAGAGCAGGCGTAGACATCAACTACGCTCACCCTGAGTTCTTAGCCACACCGCTGGTGGCGAGCATCCTTGCAGGTCAGGAACAAGTGGCTCTATTCCTTCTTCAACAAGGTGCCAATCCGCACCTCCTGTCCGAGTTCGATGGGGCTACGCCAATCCAGGCGGCAAGCCAAGCCGGCTTGGCTCGTGTGGAGGCTAGGCTGGTCGAGCTTGGCGTCACACCGCTTCCAGCCAAGAGCGCCACAAGACACTGGCTCTCGGGGCTGTTCCGTGCCGGTGCTGCCTAACCCCTCGCTCAAGCGGAGCGCCAACGGCAGGCCACCAGGCCCGGTCTGGCGGTACGCGGTACATTTTCGCCAGCCCGGGCCTGGCGTCCTGCCGTTGTCGCCCGCTTAGCTCGAACGTTAGGCCACACAAACACCATGCTCGCGAAGGTTGTCGCCGTTCACTCCAGTCCACAGCATGCCTTCTCGAAGGCCGATCATCCGAGCATTGAACTCATCGAGGGCCACGGGGTAAAGGGCGACGCACACTTTGGCGTCACTGTGAAACATCGGTCTCGTGTGGCAAGAGATCCGACGCAACCCAATCTGCGGCAGGTTCATCTTCTGCATCAGGAACTGCTCCGTGAGCTGGCCGCCAAAGGTCTAGCCGTGTCGCCTGGGCAAATGGGCGAGAACATCACGACCAGGGGGCTTGAGCTGCTTCGCATGAGCGTGGGCACAAGATTGCGCATCGGGTCAACTGCAGTAGTTGAGCTCACTGGGCTCAGGAATCCGTGCGCACAGATCGAGAGCTTCAAGCCTGGTCTGCTTGCAGCCGTACTCGACAAGGCCAACGATGGCAGCCTTATCCGCAAAGCCGGTGTCATGGGCGTTGTGCTTACTGGCGGCTTGGTCTACCCGGGAGACGAGGTGGTCGTAGTCCACCATCCATTGAAATACAGCGCCTTGCATCCCGTGTAGAGTGTGGCCTAACCACTCGCTCAACCTGAGAGCCAACGGCATGCCACAAAGCCCACGCCACAGTGCAGGTATGCATTATCTGTGGCGTGGGCTTTGCGTCACGCCGTTGTCTCCAGGTTAGCTCGAACGTTAGGCGTCCTCGAGGCGTCAAGCGCCTTATCTCGCGCTTCAGCTGGGCCGGAGGTGCACTCGCGATGGCGAGGTTTCAGGCGAGTCGGTAGAACTTTTGGGCGACACACCGACCGTCCGCTCTCAGGCTTTGAATCGCAGGCAGTGAAGTTCGGCAATGGGTCGATTTCGGCCAGCCAACTCGGCGAACAGGCTGCCGGAGACCGGTCATTGAGCTCCGGCCCTGTGCCCGCCGCGGCGTGAGTACCGTCAGTTCGAAACGAACTCATCGCCCAAGATCGCGGCGACGTCCTGGCGCTCGCCCAGAAGCCGGACCACATCAAGGTGGTCCCCGCGTTCGAAGTAGCACCACAGCAGCGGGAACTTTGCGACCCGCCAGGTCCGAAGCCCTGGAATGCCAAGAAGCCTTCCGAGCGTCGGTGAGCCGATGCCAGGGTCGAGTTCGATCTGGTCAAGCGCGGCGTTTGTGGCCTTGGCCACCTTCACCGCAACGCGGGTGCCACCCTCGTTGCGGTAGTAGCGGACTTCGCCCTGCTGGTCGCGCAGCGCCTGCGGGCGCAGAACCGCCGCCTTCAATCGATCTCGCCGCGAGCGATCGCCAGCAGTTCCTTCTCGTCCGCCTTGGTGCGACGATGGCCGGGCCCGGACGCCAGCCCTTCCTCGATGAGGTCGCGAAGCCGCTTCTTGGCCTGCTCTTCCTGGTCACGCCTGACCAAGTCGCGGATGTACTCGCTGGTGTTGCCGTAGTTGCCGGCGGCGACCCGGTTGTCGATGTACTCGCGCATCGACTCGGGCAAAGCGAAACTCATAGTCTGGCGGCTCATGGAGGGATCTTGGTCGGTTTAACAACGGTTGTCAACTCGCCGGCTGGCATCTTGCCAGTTCAAGGAATGCTTGCCTCGTCACGAAACCAAGCGCGCTGCCTGGCCCGGCACGCGTTGGATCAGCGCCGCCGCGAACTTCTCGACGCCGAATCTCATCGTGCCGCGGAAGTTGACATGCGAGAAGTGCGCCGGGCCGATACGGCGCAGCCATTCGTCTTCGACTGGGATCCCGTCTCGCTTGAGCCTCTCGACAACCTCGTGCATCCTTGCGGTGTTCCAGGCCAGCACGATGTTCGTCAGCAGGGCGTGCGAGCCGGAAATCGCCTTCATCTCGTCGCGGCGCCGGCCGCGCTCCGGCGCCACCTTGCCCGAGTACACGGCGCGCTGAAGCTGATGCACCGACTCGCCACGGTTCAGCAGAGTGTGGATCTCGCGGCGGAAGTCATCGATGGCGATGTAGTCGCACAGGAACACGGTTCGCAGCAGTCGGCCCAGATGTTCCGCAGCCCGGTGCAGTGGATCCCCCTGAGCGGCCGATCCGAATCGTTGCAACGCCAGCGTGGCGGATACACGTCCCGAGCGGATCGACGCCGCCAGGCGCAGTAACTCGTCCCAGCCGCGTTCGATGGCGGCCAAAGACACGCGCCGGACGGTGACCGCTTCCAAGCCATCCGGAACGATGAAACCACGCGGCAGGTAGAGCTTTCGTTCGGCCAGATCCCGCAGCCGCGGGCACAGGTCAAAGCCCAGCAGCTTGGCGATGGCCATCGCCGGATTCGTGTAGCCGTGGGTGTCGACCGCCAGTAGCGAGATCCGAACCCTGTCTGCGGCGCTGTTGTGCTGCTCGATGCCCTCGATGGCGACGCCGGCCTGTCGTTCATTGAGCACGATGGGCTGGTCGTAGACGATGCCCCAACGGTCGCGCACGTGGGTGTACAGGCCAGCGGCGTATGTGCGACGGCGCGGATCAACGCGGGCGTTCCAGAGGTGGCGCGACGCGTCCAGCGACATCATGTCGGCCGATGCCTTGTCGCCGTCGCCCCAGAGTGACGCGATTGGGATCCGGCACTGGAACTCGGCCACGCGCTCGTTGGCGCGGCGCAGTCGGCCGCTGCCTTCCAGGGCGCGCATGGCCACAGTGACTTGAGTGGGTTCCAGGCCGGGGATCATTGACGCCACGCCCTTGGCATCTGCATCGGTGCCGTGTGCCAGCAACGCGCCGTAGAGGGCAACGAGCTCGTCGGTGGACTGCGCGCGGTGGCCGAGCAGCGCTTCGCTGAACCCGGTGGCGGCATCCACCTCCAGAAGCATGTCCGGGAACTGCACGCTGCCGATGAGGTTGTAGATGGTTTCACGCGTGCGGACCGGCTCGGCTTGATCCGGCAGTGCCGTGATCGCCGGCAGGTGGAGCATGCCGTCGGCGCCGATCTCGACCTTGCCGCGCCGCTGGGCCTCTGCCACCGCAGACATACCGGCCATCAAGTTGGCCAGCAAGGGCTCCAGGAAGTCGGCTGCGGACTTCGGCATGCCCAGCAACGCAACCTGCTCGTCCCGTTGCAAGGCCCAATCCGCCGGCGGGATGAGCATCTGGTCTCGCTCCCGAAAACTCAGCGAGTGGGCCAACCAGACACTGCCTCGGCGCAGGCTCTTGCGCAGCGACATCATCGTGCAGGCCTCGAACGCCCGAAATCCTGAGCGAGGGTCCAGATCGCGGACCAGGCCGTGCCAGGCTGCGCCGACATCTGGCAGCGGGACGCCCTCCTTCAGCTCGGTCACACCTTGGCGCTGCAGATCCGTCCAAGACTTCCACTGTTCGAAGCCCGGATCGCCAGAGCGGCCACCGAAGTCCAGGTCCGTCAATGCCGCCAGGCAGGCGTGCACGCGCTGGCTGTCTTCCGCCAGAGCCTTGCGAACCAGGGACACAAAGCTGCCGCTGGCAGCTTCGCCGAGCTCGGCGAGCAGATCTCTTGCTTCCAGGACTCGCGCCTGCCAGGTCTTGGATTCGTCGTGCAGGACGGAACGTGCCTTGGCTGCCTGCTGGATCAGGCCTGTCGTGCCCCGGATACGGTTTGACTGGGCCTTGTCCGCCGCCTCGCGGAACAGTTGCTGGCTGCGCCGGCTGGTCTGCAAGAGGGCGACATCGGTGAGTTCGAGCAGGGTCACCCGCAGAAAGCAGACCAACTCGATCAGTTGGCGCGTTGGCTTGATCTCCCGCGTCTTCACGGGGCGCCTGGCCTGGACCTGACGGGCGTAGGCCTGCTGCTTGGCCAACGATACGGCGCTCAGGTTCCAGTCCTGGGCACCGAGCTCCTTCAGGTAGCGGACCTTGTCGATGGTTTCGGTAAGAGTGCCGGGGCCGTGACGCTTCGACGGGTTCTTCAGCCACTCCAGGTGCGTCGTGTCGGTGCCTGGCCGAGCGCTGTATGCGGCGGCGACAACTTTCTGGGCCGCTGCCGGCGGCACGGCGGCATTGACCGCGCCGAGGATCTGCGACTCTACCGCTGCAAATGCGACACGAGCCCAGTCCTGCAGGCGGCGCGCTCCTGGGATCAGGATGCGCCGCGTGAACAGCCAGTGGCTGGCCGACTGGACCAGGTCATCGGCGTGGGACACGTCGGCAGCTTGGGCCAGCAGGGCCGCTGTGAGCGCCGCTTCGTCGTCGACTTCAAGCTCGCGCAGGCCCAAGTAAGTCTTGGCCCATAGCTGGTGCTTGGAGAGCGTCTGCCGGCGCTTGTAGATCGACCGCAGGCTGGCGATGGACGGCGGCGACACGGCCAGGACCTGGGCGGTGTGTCGCAGGAGGTTTCGGGGGAGCACGTTGAAACCGTCAAGCGGTCGGCCGGCCACGCGCATGAACATAAGCATCAGCGCCGCGGGCAGGCGGTGGTCGCTGCGGAACTGCTCCCGGACGGCCGCCACCTCCGCTGACGTGAGCGTGAAGAACTGCTCCCGGTCGAACTCACTAAGGCGAGGCGGCAAGGCCTCCTGGCCGACGAAGCGCAGGGCGAAGGCGGGCATGGCGGTGGTCAGCGGCAGGGGGGCGGTCAATGTACCGCCACGGCCGCCGCCAAGGCAGTCGGGCGCTCATCTTGCGAGGGTGGCGCCCGCCGGGAACCCGCATGGATACTGGGTTTCAGGCGAAAGCGCACCAATCTGCACGAAAAGTACGACTACCCCAGGGCACGCGATGTCGGGCAACGTAACCACCAGCAGGTCGGCGGTGGCAAAGATCGAGCCGGCGAGGTCGCTGCGCGTCAACTTCGGCAGCGGGCCGATGCGGCCGATCTGGGCCTGCGTCAGCAGCACGAAGTCGAGCGTCCGCGGGTCGAATGCGTAGGGCTGTCGGTTGCGCGCCGGCGCCTCGCGGCCGCACTGGACCATTCCACAGCCGACCAAGAAGCGCACGTATGGCGTCTCGACGAGCAGGCTCGACCCATTGACTCCGCGCGCGGCGTCGAGAACGGTGATGTTCACGCGGCTGCGCCGGCAACCCGGTCGAGCAGCGCATTCATCGCAACGTTGATCGCCGTGAACCGTTCGGGGTAGCCGAGTATGGCCAGAGGTTGCTGGATGCGGCGTCCGGAGACGAGTTCATCGATACCGTGCGCGATGAGGCCGCGTGCGCCGGCAGGCGTGGTCTCGAGGTGGAACTGCAGTCCGACCACTCGTTCGCCGAACGCAAAGGCCTGGTGGGCGCAGGCTGCGCTGCGCGCAACGTGCACCGCGCCGGCAGGCATGTCGAACGTCTCGCCATGCCAGTGAAAGGCCAGGAGCCGCCGCGGGAAATCTTCGAACGCCGCCGCGGTGCGCGCTGCCTCGGTCGCTTCGACGGCGAACCAGCCGATCTCCTTCTCGTCGTTGGCGTAGACGCGCGCGCCGAGCACCTGGGCGATCAGCTGCGCGCCGAGGCAGATGCCGAGCACGCGCGCTCCGGCGGCGATCGTGCGCTCGATGACGCGTTTCTCGTCGACAAGCCACGGATACCGGGCCTCGTCGTGCACGCTCATCGGCCCGCCGAGCACGACCAGCAGGTCGGCGTCCTCCACCATCGACAGCGGGTCGCCGCGATACGGGTGCGTGACGGCAAGCGCATGCCCGGTGCGCTTGGCCCAGGCCTCGATGCTGCCGGGCGGCTCGAACGGCACATGCTGCAGGACGTGGATCCTCATCGCTGTTGCTCCTCGACCCTCTCGGCGATCAAGCCCGGTGCGGCGCCAGCGCCCTCCAGGCGACGGCGGCCAGCGCCGCCCACACGAGCGTGCGCAGCGTCATCGCGACGGCCGTGCGCGTTTCGTGTGCGCCGCCGCCGAGCACGTGCACGCCGAAGGCGGCGAAGACGAGCGCGGTCGATGCAGCGATGGAGACCGCCAGCCACAGCGCCCAGCGGCGCTGCATCCACAGCCCGACGCCGGCGGCGAGGTAGGCGAAACCCGCCGCGAAGTTGAACCAGAGCACGAACGGCACGACCTGCCCGGCGGCAGCGCGCGCCTGAGGGTCGCCGAACAGGACCGTGCCGCCTTCCTTCAGCGTCAGCAGACCGAAGGCCACGGCCACGATCGAGGCCGCCAGCATCCAGCGCCAGCGGACAGTCGGGTTTGCAGTCATCATCATCCCGTTGTTAGCGTCGGATGTCATTCGATTTCCTTTCCTGGGTCTCGAGAACGGAGAGGGCCTGCGCTGGGGCAGGCTCCCGGCGTGCCGGTTCGCCGGCGAGGGCGGCGCCCAGTGCCACGGTGTCGGCCAGACGCAGCGCCTGCGTGGCGATGAGTCCGCTGCGGGCCTGCAGCAGTTGCTGATCGGCGACGAGGAGCTGCACGGGGCTGGCGGCGCCCGCGCGGTACTGGCGCTCCAGCACGCGGTGCTGCTCCTCGGCGGCTCGCACGCTGCGAGCCAGGGCCGCCAGGGCCTGGGCGTCGTGCTCGACCGCGCGCAGCGCATCGGCCACGCTGCGCAGCGCTTCGAGCACCACGCGCTGGTAACTCGCCGCGGCGGCATCCAGCGCCGCCTGCGCGGCGCGGCGCTCGGCCGGCAGGCCGGCGTTGAACAGCGGCTGGCTCAACTGGCCCACGACGTTCCACACCGCCGCCGATCCGCCGAACAGCGCCGTCGTCGTCAAGGCCTGGCTGCCGAGGCTCGCGCCCAGGTCGAGCCGCGGGTACTGGCGCGCATAGGCCACGCCCAGCTCGGCATGCGCCGCCCGCAGGCCGGCTTCGGCGGCCTGGATGTCCGGTCGCTGGCGCGCCCATTCCGACGGCACGGTCACGGGCAGCCGCTCCGGCAGCGTGAAGTCGGCCAGCGTAAAGGCAGGGACACCTTGCGCGGGGGCCCGGCCGGCCAGCACGGCCAGCAGGTGCTCGGACTGCTGCAGCGACTTGTGCAGCGGCGGCAGGCCCGCGCGCGTCAGCTCGGCCTGGGTCGTGAGCGCGCTCACCTCGTCGGGCGCCGCCTGGCCGAGTCGGGTGCGCACCTGGGCCAGGCGGATCAGTTCCTCCTGCGTGCGCAGGATGGCGCTCTGCGCATCGAGCTGCGCGGCCAGGCGGGCGCGCGTGATGGCGGTGGTCGCGAGATTGGCCGCCAGCGCGTGGCGGGCTGCCGCCAGCTCATGCCGGCGGATCTCGGCGCGTGCGGCCAGCGCACGCAGGCTGCTCGCGGTGCCGCCGCCGAAGTCGAAGCGGTAGCGCACGCTGACGCTGGCGTTGTAGAGGCCGAACTCGCGCGTGTCGCCCGGCAGCCCCTGGGCGCTGGGGCTGATCTGCTGGCGCTGCGCGCCGACGCCGAGATCGACCTGCGGCCATTGCGTCGATCCGGCCTGTGCCGCGTGCAGTTCGCGCGCCTGGGCCAGTACCGCTTCGGCGGCTGCGAGCGTGGGGCTGGCACGAAACGCCTCGTCCACCAGGGCATTGAGTGCGGGTGAGCCCAGCGTGCGCCACCATTGCGCCTCCATCGTGCCGACCACGACATGCTGCGCCTGGCCGAGCGGCACGTCGGACCAGGCGGTTGCCGCCACCGCAGTGCCGGCGGTGTAGCCGGCTACCGGGGGCGCCGCCGGCGGCTGATAGGGCGGCAGCGCTGCGCAGCCGGCCAGCAGCAGTGCGGCGGCCAGCGATCCCAGGGCAGGGCGCAGGTTCTCGTTCATGGGCATCGCCTCCACGAGTCGGGTATCGGCTTGGGGCATGGTCTTCAGGCCTCGATCGCGCGGCCTTCGCCGGCCTC
>Ga0208939_1001675_pt1 | contig 16401 bp, 17 predicted proteins | sample AD_STIC12_MetaG_FD_184437 | JGI IMG/M metagenome (GOLD analysis project Ga0208939, IMG submission 184437) | Active sludge microbial communities of municipal wastewater-treating anaerobic digesters from USA - AD_STIC12_MetaG (SPAdes) (version 2) | ecosystem: Engineered > Bioreactor > Anaerobic >...
CTACCACAGCGGCAAGATAAATTCAAACTCCCCTTGTAGATAAAAATAAAGGGTACCATGGCCATAGCGGATATATAGCAATTGGGCTACCGTAGTTTCCATGAATATGGAAACCAAAAATCAAGTATTCGGAAGGTATAGAAAAGAATACTTTGAACTAAAATCAAAAAGAAAAAGAGGTTTGCAGACCCGCATTTTGGATATTGTTTGCCAAGTAACCCGGATAACGCGCAAAGCGGCGATAAGAAAATTCGGACGGATACAAAACAAAGATGATTTTGCCATTGAAACGCGGGGACGGAAAACATACTACACCGCCGATGCCATTGCCGCGCTCAAAGACATATGGGTCGCGGGCAACGAAGCTTGCGGCGAATTGCTGTTCCCTGTCGCCAAAGAGTATATTGCGATCTTGCGGCGCGACAAGATGTGGCATCATTCCGAATCCGCCACCCAAAAACTTTTAGAAATGAGTTTGGGCACGATGAAAATCAGGGTCGGATCGTTTTTGAAAGCAAGGCGCAAAGGGCGCGGATTTTCTTTGACCTCGCCGTCAAATCTCAAACATATCATTCCGGTATTCTCCGGGCCGTGGGACAAAGAAACGCCCGGAAGCGGGCAAATTGACACCGTCGCCCATTGCGGTTCAACTCTGTTGGGAAATTACGCATATACGCTTAATTATCTTGATATCGCCACCCTTTGGGACATTGCCCGGGCGCAATGGAACAAGGGGCAAATCGCAACGGTGGACAATATCGCAATCATTGGCCAAACGCTTCCATTTCTTCTTTGCAAAATTCATCCCGATACCGGCAGCGAATTCATAAATTGGCATTGCAAGAATTATTGTGATACAAATAAAATCACAATGACGAGAAGCAGACCGAATCATAAAAATGACAATGCCGGAGTTGAAGAACGCAATGGACACATTGTCCGCAAGTATGTCGGCTACATCCGGCTTGATTGCAAGGAAGCCGTGGACGCATTGAATAATTTGTACGCCGTGCTTTGCCCGTATCTGAATCATTTTGTCGCCTCACGGCGATGCACCGATAAAATCAGGGTTGGCGCCAAGTATGTCAAAAAGTTTGAAAAAATCGCAAAAACCCCGTATCAAAGAGTGATGGAAAGCGAACACATCGCCCAAGTTGTCAAAGACAAATTGCAAAAAGAACACGCACAATTAAACCCGATGATAATGAAAATAGAAATTGATCGTTTAAGGGATGTTTTGTATGAAACCCAAAAAAAATACGGCGCGCAAAATACTGAAAAATCGCCGAAAAATTCTAACAAATTACGGTAGCATTTAATTATTATCTATTGCGACTCCGGTAGCCTTCTTTTTGAAACGGCCGGCCATTTTTCTAATTCTGCCGGCGAATTTGCCGACGATGGCTTTGGCACGGAAAGATTTTGACCGCCAAAGATTTGTTGCGATAACTGCCGCAAAATAAACGAAAACCGCGGCAAAAAAGCAAACTCCGGCCAGTGCGATTTTTCCCAGAAATCCGGCGACAACCTCCAACCCCATGATTTTGGCGCTCATCATCGCAAAAACGATCAATATCCAAAATTTCAACGCCTTACCCGCGATTTTCTTCTTAATGGCGGCCTTCAGCAGTTTTGATTTGCCGGCGGCGCGCGCAATTTTGGCATGCGCCAAAAAATCATCCGCCGCCGCGCCGATGGTTTGAGCGAAATAGCCGCCGAAAAGAAGAATGATCGCCGCCGAGGCCAGTTCAAACATCAATCCCGGCGCCTGGTGGAAAAAATTTTCAATAAATTCCCGTATCATCGCAATTTTGTCACCATTTGGCTTTGTGCAAGCCGATGTCATAACCGAACCGATTGAACAGCAGATGCAAAAAGAAAGTCATCACAAAAATCGCCCCCCACACCAGCAGATCGCCGGTCAAATATTTGCCCACGTACGCCCCCAGAAAAATGAAACTGCCGATGACATAATTGGTTTGGTCCCAAGGCATAAAGGGCGCGCCGGGAGGCAGGTTGAGCCGCCGTTTGACAAACGCCGCGGCCAAATCCCCCGCCACCGCGCCGCCGGCGAACAACAGCGAAAACACCCAAAGATTAACCGATTTATAATCCAAAAGAGAAAGTTCGGTGGCCCAGGGAAACTGATAAAGCCACCACTGCAAAAGCGCCGTCCCCATTCCCACGGCAATGGCGCACACCACCCCCCGCCAGGTTTTGTGGCCGCCGAAAATCCGCTTCCCGCGCCAGCTTTTACCCAAATCAACCGGCTTTGCCAAAAAATCAAACACTTTGGCGTTTCTAACCAAAGGCGGCGTCATATTGGCAAAATACGCCGGCAAAAAGAAATATATGCAAGATACGAAAAAAATTATATCAACCTCCATGTTCGCTCTGTTATTATCCGTGTTATTATGATAGAATTTCAAATTGCAATCAACAAACCGATGATCAAATGCGACCTGCACATCCACAGCAAATATTCGTTTGACAGCTTGGCCGATCCGGAAAAAATCGCTGACTTAGCATTGGCGCGCGGCATCCAATGCATTGCCGTCGCCGATCACGGCAATATCAAGGGATCGCTTGAAGCCGCCGAATACGCCAAAAAAAAGAACCTGCCGATTCTTGTCATTATATCAGAAGAAGTGAAATCAAAACAGGGCGACATTCTGGCGTTGAACATAAAAGAACCAATCCCTGACCATTTACCTGCCGGCGAAACATTAAAAAGGATCAAAGACCAAAACGGACTGGCGATCATCGCCCACCCGTTCGGTTCGTTTTGCGGCTTCAAGGAAAATCTGTCAAATTATTTCGGGCAATTTGACGGCATTGAAATTCTCAACGGCTCGGTATTTTCCGGCAATGAAGAAGCCGAAGATTTCGCACAAAAGCATAACTTGCCGTTCACCGCCGGATCCGATGCCCACTTTGCCAACCGCTTCGTCGGCACCGTTTGGCTGGAATTGCCGCTTGACTGGTTGCCGAATTTGACGCCCGGCCAAATTATTGCCGCCATCAAAGAAAAAACCGGCAAAACCGCCGGCCGCTCCCAACCCTTTCTCTCCAAAGCCCTTGACCATTCCTTCCGCTCCCTTGCCAAGCTTAAGGCTCTCAATATGTGATTATGTGATTGAAAATTTTTTACCATATATTTTCAAATCGAGAGAACCATACTTGCAAAAACAGTCAAATTCCCAGAAATTGTTCAAAATTATGTTTTGATATGACTTGCAATTCGCCTTGGCCGCACAAGTCGTCGGTAAATATTTTCTGGATTTTGGGCAAGGCCAGTTTTTTGCCCCATTTGAATTCATAGCCGCTCAAAACGCGGTTTTCGCTTTCAATCAGATCAATTTCTTCGCCTTGATAAGAGCGCCAAAAATAATATTCCGGATCGCGCGACAGCGCATCATTTCTCTTCATTCGCTCAACCAAACAAAAATTTTCCCAAAGCTGACCGACATCGCCGCGATGCTCAAGCGAACTGAAATCGCCAATCACTGCGTTGCGAACTCCCAAGTCGCAGAAAAAATATTTTCTCATCTTGGAAATCGATTTGCGCTTGTTGGTAAAATAGGGCGGCAAAGGAAAGATAATATTTAATTTACGCAAAATATCCAGATAATTCAGAACGGTTTTGGCATCCATATCCAACGTATCGGCCAATTCAGTGGTGGAAACTTGCCCGCCGATTTGCAATGCCGTCGCCTTTAACAAGTTTTCCAACGAGCGGGCGTTTTTGATGTATTCAATGTTTAAAACATCCTTGAAAAGATAATTTGACGCGATATTTTTAATGATTGCCTCTTTGATTTTTTTGTCCGGCGACACCATCACTTCCGGGTATGACCCGAAAACCAACGCACTTTCAAGATTGAATTTACCCGCGCTTTGAGCTTCGGCAAAAGATAACGGATACATCGTGAATGAAAAATATCTTCCGGTGAGGGGCTCATTAATGGTGTTGGAAAGCTCAAATGCCGACGATCCGGTGGCAATTATTTTCAGATTCGGCAAATTATCAAAAATCACCTTCAACTTGATGCCGATATTTTCAATTCTTTGCGCCTCGTCAATTACCATCAATTCATATTTTTCAAATTGCGCCACCATCGTTCGCGTGGCTTCTTTCAACCGATCGCGGTCATCAGACATATCCCCGTTTAAATAGATCGTATTTTTGAATTTTTCCAAAATCATTTTCACCAACGTGGTTTTGCCGGTTTGGCGAGCGCCATAAATAATCAAAATTTTCCTTTTATCAAGGTTTCCCAAAATTTTTTCTTCCAAATAACGTTTGATTTTAAGCATAAAATCAGCAATTTTTGCCAAAATTTAAATTTGTGGAATATACTCCATAAATTTAAAATAACACCGTCCGACGCCTTGTCAATAGCGAGAGACGTTTTCAAAGTGGGAGAGTTTAAAGCGATGGCCCAGGATTTTTTGGAAGATTTTTGGGCGGTCATCGGGCAAGAGCTCCACGGCGATCACGTCAATTTGCCATTTGACGTCAAGCGGCACCTTGTTTTTTATCAGCCACATTTCCGCGGCTTTGGCAATCTTCCATTTTTTTGTTTCGTTTACCTTATCCTGCGCCAAATATTTGGAATTGGCCTTGATGGTTTTCACTTCCGCAAAAACAAAAAGATCGCTCTTTCTGGCGATAATGTCCACTTCGGCGATTTTGGGCCCGCCCAAAGCGCGCAAGAAAAAATTCCGCTCCAAAATCCGGTAGCCCCGGCTTTTTAAATAATCAGCCGCCAGCCGCTCCCCCAGCGTTCCGGTCGGCAAAGTGTTTGGCATATTGTTCGTCCAATTTCTTTTTTAAGCGCCGGTTTTTGAAAAACGAGGCCGTGAAATACGCCGCGGCCGACAAAAAAACCAAAAAAATCAGCGCCGCCAAGCCGACAAGATTATTATAGGCCTGCCACCACGGCACGCCGAAAAATTTTTCTTTGACGCGCGGCAGAACCGCCAGCGTGCGCAAAAAACCGCCCAAAGACAAATCTTCGGTTTTGCCGATCGTCAGAGAGTAACTTCCGTTATTGCCGGAATTGGAAATTTCAATTTCATATTTTCCGGCGGGAACCTTTTGCTCCCATTCCGGACCTTTGGCATAGTAATCGTTGGCAAACGGCTCGTAGACAACCGGCCACAAAGAATCTTCCGCCGAAACGCGGGAAAACAATTCGCCGTCTTTGCGGATCACCGCCGAAAAATCGGTGCGCAAAAATTCCACTCGGGGCGACAGTAATCCGACATAAAGCAAAAACGGCGCTTTCGCGTTGATTGAATAAATCGCGGGCTTCCCTTCCAGCCAGCCATAGAACGCCTGGGAAATTTCCGGCCTTTCAATTTTAATTTCGGCGTTCGCCCCTTCCATCCGCGGCAGATGCGCCTCAACCGGCAACGCCAAAACGAACAACAGCGCCGCCAAAACGATAAATCTCAAAAAAAAATTGGCATCCATATTCTCCAGAATACCAAAAATCTTCAAAAATAATAAATCACCCTATAAAAATAAAAGGAGACGAGCAATGCTTTGCTACGTCTCAATAACTTGCCGCAACATCTCAGGAACATATTTCGCAACAATATCAATTGATTGTTGCAAGTAAGGCGGCAATTGGCTGTAAGATTTCTCCCCATGCTCCAGAATCGATCGCCGGATATGGCATACAACTCCAGTATCTATGTCCGCATATTTATGCCCCACGAAACCCCTGCCCCATACCTCAGTAAAAATAGTGCTCACAGGACAGGTACTATAATGCAAATCTTGCGGTTCAAAGAGGTACTTTACCGCCTTCATAAATTCAGCATCAAGCGGATTATCATCGCCTATCCGCCGGCGAGCAGATTCAAACGCCGCATAACTTTCCGCAAAATAACTGTTGAAGCTACTAAAAAATGCTTCATTCCAATGCGGATATTTATTTTCAATCGCCGCAGTGATCGCACAAAGGAACGCCACCGAAGCTCTGTGAGAATCAACCGGGCAAAGTTCATCTTTTGCGCTCTTCCACACCAGCGCCGGCATAATTGCCTGCGCCAACTTAACGGTGTTATTATATTCCTCATCTTCCATCATTAATCCCTCTTTAATGGCTATATTAAGAACACAGCACCATCGAGAGAGAGGCGCTTTGGAATTATCCAAATCAAAAATTGCGGTTTGTCAACTGCATATCAGTTTTTAAATCCAAGCTTTTCATCTCTTGGACAAATCCCCGGGGGCCAGCCGCACTTCTATTGCCCCTCTTCTTCTCCGCCGGCGCAATCTTTTTTCACTGCCGCAACTTTTCAAAATTTATGATTAGGCGCCTTCCATAAATAACTTCCATATATTGCCCGCAGGTTTGGCTCAGATTTCAAATTTCTGACCAAGCAATATTTGAGATGTAGCCTCTCGCTACATTGAAAATATTGCGCCCGAAGAAATTTGAAATATGGGGCAAAGATGTGGGTATGGTGTGGAAGTTATTTGTGGAAGGCGCCTTATGCTACAATGTAGCTGTCGGACTCTGGATTAATGATGCTTGCGATATGAACACAACCAAAAAACTGGCAACTGCCGCAATTTTGTTGGCAGCGGCCTCGGCGTTTTTAATAATGGAATTGCCAAAAATAAAAATTGCGGAAACGAACAACGGCAACCCCGCCGCGCAAATGATTCTGTATTACGGAAATTCCTGTCCTCATTGCAAAACCGTTGAAAATTACATCGCCGAAAATAATTTGGCCGAAAAATTGCGAATTGAACAAAAAGAAATTTCAAGCGACCGGACAAATCAAGACGAATTCATCCGGACCGCCAAAAGTTGCGGCCTTGGTTCGGACAATTTGGGCGTGCCGATGCTCTGGGATGCCAAAACGCAAAAATGCCATTCGGGCGACCAAACCATCATTGATTTTCTGAAACAAGCGGATACGAAACCGCCATTATGAAAAACAAAATCACGTTTCTTATTTTTATTTTTGCCTTGGAAGCGGCGGCGGGAAAAGCCGAAGCGGTTTGCCCGGTGTGCACCGTGGCCGTGGGCGCCGGCGTCGGTCTTTCGCGCTGGCTGGGCATCAGCGACTTGATCACCGGATTATGGCTGGGCGCGTTTTTGCTTTCGCTGGCTCTGTGGGCCGTTGACTGGCTGGGCAAAAGAAAAATCCGTTCGCCGTTCGCCAAATTCGCCGTGATTTTGGCCGGCTACGCCATGGCAATCGTGCCGCTTTATTACGCCGAAATCACCGCCCATCCAATTGATTTTCTCCGCTCCGCCACCCAGGACAAATTGATTTTGGGAATTATTGAAGGCTCGACCGTGTTTTTCTTTGCCGCAAAATTGTATGAATTTTTGAAAGAACGCAACCACGGACGCGCCCATTTTCCCTTTGAAAAAATCGCCATACCCATCGCGCTTCTTGCTTTTTTTTCGTTGATACTCCATTTTTTAACAATTTAAAAATATGAAAACACCCAACGGACAGATAAAAGATATTGATGAATTCGTCGCCAAAATTGATGAAATGAAAAAGAAAGACAAAATGGATCTTTCCCGCGATCAGGATCTGGCCATCGCGATCATGAACTTGGTGAGTATTGAGGAACATTTCTTTTTCACCGCCGAAAAAACCGGCGACAGAAAGTATTATGATTTGCTTTCCGAAACGCGCGAAATGCGCAAAGAATTGCTCAAAAAAATCGTTGGTGAGCCCGAAGGCGAAGTTTGGTGCATTTCAAAACATCTGCTGGCGGCGTCTTACCGCTTAATGGAAGTGGGCACCAAGGAATTGGCGTCAAACAAAAACGATGCCTATGATTTTTTTGAAAAATCTTTCAAGCTCTACACTTTGTTCTGGGGATTGAATATGGGCGCCATTGACGCGGCCGGAATAAAAAAAATCGGCGATGGCGCCATTGGCAAAAACGACAAAAAACCGCAAGGATTCGTGGGAAAGCTCGGCGACTTGGTCAAACGGGCAATCAACTGTTGCATTGAGTGATTAGTCTGCCGTGATTTTTGAATCCAAACTCTTTACCTCTTCGGCAAATTCGCCCCGGGCCAGCCGCGCGGCGAATTTTTTGGGAAAAACGATCCTGATGCCCGACGCCAGCCGCACTTCTATTCCCTCTTCTTCTTTCCCGCCGCCGTGATTGTTCCCTGCCGCCGGACGGCGGTTTTTTTCTTCAAAATTCATTTCTTTTGCAATATCGTTGTCGCCATCGTTTTCGCTCTCTTCGCCATCGGGCAAAATCAGCCGATTCTCTTTTAGCATTCCCGCAAATTCAAATGTCGCGATAAAATTTTTTGCCGCCAGCGGTGCGGCAGAAAAAGAAATGCCATAATCGGAAACCAAGACTGCCGGCAAATTTTTGGGTAAATTTTGCCCCGCAAAACGCGCGGCCAGCGCGGCAAACAGCGCGGGCCTTGCCGCCGCCGCGAAAATTTCTTTTTGCCGGGGATTTTTTGGATAATCAAAAAGCGGCGGGGCGGCGGGAGCAATGGAATAATTTCCGGCAAACCGCTCCAGGAGCCCAAAGTGAGCCAGCGCACCGATCTTTGCCGATGCCGCGCCGCAAAACGAACCATAACCCAATCCCCGTGCCAGCAACATCCGAGAATGCGGTCCTTGCCCCAAATCGTCAAAAATTTTTTTTGCCGTTAAGATCGCGGCGGGCAAATCCAGCGCGGGATAGGCGCGGCTGCGGATTTTTTTGCCCGCGCCGGGATTTTTGTTTTTCCCCAATTCTTGCACCATTTCTTTATTTTTATCTTTTTTTATCTTAACAAATTAAAAACGGATGGGCAAATAAAGAGTTTAGGCTTAAAAAATAGCTTAATCCACAGCCAAGCGGAGTTTTCCACAGGTTGCGAGATAAATTCATTATTTTTATCTCAAATATGAGATAAAAATATATATACGCCACCCGTATCCCCTGTGGATAACCAAAAGCAAAACCGCCCAAAGGCGGATTTAACTCTGCTAAACATATAACATTGACCGGTGGACCTGCGGGGAATCGGACCCCGATTACCTCCATGCCATGGAGGCGTGATACCACTATACTACAGGCCCATTAATAATTGGATATTACTCCATTTCCCTGATTTTGCAACTCAACATTACTCATCAACCATTCTTGGTGCCCTACCCCGATCTGGAACCGGAGTTTTAAAGGGAAAATAGGGCGTTTTTCGAGATTCTTGCCCGACCCCTCTCGGTCGGGGTCATAATTGAGCATTTTAGCATAAATCGAACATTTTAACACCGACGCAAAACAGCGCGGAACCGTGTCCCATTTTTTTGGGTTATAATCGGGAAACGGAACAAATGGGACACTATTTGGCATTGTGGTTTGCCTTTTCGGAGATCAGGGAATACGGAAATCACGAAATTTATTTTGCCAGAATCGACGGCAATGATTTTTGCACCTCTGGAATTCCGAAAACCAGCGACCAAACAAAACCGAAAGAACCGGTATCCGGGATTAAATCTGAAGATTTGAAAATAAAAAAGCTATGGAAAAACGAGGATGAAAGGAAAGCCTTGTGCCATCAAGCCGATCTTGATTGTATAAGAAAAAGCGGATTCGGCCGGAAATAATATATTCAAACAAGAACAAATTCCTAACACTATTTTTGCAACCAAGGGATGTTTTAGGGAAATCGACAAACAAAAGGCACTAGAACCTGTTTTTTTGTTTTATTAAATTTTGATCTGAAAATTTTAAATTATCTTTTAAACTTCGATTATTTTAAGATTTTCTCCGGTTGTTTTAGGTTTAACAAAAAGTTTTTCCGTAGTTTTATTGTCGGTTTTTTGGGTGCCGTGTTTAATATGGTATTCGATGCCTCGCGCTTTGCAAAAATCAATGACGATTTGCGCGCTTCGGTTATAGAAATCGCCTCCGTATTTGAATTGCTTTGAGGTGGTATTGTAATTTAATTTTCCGAATATGATTTTATTGGCGAATGATACTGATTTTAAAATTTTCAACAAATCTTGTTGCACCAAATTTGGTGTTGGATACGGTTCCATGCTTACCCAAGTTTTCAATCCCTTGTTATGCAAATATTTTAATGATTTAATCCTTTCTTTATATGGCGCGGAAAAGGGCTCAAATTTCTTTTTGAATTCATCGTCAAGGGAAACAAGGGTAATACCATATTCATTATTTTTTCCGTATTTATCAATATTTGCCAACCCCTTAGGATAGATTCCTTTTGTCAAAACAACGCAACGAATATTATCTCTGTTCAGCCGCTCAATAATTTTTAGCGACAAATCGCTTACTTCCGGGTATTTATACATAAATGGATCCGTGGAAAAACAAAGGTGCACAAATTTTATTTTATGCTTATATTTCGGAATTTCTTTATCCAGCAGATCCAGCGCATTGGAAACAATTTTTGGCTCTATCCACTCTTTATAAGTTTTAACAATGCCACATCGTTTTTTCATCACAAAAGCATAGCAAGGAAAATTGCAGCCGTGAGCACATCCTTCCACATGATTTATGCAAAAATCAGCGTATTCCACCCCGCTTTGATACAAAAGAGTTTTGCGCAGAATGCTCTTCATAGTTTTATTATATGCTTTTATAAAAATTTTATAAGACAATCTGACGGATATGTCCCTTTTCTTTTTCTATCAGTTACTTCAATTCCTGACGGAATTGTTTTCTCCATCCTTCTAAGCACTTCCCTGCTATGTTTCTTTAAAAACGGCGTTTCGGATATAGTGAAATCGCCCAATTGACTAAAAGAAATTGTTTGCCCTTGGAAAGTATCTAAAATATTCTTTTTAAGTCCCTGATAATTAGGGTCATTATCAAATAAAGTCATTTGTGAACAATTATAAGTTGCGTCAGAAAACTGAAAATTACCAGTTTTATCAACGCTCCACATCGCTTCTTTCATTTTCTCTATTCCCAACAAATTATTTGTACCAAAAAATAAAAAATAATAAGTTTTATTTACCTTATTGATCATTTTAAATGAATGAACAAATTTTATGCCAGCTTCATTTTTTAATTGTTCCAAATAGACAGAATGGAGTATTTCAATCCTTTTTTTAGGGTCATTCTCTGTTGTCGCAGTTTTCCATTTGTCAGTGCCAAACAATTCGATATAATGCTTTTCGAGTTTTTTATCGCCGATAAAACGATTTATCTTCTCATACATAAAATTGATTAATACTTCGCATTTGCCATTACTCATTATTTTCTTTATCACCGAAAACGGCATATTGAACCCAAATGGATCTATGAAAATAAAAGAGGGGGCAATACTTTTTTTCTGTTCTTCTAAAAATTTAAAAATATTACTCAATGTTTCATCAAATTTGCCGCAAACAACTTTTGGTTTAAGGTTAATATTTTGAGGAATATTAAAAGTACTAATTTTTTGATTAAGGTGAGCGCACCTATCTTCATTTTCTTCAATAAAAAACATAATTATTTCCGATTTTATCGAAATTCTTTGTCCTAACACCGCGTTAATGGCTATAATTGGAGAACCTGGCTCTCCTCCTTCATATTCACCGGGGCCAGCAAAGCCATCGATATAAAGCACGCGCCCGTTATATCTTGCCATTATGGGTACCCAAGCATTTAAATATTTTTTCAAAATTGCATGTTTTGCTTCGGTATGCGGCTCAATTGGCCAAGTTGTTGTTCTGATTTTAGACATACATTTAATTCTGATGCGATTCTTTATGCTTTTCCTGGTATTTTCTTAATTTCTGATTCAAATATCTTGATTACCTTATCTCTCGTATCATTTTGAATATGTTTTGGAATTTTATAATTCTTGCCACATTTAGCGCATACCCATTTATCTCCTTCTCTATCTAATTCATATCCGCAATCATTTTCTATACAATATGGACCATCTACCCATACCCTTTCATGCTCTGGGCCGGAATCAAAAAGAGAATCTGACCCGCTCCATAGATCCCAGGAAACATTAAACAGCTCTGGCTTCCCATAACGAAAATGCTCTTGACTTGGCGGTGCTGAAATAAATGTAATGGCGCATCCTTTATTTTTTTTCTTCATTCTCCACAAAAAAACCACAAAAATAGTAATCAAGATGCCGGAAAAAATCCATCCACTATATTGATAGCCAGCGATAGCTAAAACCCATTTCGTTAAATTATTACAAAATGAAATCCAATTGTCGCTTATAACTGGTATAACGGCCAATATTAAACTGTATATTGCTTCAAGTAACACCATCCTGTTAATTTACATTAGTTCGGTTTTCATTGATAAAATTCCGAATGTGAAGATACCGGTGTATAGATATATTTATTATCCGGCAGGCTCATTTTCAAATGTTTGGCCGTAGTCTTTGGGGGTAATGACGGTGTCAAAAAGGCCGATGTTTTCGCCTTCGTGCTTGTTGACGCCTGCGTAGGCCAAGCTGGCGTCCTCGTAGCGTTTGAATTTATAGACCGCGTCGTTCATCAAGGCCTTGTTGAAAACGCCCAAGCTCACAAGCAATTCAAAATCTTTTTGAGTCAGCCCGGTAACTTTTTTGAACAAACCCGGCTCCAGCTTGGTGATTACATCCTCCAACGCCCTTTCGCGGTAATCCGTGAGATACATAAAAACGGGAATCCGGGTCGCGAACTTTATCAATTTCACTTGTATTTGTTTTCTGACGCTTTTATATTCCTTTTCTTCTTCGGTGAGCTCTTTTTTCTTTTTCTCGGATAGCTCTTTGTCGTTTGCTTCCTTTTTTATTTTCTCCACGGATTCGGATTTGTTGATAATGGTTTCAATGTCTTGGTTTAAACTTCGGAAACCTTCAATGCTCATAAGAGCGTCCATCGCCGCGTCATTATCCATCAATCGCTTGAGCGTGCCGTTATCCACATTCACAAGCAACGCGCTTTCCCATCGTCGCGCGAGCAAGGTAGCGGTTGTGCCGCTCATTGCCATATCCAAAACCCCGGCGGCGTCTATTTGTTTCATCGCGCTGCCATCGTAGGCAAGCACCGGCAGAAAGCTAATAAATTCCGCGACTTTGGCTTCCGGATTGGTTTCGTTCACATTGAGGCGACAGCTGTATTCCGCGATTTGCCGCAACGCCCGATTGGGCGCGAAATCAAAGACATAACATTCCCTCTTGATAATCTCTTCCTTGTTGGGCGAGATATTGTCGGGATTCTTAACCGTCCACGGTGATTGGACGCGGAAAGCGGCTTGAAAATAGGTTTCGGGCGTGGAACAACTGCGAAGCATAAAAATTCCCGTCCACGGCTTGACCGTCACGCCGGTTAAAAGCTTGCCACAGGTTAAAGTGATGGTTTTGGACTCTAATGGATCGTCCATTGCTTCCAGAACCGGCGGCAAGGCCTTTATGCCGATACCGGCGCCCATCCCCGCCGCGACGACCACTTTGTAATCTTTATAAAAAATGTTTTGCTTTTTCGCCAGCAAATTGCGCATCGCCGCGCACGAAGCCACGGACGGCAAAAACCAAAGCGTATGATTGAGCAAATTCAACAGTTCGGCGTGGGAATAAGGCAAAGGCGGCTTCTTGGCGCCCAGCTTCAAATTATCAATTGTCGTTTCCAAGAAAGACCCGCGGATCAAATCAAGCCATTTTTGCACCTCGTCTTCATATTTGAATTTCGCTTTCGCGCCTTCGCCATCGGCGGAAAAAAATTCATTCAAATCAAATTCATTAAACTCGCCCTGCCGAGCAATATCAATAATTGAATCGGGAAGCTGATAAGTCATCATCACCATGCGCGGAAGCGGCGCGTATGGATTCGGGCCGCTCTTTTCTTCCCATAATCCTTTCGCTTTTTGTTCGTCAGAATATGTCCAGTTGTATATCTGCTCTTCAATAAATTCCCCGGACGCAATCGCCCGGAAAGGCGTGCCCGAAAGATACAAATACGCTTGTGTTTTGATCGGCAATATCTTTTCGTCAAAATCTTCCAACCCTTGCCCTTCGGCGAATTCTTTTTCTTTTTTGTCTTCGGCTTCAAAAAGCTCTTTGGCATTTTCCCGCCACGCGCCATAGTGGTATTCGTCAAAAATTATGCAATCCCATTTTGTCTTGTGAACCCATTCATTTTTGGTCTTTACGCCGCCCGTGCTTTTGTTCTTGCCCAAATAATCCTGAAACGACCCGAAGCAAACAAAAGGCTTCTTTTCATTGATGTCCTTGTGCCAAAGCGTGTTTTGCGACGCGGAAACAAATTGCCAGCCCGCAAAATCAATATGCTCTTTTAAATCATCGTCCCACGCGCTTTCAACCGCCGGTTTGAATGTCATTACCAGAATTTTGGTCCAACCCATTTTTTTGGCCAGCTGGTAGGCGGCAAAAGTTTTGCCAAAGCGCATTTTGGCGTTCCAAAGAAAATGAGGAGTTTTGTCGGGATTCTCTTTTTTATAGTTTGAAAAGTAAGCGGCCGTTTTTTCCACCGCTTCTTTCTGTTCAGGGCGCATCTTAAAATCAAGCCCGCGGACTTCAATACTGATCTTCCGCTCACGGATATCGTTAATGGCCGATCTCACATCTTTGACCGAACACTGAAACCACTCGCCGTCTTCTCTTTTTAAACTGCGGCGGCTCAAATGCCGGTGCACTTCGTGATCCGTGAAAGCCGTGCCATCGCTTCTGACGGCATCCTCAACCAAAACGATCCGGTATTCAACACGACTCGTTTTTAACTGCTCGGCCACCCGGTCTTGCGCGTTGCGGACGGTGTAACCGACCTTGAGTAATCCTTTATGCGAATCCACGCCTACCAGCTCGTAAGCGTATATCGTCGGCTTCACATCCGGTTTTTGCGGAAAAAAATCTTTGTTCATATCAATTCATCGGCCGTATCATTGATTCAATAAAATCAATTTCTTCCTTTGTAAGTTTGTATTTTTTGTACAGCTTCTCATCCGTCCATGATTCGGAAAAATCCTGCAAGGGGACAAATTGATAAACTCCCCTCGGACCATTTTGGGTTTTCTTTTTGATACTCACCAAATATCTAAAAAATCTGGTTTTTATATATGAAATAATGTTCAAACATTGTTGTTTTGAAAAATTATGTTTTTGCGGATCGTATCCTATGACTAAATAAGTTTGCGAACAAATACTTCCAGCTTCACCATAGAAAGGATTACCAAGGATAATATTTTGCGAGCCATTTGCCGCAGGGATATAAACTTTCTGTAAATTTTTTGTTTCAACATTTTTTGGTATTTGATTTTCCGCTATCCATCCAAAATCAGCATTAAAAATATTTTTATTCAAATAATATTTTACATTGCAATCATTTTGTTTTTCTTTTTTAAAATCTTTCCAATTTGAAGTTAGCAAAATCCCGTTATCAAAAAAATGTTTCGGGCTGACTAAACCGGAAAAATTATTATTTGTTTCTGTGAAATATTTACCTTCTTTTTTTATTATTTTATCTATTATTCCATAAGATCGCGGATCTCTGATAACAATTCCTGATTGCGTTGAATCCAGATAATCATATCTCTGAGAAACTGATTGGTTTCCATTATTATGAAAGTGATATTCGCATTTACCAGTATAATCTTTTTCCCAAAGAAAATAACTTACACCCCCCATTATACTTACTCCCGGAAAACAATCAGCAGAGTTTTCAAAATCATGTATTATTCTAAACTTATTTGATTTTAATATGTTATCAACCCATTCCCCCGGAATCCCCTGTGATGTTTTTGTCATCCAGCGGCTTGGCGTAATCATTGTTAAATATCTTGGATTCAATTTTATCGCTTGCGAAATAAAGAGGTTGTAAATAGATTTTGCATTGGAACTATTCGCCCCCTCTATTCCAAAACTCATTTGATAGGGCGGGTTGCCGATAATTACATCAAATTTCATATTTTTGATTTTATCAGGTAAATTATTATGAATAAATTGATAGGCGTGAGTTTCCAGCCCTTCTTCGCGCTCGTATTCCGTCTGGCTGGCGCCGCAAAACGAACATCGGCTATTTTCCCAGTTATGGTTTGTCGCGTTAAAAAATATGTTGCCTTTATTGTCGTCAAAAACATTCGCTACCGAATACTTTCCGTTGGCCGTCTTTGAACAATACAAGCTTCTCCTTGAAAGAAGCGCGGTCAATTCCGTAATTCCAATGCCGAAAAGCTGTTTGCCGTAAATATGGTCAATCCTTTTTTGGACATCGGGAATTTCATCTTTTAACCCTTCAAGCAATCTTTTGGCGATTTCCCGCAAAAACACGCCCGACTTGCAAACCGGATCAAGAAACGCCGCGTTTTTATCTTTCCAAATTTCTTTTGGAAGCAAGTCCAAAATCTCGTTGGCTAATTTGGGAGATGTGAAAACCTCATCACTGCTCAAATTGGCAAGGCACGAGAGGACATCCGGGTTGTAATTG